>Ga0302325_10031683_pt1 | contig 10873 bp, 7 predicted proteins | sample Palsa_T0_2_FD_201948 | JGI IMG/M metagenome (GOLD analysis project Ga0302325, IMG submission 201948) | Peat permafrost microbial communities from Stordalen Mire near Abisko, Sweden - Palsa_T0_2 | ecosystem: Environmental > Terrestrial > Soil > Palsa > Peat permafrost | place: Sweden: Abisko... | reverse complement strand
GCTTAACAATTGAAGTCAAGAGCTTTTCAAGCTTTAAGTAAAGGTTCAGGAGTTAGTATAAAGTAGGTTCCTCACAAGAAACGAATAGCGTATGCTCTTCAAAGGGCTTGAGAAGGCTTTAAATCTGCTTAAGGCATATCTATCAATTATTGTCGAACTTTAAGTGTAAAAGCTTAAGATAATCCTTAATAAAAGCTTGCAAAGCTACACGGTTTTGCAATGCTCTTTCAACTATCAAAAGAGTATAGTTTTACCGAGTATTAACATTATATAATATCTTTGTCTTGACTCCCTCAATAGCTAGCTATTCTTGTATCTGTTAAGGTGACCTATTCATCCATAAAACAACAATATGCAAGATAGCAATATCTCTAGCAGCCATTAGCAAAGTGATTTTATCCTAACCATTATCCCTAACTCGATCAAGGAAAGCACAAGCATCTTTGTGAGTACTAGAGCCTAAAGACTTTAAGATAGCTTTTACAATAAGATTATCAACGTGTGCAAGGCAGTCGATTTTGCTAGCTTCCCCTTGAAATCTCATAGCCTTTCTATAAACCGGCATTAGATCAAGAAGATCATTATAAGAATACAATAGCATCTTATGCAAATGACAAGCACAAGTGTCATTGTTGGATGCATTATCTCCAGTGATACTAATAATCTTATAGAGTATTCCTAGCTTTTTGGCTCTCTTGTAAATTAATACTACAAGATTCTTGCCTAAGTGGGCGCCTTTAATCTCAATAAAATCGAATATAGTGTAGTATATCTTTATATCTAGACTTGCCCAACTGCCGCGTATTGCAAATATAGCCAAATTATTCGTGCTTATCCAACCATCGAATAAAAGAGCAACCGTAATACAAGTACAGCTTAAGAGGTCGATCAAGTCTGTGTCAAAAGCACCAACTTTACTATAAATTCGCTCTAAAACTGCATCTGCTTTAATAATAATTCTAGTGTGTCCTGCTGCTTGTATCATCTCCTTGAATTTGTCGGATTCAGTAATTTTGAATAGCTAGCAAGTGTCAATAATCTAATTAACTATTGCATCTTTAAAAGCAAGTAGCTCTTTCTTTTGCTTGAGATATTAATTAAGCCTGCCTTGCTTTAACTAAGTATTAGAAGTTGCGCCCTCCCTATCCTCTTAACGCTTATATATAACCTTAATATATATGCTTAATGCAATATTTCTACTACCAAGTTTAGATGCCAAGCAGTGGAAGTTATTGCAAATTGTACAATCATATCATTTGTCTGCTATAACCCCCTTCTTTTTGCCTCTTCCTTTCTCATATGTAGCTGTAAAAGTTGTAATAGTATAAAACTTCTACCACCAAGCCTGCTTTCCTGACGCATTTGACTTCTTCTTTTGAAGTTGTTCATCCTCTTCCTCTTTATCAATTAGAATTGCAGCTTAAGAGGAGTCTGCTATAGACCTTTGAGTCTTTTCAGTTGCATTGACACGTGCTCTCTTAGCAGGAGATGGACCCGACTTTGTAGGTTTTGGTGATTTAATAGGAGGGCCTTAGAAGCCAAAATTATAAAGGGAATAGAAGTCGATTCGACGCTTTCGTGTATCAGGTGTTCGATTATTCGGGGTACTCTCAGGGGCTTCAAGGGCTCTTCTAGTTTGCAGGGTAATATCGACAATAATAGAGTCTCCGGTACTCGATCGGGATCGATGGCGGCCTCTCTGAGGTGTGGTTTTTGAGGTAGAGGGAGCTATTCTTTTTGCAATTAGTATATATTAAGTGTCAAGGGCCTTAGACTTACGCTTTAGGGCTTAAAGTGGGCTTTGTGGATTGAAACAAGGGGTCTTGGCAAGCATGGATTTTGAGAGTTTAATTTTAGTGTGAAAATTTTTTCATTAGCTTAATTGATTATTACTATTTAGGAATAACTTCATATTTCCACGTGGTTCACGTGATATAAGTCACGAGAGTTCGTCGAACCGCGAATATTCGACAAATATAGTTCGATTCGCTACGAATCGAACCTCTAAATAAGTTCGATTCGAAACCGTCGAATCGAACTTAGCAAAGTTCGCACCTATTCGATTCGATAGGAGGCCTAGAGGCCGTAGCAGGACCATGGCCCCCATAATTCCGATCCCAGCACAAGACACCCTCAAAACAATCCAGAATACTCTCAAAAAAAGTATCGATACGAACCGAATATTGAAAGAGAGAGAGAACATGCATATTAGGGAAGATTATCAGGTTATGGAGGTTGATTTAAACAACAAACTGTCCCTGGCGCCGCTCAATGCCAATTTTAACTCTTTTCAATAAAGGACCTGATATTTGGCAATCGAAGGCTTTATCATTTGCTGGATCAGCGATTAATTGGCAGTGGGATGACCAGCAGCAAATGAATAAGTATTAGGACGTGGATGCTTCTCGCTACAAATATTGGGGCGGGCCAAGTGGCAGTGGAAACAGTCTTATGATGCGTCACGTGATATCCAAAAATCATGGAACATGATGTAAATCCCTCGAGAAACACCCAACTGAATAAACTGATCAGATGCCATCTGCTGATCTAGGCGGCGATGGCGTCGGTTTCCTTGCCACCATAGATCCAAAGAAGGCCCCTTCCACTCGCCTCGCTTCAAGCCCAACTTTTATAATGCTCGTTCTAGGCACGCCATTCACGGTGCAGTGCGTGAGTATAATTACTAAAGAAATATATCTTTATACATAGTTTTACTTATTTATGCCCTGGCTGGCAGGAGACTTTGATTAGTCGGTGACCAAATCCAGAATCTGCCACGGTCTACTCAGCAGCTACAGGAAGCCTCTGCGTTCGGCATTTGGTCAGCTTACTACTGGAAAAAATGAGGACTAACTCCAATAGATACGGCCCGAAAATCTCTTCCATATGATACGATGTTAGAAGAATGAAGGCGGCGCTGACTCTCTGACGGTTGGCTGTCCGTGGCAGCGGCGGTGACGAAAGTGGGTTTCCATCTCTCTTCCGGGGTTCCCCCCTGACCCAAACAAGCTTTTGGCCATGTCGAGGAAAGAGAAGACTGTTTTGCCGCCCATCAAATCGAAAATCGGTGGGCAGTTCGGCCGATTCTTACGTTGGACCCACTGGGGAGTTTGCAAGGGTTTTTACAGGGTATTTGAAAGTTCGCGGTCAATGCGCGGGGAGTTTCTGCCTTATTTGAGTTAGTGAAATGTAAATGCTTTTACACAATTTCTAGATCCGTTTCTACGACAGTTAAATAACACTTTAATTAGTGGTTAGGGGCCAGGGTTAGCCCGGGGGATTAGGGGCGGTGGGAGCCTCCGCATTAGGAACACTTTAGAAACAGTTAAAATACAGTTTAAAAATAGAATAAAAGTAGTTATAATAATGATGAAACGGATAGTAGAGTTAATGGCTAATATAAGAAAAGTTAAAGGTGGAACTTCAAACTCCCAGGTGGGTCCACCGAAAGAGCCCGCTGATGTGTCAACTTTTTCGAAGATTGGTCATGGGCACGTATCTGGATAGTGCCGTCCCGCTATACAAGACGCAAGAATAGCACGGACTAGAGCACTTCAGGCTTGGGAATGCAGTGTGTAAGATCAGCTTATGCAAAATGTCGGAACAATAGGGGAGAGTGTTACTGATCGGCGTTGGAGCTGATCATCCCTGCAGTAAACGAGCCAGCTGGTACCTCGCTCTTGATCGCACTTTTCCCTCGCGGAGAAAGAAACCTTCCATGAAGCAATACCGGAAACAACAACACGGAAAATGTACTCTTTCGAACCGCTCGACCGCAACTTCGACTCCATTCGCCTGCTTATCCTCCTACCCCAGGGAGATAAGGGGCGAGCTCGGAATGGCACAGATATGACAGATGGCCATGCTGATGAGATTTCTTGCGAGCTGGAACACCGAACCCTCGGTAGTAAACCAATTTACGAGGCACTGTCATACACCTGGGGGGAGGAGCTGGTGTTGAAACCCATTAGAGTTGATGGCCAACCTTTCTTTGTTCGTGAGAACCTCTACAATGCGCTTCAGAACTTCCGCCTTCCAACACAACGCACTCTCTGGGTTGATGCTATTTGTATCAACGAAGCCGATATCCAAGAGCGCAATTATCAGGTCAGCTTGATGTCGTATATCTACAGTCGCGCGCAGCAAGTCCTAGTCTGGCTCGGTGATGCTCCAGAACCGTACACTCAGGAGGAGCTTAAGAAGACATCATCCCCAACTTCTTGGAGTGTTGCAAAACGCAACGCAATCTCCAATCATCCTTACTGGTGGCGTCGCTGGGCCATGCAGGAGCTCATTCTTGCAAAGGACGCAAAATACTATCTTGGTCAGGCCTATTTCACATTTGAGTGGCAGGATCTTACAAATAGGAAGGGAGACGTGATGTATGACAGCTTCCAACGGTGGCGTGAACTGATCCAGAAGCATCGGAAAATCGGCACACAGAAGAGCATCGTCTAGAGGTTCTGCTAGAAACCTTTCTAGATACGCAATGCACCGAGAGATGCGATAAGATCTTCGCACTCTTGGGTCTGGCGAACGATGCTGATGTGATCGAGGTTGATTATACGATACGGTATTTTAACCTTTACAAAAAGTTGATCGAGTTTCATCAGACGTCTAAGCCTCTTCCCCATGGCTTCGACCAACGTGTGAGCTTTTCGACTGTGCGGAAGGGGATTCCCGGTCGCCCGCGTCATTCGAGACTCAAGCTGACGACCGAAGTTGATCGCTCAGCCAGGTTAATACTCTACAGCCAGATTTTGCAGAAGACACTCGATGGTGCGGTAGAGGAAGATGCACGAACAGCAACTGATCTGAGGGCTCCAAAGGCGTCCTACCTTGCAAGAGGAGTATTGGCAGGAGAAATATCATATCTTGGTCTGACGTATAGTGAGATGGCTTCGTCTTGGAAGGCGAACAAAGCATGGAAGAGGGCTTTGGAGGAGTATTGCAAAGACGAGCCGGGATTGGTCGACTTGAGAAAAATTGACGAGGCATATTCTCGTGCTACTCTGAAGTGGAATCAAAGGGACTTGGAGAGTATCCGGAAAGTTGATACAAAGACGTCATATGGGTACCAGCAAAATGCCGCCGGCGGGTTCCTTCCTATGGGTGACCATGGCCCTACCCGTGAAGTACAAGTCTCGGAGCCTAGGCACTTTCCCGGAACTTCAAATGTTCAACAGAATGCTGCCAGTGGGGGCCGTCCTACAGACGACCATGGCCGTACCCGTGAAGTACAAGTCCCGGAGCCCAGGCGCTTTCCCGGAACTCCGAATGTCCAACTGAACGCTGCCGGTGGGGGTCCTCCTACAGGCGACCGCGGTCATGGCCGTGAAGTCTCAACTAAACGGTTACTGGGAACTCGAAATTTTCTTGGGAAGGCGAACAAAATATGGAAGAAGGCTGTGGAGGAGCTTAACAAAGATGAGCCAGGATTGATCAACTTGGGAAAAGAGGTCATTGCACATTCTCGTGTTACGCCGAAATGGAATCAGAAGGACTCAGAGAGTATCCAGAAGGCGAATACAAAGCCGCATTATGAGCACCAACAGAATCCGGGTAGCGGGTTTCTTCCTACAGATAACCATGGCCCTACCCGTGAAGTCCCGGATCCTAGGCAGTCTCCCGGAACGCCAAATTTCCAACGGAATGCTGAACAGCATGCTGATAGGGTACTTCTTCCTGCAGGCGACCAGGGCCATACCCGTGAAGTCTCGGAGCCTAGGCGGTTTCTCGGAACTCGAAATTTGCTTGGATTCGTTCCTCCAGAGGCAAGGGTAGGAGATTCTATATGCGCATTTTGGGAAAGCAATATCGGGGTCGTGGTTCGCAGGGTTGGAGAGGACCGGTGGATGATTGTTGGCAGGGCGGATTTATCCACAGAGAAACTAAGGGACATCATCCAAGGATCGTCTTATGGGAACGCGTTGAGCCGCAACATGATCAACTTCAGGCTTGATCTTGAGGACTTGCAGAAGCTAACGTCTTGATGATATGCAAAAGACACGAGGCGTGGTAAATATCGCAGTATATCTCTTGCCCGAAGCAGCTCCTGATCAGCGGTCTACCCTTTGATTTAATCCGCCATCACTTTCCTCACTAGTTATGATAGTGCACAGTATCAGAAGTATTGCAATGACTCCTTTTCAGAATGTTATCATTCCTCTCATGGTGCATAATGCTTTTGAATTCTGTGAGAAAATTACGCTGGGAAAACAGGTTATGAAATAGAAACTGCTGTATATATTGCCAAAAGAGGAGAAAGTTGAAGACTAGTAGAAATCGCATTGATCTGGTTTCGATTCACCAAGAAACTGCCCTCTCAGTGTGCAATACGGTGATCTTTTTGAAAACATCATGCTCCTCATACCCGCGACGTTTCTCAGTAGCTAAGCTTCTGCAACGTCTCAACATCGAGCTTTAAATTGACCATACCTTGGAACGATGCATTATTCCAGGCGTTGTCTCGCTCATCTTTTGACCAAGCATGCGGGTTACATTTAAACGCTCTCTCGGCTTCTTTCTCAGCCCACTCCTCAAACCGGACCTTCTTGTAGACATCCGCCCGGCCAACGATCATGAACCGGTCACCCCCTTTGTCCGGAACTTGGCGAACGACCACCGCGACATCACATCCGAAGAAAGTGCATACAAAATCTCCAACCATGGCTTCGGGAGGAACAAACCCAATCAGAGCCTTGGTCCCAAGAAACCTTCTAGGTTCCGAGACGTCTGGGACAGGGAGGTCGTTCTCATTGATGGTAAGCAGCGTGTCATCAGAATTCCACCGATACCCGTAAGATGCCCTTGTGTGGATCTTTCTAATTTTCTCGAGACGCTTCTGATCCCAATCAAGAATGGCTTCAAAGTATGCCTCGTTATCTTTCCTGAGCCTCTCTAGCATGGCTTGATGGTATCCCTCGTACTCTTTCCTGAGCTTCTCTCGGTCTCGTGTGGCCTGGAATGTCTCTTCCATCTCCTGTTTCCATATTCGATCAGCCCTGGTTGATGAGACAGCATGGGAGTGTATAGGGCCGATGTATAAGATCTCGCTTGTTAATGACCCCCTTGCGGTATAAAACTGCTTAGATGCGTTCGACTCGGACCTCGTCAGCGCATCCTCCTCCACAGCACCGTCCAGCACCTTCTGCACCAGCTGGCTGAACTTCATCAATTTCACGGAGCGTTCAATCTCCTTCCCGAATTGTTTATCGAAAGGCCTTGTCATCTGGTGGAGGTTCATTGCCCGAATATAGAGGTCGAAAAATCCAATCTCGTAGTCGACCTTGATCATATCATCGGCGCCATCAAATACCAATCCAAGAAACCCATAGATCTTATCACGCCTCTCTGTACACTGCGCCTCCTGAAAGACTTCAATAAGATTCTCGAGTCGAATATCGTCCGTATGTTTCTTTTCACACAGCCTCTTGATCACGTCGGCCCGTCCATGGAAGGCTCTCCAGTCAGGGTTCTGTCTAAAAATCTGCTCCCAATCGAATTCAATATGCCCAAGGTGGAATACAATACTATCCGCAAGAATGAGCTCTTGGATAATCCAGAGACGCGTCCAGTAGGGGTGGTGGGATACGGCGCGGTAATGCAAATCCGAGAAATAGTTGGGATCAGGATGACCGTACTTAGGAGCGAGGCCGAACCAGACCAATACCCGCTCTGCACGGGTATAAATGAAGGCCATCAGGCTAACCTGGGAATTGCGCTCCTGCACGTCGTCTTGATTAATGCAAACTGCATCGACCCAGATTGTACGTGGGGCAGAAGGGAGGCGAAGATAGTGGAGGGCATTGTATAGGTTTGGTCGAACTTGGAAACGCTGCCCGTTCATCTCAATGGCCTTGGAGGCTGGATCATTGCCCCAGGTGTACGATAGAGCTTCGTATATTGGTTTGCTGCCAAATGTCTGGCTTTCCAATCTACAGGCAATTTCACTACCAGCAGACTCTGGGGGGAGGACTAGCAGACGTAAAGAATCAACGGATGGGTCCAGAGGCTCGTAAGAGAACATTTTGAGTATTGTCTCTGAGGCTTGACGTAAGATTCGTGCAGTGCAAAGCGTTCGATCAGGTTGAGGGCGGTTACTTTGTCGCGACCAGGCTAATCATATGATTTCGCTGGCCCTCGATCAAATACTTTTAGAACTATGAAGCATCAAAGATATGCCGGTGATGACTAACTCTAGAAACACTAGACTATGCATGAGATCCGAATAGTTGAATGTCCGAGGAAAGGGTTCGGAATCTATTTAGACCGTTTCTCAGCTAGAGGACTGGGCCAGTGAGCTGAAACTGAGCGGGGGAGGGCCCGGAGGGACAGGGCCTTAATTTACGAAAGTAAAATTACAGAAATTTTTATGGTGATCAACAGTTGAACTGCCTGCCACCTGGCTTGGGGGCTAGGCTCCACGAGTAGGCTGCACAAATAACTGATTGGTGAGGTCCACTGAGACCGGTGCAAGAGAAACCTAGGAGCGGACACTACTATTCCCCCCCCTGGATTACTTGCCGCACTAGCGCCATCGGCATAACTCGCCCCCGATTGATACCTTACAAGTAAGTGCCTTAAAAAAACAGTGCCATTTTAATGCTACCTTATCCGTTGCGTTGCCACATCGCCTGTGTTTCGGTGATCGAATATACCGCAAAAAGAAAGCAAATCAAAGCTTCGAAATCAAGAATTGGACGATGTGATTTGCTACTCTCCCCCCCCGGAACAAACGTTAATTCTCAAGAATTGCGGGTCTGAGGCGTCAAGTACCTACTGTGAGTGGTCGCAGAGCCCTGCCAGCCACCTCGCACAGGCCAAAAGCTGGTCTGTTGCAAAAGCTAGGGGTGGCTATAGAAGGTTCTAGAGAGTTGTTCCTCCCTAGCAGTGGCCAAAAACACTGGATTTTACTGGCTAGACACCCTAGAAATCTACCCACACAAGGACCACTTTTCTTGCGATTTAACGTTTGTTCCGGGGGGGGGAGGGTATGTGCTAGAAGGATGTGGTGCTGAAACCTTTGGTTTTGTAGGGCTTGAAACCTTTGACGTTGTCGGGCTGCCGTAAAACCGGTGCGCTACGCTGAGCAGTGAGCGCCACTGTACCAGAGAGTATCCACCACTCAATAAAACAACCCAAATACTAGTAGTAGAAGGCCACTAGGGGTTGCACGGTCTGGTTGAACACCTGAGGCGAGAGCACTAAAACTTCACCAAAAGTCTGCTATTTTAAAATAATAATAAAACTATACTTTCTAAGTAATAAGTCTTAAATTAATAGATTTATAAGATATTCATTTACCTTATATATATTCTCTATTAAGGAAACAGTTAATTTCAATTTTTAAGGATTTTAAAAGATAGCGTGTGCTTAGAATAAGTTTTTCCTTATATAAAATTTGGCGTATGTTTAACCAAGCTAATAAAACTTTTATTTATATAATAAATTAAAATCTAAATATATAGTTTGATTTATCTATAATATAAGAGGAGTAAATTAGATTATAGAATCTAGTATTAAAAGTATTTATTAGAATTTTTATATTTTATAATTTTAACTTTGGTGAAGCTTTAATAGTCGAATTAAAAGGTTGCTCTAAGGGGCTTTAGCCCTTAGTCGAGGAAAGCAAGTTGTCCTCGCTCGACAAATATCTAAATAACTTCAAATTACTAAGCTAAATAATTAATATTAAGTTATATAATTATTAGTTAAGCTACTACAAACAAAATATACTTTTTGAAATTAAATAATAAAGCGTAATTATAAAGTTATTAAAGTTATTGCGTGCTAGTAATTACAACTAACAACAAAAATCGCGATTTGCAATAAAAGAACACAAGCTAAAAATTAGCTCATATTGCACAACTTTAATAACTTTTCAGCTAATGTATTTAATAATTAACTTTTAAGTAATACAATTATATATTAAAGTATTGCAAACAAAATATACTTTTTAGAATTAAATAATAATATACTTATATAGAGATATTAAGTAAATAATGCAAGCGAGGACAACTCGCTTTCATCGACTGACAAAGGAAGGGCTAGGGCCCCTTAGCGCGACGTTTAGTCCAGCTATTACTATCCCCCCCTTGGCGCACTTGTTACCTTCTCTACTTTCTATAGCCACATTGCTAGGATCGAGACAAGGGGTTTCTAACCAATTAATTTAATAGGAACCTTCTAGAATTACCCTTCTTCTCGCTATATTGCCCGGCAAAATTTAAAGTTAACAATATAATTAAAGCTATTTGCAATGGATATCTAACAACTCTTTAATACTCCTTTGCAACACTAATTGCTTTCTAAGATCATTAGAACTCCTCTTACTTCTCTTTTATCTTTTTCGCAAGCATTTACGCAATCTTAAAACTCTTAAAATAGGTCTTATCCCTTTTAAACTAACCTTAATTGTTACGAAGTGATCGCATTGCAGTGGTGGTAAAGAGCTTGCATTGGAATTTAGAGCTGAAACCGGGTTTTGTGCGCCCGCACACGCGCTATGCACGTGCAGGCATGCCACGTGACTGGCATACCGTAACAATAGGGCTCTAAAGACGCGTTTTAACCTCATTCGTCGGCGGATACCCTAGATTAAGTTCCCCATTTACTTGCCCAATTTAAATATTATTAAGTATGTTTGGAATTGGATAAAGAATTGGATTTAAGAGCATTATTAGGAAGTACGATATAGGGTAAATAAGGTGCCTTTACCACAGTTACGCAAGATATTTTTTGTTACGGTTCTGGCACTGGCACGTGCAGCGCCATTCCCGATCAGGCTAGGTTGGCGAACCTAGGATATTTAGGAAGCTTCTCGCATTCCTTCATTCCTTCCTTCCTTAGCTTTGTATAGTCGTAATTGAGA
>Ga0302325_10031681_pt1 | contig 10873 bp, 8 predicted proteins | sample Palsa_T0_2_FD_201948 | JGI IMG/M metagenome (GOLD analysis project Ga0302325, IMG submission 201948) | Peat permafrost microbial communities from Stordalen Mire near Abisko, Sweden - Palsa_T0_2 | ecosystem: Environmental > Terrestrial > Soil > Palsa > Peat permafrost | place: Sweden: Abisko... | reverse complement strand
TCTCGGCGCACCAGGGCGCAACCCCGCTGCTCGGAGTAGGCAAAACCGGCCAGTTCCTGACCCTCGCGCCCGCCGGAACCCGCCCGCCCGAAATCAACCACCTCTGCATGAGGATGGACAACTTCAACACCGACAAAGTCATGAAAGCCCTCGCGGACGTAGGAGTCCAGCCCAGAGGAGACGCCAAAGGCCCGGTACCGCCGATGAAATCCTACGTAACCATGCGCATGCCGAACCGTGGAGGAGCAAAGGACGGCACGGCCGAACTCTACTTCACCGACCCCGACGGCATCCTGATCCAGCTCCAGGACACCAGCTACTGCGGTGGTGCCGGTGTAATGGGCGAAGTCTGCACCGGCTGAATTTTAGCCAAACGTAAAAGCGAATGCCTGCACACCCGGATCGAGACATTCGATTTCAAACGTGCGGTCCGCGATAGCGCCCTTCTGCCGGATGAGCTGTTACAACCGTTGTTCAGTGACGCGGCCCGCGCCCTGCCCATCCGTATCTGCGCCGTGGTCCTCCGCCAACGGATGGCCGTCGAGAGTAACGCGAAACCGGATTGCCGTTCCGTTCTTCCCCGGACCCGGCGCCAGATGCAGATCCCGCGCATGGAAACGATACACAATCCGGCCCGGCGCCTGGTCGAGCGTGGCGCCTTCGGCCCGGTCCGTCCACTCGCCAGCCAGCCCCCATTGATTCAACCCAATATGCCGCGGCACAACGAAGACCCTCGAAACATCACCATGCATACCGCCGGGAGAAACAAAGTTCTCCGCGCGGTCATAGCCAACATAAGTTTCCGGAGACTTCACATCGTTCGCCGCCGGCGCTTCCGCTCCGTCACCGGTCACCGTCACCAGCCCGGAGGCCGAAACCGCATCACCCTGTTCCCGCAGCAGAGCCTGTATCTCCTGTTCCGATTCCTGATAGCCGCCCTCCCCGAAGTGATGATGACGAATCAGGCCCGCCCCGTCGACACGATAGTCGGCGGGCCAGTATGAGTTATCGAACGCCTCCCGAATCTTGTAGTTATTGTCGAGCGGGACCGGCCGAGCCGTTGCGGGACCCTGCGTGCTTCGCTCAGGTCCCCGTAAATCCGGAACTCGGCCCCGCTTAGTACAATCCAGCCCAGCCACGCAATCGCCCCGCCCGCCGGGTGTAAGATCCGATGGATGGACTTGACATATAGCTCGGAAATCGATATAACGATAACCGAGCTATGAATGACGACCTGAGTTCGTTTCTGCCTCTCTCACCCGCCGTGCTCCACATCTTCCTCTCCCTTGCCGGCGAAGACCGTCACGGCTACGCGATCATGCAGGAGATTGCGCGGCAGTCGGAAGGCAAATACAAAATGGGGCCGGGCACCCTTTACGATAATCTCCAGAAGCTGCTGGAACGCGGCTTCGTAGCGGAACAGCCGTGCAAGAAAAAAGACGACGACGATCCAAGGCGACGCTACTACCGGTTGACGTCACCGGGGCGTAGCCTCCTTTCCGCTGAAATCGCCCGGCTCGAAAACGTTGTCAGGGAAGCGAGGCTGCACCTGCAACCGTCCCAGGGCAGGTCCCGATGACGAGGCGATTGTACCGATGGCTTGTCATGTTGCATCCGCCACAGTTCCGGCGGCGGTTTGGCGACGAAATGCTCTCCATCTTCGACGAAGCAGGCGCCGAAGCCACGCAGGGTCTGCTGGTTGACGGAGTAACTTCCCTGTTACGCCAGTGGGCGTTCCGGTCGGAGTCTCCGCTTATTCTTACAGCACTTTTGGTTTCCGCACTTCACATGACTTTGGCGTGCATCGTCTGGCTTGGGACGATCCGTCCGATGGTGGCGCTCTTAATCGCCCCCGGGATGGAAGCGCAGACACCGGAAGAGGCAGGCATGTCTCTATTGCTTGTCGCGGGACTGATCACAGCCATCATTTTAGGGACGATGTTGCTGGCGATATGGTGTACACGGTCCTGCGCCAATAACAAAGTCCGCGGGTCGGGAAGAGTGGCGGCCGGCGCAAGCATAACAGTTCGGGGGCCGCGAACCATCGTAATCACATTGACCGTTGCGATATGCCTTTGGAACGCTCCGTTTACGCGGGGGCAATCGCCAGCCCGACCCGAATTCGAGGTGGCTTCCGTCAAACTCAACACGACCGGCTGTGCAAACGGGCGGGGAGGAGGCCGTGGCGGCGCCCCGTCGCCAGGCAGGCTGAGCGCGAAATGCATCACCTTGCGGGATCTCATTCAGGCGGCGTACGGCTCCTTTGCGAATGGTCCGAATCCAAATCAGAGACTTCTTGACGTTCTTGGAGCCCCAGCCTGGGTCGAGTCGGACACTTATGACATCGACGCGAAACCAGTGGGCATTGCGACGATCGCCCAAATGTATGGTCCGATGCTTCAGGGATTACTGGAAGACAGGTTCAAACTGAAGATTCGTCGCGAAACGCGGGAACTCCCCGTTTACGCATTGACGATTGCAAAGGGCGGGCCAAGGCTGCGGGCTTCAAAGGAGGGGAGTTGCACGCCCGTCGACCTGAGCCACTTACCGGCGCAGGGGCAGCCGGCACCCCTTTTCTGTGGCCGCACTTCGTTCACCAGGAACGGAGATAAGAGGAACGTCGACGGGTTCGGCATCAGCATGGCTGCTTTTGCGGGCACCACACTCTCTGCCCGGCTGGACCTTGATCGCCCGGTTATCGACAAGACCGGACTGGATGGAATATTTGACATCCATCTGGAATTCGCCGCCGATGCCCCGGCATCTGGACCCGCAGGCACCGGTCCCGGCGCATTGGCGCCCTCGGTGGACTCCGGCCCCTGGTTATTCACGGCGCTACAGGAACAACTGGGACTGAAGCTCTCGCCAGACAGGGGTCCCGTTGATGTTCTCGTCATCGACCGAATTGAGAGACCATCAGGCAATTAGATTAGGTTGCGAACCCTGTTTTGGTATTACGCGACCCTCGCAATCCGACACAGGAAGCGTCGGCGAATCGACGGTGATAGCTCAGGCCCCAAGCCGGAGCGCGCCTTCGGTACATCCGGCAGATTCTCACCGTGTAAAGCATAAGAAAAAACGCCGTAGTCGATTCGGATCAGAACCGTAAGAACGCGCCGCTGTTCCGCAGGATCGCCCGTATTCACAAGTTCCTGCGGTGAACGGCCCTCAAAAATTATCACGGAGGGAACTCATCCAGGGCCGCGCCTTCGCCTCGTCGCCGAAAGTCTCCAAAGCGCGCGACCAGACCGAAACTGCGCCGGGGTGCGCCAGATCTCCGGATAGCTGCTCGGCCTCAGTCGGGAACCGGTGACTCGCCATAACTACATCATTTTACCGGCGAAGCCGGTAATCAGCCCTTGTCCCCACGCTTCTTAACGTCAATATTCAAACGCTTAATCTTCTGATTCAGCGTAGACAAAGGAACCCGCAGCGCTTCCGCCGCCTCAGTCTGGCTCCAGTTACACCGTTCCAGTTGTTCCACAATAGTCCGCCGTTCAAAATCCGCCACAATCTCAAACAACGAAGCATCCGGAGGCAGCGCCCCATTCTCACTCCGCCGCAAACGAATCCCGCCCGAATGCAGCAGATAATCCGGCAGCACATCGAGCGGAATCACCTGCGTCGCCGCCAGCACCACCGCCCGCTCCACCACGTTCTCCAGCTCACGCACATTGCCCGGCCACGTATGATCGAGCATCAGCTGCAGCGCTTCCGGCTCAAACCGCAGAATCGACTTCTGCTCCCCATCCAGAAACTTCTCATTCTCTTTACTGAACTTCTCAAGAAAATGCTGAATCAGCAGCGGAATATCTTCCCGCCGGTCCCTCAAGGGAGGCAAATTGATATTGATAACATTAAGCCGGTAGTAAAGGTCTTCCCGAAACCGCTTCTCCTCCACCATCTTGCGGAGGTCCGCATTGGTCGCCGCGAGTATCCGCACATCGACCTTCATCACTTCATTCGAACCCAGCGGAGTAAACTCTTTTTCCTGAATCACGCGCAGAAGTTTCGACTGCGTCTCCGGCCCGATGGTCCCGATCTCATCGAAAAAAATCGTGCCCTTGTGCGCAACTTCAAACGCGCCCTTCTTGGTATAGATCGCGCTGGTAAACGCGCCCTTCACATGCCCGAAAAGCGTGGACTCCAGCAAATCCGAAGGCAGCGAACCGCTGTTCACCGCGACAAAAGCATGGTCCACGCGCGGCGAATTCGCATGAATCGCCTTGGCGATCAGCTCCTTGCCCGTCCCCGTCTCGCCGGTAATCAGAATCGTGGACCGGCTCGGCGCCACCTGCATCACCAGATCCAGCACCCGCAGCATCCGGTCGCTCTTGCCCACGATATTGGGAAAGCTGTACCGCTGTTTCAGCGCTCGCTTGAGCTGCGTATTCTCATCGATCAGCCGCTGGCCGGAAATCACCCGGTCGATCTCGATCAGCAGCTTCTCGTTGTCCCACGGCTTCGCGAGGTAATCGTTCGCCCCCAGCTTCACCGCCTGCACCGCCGCCTCCACGGTGCCATAAGCGGTAATCATGAAGATCGGCGTATACCGGTCGCGCTCGCGCACATCCCGCAGAACTTCCATGCCTGACTTCTCCGGCATCATCAGATCCAGCAGCACCAGATCGTAAGCGCGCAGTTCCAGCTTGCGCTCGCCCTCCGCCGCACTGGCCGCCACGTCCACCTGATAGCCTTCGAGGTCCAGCAGAGTCTCCAGACTCTCCCGGATTTCAACTTCGTCGTCGATCACCAGAATCCGGCCTTTGCCATTCTGTCGCGAAGCGGAAAAACCCGTCATGACGCCAGCGCCGTTTTCCGCACCGCCGGAAATTCCATATGAAAACGAGTGCCCTCACCGGGACGCGAAACCGCCTCGATCGCGGCCCCGTGCTCCTGAATAATCCCGTAAGTTACCGACAACCCCAGACCAGTCCCCTTCTTCGCCGACTTCGTCGTAAAAAACGGATCGTAGATGCGGCTTAAATGCTCCGTCGCGATGCCGTGCCCGGTATCCGTCACGTCCACGCAAACGCTCCCGCCATCACCCGCATAAGTGGCCACTTCCAGCACGCCGCGAGGCTCCATCGCATCCCGCGCATTCAAAAACAAATTCAGAAAAACCTGCTGCAGCTTCCCCGGATTCCCCTGCACCGCCGCCAGCGCCGGATCCAGCTTCGTACGCACTTCCACACCGGCCTTCTTCATCTGATGTTCCAGCAGCGAAAGCGTTTCCTGAATCACCCGGTTCAGTTCCACCGGCGCGAACTCGGCCGTCGGCGTGCGCGAAAAATTGAGCAGCGAATTCACAATCTCGCTCGCCCGGAACGTCTGCCGCGAAATCTTCTCCAGCATCCGCGACTTCTGTTCGTCCCCCACCACCTGCTTGGCGAGCATCTGCGCATACGTCGAAATCACCGCCAGCGGCGTATTCACTTCATGCGCCACTCCCGCCGCCAGCATCCCGATGCTCGAAAGCTTGTCCGCCTGGACCAGCCGCCGCTCCAGCTCCGCCCGGTCCGTAATATCGTCGAAAATCACCAGCCGCCCGATCTGTTCCAGATCCCGCGACACCCACGGCGCAATGGCGATATTCATCGTCGCCTCGCCCTTCACCGTGTCCAGCAAAAACTTGTCCAGCTGATGAATCCGCATCTCGCCGCGGGTCCGTTCAAACTGTTCTGTGAGGGAGGCGGGAAATAGTTCGCTGAGCGTCCGCCCCACCGCGTCCTCGCGTCCGATTCCGCTCAAGCGCTCCATCTGGGTGTTCCAGCTTTCCACCCGGTCGTCCAGACCCGCCGCCAGAATGCCCACGTTAATCGATTCGACAATGTTCTCGCTGAACTCCTTCAGCCGCTCGTACTCGCCCACCTTCTGTTTGAGAGACCGGTAAAGGCTGGCATTCTCCGTCGCGATTCCGACGTAGTTCGCCACCATAAGCAGCAGTTCCACATCGTCGCTCGAAAGAAATTCTCCCGTTTCCGTGCGGCTCACTCCAAGAAACGCGATCGTCCGGCCGCGCACGGTACACGGCAGATAATAATTCAGATCCAGATCGGCGATCGTCTGCCGGACCGACGCCCTCCAGCTCCCCGCAATCGCATCCAGGTGATACCGCGTGCGCTCAAAAAAGATATACGGTCCGGTTTGTGGCCAGTTCAGAAAGCTCAAATCCAGCAAATCCGGAGTATTCAAAGGCTTGGCGCTGGAACCCATCGACATCCGCAGCCGCCATGAGGTTTCCGTTTCCGTCTCATTCCCCGCGGCGGGCGCTTCCGACAGGAAAAACGCCACATGCCGGATCGACAGCGTCTGCATCAACCGGTCCGCCACCGACTGCAGCATCGAATCCAGATCGGTCTCCGAGTTCAGTTCGCGCGCAAACTCGATCAGCGTCAGCCGGTAGTTATAACGGTCGCGATAGAAATAACGGTCCAGCCGCTCCTGTATCCAGTTGCGCAGCGGCTGGAACAGGAAAGTCGCCACAAGCATCACGCTGATCAGTCCGGCCGCGCCCAGATCTTTGAAGTTCTTCTGCACCAGGCTGCCCGCCGAAAACACCAGGGCATAGAACGCCGCCAGAACCACCAGCGTGGCCAGCGTGTACGCATAGCCGCGGCGGAAAATAACATCTACGTCCATCAGCCGGTATCGCGCGATAGCGTAGGCGATTGTGAGCGGCATCAGCGGCAAAGTGGCCACCGAATAATTCAGATACGGACTCACCTGCCAGTCGAAAACAAACGGCAGCGCATAGAGAATCGCGAAAGGCGCAAACCCGAACAGCATCCCGTTGCGCAGCCACTTCAGCTGCTGGCGGGTTACCGGATCGTCGGCCCTGCGGTATCCGGCCTGCAACACTACTGCGCTAAGCAGATAGGCCAGCGTCAGCAATCCCATCCACGACCGGTCCAGCGCACCCCGTATGTCGAGCGAGGAAGTACCCGGCGAAATCACTGCGCCTGAGAGGAATGTGACCGCGACCAGCGAAAAAATCACCCCGGGCGTGTAAATCAGAGGCGTCATCCACCGCCGGTACCAGCTTCGCGGCTCCGGAAAAGTCAGGCAGAAATGCAAAAACAACGCGGGGGCCAGCCACCCGGCCACCACATTGCCCCAGTACATCGCGATATCGAACGCATTCAGTTTTCCGGTGTAGTGAAAATCGAAAAATACGAACGAAACCAGGCAGAAGATATAGAAATGCAGCGCTTTGTAAGCGCTGCCCCGCCGGAAATAGACAAACAGGCCGATCAGCAGATAAGCGGCGCCCACCAGATATTGCCACGTAATCGCAATACCGCGCAGCGCCTCGCCGATGATCACGGCAACCGGGACATCGACGCCCGCCCGCCGCACCACGTAAGCCGCCTTTTGCCACGCCCCGATGTAAGCCAGCCGCTGCGGCACATCGTCGGTGTTCCGCACCCGCTCAGCTTGAATAGTTTCGAGAGTATCCCCCGCCCGGATTCCCGCCCGGTCCGCCGGCCCGTTCGCCAGAACCTGCGCCGCAATTACTTTCCCGGCACGGTTTACCCAGACAACTCCGTCATCGGGCAGTTTGAACTTGTGAATCTGATCGTAGTTGACGCCGGCGGCAATCGCCGCCGCCACCGTAAGCACGGTGAGGATTGCGGTCGAAAGCTGGAACTTTAATTCCTGAAGCATTGCCGATATTTTGTGGGTTTAACCACCATTGCACTTCGGGGGCCAGAAAAACGTATTTCAGAATGATTTCAACCACTGAAAACAAAACACTTAAAACCCTTCAATCCATAGGGGATTCTATTATTGGAATTCACCCGAATCATATCCGGAAATCATATCCTGATCCGGGAATCCAAACGTTCCACGGTGGGGCGGATCCCCGATCCGCGCCGGACCCCCGGTCCGGGTCTTGTGCTCTTCAGATCTTCTGTCCCGGACGTTTCAAACGCATCCATTCAACAAAGGCATCCGGAGCGGACATCGTGGAAAGCCTGCTCTGCCGCACCAGCGCCCAATCCGCAAACAACCCGGACTCCTTAATTTCCTTAAGCGTGACCGGTGGCTCGATCAGGACAAGAAATTTGAAATCCGCCACCGCCAGCTTCGGATCCCTGGGGTCCGGACGCCCGTCCGCCACAATTTCCGCCAGTCCCACCACCGCCGCTGCGCCCATGCTGTGATAAATAAACGCCCGGTCCCCCCGCTTCATCTCGCGGATGGCGCGCAGGGCCTGCGGGTTTCGCACGCCGTCCCAGACCGTCTGTCCGTCCCGCGCCAGCTGTTCCACCGGATACGTTTCCGGATCGGTCTTCGCCAGGAAGTATTTCTTGCCGGATGGTACTGCCCCTGCCATATACCTAAGTATATTCTGCAAAGGGGCTGCAACTTGATACATTTAAATAAGACATGAATCGATCGATGAGGGTTTTTGCCTTGCTGGCAAGTTCGGCATGCTTTTGCGCCGCACAAACCGGCGCGCCCCCTCCCCCGCCTGTTCAAACTCCGCCGACCGTCCAGACTGCGCCGCCGGTCTCCGCGTCTCCCGATTCAGCAGGCACGCCGCCCGCGCCCGCAGTTCCGGACCCCACACCCGTAAAGAAACCGGACACGCCGCAGGAATCCAGGGTTACGCCGCCTCCCTCCCCGGCAACCGCCAAAAGCCTGTACGTAATAGGGCCGCTTGATGTGCTCTATATACGGGTTTGGAACAACGCCAATCTGACAGGGATGGTTAACGTGCAGGACGACGGCATGATTTCCATGCCGCTGATCGGTCAGGTAAAGGCCGATGGCCTCACGGTCGAGCAGTTGCGCCAGCTCATCGATACCAGGCTCGACGAATACATCCAGCACCCCGATGTCAGCGTCGATGTCACCAAAAACAACAGCAAGAAGTACTACATCATCGGCGGATCCAGCCATCCCGGCCCCTTCCCGCTGAACGGAAAACTCACCATATCCGAAGCCCTCGCCATCGCCGGCGGGTTCAAGGATTTCGCCAACAAGAAGAAAATCTATCTCCTGCGGGGCGCCAAAAAATTCCCCTACAACGACAAAGAGGTGAGCGAGGGCAAGCACCTTGAGCAGGACATCGAAATCGAGAGCGGCGATAAGATTTACATCCCGGAATAAACGAAAGACTGATTCCCCATGGCAACTCCTTCCAACTACATAGCGATCTCCCGGCGCAGCCTGGACATGGAGGATTATATCGATCTGGCCCGGCGTCACTCCGGCTGGATCGTCGGACCCACGCTCGCCGGCCTGGTCATCGCTTCCTGCGTCGCTCTCTATCTGCCGAATGTCTTCGTCTCGGTAGCCACGATGCGCATTACCCCGTCCCAGATTTCCGACACCATCGTTGCCTCAACCATCAATCAGCAGCTGACCGGCAGGATCGAGCAGATGCAGCAGGACATCCTCAGCCGGGCCAGTCTTTCCGCGATCATCACAGACCCCCGGCTTGACCTGTATAAGCCCGACCGCGCCAGCAAACCGATCGAGGATGTCATCGAGATGATGAAGACCAGAGACATCCGCATCACCATAGAGGAAGTGCCCGGCGGCCTGGTCGAACGGCGCGCCGCTTCCGCCTTCAAGATCACGTTCGCTTATTCCGATCCGCACAAGGCTCAGCAGGTGGTGCAGACTCTGGTCACTAAGTTCCAGGATTCCAACGCCGTCTCGCAGCGCCAGACGCAGAACCTCGTAACCGAGTTCGTCCACGATACACTGGCGGAAACAAGAGCGAAGCTCAACGCCGACGACGAAGCTCTGACGAGATTCCGCGAGGAGAACGCCGGCAGACTGCCCGAAAACACCCAGACGAACATCGCCCAGATGACCTCCGAAGAGCAGAGGCTGGCAAGCGTGAACGAGGCCCTGAGCCGTCTGGACCAGCAGAAAATCCAGTACGACCAGCACATCGATTCGCTCACCGAACAGCTCCACGTGCTCGATTTGCTGGGCAAGGAATCCGAGGCCGCCACGGCCCCCGGCGCGCGCCAGCAGAATGAGCGGCTGCTGGCAATGAGCAAAACGATCACGGAAACCGAATCTCAGATTGCGCAACTGCATCAGATCTACAAACCCAATTACCCGGACATTCGCGATGCCGAGAACCGGCTCAAGGTACTCAAGCAGCAGCGCGACGAGCTTCAGAAAGAGCAGGACACCGAAGAAGCAAAGCCGGTCGAGGCGAAAGCCAAAAAGACCAATTACCAGCAGCTGCAGTCGGTCACTGCTCTGCAGGGCCAGATCGATGCGACCAAAGCCCTGATGGCGGGGCAGGAACTGGAGCGCAAGAACATCCTGGCGGAACAGAAGTCCATCACCGATCAGATTAAGGTCTATCAGAGCAGGCTGTCCGCTACCTCGTCCATCGAAGCGAAATACGCCGATCTGGAACGCGACGAAAAGGCGGACACGGCAAAGCTGCAGATCCAGGAAAATAACGACGACCGCAACAAACAGCAGGCTTCGCTTCTGCAGCGCCGGGCGGGCGAGCAGCTGGAGGTGCTTGACACCCCCAGCCTTCCCATGAAGCCAACCAAACCGGACCGGTGGCTGGTGGTAGGCGCCGGCCTTGCCATTTCTTTCCTTCTCGGCCTGGCTATGGCGGGTGTTCAGGAAGCCCGCGACACATCGCTCAAAAATCTGAAGGACGTCCGCGCTTATACCAATCTTCCCGTGCTCAGCAGCATACCGCTGCTTGAGAATTCGATGCTCGTGCGCCGCAAGCGCAGGCTTTCTTACCTGTCATGGTCGGCAGGCGTCATCATAGGGATCCTTTGCGTCGGCGCCGCCTTCTACTATCACATGACGACGCTGACATAATTATGAGCCGTATTCACGATGCTCTTCGCAGAGCCGAACAGATGCTCGA
>Ga0302325_10031680_pt1 | contig 10873 bp, 5 predicted proteins | sample Palsa_T0_2_FD_201948 | JGI IMG/M metagenome (GOLD analysis project Ga0302325, IMG submission 201948) | Peat permafrost microbial communities from Stordalen Mire near Abisko, Sweden - Palsa_T0_2 | ecosystem: Environmental > Terrestrial > Soil > Palsa > Peat permafrost | place: Sweden: Abisko... | reverse complement strand
ATGAGTAGAGTATTGAGTAGAGTATGAGTAGTAAGATTTGGCCTTGAGTAGAGTATGAGTAAGGGCCCTTACTCTACTCTACTCTACTCATTTGACACACTGTCAAGGAATCGATATTATAACGGGCCCGAATACGATAACGTAATGGAACCTTGTACGAGAACGAGTAAATGCGGTTGCCTTTGAGTTCCTTCTCCTTTTGCTATTTGTTGTTTTATTGGTTATACGGGTCTTGAGGAACCTAGTTGAGAGTTAACCCTTGAGCAGCTTGGTCGGCGATATCGATCACCTGGTTTCTTTATTGGACCGTCTTTAGGGCTCCTATCGAATTATCGAATTAATTCGATCCGATGGGATTCGATCGAATTATGGTCGAATCGAATAAGCTAAAATTCGATTCGATTTAAATCGAATTAAGTTAGCGGATTCGATCGAATATTCGACTATTTGATCGAATTTTCCACGTGATACTTTACACTTTATAGCCCCTCATAATATTAGTTCTTATTGATTTTTTAAGTAATATTATTAATATTTTGAAGCTATTCAAACATTGGAAACACAATACACGTGATTTATTATTATAATTTACACTTGACTAGCTATTTATAAGGATGTTGTTAGTAGGCAATAAGGCAATATAAACAATTTAGTGGATTCTAAAGAGTATATTCAATATAGAACTAATCTTTGCCCCTCTAGCAAGTGCAAGTGAACATCCTTAAAGCTTATAGCTTGTAAGGATGTAAGACGGGTCGAATATTCCTCCGTTATAGACTAAATGTTACTCCGGGAGTTCTAGTGCTTACAAGTCACTTAATCCCTAACATTATTAGCCTTATGCGTATAGCCGGCTTCTTGCATATTACAAGTATACCCCCCCTTAAGATCTTATCCTTAAGATTATCTAATTAAAGTCTTCGAAATAAGTTTTATCAAAAAGGGTAATAATATAGTATAAGCACCGTGTAACTACTATAAACAAACGACGCGTAGCGTGCGATATAATTAGTCGAAACTTGCATAGCGTAAGCTATGCAAGTATATAATTAGTTAATCCAAAAAACTAAGGAATAGCGGGAAAAACGGCTTTGCCCGTTACTTCCTTGCATATTAATCTTAAATCCTTAAAAATATAATATATATCTTTAAAAGAAAGCAAGAATAGATATTTGCATTACATATACAACTATTAAATTATATAAAAAGTAATAAAAAGGCTCTTAAAAGGTAAGCACTTAAAAGGCAAGCGCACTAGTCGCTTCCGGAAATGGATTAGCGTCAAATTTAAAATAATTCTTTTATATAGCTCGATAACTAGTTTCTTTAAGCCCTTTAAGCTCTTAAGTATAAAAGCCCTTAATCGGTGCTCTTACTTCTTCTAAAAATAATACTAAATAACTCGTCCCTTTTTAACTTATTTGCATAATTATTTAATTTATTAAAACTTTTATCTTTATATTATTATATTTATATCGGGTTTCTGGTCTATTATAGCACCCCTTAAGAAGCGTAAAGCCGACCTTGCCGATTTTTAGCCTTAATTAAGTCGCTATCTCAAATGCTTTAAGCATATAATTATCGATCTTAAGATTAAGTATTCGACTTTACTTAGAAAGAAGAATTATAAGCGTTGCAATAAGGGTAAAACAAGTTATAAGAAGGTAAGCTTAGCATTTTTAACTTAAATTACGTTTTACATATTAGCATATAAACAAAACTAATATATACTTTTAAATTCTTAGCTACCTTTATAAGGCTTATTATACTTAAGAAGATATTATTACTATCTTCTTTATATAGCTTCGAGATTACCCTAATTAAGAGTCTTTAGCTAAAGAAGAAGATAACTATAATCTTTAAATTATAAAATTCGACTATAACGCTCTCGATATTATCTAAAACTTTAAATACTTTTAGCAAAAGATAAAGTTAACAAATTCCTCTTCGCATATTAAAAACTTAAAAGATAAAGACTTTTTAAAAGCCTCGCAAGTAAGTTTTCTTAACCTTTTAAAGAATATTGCTAATCTTAGTCTAAGAATATTAAGATATATACATTTAAAGCATAAAGTTAATTACTAGTATTACCTTTACTTAAAAGGATAATTTTATTACAAGTGCCTCTTTTACCGATATTATAATGCTCTTAGCAATAAAAGAGCTAACTTCGGAGATCCGGCTCTTCTAAGAGGTATATATAGTTACGATAAGTCGACTAAAACCCTTTATAAAAGTCTAAAAACTAACTTCCTTTAATATGTAATTGCTTTTAATAAGAATAAGCAAGTACTCGAGTATATTTGTCGCTATTTTACCTTTATATTATCTTAATCGGGGGTATTATTTTAAAGTTTTTAAGCGTTTAGTTTTAAGCTTTAAATGCTATATAATTATATTAAAATACTTGTAATAAGATTATATGCAATAAACTTTTATTATACTTTATCTTTTATTTTAAGTAACTTTTAAGTTTAGCATTTAATTTAATAAGCCTCGATAAAACCTTAAAAAAACTATTTATATAAAAAACTAAAGAAAGAGCGTCTCTTATTATAAGCCTTTCCGGGGCTTACTAAGACCCCTCTTCTTCTTTAATCGCTTCTTAAAAGGTAATTTAGCTAATACCGGGTTTAATTTATAGTTTTTATTATATAATTCTAAGAGTTCTTTAAAGTTTTAAAGGTTAAAGTAAGCTAGTAACTAAGTATTATAATTATTAAGCTAATATTTTTATTTAATTAAATACTTCTAGTTCTTCTTGCTATTTTAATAATTGATAATAGCTTCGACTTTCTATTCTTGCTCCTTATTATCGTCTAATAGTTCCGAAAGCTTTCCGGAAGGGTATAAGTGGGGTTTTTAACCCTTCTTAGCTATATACTCTTTAAAGAGGGAAATATAAAATATTAAATAAAGACAATTATATAATATTAGTAGCTTTAACTTATATATTAATTCTTTGATATATTATAAAATCTTAAAAGGTTTAACGTACTTCGGGGCAAGCTTCCTTGCTTTTAGCTAAATATTCTTTGTCGATAATATTACTTAATCTCCTAAAAAGAAGTACTTATTTAACTAGTGCTTATTATAATAGCTTTCCCGGTTATTTTACGCCTGATATTAAAGTTTTTAAAGCTTTTTCCGCTTTTTATATAAAACTTTAAGCCTCTTACGCATAGCTAGTACTTCCCCTTAAATCTTGCTCTTAAGATTTTATAATAATTAAAGGTAATAACTATAATACATATAAAATAGTATATCTTATAAAACTTAATATTTTAAGCTATTATATGCGAATTTTGCAAAGGATAGCTTATTATGCTAGTTATTCTTATTTGCATTATAATAAGCCCTTAAGTAATATTTTAAAGCTTAATTTTAGTATTCTGTTTATCTATTAGTTTAAAGATAAAAGGCAATACTTAAATGCTACTTGTAAAGGATATAAAAGCAAAGCGCGGACTAGAATTTGCTAATAAACACTATTCTTTTATCGGAAACTATTTTATTAAGTATATTAAAGATCGAGAAGACTTATTCTTATAAAATCTTAGCAAGTTCCGGAAAGTTAACGGTTTTATAGTATATAATATACTTAGCTATTTTTAAATATCGGTCGATTATTACTAAAATAGCGTTAAAAGCAAAACCGCTAATAAGGTTTTTGTATATTAGTAACCCGGTAATAAAATCTATAAAAATCTCGCCTTAAAGCTTTAATAATTATAATAAACTAGCAAATAAATTATACGGCATATGCTTTTTAACTTTAACTCTCTAGCAAATATCGTATTCTTTATAATAAATATATATAGCATTATTTATCTATTCCTAATAATAAGTTTTATAAAAGAGTTTAAGGGTCTTATTAACTCTATAATAGCCCGCTAAAGGGTTATTATAATAAAGTTTTATAACTTTTACACGTAAAGCAAGGTTATTAAAAATATAAATTCTCTTATATTATTAAAGTAGCTCCGAGTTATTTACTATTTATATAACCTCTTTATTTACGCTATATTTGCTAAGCCTCTTAGCAATAATAGACTTGCATTATTCGTCATTTTATTAAGCTACCCTAATAATATTTAAAAGGGGCTTTATAAGAAGAGCTAGTGCTATTGCCCTTTTAATAGTAGCATATATTTATAAACGTGGAATTAAGTACTTGCAATTATTTAATTTTATAACTTAAAGGAGAGATATAAAGTTATAAGTTCTATTAAATAACTTTGCTATAAATAGCTCTATTATTGTAGCTATAATAGCAAAACTTATAAGGTGCTTTCTTATACCTTCTTCCCGAATCAGGGGATTTATAAAATAATCTATTTGCTTAATTAATAGCAAATTTCCTCGTATAATAATAGCAATTGCAAGAAATAATATATCTTTATCGAGGGTAAACTTTTTAAGGCCTATTAAGCCCTAAATTGCAATAGCAAAGCTTCTTTTAAGTTTATTTTAAAAGGTAAAAAGCTAAGTTATATTAGTAAGTCCCTTTTAATAGTCGAGACATTTACTAAGCCCGTTAATAGCATTCGAGGCACCTTTCTAGTAAGTAATCTCAAAATTATAAGTAGCAAGGTATATTGCTTATTATACTTAGTAGCTCTTTAAGTACTTTATTTCTATAAAGTACTTAAAGTTATTATAATTAGTTAAGACCTCGATCGTGTGCTTAAAACCCTTAAAGTAATATCTTTATTACTTAAAAGCTTTTACAATTGCTAATAACTTAAAATTATAAGTTTAGTAATTGCGTTTAGCACTAGATAGCTTCCGGGACTAAAATGCTATAAGGTGCTAATGCTTACACGTTTTAGCATTTATATTAACTTGTTAAGAGAGATAGCTAATAATAGCAAACTTAAATATATCAGTTTTTATATAAATCTTTTAAAGGGGTCGAAATAAATAAGAATAAGCGCTTAAGTAAAAGTAGCTTTAAGTTCTTAAAAACTTTATTTAGCATCCGAAGTCCACTTAAAAGGAGTAATTTTTCGGCTATTCTTTATATTAACTAAAAGATTTATAAAGCTATATGCTATATGCGAGTACTTATAAATAAAACGGCAATAAAAATTCGCAAATCCAAAAAACACTTGCATATTATAAAACGATTTTAGCTTAAACTACTTAACAATGCTACAAATCCTCTTAAAGTTTAATTTAACTTTATTAACTTTAACGCAAAAGCTTAAGAATTCTAATTCTTATACGCTAAACTCACATTTGCTAAGTTTAGCATATAGCTTATACTTGCAAAGCTTAGCTATTACTTAGCGTGTATACTCTTTATACTCTTCAGGGTTTTTTAAGTATATAAAAATATTATCTAAATATATAACTATAAAATAGTCTAAGAAGCTTGCTATAAACGTATTAATATACGCCTAAAACGTAGCTAGGGCATTTGCTAAGCTAAAAGGCATAATAAGGTACTCGAAGTGTTTATAACAAGTACAAAATGCCGTCTTTTATTTATAACCCTTACAAATATAAATCCGATAATACGCATCCTTTAAATCAAGTTTTATAAAGACTTTAGCGCTTACTAAGTAGTCTAGCGTCTTATTAATTAGTAAAAGAGGGTGTCGATTCTTAATTATAACTTTATTTAAGCTATAATAATCGATATAAAGACGTAACCCGCTATCCTTTTTAAGTATAAAAAGGATAAAAGCCTTTGCCGGGCTTATAAATGGCCGAATTTAACGCTTCTTAATAGCATTTACTAGATATAACCTTAAAGCTTTAAGCTAGACTTTAAAAAGATTATATAAAGGCTTATATAAAGGCGGATTAGTAGTATTAATAAAATATTTAAACCCTCCTTGCTTTAAAAGTTTACTAGCTTTGCTTTTGTCAAAAACGTCAACAAAGTTATTAAAGTATTCCGGCAATTTAGCAAAACTTTTCGGTAATAGCCTAAAAATCTAGTAAATTAAAATAGTATCTGCAATAAATTCGGGTTTTTAGACAAAAGCAATAATAAAATAGCTTTTATATTAGCACGAAGACTAATTAATTAGACAATTACAATTACCCTTACTTATAAAAAGGACTTAGGAAATAACTTTTAAGTTCCTATTAAGCTTTGCTCCGAATTCCTTCGGGGTTATAATCTTAATATTATTAAGCTATGCAAGTGCATATGCTTAACGCTTTTTAATATAGTTACAATATTAAGCTATTATAATCGTATAAAATTCTATTTTAAAGACTAGGCAATAACTTGTAGCTTTGTAGCTATAAAAACGGAGCTTATGTATTCGAGTTTCCGAATAATTATTTATAATAAAGACATTAAGATTATATATATAATATATCTTAAATTTATTACTATAAAAGGTAATAAACTCGACATTGCACTAAGCAAGGGGCATAAAGCCCTTAGATTTAGCCTAGTTATTACTAAGAAAATTATAGTTAAAACTAGTATCCCCGAGGCTTAAAAGCTACTTAAAGGCACTAATACTCGGCTATATCAAGTAAGCTTAAATCATTATCCTTTTATTCTTATATATCTTTAGTTTATTAAGCCTTATAACACTTAAGACTTAGACTTGCCTTTTCTTATACTCTTAAATAAAAAGCTTTATTCTTGCTTTGCTTGTATAATCTAGTTTATATAGCGCATAGTAGTAGTAGCGTCTTCCTTAGCCTTAGCCTTTTCAAGAAAGTCCCGGGCCTAATTAGCATACTTTAAGCACCTCTTATCTCTAAATATATATCCTTTTTAATTATAAGTATAACAAGTAATATCGCGTCTTGCTTAGCCCTCGAGGTTAAGCTTAAAGCTAGCTTAATTATTCTTAGAGCTATTTTAAGCCTTATAAGCTCTCTCCTTTTTCTTTTTCCTATTTTCCTTTAAAGCGTTAAAGGAAAAGGCATTATTATTAATATTAAAGTTAAAGTTTAAGCTTCTTTTAATACTTGCTTTATGCTTTAAGCGGCGTCCTTTATTAATAGTATACTTTGCACGTTACGCTATTTCCAACTATTAAAAAACAAAAGTAGCTATCTTTTTATAAAGTATAAAAATTAACATCTTTCTAGTTTCTTAGTTTATTAAGGCAGCATTAAAGGTTTAAATGCGACTAGTCTTATTTATAGCTTTAAAGTCGAATTCGAATATAGTTATTTGAGTATATAACTTAGCAACCGATTTGCTCGGGCCTTATTAGAGGTTATAAAGACCTTTAAAGGCATCTTAACTTCGGGCTTTAAAAGAGTTAATTATATTTGCAAAGAAAGCCTTAAACTTCTCTCAAGTAACTAGTCTATAAAAGGACCCGTTCTTATAATAAGCCTCTTATAAGTTATGCAAGTTTTTGCGCAATATAATAGCTATAGCGTTTACTTTACTCGAGTAAGTGTTATAAGTTTAAGGTTAAGCCCGAAATAGGGCCTCTTAACTAGTTATAAACGTAGTCTACTCTTTAATATCCTTCCTTTAATATAATTTAAAGACTTTAACTTTTAAGATCTTCTTATACTCGAGACTTCTCTTAAAAATATCAAATAAGGGTTTTTCTTAAATTATATCTTTATCTGCATCGCTAAAGCTTATAATAGGTTATTCGTCTTCGATAAGAGGAGGTGTAATAAAGGCTATACGGGAAGGGATAGTCGTCGAGGGAGTAAGTTTGATAATATATTTAAAGGGTACCGGGTCCCCTTAAATAAAAGAAGCCGGCATGGTTATAAAGCGGAGCTTTGCCTTTAAAGCGGCCTTCTTAGCCTCTAATGCAGCGATACTAGCATTTATAGTAACCTCTTTATTACTAATTCCACGACGTTTCTTAACTAAGTCTGTTACCTTTACCTTTAAGGCAGCTTCCCTTACCTTAGCCTAAGCTAGTAAAGCTCGGGCTTAAGCTTCTTAAAGCGATAAAGCAAGGCTAGAAGAATAGTTATTATAAGCTCCTAAAGGGGACTTATTAATAATATGCGACTGCGATCCGCTATTATTTCCGTTGCTTCTATCGGTATTAAGCTAATTAAGCTTAATACCGGAACTAAGTATAAGGATAATTTTAACGTGATCGGCAAAAGACATAGTTGCTTTATTAAACTACTTCCCTTAAAGATAAAGAGATTAGCTTATAAGGATATTATTAGTAAGCAATAAAGCAATATAAACAATTTAGTAAATTCTAAAGAGTATATTTAATATAAAACTAATCTTTGCCCCTTTAGCAAGTGCAAGTAAACATCCTTAAAGCCTATAGCTTGTAAGGATATAAGACGGGTCAAATATTCCTCTATTGTAAATTAAATGTTGCTCCGGGAGTTCTAGTGCTTACAAGTCACCTGATCCCTAGCATCACTAGCCCTACGCGTATAGCCGGCTTCCCGCATATCACACTATCACCCGACATATATAATCCTTTAACAAGATTAAAGCCTTTAAAGTCTTTGCACTTATAGACATACGCCGAAGCCTTAAAATATCTCTTGCAATATTAAATAGCCGCTTAACATTAACCTTAGCCCTTAGAATAGGCAAAAAATCACGTGCAACTACAAATATTAAAGGAAACTTTGCCTTATAAGCTACTTACTAATTTAAAACCTATTATACTTGGCACTCCTTCTTATTAGGGATAAAGCTAACTTGTAAGCTATTAAAATAGCGCTTAATATTATCTTCGGCCGTTATAGCAAAGCTATACTTTTGTAGAAAGTCTATCTTTATATCTAACTTAGCCTTTTCTTGCTTTTTAATTAGTCTTGTAAGCAATTGATCTTTAAGGAGATAAGCCTCTTTTAAATAAGCCTTAATTCGAGTGATAATTTTATTAGCATTTGGGTGATTTTTTGTTAACTATTTAGTCTTAATTCTTAGATTAAGAATACAAGCAATTTAGTATATATTATTCTCTTTTATTGCAAAGTAATACTTATTAAAAACCTTAAGGCCTTTGCGGATAGCTTTAACTAGAGACTTATTATAGCTTTTGTATACTCCTTGCTACTTAATAATTGCTTAAAGCAGTTAATTAAGCTTAAGATATAAGTTCGGGAGACGGTAAAGTGTAAGTTCCTCGCGCGAAACGTATATCGTATGCTTTTTAAAAGGCTTAAGGAGATCTCGAATTTGCTTAAGACGGTCTTATTAATCGGAATTAAAAACTAGATATACGAGTTCTTTATAGTCTTTAATTTAAGCTTATAAAGGAGCATAATACTTAAAAGCAGCTTTTAATATTATAAGAGTATAATTTTACCGAGTATTAATATTATATAAGATATTCTTTTTAACTTTTGGTCGAGACTACTAGTCTTTGATTTGCTAAGGTGATTTGTTTATCCAAAGGACCATAATTTGTAAAATAGCAATATCTCTTATAGCTATTAGTAAAGTAATCTTATTTTAGCTAAATACTTTAACCTTATTAAGGAAAGCGCAAGCATCTTAGTAAGTACTTAAGCTTAAGGACTTAAGAATTGCCTTTACTACTAAATTGTTTACATATGCTATATAATCGATTAAGCTCTCTTCTCCCTTAAATCTTATAGACTAATTGTAAAGAGGCATTAAATTTAAGTAGTTGTTATAAATATAAGATATTATCTTATATAAATAGTAAGCACAAGTATCGTTATTGCTTGCATTATCTCTAATAAAGCTAATAATCTTATAAAGTATACTTAGCTTTTAACACCTTTCAAATATTAGCTTTGCTATATTTTTGCTAGAATAGTCGCCTTTAATTTTAATAAAATTAAAGCAAGCTTGATATATTTTTATATTAGGGCTTACCTATTTGCTATTTATAGCAAATATTAAAAGGTTATTTGTACTTGTCTACTTATTAAACGATATAGCTACTATAAAACAAGTATAATCTAATAAGGAGATTAAATCCTTTTTATAAGCTTTTACCCTTATATAAACACGATTAGCAATTGTATCCCCTTTAATAATATTTCTAGTGTATCTAGTAAAGCGAATTATAGCCTTAAACTTTGTGCTTTTAAAGGTTATAAAAGGTTAGCAAGTCTTTATAACTTAGTTAACAAGAGTTTCCTTAAAAGGGAATATATCCTCCTTTAATATAATATATTTTCTAAGCTTAACTTATATAATTTATCTAATAAAAATCTCGTCTTTTATACGTTTATAGTATCCTTTAATATGTTAGCTTAAAGCACTAGTTGCTCTATTAAGCTTTAATGCTTTGCAGTTAAAATTAAGGCAAAGAGCACAAGTATATAGCTTATCAAATACTCTTTTTTTCTTTTTGCCTTTTCCTTTATCGTATTAATTTGTAAGAGTCTTAACTATAAAGTGTTTTTATTACTAAGCTCGTCTTTTAGCTGCATTTGCTTTCTTCTTTTGCTCTTTAAGTATATCTTTATTTAAGACTTCTTCCTTTATAAGGCTTAAGCTTAATTGTGATAATTTTTAAGCATTTAAAGCTATTATACGCGATTTCTTTGCTAGGGGACTAAGTTTTAGTAAAGCAGGCGGCGGGGGCCCTTAAAAACTATAATTATAAAGGCTATAAAAGTCGATTTTTCTCTTGCGAGTATTTAGCGTAGTCTTTAAAGGAGGGGGAAGGGTATTTGTAGTATTTGCAATAGCTTTAAAAGCTCTAATTGCTTAGTAAAGTATAAAATTGACAATAATTGTATTTTTAAGAGGACTTGAGTTTTGACGTATTAATTGATAAAGAGGCGTGCTTGGAGCAAGGGTAAAAGGCATCCTTTTAAATATTAGTATATCTTCATTTTTAGGGCATATTTAACATACTTTAAGGCTTTGATTATAGTGTTGCAGCTAATCAAATGGCCTTAGCATGGAAAAGAGAATTAAATTATTATAAAATAAATTTTACGTAAAAAAATCGTTTAG
>Ga0302325_10031679_pt1 | contig 10873 bp, 8 predicted proteins | sample Palsa_T0_2_FD_201948 | JGI IMG/M metagenome (GOLD analysis project Ga0302325, IMG submission 201948) | Peat permafrost microbial communities from Stordalen Mire near Abisko, Sweden - Palsa_T0_2 | ecosystem: Environmental > Terrestrial > Soil > Palsa > Peat permafrost | place: Sweden: Abisko... | reverse complement strand
CTATACATCGGCTATATCGTGACCACGGCCCAGGCAGACGGCGGGGGAACCGTTGATTGCCGCCCCAATCAGTTTCCCGAGATTAATTCCAAGCACAAGTTCGCGCTCGACACGGCAAAGTTGCCGTTGGACAAAGTGCTCCTGCCGCCGCGCACCTGGATACAGGAATTGAAGATGCCTGAGAGGCATGCCACGACAGTAAAAGTGGCACGGGAGCTGGGGATCAATCGGATTGTTCCATCGCAGAATCGTGGGTCGTGGGTCGTGGGTCGTGGGTCGGCAGAATCGACCTCCGAGCTCCGACCCCCGACCTCCGACCCACGACCCACGATTTCCCCCCTCGGCTTCATCACCACCGGCATGGGCCGCCCCTATCTCGATCATGTGCTTGCCGACATCGGACTGCTCGGCCGGTTTCCCATCCTGAACATGGGGATGAGCTACCCCGTGGATATCGAACTGGTCCGTGAATTCGCGACGCACTGCAAGCAGATGATCGTGATTGAGGAGCGTCGAAGCTTTCTCGAAAAGAACATTCGCGATGCCTTGTTCCACCAACTCGACCATGAAGAAGCGGGGAACCTGTCGAGCCGGTTATACGGAAAGAAATTTCCGATCAATCGTGGCATGGGCGGCTCGCCCATGTCTTCGGAACCGGATCACGGGCAAGCTGCCCGTGCCACGCCAGCCGGCATTCCAGAAACGCGCGGCCTGAATCCCTCCGTCCTCGCGCAGCTCCTGATCCCCCTGATCAAGGCAACCGAAGAAATCCCCGCCGAACTCCGCAACGGCCGGCTCAGCGCGGAATTGGACACGCTCCGCAAGGCTAGCAAACCCAAACTCGAAATCCTCACCAGCAACATCGTCGCCCGCACGCCCACCTTCTGCCCCGGCTGCCCGCATCGCGACAGTTCCTCCGTCCTCCTTGAGATTCGCAAGAATTTCATGGACAAGGATTACATGCTCAAGCACCACGGCATGGGCCCCGTGGACATGGTCGCGCATGGCGACACCGGCTGCTACACCATGCTGATGTTCGCCCCCACCGAACAACTCATGCACAATTACAGCGGCATGGGGTTAGGCGGCGGCACAGGCAGCGGCATCGATCCGTTCATCACCAACAAGCAAATCGTCTTCATGGGAGATGGCACCTTCTTTCACAGCGGCCAGATCGCTATCAGCAACTCCATCAAGACCGGCCAGGACATCACCTACATCATCCTTGAAAACGGCACGACGGCCATGACCGGCCATCAGGAACATGCCGGCACTGAGCTGGATGTGCTGGGCAATCGCTCCTACATCCAGGATATTGAAGAGATCACCCGTGCGATGGCGGGTACCAGCCCACTGACTGTCGCCAAGCTCTCGCCGGCCGATCGCCAGATGTACAAGAGCGTGCTGGAGAAGACGATCCTGTCCGATGGCGTGAAGATCATCATCGCCGACAAGGAATGCGGCATCACCCACCACCGCACCAAGGCCAAGGAAGAACGCAAGACCATCAAGGAAAAAGGCTACCTCCCGCGCAAAACGCACATGAACGTGACGCCCGAGGTGTGTGAAAACTGCCTCGAATGCACCAAGGCCACCGCCTGCCCCGGCCTGACTACGATCGACACCGATTACGGACAGAAGATCGATACCGACCTGACGTGGTGCGTGAATGATGGCGCTTGCGAACGTGTGCGCGTGAGCAATGAAGTCGAGGTGACGGTTAAGCCGTGCCCGAGTTTCGAGCAGGTGACCGTGGTGCGCCAAAAGCGCCGCCGCTACACGCTCCCGCACATGGCGCTGGATAAACTGCCCGAGCCAGTGCGTGTCCACAATCTGGAGAACGCCGGCGATGCCTGGCGCGTTCACATGGCCGGCGTCGGCGGCATGGGCATCGGCATCGTGGGCGCAATTCTCGTTCGCGCGGGTCATAAGGAGGGCTATCGCGTCATCTTCTCGGATAAGAAGGGCCTGGCCATCCGCAACGGCGGCGTCTATTCGCAGATCGCTTTTGTCAACGAACCCGACTCCGCGCGCGATGGCGGCTATGCCTATCCGACGACCGGCCTCATCCCCTATGGCCGGGCTGATCTTCTCTTGGGAATCGATGTGCTCGAAGCGACCCGCGCCACCGATCCGCGCGAGCAGTTCCGCGTCGCCAGCCCCGACCGCACCTGCGCTGTGCTGAACATGCACAAGCAGCCAACAGTCTTTGGTCTGCTGGGTCGTGAGGATTTCGATGTAGAAAAACTCCGCGAAGACATCTATAGCTATTGCCGCGTCGAGCACAGCTATTCGAAGAACCTCTCCGAGCTCTGCGAGGCGCGGCTGGGCAGCAAGCAATTTGTCAACATCATGATGCTCGGCGTTGCTTATCAGCTCGGCCTGATTCCCGTGAGCGCCCGCAGCATCGGTTGGGCGATCAAAGACACGATCCGTCGCGAGCAGCGAAGAAACCTCAAGGCCTTCAATATCGGCCGCAAGCTCGCACTCGAGCCCCGCGCATTGCCCAACAAGCCCGAACCGGTAACCTGGGAGCAACTGGTCACCAACAAAGCGCGGATCATCCGCAAGACCCGATCGCGCGGCCGAGTCTGGGCGGGACGATTTGAACAACTGGTGCAAGCCGCCAGCAAGCAGATGCGCGACCTCCCGCCAAAACTGAAATACGATCTCGCTTTGAGAATTTACGATCTGATGCAATATCAGGATCACCTCTTTGCCCGCCGGTACATCGAGCTGGTCCGCGGCGTCTACAAACGCGATTCAGTCGAGATGAAATACGCCGCCACCGAAGCCGCAATATGGAATCTCGCGCACGTCATGCTCATCAAGGACGAGCCGTACGTCGCCTATCTGCTCACGCGCTACGAGAAGAAGCAACGCGACATCAGCAAATACGGAATCGATGTCAGCAACGGCGACAAGATCATCTATCGCCACCACACCAGTCCCGAATTCAACATCGGGAAGCATCGCATTCGCCTGCGAATCACAACCCATGATTGGCATCTGCGCATCGTCCAGCACATGAAGTGGTGGCGCAAGCTTCCCGGCTGGCACACGCGCGAAGTCGCCTTCCGCGATTGGTACATCGACCTGCTCGACCGCGTCCGCCTCAACGAAGCAGGATACGCGCAGGCTGTCTCGGTGCTAAAATGTGCCCAGGCCGCGACGGGCTACCGCGAGATCCGCTATCCCAAGATGGAACAAATCCGCGCCCAGGTCGAAGCCGAACTCACCCGCGTACCGAAGGTAGAAGTCCAAATCAGGACAAACGTGCTTGAAAGCCTGCGCTCGCCGACGCATGTTTAGCGTGTTACAATTCAGGACCCATGCGAGCCGACGATCTTACAAATAAGCTTCAGGATCGACCCTTCCGCATCCATCTATTGGACGGCAGTCGTCTCGATGTCACCGATCCCGGCATGTTCATCATCGGAGAGAACACCGCGGTCCTTCCAAGCGTGTGGGGAAAAGACGACGAGGGACGTCAGTTTGCACGGAATTGGCGCACCATCGACTTCGCCCACATTGTCCAGTTCGGTAACATCGACGAAACGATTGAAAACAAACGGCGACGACGGAAATGAGGAATGCAGAATTCCGCTAAAAATCGCGCCGGGTTATCCCCGCCTCCGCTCGATTTATGGTCTCTTGTAAGAGGCACGCCACAGATCGATCCAAACGACCTTCTAGCGGCAATCGAATCAGAGACCCATCAGAAGTCGCGAGACTTTCGAACCCGCATCCTTATCCGGGATTGCATTCAAGCACTTGAACGGCGCTTGTCTAACGCCAGCGTCTGGAACTCATTTTCGGCCGCCGCCAAGCTGGTAATCGAACGAATCGTCGTAGAAGATTTGGGAACCACGGGATTTCCCACTCTGGACCGGCGCATCATGGAACGAACCGACCGTGAGACGATCTTGCGTTATCTACGCGAACTCGGTGAGCGCATCGACGTGCCTACCCGGCTGGAGCTTGGCGGTTCGGCCGTCTTTATTGTCCACGGTCTGCTACGACGCGGCACCGAAGATCTTGACGCGATCGATGAGATTCCTCAGACGCTCCGTGACAACCACGACCTTCTGCGCATTCTCGCCGATAGCCATGGATTGCGGCTCGCACATTTTCAATCGCATTACCTGCCCGAAGGATGGCGCCAACGGCTTGAGTCGCTTGGCTTATTTGGCAAACTCGAGGTATTTCTGCTCGATCCAACCGACATCGTGGTCGGTAAGCTCTTCAGCAATCGCCAGAAGGATCGAGACGATCTCCGTATGCTGTTCGGGACTTTCGACAAAGAAGCGACCCTGACCCGGCTGCGCACGGCGGGGCATCGACTGCTGGCAGAACCGAAGCTTCACGCCAATGCAGAGATGAATTGGCGGATCGTATTTGGCGAGTCCCTGCCGGTGTAACTGCTCGCGGTTGTGGCGAGATTGTGCCGATGAACAGGTCGTGCGCCGTTCCCTCTCGTTAGCCGTCGCGACTCCCCCGAAACCCGCAAACTCGCGCGGCGATGCCGAACTGGTCATTGACGCCGCGCATTTCTCCCGCGTCGTCAGCGATGGCATCTTGCGGGCGAAGGTTTCCATCGACATTATGACCGCTGATTTCAAGGCGATGCTCGTCCCCGAGCAGGTTACACGCCGTGCCGATTCCATCGTGACGCATTTCCGCCGCCTGGCGGAAAAGGGCGTCGAAATCAGATTGTTACACGCGGGGGTTCCATCGAGCTCTGCGTTGCGCGAACTGAAGCGCCAGCTTCCCCGCGGCCTGACAATCCGCCGCTGCCCCCGCCTTCACGCCAAGACCGTAATCCTGGATTGTCGTCGCATGTATCTGGGCTCAGCCAACCTCACGGGCGCAGGCCTTGGCGCCAAAGCTGACGGTCGGCGAAACTTTGAAATGGGCATCTGGACCGAATCGCCCGTTTTGATCGATAGCACGCTGGAGCAGTTCAATCAGTTGTGGGAAGGTCGGCATTGCGGCGCCTGCCGACGGCGTGATATTTGCCCGGTGCCCTTGGAAGAGCCAAATCTTATTGACCGCTGATCGCGGACGTCTCACCGGGCCACTTACTCGATTTGTGGGCAGGATTCTGACCGCAAACACGCTCGCGCGCGGAAAGTGTGCATTGCCGCGACTGGGCCATCGGGCGCGGTTTCCCGAGATTCCTCTGTTTCTCAGCGGTTTTTGCTGATTTGCGAACAAGTTCTCGTTTGGCACCAACTTCGCTCTAGGTAGAGCGTCGTCGCCGTGTTGGTGGCGATAAGTGGCCGCGAGGCCGCTTGATCAATTTCATGGAGCGCGGTTGGTTCCCACGGGCGGTGCTGCCCGCAGGCGGTCTGCGGGCAGCACAAGTCCTGGCGGTTGCGGAACAACCGTGCCGGGCTGTTCCGGCCCGGCTTCGCGGCAGCGGAACATCGGTTTTCAGGTAATGGCAATTTCCAAATCGTTTTTATAAAACAATAAGTGACGCTCGCTGCAGTCAGGCTCACACAAGCTGCTTCGCAGCGAGTTCGCAACAAGCCTCTTTATAACGATCCTCGTTTCCTCCTCCGCCAAGCCGCACTGCAACCCTCGCCGTGCGGCTTTTTTTTCGCACCAAAATCACAAAGTTCCGATACGATCACTTCGCTGGCGGGCAACGGCACGAGTGCGCGAGCGCGCCGCTTCCGTGCCGCTTCCGCCGTTTGCTCCTGAAACCGAGGCCTCGCACGTGTCCTCTCCTCCATCATCTGATACGCCCCAGCCGCGCTGGATGGTGATCATCGCCATCCTTGCAGTTGGCGGTTTGTACACGGCCCTTCCCCAGTCATTGTCGGTTGGACCGCGCTGGCTGCTTCCGTTGATCCTTGTGGGCTTGCTCGTGCCATCGGTTCTCACCCATCGAAGCGGAAGCCAAGCGTGGAACAATTTGATCGGTTATGCGCTCGCGGGCATTCTCACGCTCTTTTTAGTCTGGTCGCTGACGTTGCTGGTCGTGGCACTTCCAGCCCATAAGGAAGCACCTGTGACATTGCTTCGCTCTGCCGTCGCGCTGTGGATCACGAATGTTCTGGTTTTCGCCCTTTGGTATTGGCGGCTCGATGCCGGCGGACCCTACCGCCGTGGCGAACGGCCCGGCCATGACAGCGGATCGTTCCTTTTTCCGCAGATGATGCTGAGCGATCCCGAATCAAAATCCTGGTCCCCCAATTTCGTCGATTATCTGTTCCTCGCCTTCAACACCAGCACCGCTTTTTCTCCGACCGATGTTCCGATTCTCTCGCGCTGGGCGAAGATTCTCACGATGGCCCAAGCCAGCATCTCCCTCACCGTCGTCGCCATCCTCGCCGCACGGGCGGTGAATATTCTTTAGGCACAAACATAGGCTTGCAGCTCTCCTGGGCAGCAATTGAAAGGCGTGAAATTCGCTCTTCCCTCCGGTATAGTCCAACGTGAACAATTGGAATGAAAACCGCAGCAGGTTCCCTTTGCTGCACTCAGGTTGCGGTGTGCGACCTCGCTGCACCGACAGGGCATTCGTTTCCGCCATTTGGAAAAACTTCCGGCACACTTCAGGAAGAGGAAATGATGAGCGACCCGGCAGAGATCACGCCTTTGATGCGGACAATCGTCGGCGAGTTTTTTCCGGACGAAGCGTTCGCATTCGAGCTTAAAGGGCCCGCAATGATCAAATCCATGCAGGACGACACTCAGGCTCTTGGCGCGAGCCGCGGCGACTTCGGCTTGCTTGGAGAGAGTGAAGTGGTCGAACTGCTGGACTTCGTCAAGCTTGCCGCCGCCACGCTCGCCCTCATACGTACCGCAACCAAGTGGATACTAAGCCTGCGATCCCCCGACGAGGACGGCCTGATCGTCGTTCGCTGGACGGCAGAGTTAATGAACGCCGGTTTGCCGGAGAAGAAAGCCAAGGCCATCGCCCACAAATTTGCCGGCGAATTGGGCCGCTCTGTCCGTAAAGCACATCCGAAGTCGTGATAGCCACATCGAAATGCCTGATGGCTACGTATATCTCGCCTCCTTCGCGAATGCGCTCTTTGCGCTATTCGCCTTCGCATACGTTTTTTTCGGATTGCTATACGTTCTGCTTGCCACACGTAAGCCCCAATACTGCCTTATTGGTCTAAAGCCAAAGGGGCTGAGAGCCTTTCGGAGGCTTTGCACCCGACGGGAGAGGGCAAGGCGGCGCACGGCTCTTAACGCATGGCTCTCCACCGGAATGATTATATATCTGTTTTCCATGGTACCGCTTATGTCCATCCTCTTCGCCGTGGTGGCGGTGCGCCAGCGAGGCATTTTCTTTGGAGTGGTGAACGGCCTGAATTTGGTGGTCTTTGCAGCTGTTATTTGCCGCACGATAGCATCATGGCGCCGGGAGGCGGGACCGGTTTCCGCGCGCGCAGGATTTGAGCCATTGCCGCCCGCCCTGCGCGACGATCTCGTCGGAACGATGAGTGACGTCATTGGCTGCCTCGGCTTACCGAAGGAAGCGATCCAGTTTTGGATAACCAATTATCCAAGCGCCGACCCCGCTCCAGGCATGAGCGATAGAAAGGGCATTATCGCAATCATTCTCCCCATCGCTTTCTTTAAGTTGTTCCATAACGACCGACCCATGGCTCGCGCGATGTTGGCGCATGAATTGGGACATGTCGGCCATGCGGACACCCGGCTCTGGAAACTGGCGCAAGCCTTCTGGGGTAATGTGGCGCGTTTCTTCTTGCCGTGGCAAATTCTGATCCTGCTGGTGATGCTTCTGGGTTTGGTTCCGAACTTAATCGACGCTCAGGAACAGCTTGCCGCGGCGCGCGAAAACGCCCATGACAATTTTGCCGCAGCGGACGATCAATATCAGGCGGCGCTGGGACAGGAAGCGGATGAGCGCTCCGTCGGCGGCGATGTGAACGAAGATACCCGTTTGAATGCCGCGGGTGCCCAAATTAATCGAATGAGCGCGGAGTTGAACGTTATCGTCGCGGATTCCCGCACGAACCCTTTTTACGCTAAGATGATTTTCATCGCCTTCGCCGGCGTCGTTCCATGCGTCTGGGTTTTTCTTTTTGTCCGCGCCGTGGCGAACACCATTAAAAAATCGGAAGCCGCGGCAGACCTCGCCGCGGTCGTTACCGGCTGTGGACCCGCTCTTGAGGCAGCGCTGACGCAGTATGGCCTAGCCCCGCGAAGCCGCCGCTGGTTATCCCTCTATCCCTCCACTTCCTGGAGGATCAGGCGAATCCGGCGAGCGGTAGCCGAGCTTGACCGCTAATCGCCGCAGGGACATGATGCCCCCCCGTCCTTTCGACGAAATGGCAGTTTGCGGCCGATTGAAGTCCGCGTTGGAGAGGTGGCCGAGTGGCTGAAGGCGCAGCACTGGAAATGCTGTTGGCGGATTAAACCGTCACGGGGGTTCGAATCCCCCCCTCTCCGCTTTAACGAGTTTTCGTCACACGACTCGACAACACTCGCGCCAGATGCTGGCGCGAGTGTTTCGTTCGGGTTCGGAAACCGAGAATTCACAACGACTTTCCACGCTCCGCGGGGTTCAAACCGGAGTTCCCGATTGAACAAGTTCGGGTTCGAAGATGTCTTTTTGAAGAAATCTCGTTTTTGTTCGTCTGTTCCGCTCTCTGCCGCAATTCCCGCTTGTTTTGCCTCTGAAATGAAGGTTTTGATCGGTTCGAAGATTGACGAGGGGTGTTCTTCGATTGATGCCAGCTTCTGCTCAAGTTCGTGCTTTTCTTCCATCCGCTTGTTCTTGGCTTCTCCATACTCGGCAAGGTTGAGAACCTGTTCGATGTAGGCCGTCATGAGACGGTCGAGGTGGCCCTCGACAATCCGGATTTCATCCTTGATCGCCTGAACACGGGATTCTGCTGCCTGAATCTCTGCGGCCTTCTCCGTTTCTAGTTGCCCAAGCATCCAATCTGCCCATTCGGCAGGGAGAGCCACACGTCGGAGAGCATTGGTGACTTGCTCGCTGATTTTCTCCTCGCGAACGTACGGCTGTGGGCAGTTGTTCTCCCACTTTGTGCAGCGGAGGTAGTTATGTCCCTTCTGACGCTCGGTCGTGATGAGTCGTCCGCAGGCGCCACAGTGAAACTGACCGCGATAGAGGTAGGGCTTGAGGTTGTTTGACTTTGGCTTGGACTTCTCCGACATGACCGCCTGAGCGGCATCGAAAAGTTCCTTGCTGATGATCGGCTCATGCTTGCCTGCGTAGAATTCGCCGTGAAAGCGAATCATGCCGTAGTAGATGGGGTTTTGCAGGAAGTACTGGAATTTACTAACGGCGACTTTGCCGGCGTTGTATTTGCTCGTGAGGCCTAGGTCGTTGATGGCGGTTCTCACCTGTCGCAGGGTGTAGTTTCCTGTGGCGTACATTTCAAACGCCTTGCGAATCAGGGGAGCTTTCACTGGATCAGGAATGATGATCTTGGTCTTTCGATCGTTGAGGTAGCCCACAGGAGCAAACTGCGGCCAGATGCCGTTTTGAACCTTCTGTCGGATGCCACGGCTGATGTCGGCAGAGAGCTTGTCCACATAGTATTTGCTGATGCCAAATTCGATGGCAAGGCCGAGCTTTCCCTGCGGTGTCGGATCGAACCGGTAGCTCGGAAACTTCAACGCCTCAATGGCTCCGGTGTCGATCATCCAGATCACTTTGCCACCGTCGAGTGAGTTGCGAGCCAATCGATCCGGATGCCAAGCGATTATGCCCGACGCTTCACCTTTCTCGATCCGATCAAGCATTTCGTTGAAGATCGGGCGCCCCGGCTTCTTGGCCGTCTGCTTCTCAACCAGAGTTTCGAGGACGTTAAACCCTTCGCGTCGGGCTAGCTCACGAGCCTCGGCGATCTGGTCGCCAATTGAGCGAGCCTGTCGAGTGCTATCGTCAGTCGATTTTCTTGCGTAGATGAAGAATTTGGCATTTTTCATTTCTGCATTATATCGCGTTTGTAGTTGATACAGCAAGTATAAAATGGCTTTGTTGCGCCGTGAAATGGCAGATTGCAGAAACCAGAACTACTCGCGTCCGAGGTCGTTTCCGGGAAGCAACGAACGTATCATTGGCGGAACCCGCACCATAAATTGTGCCCCCAGTGAATCGTCAACGCTGCGTCAATTGTGAAGATTTTGACTGTTTTAGTACGGCCTTTGGTACTCAATCGGTTGGACCCACTTCGCCCCGTCTCATATCCAGCGCTTGGTCAGGTGCAAGGATGCTAAGCATTTTCTCTGCCGTCACCCGGATGTGTCCAACGAGAAGCAGCAAACATTCTCGCTCTAATTCGTCCTGATTCGTGTACATCTTCAGCGCCATTGCAGCCTGCGAATCATCCGGAATTCTCCGGAGATTGAATACGACTAAATTCATCAGGTCATTGCAGACCATGTAAAGCTGAAATCCAACGGGTAGGCCGGGTTGACTTCGGAGCAAAAATTCTGCGGGTGGATTGCTTTTCTCAACCCCCATAGCCCGCGTTGCCAGAGGACAGAGGCAAACATGAAGATCACGGACGATGGTGGTCGCAAAATGCTTAATCTCGGCTGTGGGTATGTCCGGCATTCGCACACTATACCACTGCGTTCGCTAGTGGAAATCTTTCACGCCGCGCAATATCCCCGATCTCACTGGCGACGGGGCATGGCTGCGAGCATCGGAGCATCGACGGAATGTGTTGTAATCTGGACGATGAGGCGCTTGGGGAGTAACATCGACTGCTTGGGCTTAGATTCCCCTGCGCCAATGCCTGCCGCTGTGAAGATTGATCTGCAATGGCCTGGCGCACGAACTGCTCGTAATCGCCCAGGTCGCGGATGATCGGATGCTGTTGGAGAAAATCGAAGCTTTGCTGGATAG
>Ga0302325_10031678_pt1 | contig 10873 bp, 9 predicted proteins | sample Palsa_T0_2_FD_201948 | JGI IMG/M metagenome (GOLD analysis project Ga0302325, IMG submission 201948) | Peat permafrost microbial communities from Stordalen Mire near Abisko, Sweden - Palsa_T0_2 | ecosystem: Environmental > Terrestrial > Soil > Palsa > Peat permafrost | place: Sweden: Abisko... | reverse complement strand
GCGCGCAATTCCTCGCGCACCCGGAAGACCAGGAACAGGCCGTAGTCCGTGCCCGCCCCGATGATCAGGATGATCAGGAGCAGCTGGGTGATCTCCGATACCTGGACCACCCCGTGCTTGGCCAGCTCGCCCACCACGGGGCTGGCGATCTGGACCACCAGCGCCGCGGGCAGCAGGGTGACAAACGGGGCGAGCGCCGCCCGGAAGACCAGCAGGAGCAGGATGATCACGAAGATCAGAGCGAATTCCTGGGTCCGCTTCCCGGTCGAGTTCGATGAGGCGTTGTTGTCCACCGAACTGGCGATCGTGCCCGCCGTGTGCAGGGCCAGGCCGCTCGGCGCCCCCGCCTTCGGGAAGGTCGCCCGCAGGTGGTCGATGAACGGCTGGGCCGAATCGCCGCCCCCGGCGAGCCCCCCGGCGGCCAGCACCTCAATGTCGGCGGCCTGCCCGTCCGGGGAGATCCCGACCTCGCGGGTGGCATTGACGTCCGGCACCGCCTTGAGCAAGGTGACCTCACGGGCGATGGCCGCGTTGTCGGCCGCGCTGAGCGGGCCGCCGGCCTGGCTGGCCACGATGGTCACCACGGCCTGGTTGGAGCTCTGGAACGGGGTGGCCAGCAGTTGCGCCTGGCTGCTGGGCGAACTGGCGGGCAGGAAGGCCGAGTTGTTGTTGTTCACCTGGCTCGACAGGCTGGGCAGGAAGTGCACCGCCAGGCCCGCGCCCACCAGCCACAGCACCAGGATTGGCCAGCGAAGCCGCACCGACATCCGGCCGAGCGCGTCAAAGAACCCCGTCACGACTTCCTCCCGTGGGATGGCTGCAGCAGTCAGCCGACAGTGACAGGCACGGATGAGATCCGCCCGCAGTTCGGCCTGGCGGAACCATATGGACTCAAGCCGCAAACCTCATCCATGCCGATACCCGATGGTATGCCGGACAGGTTTCGAGCAAATCACGAGCCCGCCCGTGGCCAGGCTACGGCGTCATCCGGGCGGGTAATCCGCGCGGCGGCTGCGCCCGCAGTGCGGCCTAGCCGCCGGAAGCGTGCCTAAAGGTCACCGTGACCTGCTGGAATCCCAGCGACCGCAGCATGCCGGTGAGCATGGCGATGGTGTTTTTCTGGGCCTCGGTGCGGAGCTGGCTCTGCCGGGCCGCCGTCTCGATCTTCTGCTGGGCCAGGACGTAGACCTGCTGCTCACTGTTGGGGTTGCCGGAGAAGAAGTTCCCGATCCGGTTCAGCAGCCCCTGCTGCTGTGCGTAGACGTAGGACTGCTTCACGTTGAGCACGGCCGGCTCGAGTTGCGCGGGGGGCAGCGTGATGGTCACCGCCGTGCGATCCGAGGACACCTGGACCGCCTTGCCCTTCAGTTGCGAGAAGTCGACGTAGGCGATCTCGTTTCCCTGCCCGATGAACAGCGTCTGAGTGCCCTCCATGAATGACGGCAGGAACTCCGCCTTCTGGCTCAGGTCCACCACGACCTGGAACGAGCCGCTGGCCGCTTCGTACCGGCTCAGCGCCGTTATCGACTTGAGCAGGACGGGCTGGCTACGGACGGAGGTGGTCTCCGCGAACGGATTCCGCAACTGGGGCAGAAGATGCACGGCGGACAGCACGATAACGAGGACCACGACGGCGGCGATCGCGGCCGCCAGTCCCGCCAGCAGGCCGATTAAGCCACGGCCACGGGGGACCCGCGCCATCGATGCCTCGCTGCGGTCCTGGGTGCGCTCCGGCATGCGCCAGCCTTTCTGTGCGTCGCGGACGGCGTGCGTCGCGGACGGCTGTTGCGCATGCCCTCTACCCAGGAGGCGCCGGGTGATTCATCCGCCTTGAGCCGGGTACCCGCGAGGATGGGAGGCCAGACAGGAGGAGCCAATGCCGGAAAGACGGCGGAGAATCCGGGCCCGCGGGTGCCTGCTGTGGGTCCTGGGGCTGATCGTTCTGTTGGTCATCCTGTCGCTGCTCTTCGGCGGGTTCCAGAAAGGCAGCAAGGTCGGCGGGGGCGCCCCCGCCGACGTGGGCGGGAGCGCCCCCGCGCTCCTCTGGATGAGCGCCGGCCGATAGGAACGGCTTAGCGCTGGCCGCTGGGCCGGCCAGCGGCTGAAGCAGTTCCGGCGGGAAAATGGTCCCGCTGGCCTGGCTGGCCGCCGTTCACTGCGGAAACAGGCTGATCACCGTTCACGGCGAAACCGGCCGCGGCGGGGACGGCAGCGCTCCGGGCGGCACGTCCGGCCGGCATGGGGTCGACGCCGTGCACGTACTTGCCGCCGCGCAGCAGCGACGCCAGCGCGGCGATCAGGCAGGCCGCGATCGCGAAGTAGAACGCGAGGGTCAGCCCATGCTGGAATGGCGCCGAGATCAGCGACGGGAAGAACGTGTGACCCGTCAGGTAGGCCGCGTTCTTGGCCGGCAGCTTGCTCACGACGTTCCCGAGCAGGGTCTGCACCGGGTTGTAGCCGAGCAGCGCGGCGAACATGATCGACACCGGCGGCAGGGCCGCCACCCGGGCCGCGTCCGCCCGCGGCACGCCCTGCGCGATCAGGCCATGGCTGAGCGTCCCCGACAGCGTCGATGCCAGGCCCAGGATGATCAGCGTGAAGAAGATGCCGATGGACAGCACCATGGCCGAGTTCTGGAACGTCGCGCTCATGCCGGCCCCGACCCCCCGCCGCTCGGGTGGCAGGCTGTTCATGATGCCGGCCCGGTTGGGCGAGGCGAACAGTCCCATGCCGATTCCGTTGAGCAAAATAATGCCCGCGAACTCCCAGTACGCGAAGTCAATGGGCAGGCGCTGGAGGAGCAGGAACGAAGCCGCGGCCACCAGCATGCCGCCGGTGGCGAACGCGCGGGCCCCGAAGCGGTCTGACAGCCAGCCGGAGATGGGCCCGGCGATGAGGAAGCCGACGGTCAGCGGGAGCATGGCGATGCCGGCCCACAGCGGCGTCCGGCTGAAGCTGTAGCCGTGAATGGGCAGGTAGATGCCCTGCAGCCAGATGATCAGGATGAACATCAGGCCGCCCCGGCCCAGGCTCGACAGCAGGCTGGCCAGGTTCCCGGCGGTGAATGGGCGGATCTTGAACAGGGCGAGCTGGAACATGGGCTCGGCGACCTTGGTCTCGATCACGCAGAAGACCGCGAGGACCACGATCCCCCCGGCGATCAGGCCGATCACCAGCGGGCTGGTCCAGCCCATCGTGTGCCCGCCGTAGGGCTGGATGCCGTAGGTGATGCCGACCAGGACCGCGATCAGCCCGGCGGCGAACGTCACGTTCCCCCACCCGTCCAGCCGGGCCGGGCGGCGAACGCCGAGCTCACGCAGCTTCAGGTAGGACCAGATCGTTCCGGCCACGCCGAACGGGACCGAGACGAGAAAGACAAAACGCCAGTTGATCGGCCCGAGCACGCCGCCCAGCACCAGGCCGATGAACGAGCCTGCGATCGCGGCCACCTGGTTCAGCCCCAGAGCCAGGCCTCGCTCGTTGGTGGGAAACGCGTCGGTGAGGATGGCGCTGGAGTTGGCCATCAGCATGGCCCCGCCGACGCCCTGCAAGATTCGCATCACGATCAGGAACCAGGCGGCGGCCGTGCCGTGCAGCCAGGTCAGCGACAGCAGCACGGAGAACGCGGCGAAGATGGCGAAGCCGAGGTTGAACATTCTGACCCGGCCGAACATGTCGCCCAGCCGGCCGAAGCTGACCACCAGCACCGCGGTGACGACCAGGTAGCCCATGATCAGCCAGAGCAGCAGGCTGGTGTTGCCGGGCTGCAGCGGATTGACCCCGATGCCGCGGAAGATGTCCGGCAGCGCGATCAGCATGATGGAGGCATTCACGGTCGCCATCGTGACGCCGAGCGTGGTGTTGGACAGGGCGATCCACTTGTAGCGGGTCCCCGGGCTCTCCTGCCCGGCCAGGCCGGTGTCAGGACGAGGTGAGGCGGGCGGCATGAGTATCCCTCCGGAATGGGAGCCTGACCACGGCGCAGAACGTCCCCACGCGCCCGGGCTGCTCCCCGGTAACCTGAACTAGTTGCTTGATACAAACTAACATAGAGCAGCTTCTGTTCCCGGCCCGCCCGCCGGTGCGACGGCGGCCGGAGCCGCCGAAGGCGCCACCCGGCGCCGCGGAGGCGGCTGCCTCCGCCGCCGGTCACATCTCCGGCGCATCCGCTCCGGTGGCTACCTTGAGCGCCCACCAGACCAGCGGCACCTGCAGTGGGAGCCGGGCATAGGCGATCGCCCGGGGGGCCGCGCCGCGGCCGCGCCAGTCGACGGCCATCTGGACATTCGCCGGGAAGACCGCCGCGAACAGCGAGGCGGCCGCGAGGCCGCCGCTGCGCCGGGTGCGCGGACAGGTGATCGCCGCGGCGACGGCCAGTTCGGCCGCGCCGCTGGCGTAGGTCCACATCCGGGGCGGGCCGGGGATCCACCGGGGCACGATCGCGTCGTAGGGCCGCGGCCGGGCGAAATGCGTGACGCCGGCCGCGGCCAGCAGTGACGCGAGCGCCAGCGCGCGCCGCTCATCCGCTGTCACGGCACTCCCCTCGATCTCCCGCGCTCGGTCCCCGGTTACGACGTCCTCGGGTTACAGCATCCTCGGTTACGACCCGGGCGCGGCGGGCTGGTCCGGGCCGAACCCCAGCCAGGCGCGCACGGCGTCGCCGTCCGCGTCGAGCGCCGGCGGCGGCAGGTCGTAGCGGGCGGGCGTGACGGACATCCGGATGGGGTTGCGCACCGTGGGGATGTCTCCCGCCATAACCACCGGTTCCAGGCCAAGCCGGCCGGCAAGTTCAACGCCGCCGCGCACATCGTTGATAGGCCCGCACGGAATCCCCGCGGCGCTGAAAATGGTGAACCAGTCCTGCGCCGAGCGCGACGCGAGCCGCGTGAGCAGCAGGGGGCGCAGTTGCTCACGGTTGTCGTTGCGCTGGCCCACGGTCGCGAAACGGGCATCGTCCGCGAGCTCGGGCACCTCGAGCGCGGCACAGAATTTGCGGAACTGCCGGTCGTTGCCGATGGCCACGATGAGGTTGCCGTCGCCGGTGGCCAGCGGCTCGTACGGGAACAGGCTCAGGTGGGCGTTGCCCATCCGATGCGGGACAACGCCGCCGGCCACGTACGCCGAGGTCTGGTTGACCAGCGCCGACAGCGCGGTGGACAGCAGGTTCGTCTCGACGTGCTGGCCTTCGCCGGTGACGTCCCGGTGGTGCAGGGCGGCCAGGATGCCGATCGCGGAGTGCAGCCCGGTCATGACGTCGAAGACGGAGATCCCGGCCCGGTAGGGCGGCCCGTCCGGGCTGCCGGTCAGGCTCATCAGCCCGGACATGGCCTGGACGAGGAGGTCATAGCCGGGCAGCGAAGCGCCCTGGGCGGCCCCGAACCCGCTGATCGAGCAGTAGACGCTGCGCGGATTGCGGTCCGCCACGGCGTCATAGCCGAGGCCGAACTTGTCCAGGCTGCCCGGCCGGAAGTTGTGGATGAACACATCGGCCCGTTCGGACAGCGCGCGGGCCACCGCGGCGTCCGCCTCGTCACCCAGGTCCAGGACGATGGACCGCTTGTTGCGGTTGACGGCCAGGTAGTAGGTGCCGACATCGCCGCGCAGCGGCGGAACCCAGTGCCGTGCGTCATCGCCGTCCCGGCTCTCAACCTTGATCACCTCGGCGCCCATGTCGGCCAGCAGCATGGTGCAGTAGGGTCCCGCGAGCACCCGGGTGAAATCGGCAACGACGAGGCCATCCAGCGGACCGGGGCTGGTTTCGCGGGACTCGCCGAGTGCTATTTCAGGCATGCGGACTTCCCTACGCCACTAAGCGGACAGATGTCCGCTACTGTCCTCACGGCGCGGCGCGCCTGTCAAGGCGGGCTATCCGGCGGCCGGCTTGGCGGCTGGGCCGAGCGGCACCTCGACGTGCGGCCGGGACTGCCAGAGCGCCCATTCGGCTGAGATCTCCCCCGCCGCGGCCAGCAAGCGCGGCAGGTGCTCACCCACGAGCACATCGACGCTGGTCTCGGCGGCGTGCACGGTCACGTTCATCGCGGCCCGGACGATCCCGTCACCGTCCCGGACCGGGACGGCGACCGAGCGGATGCCGGGGGCGAGTTCCTCGTCAGCGAGCGCCCAGCCGCGGGCCCGGACCAGCCGCATCTCGTCCTCCACCCGGCCGCCGTGGCGGGGCAGGAAGGTCGGCAGTCCGGACCGGCTGGGCTGGGCCAGCGCGGCCGCCAGCGCGTCCCGGTCCAGGGCGGCCAGCAGGACCTTGCCCTGCGAGGTCCGCAGCGCCGGGAACCGGGTGCCGATCTCGACCCGCAGGGTGATGATCTTCGGGACCGAGGCCCGGGCGACGTAGACGATGTCCGAGCCGTCGAGCTGGGCCATCGACGACGACTCGTGAGTCTGGCCGACCAGGTCCTCGAGGTGCGGGCGGGCGATCTGCCACAGCCCGAGCGCGCTCACATAGGACGTGCCCAGCCGCAGCACCTGCGGGGTCAGCGCGAACGATCCGCCCTCGGCCCGGATATAGCCCAGCTCCTGCAGGGTCAGCACGAGACGGCGCGCGGTCGGCCGGGCCAGGTCCGCGGCCACGGCGATCTGGGTCAGCGTCATCTGCGGGTGCCGCTCATCGAAACAGGACAGCACGTCAAGACCGCGGGCGAGCGCCTCGACAAAGTCGGGACCGATGCCTCGTCCAGCCATCGTGCGCCTCCCAGGGCTCGCAGGTGAACGTGACCCTTGACACTGCCGACCTCAGCCCCGCATTATTCCCGTAACGCCGCCTAGCGGACAACTGTACGGCAGGCTGATGACGGCGCAGTTACCGATCACGGCGCACGGCACAGTTAAGGAGTCCCGCACGATGGCGAAGCTCGTGGCGATCCTGGCCACAACGCACCATCCGTTCTACTACCGCACCAGCCAGCTGCCCGAGTCGGAGGCGCCCCCGTTCGCCGGGGCGTGGGTCAGCAAGGTGGCGGCATACCGGGAAACGCTGGCCCGGACCCGGCCCGATGTGCTCGTGATGATCGGCTCAGACCACTTCCACCAGCTGTGGCTGGACAACATGCCGCAGTTCCTGGTGGGCAAGGCACCGTTCTACGACGCCAACTACTACAACGAGGAACGCGAGTTCGGCCTGCCCCGGCTGCTACTCAAAGGGCACGAGGAGCTGTCCGCCTACATCCTGCGTGAAGGCATCGACAAAGGCTTCGACCTGGCGTTCTCCAACGAGCTGCGGGTTGACCACTCCATCACGTGCCCGATCTTCACCGTCCGGCCGCAGAACGACCTGCCCGTCGTGCCGATCTACACCAATATCTTCGCCCCGCCGCTGCCGCGCCCGGAGCGCTTCGTCAAGCTCGGCCAGACCATCCGGGAAATCATCGACGCCTGGCCCAGTGACCTGCGGGTCGCCGTCATCGGTACCGGGCACCTGTCGCTGGAGCTCGGCGGGCCCCGCCAGTTCGGCCCGCACGGACCCGACCCGGAGTTCGACGCCCGGGCGGTGGAGTGGATCGCCAACGGCGACATCGACGGCTGCCTGGCCCACATCACCCTGGACAGCCTGCACGCCCCCGGCAACGCCACTCACGGGTTCATGGACTTCATGCTGGTGATGGGCATAGCGGGCTACAACAAGGCCGACTACGCGGATCACCTCGACCTGTTCCACACGATGGAGGCCTACTTCACCTGGTACCCGAACGGAGCGGACGCGTGAGCAAGTACGTGGTGAACAAGTTCCTCTTCACCATCGACCGTGACCCCGAGCTGGTCGAGCGCTACCGCACCGACCCGGCCGGCACGACCAGCTGGTGGGAGGCCGAGCAGGCCAACCAGATCCTCAACTGCACCGCCGGCGAGTCGTCGACCTGGCTGTCGCTGTCCGACCACGAGCGCCAGGCCCTGTCGACGCACGACCACGTCGCGCTGTTCGAGATGGGCGCGCATCCGTTCCTGACCCTGACGCTGTGGATCGCCATGTTCGAGCGCGACCACCCTGAGCCGCTGGCCATGCAGCTCGGCTACGCGGCCAGGCTCGCCCATGTGACCCTGCCTTACCCCGACATCAGCACCTGACCTACCCAAGGACACAGCATGAGCAACGACGCACCTGCAGTGGAGACCGACGTCCTCGTGGTCGGCTCGGGCCCGGGCGGCGCGGCGGCCGCACTCTTCCTCGCCACCTACGGGACGGCGACCCTCGTCGTCACCAGGTACGGGCACCTGTCCGACACGCCCCGCGCCCACATCACCAATCAGCGGACCATGGAGACTCTCCGCGACATGGGCCTGGAACAGCGGCTGATGCGCGAGGCCACTCCGTGGGAATGGATGGGCAACACGACCTTCTGCACCAGCCTGGCGGGCGACGAGCTGGGCCGGATCCCGTCCTGGGGAACCGACACGCGGCGCCACCACGACTACGAGCTGCAGAGCCCGTGCACGATGCTGGACGCTCCGCAGACCATCACCGAGCCGGTAATGATGCAGGCGGCGCAGGCCCGCGGGGCCAAGGTCCGGTTCGACACCGAGTACCTGTCGCACGAGCAGGACGACTCCGGCGTCACCACGCAGGTCCGCGACCGGCTGACGGGCACGACCTACGCGATCCGCTCGAAGTACATGGTCGGCGCGGACGGCGCCCGCAGTAAGGTCGCCGCCGACCTGGACCTGCCGTTCGAGGGCCCGGGCGCAGTGGGCGGCGCGCTGCACATCATCTTCGAGGCGGACCTGAGCCGGTTCGTCGACTACCGGCCGTCGGTCCTGTACTGGATGGTGCAGCCGGGAGCCGAGAAGGAGGGCGTCGGGCTCGGCGTGCTGCGGATGATCAAGCCGTGGCACGAGTGGATGCTGATGTGGGGCTACGAGGCCGCGGCCGGGCCGCCGGAGATCACCGACGAGTTCGCCCGCGAACTGGCCGTGCAGCTGGTCGGGACCGATGACTTCGAGATGCGGGTCACCTCCCGGCTGCCGTGGACGGTGAACCATCACTTCGCCACGACCATCGCCGACCGGCGGGTGTTCTGCGTCGGCGACGCCGTGCACCGGCACCCGCCGACCAACGGGCTCGGCTCCAACACCTCGATCCAGGACTCCTACAACCTGGCCTGGAAGCTGCATCACGTGGTGGCCGGCCTGGCCGCCCCGGCCCTGCTCGATACGTACAACGCCGAACGCGCCCCGGTCGCCCGGCAGATCGTGGAGCGGGCCAACCAGAGCATCGCTGACACCGGCCGCATCGTCGCCGCGCTGGACGTGGACGACACCACCAACGTCGACAAGCTGAACCGCCAGCTGGCCCTGCGGAAGGCGCCTGGCCCGGAGGGCGAGAAGATCCGCGAGAGGCTGCGCGAGGCCATTGCCTACAAGGCGTACGAGTTCGACGCGCACGGCGTGGAGCACAACCACCGCTACGCGTCCGCCGCCGTCGTCCCGGACGGCACGGCCATGCCCGCGTTCACCCGGGACCCGGAGCTGTACGCCCAGCCGACCACCTGGCCCGGCGCCAAACTGCCGCACACCTGGATCACCCGCGGCGGGCACCGCGTCTCGACGCTGGACCTGGCCGGCCACGGGGCCTTCAGCGTGTGGACCGGCATCGGCGGCCAGGCGTGGCTCGATGCGGCGAAGGCGTTCTCGGCCGAAACGGGCGTGCCGGTCGCCCTCGTCTCGGTCGGCCCGGGCCAGCCCTTCGAGGACCCCTACGGCACCTGGGCCGAGCTCCGCGAGATCTCCGACGGCGGCGTGCTGGTGGTCCGGCCGGACCTGTACGTCGCGGCGCGGCACGCCAGCGCGCCCGACTCCCCCGAGACGGCCGCCCAGTGGCTGCGGCAGGTACTGAGGTCCGTGCTCGGCTAAGTCCTGCGCGGCGGGTGCATACCCAGCGGAGTGCAAACGCGGCGGAGTGCATTCGCGCCGAGACCAGGCACGTCCGCGAAAACCTTCACGACGAGGTGAGCCCACATGAGCACAGATGCAGCTAGCGCGGCGATCGCGGCCGGGCGTCCCGTGGTGTTCCGCAATGCCACGGTCTTGACCATGGACCAGGCCGGCGTGATCGACGGCGGCGACGTCCTCGTGGTCGGGGACAAGATCGCGGAGGTGGGCCACCAGGTCTCCGCGCCGGACGAGGCGGTGGAGATCGACGCCAGCGGCGGGATCCTCATGCCGGGCATGGTGGACACGCACCGGCACATGTGGCAGACCGCACTGCGCGGTCTCGGAGCGGACTGGACGCTCACGCAATACTTCGTTTTCTACTACCTGACCTGGGGAAAGATCTTCCGGCCGGAGGATATCCGGGCCGGTAACCTGCTCGCGGCGGTCGAAGCCATCGACGCGGGCGTCACGACCACCGTGGACTGGTCACATGGGCTGCAGACGGTCGAGCACGGCGACGCCGCGGTCGACGCGCTGCGCTCAGTGCCCGGGCGGTTCGTCCTGGCCTATGGCAACCTGCTCGGCGCGCCGTGGGAGTGGACGAACAGCGCTGAATTCAGGCAGTTCGTCGAGCGCCAGTCCCCTGACGACATGCTGGGCCTGCAGCTGGCCTTCGACGTCACCGGCGACCCTGAGTTCCCGGAGCGGAAAGCCTTCGAGGCGGCCCGCGACCTCGACCTGGCCGTGACGACTCACGCCGGGGTGTGGGGCGCCACCAACGACGACAGCATCAGGCTGATGTGGGAGAACGGTTTCATGACGCCGCGCGTCACCTACGTGCACGCGGCCACCCTGAACGAGGACTCCTACCAGCGGATCGCGGCCACCGGCGGCTCGGCCTCGGTATCCACCGAGAGCGAGCAGAGCGCCGGGCAGGGCTACCCGCCCACCTGGCAATTGCGCAAGCACGGCATCCCGGTGTCCCTGTCGATGG
>Ga0302325_10031677_pt1 | contig 10873 bp, 12 predicted proteins | sample Palsa_T0_2_FD_201948 | JGI IMG/M metagenome (GOLD analysis project Ga0302325, IMG submission 201948) | Peat permafrost microbial communities from Stordalen Mire near Abisko, Sweden - Palsa_T0_2 | ecosystem: Environmental > Terrestrial > Soil > Palsa > Peat permafrost | place: Sweden: Abisko... | reverse complement strand
TCGCAGAATGCTGCGCGCCAGGATGTTGCCGGCGAACGAGGATCGCTTGGATCTGCGCTCGCCGAGCGCCCGCGACATCGGCCTCGAAACTGTCGCCGACCATCCAGCGCGACCTCGGGTTGCCTGCAGCCTCGAGGGCGCAGCGATACGCGTCCGGGTGAGGCTTCTCGTATCCGATCGCGGCTGAGCACACGACGGACTCGATCAATTCACCTATGCCCAGGCAATCAAGGTTTTGAGCGAGTTCAGGGATGTTGTTCGAGAAGACGACATGTCGCCAACCGAGGCCGGTGAGATGTTCGAGAGCCGGGACGGTGTCATCGAACAAGCCCCACCGCGCGCCGTCCGCGTAATAGCGGCCCGCCCGATTTGCCAAAGCCGACGCCGTCTCGGCAAACCCCACGCCCTCGAATGCGCCGCGAAAGACTCGTTCAAGTTCGTCCCACCACTCCGTGGCCGTCTGTATGTGGGTATGAGGACGCTCGGGAGTGCTCCACGGATAGCGACCTCGTGTGAACGGGCGCAGCTCGTCGACACTGACGTTATGACCTGGGTGAAGTTCGTCAAGTGCCTCGACCAGGCACGGCGCCCAGGCGCCTGGTCCATGCGGTCCGAAGCCGAGCGTGCCGTCAAAATCCCAAAATACGACGCCCCTGCTCGTCATCAGCAGCTGACGCCTTCGCGCGGCATCCGTCAAGGGCCTCGGCAAAGAGGCGTGATTAGGTCGTTCCATGACCGAACAGCGCGCTGACGCGGTCACGGGCGGTCGCGGGCGTCGGTTCAAACGGCTGTTGTGTGATCTCTTCGGCGAGTGCGATGTACCGCGATGCGGTCTCGATCCGGACTTCGTCGGGGAGAGGCGGCGGATCCCCGTCGCCGCGGAAGCCGCGTTGGACAAACCACTCACGTAGTGGCTCCTTGTCGAGCGCACGCTGATCTTTTCCGTCGGCGAACAGTTCGTCGTACGTGTCCGCGTACCAGAACCGTGAGCTATCGGGGGTGTGGATCTCATCGATCAGAACCACCTCGCCGTCGAGCAGGCCGAACTCGTACTTGGTGTCGACAAGAATCAGTCCGCGATCGGCGGCCACCTCCGTGCCCCGTTGGAACAGCTCAAAGCTCAGCCCCGCGATGCGGTCGAACAGCGCTTCCTCGATCAGCCCTTCCTTGATTGCATCCGCGCTACTGATGTTGCGGTCATGCGCCTCGAGTTTCGTGGTCGGAGTGAGTATCGGCTTCGCCAACCGCTCGTTCTTTTGAAGACCTTCGGGCAGTTGGATGCCAGCGACCTCTCGCTGGCCGGCCTCGTAGTTGAACCACAGAGACGATTTTGTGACGCCGGTTATGTAGGCGCGGACAACGAACTCCAACGCAACGAGGTTGCACTCGCAAACACGAACGACGTTTGGGTCGAGGATCTCGAGGAGGTGGTTCGGAACAATGTCAGATGTCTTGTCGAACCAGAAGTTGGCGATAGCGTTCAGCGCCTGGCCCTTGAAAGGAATTGTTCCAAGGATCCGGTCGAAGGCGGACTGCCGGTCGGTCGTGACGATCGTTCGGCTCCCGTCTACGACATAGCTGTCGCGGACTTTGCCCTTGTGGGTGCGACCGACATCAACGAAATCCGTTCGGTCAAGCGTGCCTTCCAGCTCCTCGGCCATCCGTTCGTCGGATACCACTCCAGACTCCCCTCAGTCCCTCGGCTCGCCTTGAGCCTAGTGGAACGGCAGACGACGAATGGACCGCAAACCATTGCGACCCGCTCGCTCAGTGCGAACTTCGGTCGCCGATACGCGCTGACATTTGAATGGTCGCCATGCGGAGACCTCGGTTCAGAACCCGACCGCGGCACGGCCAGCTACGACGGCACTTAGTAGTTCTCACACTCTTCATGCCGAGTCGGTGGGACCGTACGAATCTTCGGGCGAACTCTACCTTGCTGACAACAGCGTCAAAGCGGGGCAGTATTTTGAATTTCGGACCGATGAATGAATTCGCGGGACCTGCAACGTCCAACTGTATGAACCGCTGAGGTGCGCTCGGTAGAGCAGATGCGGAGTGCAGGCGCAGAGAGAAAGAGAGGACTGGACCATGGCACAGGAAAGCAAGCCGGTCGAAGTGTCACGTAGAATCGAAGCACCGGCGGCCCTCATCTTTAAGATCCTGACGAATCCGCAACGTCACATGGATTTCGACGGGTCCGACATGCTCCGGGGGGCCGTGATCGACCGTCCCATCTCCGACCTGGGCGACACCTTCACCATGAAGATGCATCGGCTCGGAGACGACTACCTCATGCTCAATTATGTGGTGGAGTTTGAGCCAGATCGGCGCATATTTTGGGAACCGGCTCCCGGAGACCCTTCTCGGGCTGAGGGTGATGATCCATCCAAAGTCGGCATCCCTGCGGGCTACCGCTGGGGCTACATCCTCACTCCGGACGGTGCCGATGCCACCGTCGTCACCGAGGTATTTGACTATGGCACCGTGACGGAGGAGATCCGCCAATCCCTGTTGCGCGATGGCGGAGCGTGGATCAACGGGAACAATTCGGTGCTTGAGTCCATGACGGCCAGCCTGGAGAGGCTCGAGAAGATCAGTACCGAGTAGGACCGCTGCCGGAGCGTGTTGATGAAATCGGACTTCTAGGACGTTCTGGTAGGCGGCAGACTCCCTGTCCGTCATGCCGGAATCGAACCGGTCGTCGCCCTGGCCCCGCTCGCTGCCGGTCCGGCGCGTTACCCGACCAATAGCCTGGCCGAAGCACCCTGGGTCTAAAGCTCGACGGCGTTGGGCCAAAATGCCCTCATGGATCTCGGATTGCGTGACAGGGTCTACGTCGTGACCGGAGGTAGCCGCGGGCTTGGTTTTGCCGCGGCCCAGGCCCTTATTGGAGAGGGAGCAAAAGTCGTCGTCGCCTCCCCTCATGAGGCCACGGCGTTAGCAGCAGCAGATCGCCTTGCAGAGGGCAGCACCGCAGCGAACACCCCTACCTGGATCGTCGCGGACAATGCGGATCCTGCCACGCCAGGTCGACTTATCGCTGCCGCGAAAGAGGCCTATGGTCGGATAGACGGGGCGCTCGTAAGCGTAGGGGGAACCCCGACTGGGAGTGTTGCGAGCACCACCGACGATGCGTGGCGTGCTGCTTTCGAAAGCGTGTTCCTCGGGGCAGTCCGCCTAGGGCGCGTTCTCGCAGCAGAGCTAAGCAGCATGAGAGCCAGTCTTCCGGGTGGGACGAGCGCATCTCTCGTCTTCGTCTTGGCTTCGTCGGTACGCGCACCGCTGCCGGATCTCGCCATCTCAAATGGCCTATTCCCTGGACTCGCGGGCGTCGTGAAGACGCTGGCAGATGAGCATGGCCCCGCCGGAGTTCGGATCAATGGACTATTGCCGGTCCGAATCGCCACCGACCGAGTCCGTGAGATCGATGCCCTCGCTGGCGATCCCGAGGAGGTTCGCGCCAGGCAGTCGGAGCACATCCCGTTGCGTAGATACGGAGAACCAGAAGAGTTCGGCCGAGTTGCGGCCTTCTTGCTATCTCCCGCCGCGTCGTACGTCACGGGAGCGATGATCCCAGTAGACGGAGGTGCCATCCGCTCGATCTGAATTACGGCAGCATTCGGAAGAGTTCAGAGACCGCTGAGCAGCGGAAGCGGTTCCCCTCGAAGCTGCACTCCGAGAGGCTGCATGGCGAGGCTGATCGAGTGGTCGATCTATGGCCCTTGCCTTGGAGCGGACCTCGCCCATAACGCCGACATCGTGCGCCGACTTCGACAGTTACGAGATACCCTCATCCGAGAAGGCAGGACCGCTCGAGATGGGGAGCCGGATATGAATCAAGGCGCTCAAAGGTACCTGGTTGAGCGTCTCATGATTGCTCAGGATCGCCCGCCGCAAACCGAAGTCGTCCAGTGGAGACAGCAAATGCTGGCCGGGTTCGGTGGGGCCATCGAGGCGCTTCGGGCAGCCGAGGCGATGGATTCGGATGAAGTCCACGACTGGAACAACCGAATGCACGTGGCCCTGGGGCTGGAGCCACTTGAACCGCTACCACCTGGATTCAATGGTGGGCGAGCTGTTTTCATCGGCGAGGGCGAGCGTCCAACACGACCACCGGCTCCGCCCATTGCCCGGTTTCTTGGGCTCATTCCCGTTTTGGATGGTGACCGAGAAGTTCCGTACGGTGGACGCCTTCAGATCTTGGGGATCGAGCGGTACGACTCGAAGGCGGCGGTTACCTGGCGCATGGCTCCATTACCCGATGCTGAGTCCAAATATGCCGAAGAACTACGCGCCCATGATCATGACACCGAGGGTCTTCCCGACCAAGAGCGAAAGATGCTGCGGCGAAGGTTCCAAATGCAGCTCAATCATCCAGCGGGGGACGCGCTCACACTCTCTGACGACCTCGGCACCGAGTATCTAAAAACGGGAGGTGGAGCGAGCGGCGGAGGAAACGAGCAGACCGGACGCGCACAGTTCATGCCTGCCGTCCCAAAGGGCGCAGCGGAGCTGACGATTCGCTGGGATGAACTGGTGTTCCGCGTTCAGATAGGCGGTCCGAACGAAGCAAAATGACCCGTACAGTTCGGGGGCCCCTGAGTTCTGGTAGATCGAGTCGTGGGCCATCGCGAACCCAATAGGCAGGCTGTGCGTCATTATTGGGTGGAGGTCAGATGATCACGACAATGGGCAGGGTCTTGGTCTCGACGGTTCTCGCCGGCGTCGCTCTGGCTTTACATCCTGCGGCGGGTCGCCCGCCGCAGGAAGCGTCACCGGTATGTTTCGCATAATGGAGGGAGGCGTTACTTACCATTCGGTGAGCGGAGCCGGAAAGATCACCATCAGTCACGGTCAACACATCGCGAGCGTCCGGGAGGTGTTATCTGGACATCGCTTCGATTTGTCTGTTCCCCCTGGCTCCTACCGCGTTAGTTCCACGTGCGTTCGGCATCCAACCCCCCTTACCGAGGAGTCGACATCGAGTCAGGTCACCGTGAGTGCAGGAAGGTCCAGCATGGTGAGTATCAAATGCCTTCTTGATCCGACAGTTGGGTAGGCGAGATATTGCCATTCCCGCTCAGGTGAGTCCGGCCGGGGCGATTCCTCGCCGCTGCGGTTTGTTAACGCTGAAGCTGGGTAGCCCAAAACCGCCCGGAGCGTACGACATCCCCCAGCCGTCTGAGGAGTCCTCACCGACCAACAGGGGCACGATCTAGAGCTAGGACTTGAGGTCCGAAGCGCATGGTCATCGTTCCTCTCGCATTGGCGGAGCAGAGTCCCGCAGGAAATCTGGGATCCAGTAAATCGTTGCGGACCGAGTGAATGATGCGCGGGTGTCCGGGGCAACGCTTCCCTTGGTGGGAACGGCGACAACGGCCAAAATTGCTTGCGCGCCAGCTGCCCCAAAACGATCCGAGTCTGCAATGACCGGCTTCCGACCGCCTTTGACCAGGGCCAGGTCAACCGGCGGATCAGGGTTGGCTACGGATTATCGATCGCAGTGGTAATCCAGTGGAGCCGAGCGAGAACTTCGAGAGCCACCTCACGTGGTGGGCGATCGCCGTTATCAACCGTGAAGTCTTCGAAGGCGAGTTGGTCCAAGACCTTCTCTAGCTCGACCGTGCGGCTCAAGTGCCAATCTCGTGACGGCCCTGGTGGCATCCGTGTGACCAGGCGTTCGTTGCGTATGGCCTCTGGCGCAATCAGGCGGCACACTCTGATGTCTGCCCCCGGTACAGCCGCACGAAATCGGTCCAAATCGGCTCGATCCTCCAAGACTCGAGCGAGGATCAGGTGGGTCGCACCGTGCGCTTGATAATTGGGCCAGAGCGAGGCCAGATTCTCGAACATCAAGTCGCTGTTCCATGCGCTCGTCGACGGCCATTGCCAGACCAGCGCATCCAGATCTATCGCCGCGTTGGGAATCCCTAGTGCGGCAAGTTGGTCGTTGATCTCCGCCGCCACCGTAGACTTGCCCACGCCCACGGTCCCGGTAACGAGAAGGGTGGGAACAGCCACCTCCGAAGTCTTGCACTACTACCCAAAACCTTGGAATCGGTTGACCTAGAAGACCAGGGCGACGTATCCCACACCGAATGCCGTGTTCGGACTGACGTTGGTAACCGTGGGGGTCGTGCCGGTCGCATTCGATGCGGTTGCATCCGCGAGCACCAGGAACGTACCGAGGACGACAACACCTGCAAATACACGGGCCAGGCTGCGAATCACAGCGGGCATGCTCCCCCATTTCACCATGGTCGCTGTCGAGCGAAGAGGGGCCAAGCACATCGGAGGCAATCAGCGCAGTCCTAGACCGGACATGCCCATGTAATCGCACTCCGGGGGCACCCGACAATCGAGGACGATGACGCTTTCCCACCACGTTGGGGGCCGTTTCAGCGGTCGCTCCGGCACTTCCAGTGCGAAATCGGCCCGTGCTTGCCCAGGCACGCCAAACGTGAAGATCTTACGTTTGTTGATCAGGGGTCGGATGGTCCCGTCGGGCCCGGGGCCGGCGACATCGACGAGAACTACAGTGCAACTGTGTCATTTCTCCCGACCGGCACAGTCACCCTACTCTTCACGGATATAGCGGGTTCGACCAGCCTCTGGGAGCAGCACCCCAAAGAAATGGGTGCAGCGCTGCGACGCCACGACGCCCTCCTCCGTTCGGCCATCGAGACAGCGGGCGGCTACGTCTTCAAGACCGTAGGTGATGCCTTCTGTGCGGCCTTCGCCTCAGCGCGGGATGCGCTGGATGCGGCCGCCGCAGCGCAGACAGCTCTCCAGGCCGAGGCATGGCCAGAGGACACCGTGTTGCGGGTTCGCATGGCGCTTCACACCGGAGTGTGCGAGGAGCGCGACGGCGACTACTTCGGCCCAACCGTAAACCGCACGGCCCGGCTCGAAGCCACCGCCCACGGCGGGCAGGTAGTCCTCTCTCAATCCACTGCGGTTCTCGTCCGTGAACATCTGACCGACCACAGGGACCTGATCGACCTTGGGTCGCACCGTCTGAAAGACCTAGGAGATCCTGAGCAAGTTTTTGAACTGCGGGTTGACGGACTGGCAGCCGACTTCCCACCCCTGCGGTCCCTCGACAACCCCTCGTTCCGGAACAACCTTCCTCACCAGTCGAACCGCTTCATTGGGAGGGTCCCCGAGCTGGCCAATATCCGCAGCCTGGTAGAGGACAATCGCCTCGTGACCCTCACCGGGGCCGGAGGGTCGGGCAAGACCCGACTGGCCCTCCAGGTTGCGGCCGAGGTCCTGGACGGGTCCGGTGACGGTGTCTGGTTGGTCGAGCTCGCGCCAGTTTTCGACCAGGACCAGGTGGTGGCGACGATGAACGGCGTGCTCGGCGTCATCGGCATCCCGGGTCGATCAGAACTAGACGCCCTGGTCGGTGCCCTCGAGTCTCAACGGATGCTGATCGTGCTCGACAATTGCGAGCACGTGATCGGGAGCTGTGCCAAGGCTGCCGACGCCATCTTGAGACGATGTCCGCAGGTTCACCTGATGGCGACCAGTCGTGAGCCGCTGGGTATCGGGGGCGAGACGGTCTTCCGGGTGCCTTCTCTCTCATTGCCTGTTGATGCCGATGGACCGTCAACCGATGAATCGGATGCCATCGCCCTTTTCGTCGACCGGGCCAGGGCCCAGGATGCCGACGTATCGCTCGACGGGCAGACGAGCCCGCTGCTGGTCTCGATCTGTCGACGGCTCGACGGAATGCCGCTCGCCATCGAGCTTGCCGCGGCCCGGCTACGTTCGATGTCGGTCGTCGACCTTCATGACCGTCTTGACCAGCGCTTCCGTCTCCTCACTGGTGGAAGCCGCAGTGCCTTGCCCCGTCAGCAGACCCTGCGGGCCACGGTGGAGTGGTCGTATTCGTTGCTCAACGACCCTGAGCAGTCCCTCCTCCGGCGTCTGTCGGTGTTCTCCGAGGGTTTCGACCTCGAGGCGGCAGAGGCCGTCGGCACCCTCAACGACCTCGATGTGTTCGACATCGCCGATCTCCTCGGATCATTGGTGGATAAGAGCCTGGTCGTTGCCGATTCGAACAAGGGCTTAGTGCGCTACCGGCTGCTCGAAACCATCCGCCAATTCAGCTCTGCGCATCTGGTCGAGCATATTGGGAACGAGGCATCGGAGACTGCGGCGGCCCACTGCGCATACTTTCTCTCGCTTGCCGAACTGGCTGCTCCTCACCTCATCGGGCCCGAGTTCGCGCCATGGCTCGCCCGATTGAACTCGGACGAAGCCAACCTCCGGCGCGCCATCGGGTATGCCGCAGAAGCCCCAGGGCATACGGAGCAGGGTTTGCGATTCGCCGCCGCACTCCCTCGCTACTGGTTCGTTCACCCTCAGGCCACCGAGGTGATCGCCCCACTGGTACCGGTGCTCGAACGAGGGGATGCGAGGATCGATGCCGAGCTGCTTGGGCACGCAACTACCGGCATTGCCATGATCCTTACCCGCGGACGGCACGAGGCCGGGCTGCTGGTGGGCGAACGTGCCGTCAATTTGGCTCGAGAACTTGGCGACGACCGTCTGCTGGTGGAGGCCCTCGGATCGCTGTCAGTGGCCTACTGCTTTGGTGGTGAACCCGAAAAGGGCCTCCTGCTGGGCGAAGAGGCTGTCGCACTCGCAAGGACGGTCGGTGACGATCTGGCGCTGGGCCGAAGTCTCGGTGACCTTCTCTTGGCTGCTGCGTCCAACGGAATGCTTGATCCGGCAGAACGAAGCACCCTCTGGGCTGAGGCGATCGTCAGCGCACAGAGAGCAGGTGACATGCAAACGGCAGGGGGGCTGTGCAACAACGCCGCTTGCGACGCCCTGATCACTGGAGAGACCCGCTCTGCCCGCTCATACTTGGAGCAGGCAGACGCCGCTGGTGCAGCGACCGCCATCGATAAGTGCCATTGGCTCATCAACCTCGGTTGGGTGACCAGGGAAGAGGGTGATCGGGATCGTGCACGGGCCAGTTTCGAGGAGTCCTTGCTTCTTAGTCGCCGTTCAGGGTATCGCTACGCGCTGCCCTATTCCTGCCTAGGGCTCGCCTGTCTCGCTGGTGATGCAGAAGACTGGACCCGCGCGGCAATGCTCCATGGCGTGTCCCAAGGCTTCGCCGAACGACTCGGAGGGCCATGGCAACCACCGGAAGATCGTTATCGTGAGTTGAGTTTGGAAAGAGTCAAAGGATGCCTTGCGCATGACGAGTTCCAAGGCTACTTCGGGTCTGGCATGGCATTGGACTTCGACGAGGGAATCAAACGAGTTCTCGAAGGACAGTCGTGAGACTCAGGCGTGTGCTCCAAGACGGCGGAGGAGCGGGACCTGAATCGCCGGCTTGGCTGCGCGGCGCGCCATAGCGGGGCGTGGCTGCAGGACTTTCCCTGGGGAGGATGGATAGCGTAAAGCGTCTCGCACTCTCTATGGCCAGCGCCCCGCCGGATCAACTCGGTTTGTCGAGTCGCCGTAGCGTAGCTTGACCAGTCCGCTTGCCAGGTCGTAGCGGGCGTTGGCGTTTGGTATCGGGCGGTCGTTCCCGAAGCTGAAGACGGGGTGCTCGGTCACTCCGCGGGAGCAGGCTTGCCTGTCGCCGTAGGCCATGAGATCGACGTCCCCGCGGGGTATGTCGCGTCACCGTCGGGCACCGCTGTAGACCCCCACGAAGGCCGTGGAGGGTTCCTCGATTAGTGCCGGCATGGAGGCATGTCGCCGGGGAAATGCCAGGCCCCCGATCCAGGTCCGATTGCCAACCAGTTCGGGGCGGCCCGGGCCGGTACCTCGGGCTGCCGGCTGGGGCACTCCAGCACAACGGAGATACCGTGACGCCGTGGATTTTCCAGAACTGTTGGTCGCGGATGCTGCCGAATGGCGGACCTGGTTGAGTGGCAACCAGTCCAAGTCGCAAGGAGTGTGGCTCGTCCTTGTCAAGAAGGGCACGACACACCCAACAACGCTCTCCTACGACGAGGCACTCGACGAGGCGATCTGCTTTGGCTGGATCGATGGGCAGCTCGGGCGTCGTGACAGCGCAACGTTCCGGCGGCGATTCACTCCCAGAACCGATGTTTCTCAAGCTCACGAGTGCGAACCGGTACGCCATCCTCTATCGGATTGGAAGCGCAAAGAAGATTGAGACCCGAGCCAGACGCATCGAGGAGTTCATAGAGATGTTGGCCCGGGGCGAGACAATCCACCCGCAAGGTCCAGGATCGCCTGAGTAGTCGGTGAATCTGGCGGAGCCGGTGCCCCCCGTGCGCCGGGACATCGGCACTTTGGGAGCCTGCGTTCGCTAATTTTTGCTATCGGCTTGGAAGCGATCGTGGTAATCCGAACCATGGGAGCACATTGTTTTCGAAGCGGGTCATGGCGCAGATCCGGTCGCCCGTGAGGGTCAGGACAAAGAGGCCGACCCCGTGACTCACGCCAGTTGTGTCACGAACGTACGCACCGAGAGCGGGCTGACCATTCGCTCGCGTCGGCAAGAGGTTGAACTTGCGGCCTGAACCAAAGATGCCGGCAAAAAAGCGCGACGTCGGTTCACGCCCCTCGTACTCGAAGGGCAGTGGAGGCATCGAGGTGAAGACGTCGTCGGTCAGGAGTGCCACCAGCGAGTCGAGATCGGAGGACTCGTATGCCGCGACGAACTTGGCCACGATCGCGTCCTCCAAAGGCGAGTTGGAAATGGGTGCCGGGTGGTGGTGGCCACCGGACGACACCTTCATCTGAAGACTGGCGCGGGCCCTTTTAAGAGCGCTGTTCACCGACCCCACCGTCGAATCGAGCATGTCGGCGGCTTCGTTGGCGTGGAAGCCGAGCACGTCCCGCAGCACTAACACGGCCACCTGTCGAGGCG
>Ga0302325_10031676_pt1 | contig 10874 bp, 10 predicted proteins | sample Palsa_T0_2_FD_201948 | JGI IMG/M metagenome (GOLD analysis project Ga0302325, IMG submission 201948) | Peat permafrost microbial communities from Stordalen Mire near Abisko, Sweden - Palsa_T0_2 | ecosystem: Environmental > Terrestrial > Soil > Palsa > Peat permafrost | place: Sweden: Abisko... | reverse complement strand
GCAACGAGCTCCCTCACAACTTCAGGGCTTTCTAGTGCAGCCAGTGCAACCACATCATCAAAGAATGCTGGATGGAAAGCCTCACCATGCATGGAACTACTTTTGGCGACTTTTTCTTTTCTGCTTCTTGTTCAGTGAGAGACTTTGTCGTTCGAACCTTGAGGGTAAATTCATCATCTTGGAAGTTGTTACACTCAAGTTGGATTATATTATCATAGCACAAGTATACTTTTCGCATTCCTACATAAATTAAGCTAAAACACTAAAGAATGTTACTTCTCTTATTCCGAGTCAACTGGAAAGTCTGCAAAAGCCCTCCACGCCTAAGCATGGGGTTGAGCCAAGCTCATGTGACCCTCTCATCAAGTTGGTCAGGCCAGGAAATGCACACCCAACTACAGATTTCGCAAATGCTTGACCGCCTCACTTACACAATGCATTGACACGACTCTCCAATAGGGTTTGTGTCCATGGTTTCGAAATATGCCTTGTCATCTACCTACAGATGCTGAGATGTGGCAAGTCTACCTCATGTGTTCCAATTGCCAGCACAACGTTAGTCAAACTGGCAGATTCAGACACGAAAACACTTGGAGACAGAACATTGTGCTCAACTTAATCCAAATAAGTAACGAAATGTACATTAAGTTAACAGAGGAACTTGTAGTCAGGTGATGTTTTGCCATAGTGGGCAGATAGGTCAACATAGTCACACCAAAATCAATGGAAACTGAAAGAGAACATCGACAGCCTCACTTGCTGTTGTATCAGAATCACACGCGCAGGCTCTCATGTGCTTTTTAAATCACCAGATCTGATCTGCTGAAGGCCTTGCTGTTGTCAAACCCAGCTCTGAGTAACATTCATCGATCACCGAATCAACTGTACTAAACATGACACAAATAATCGAAGCCCGATATGACATTGGCCCCGCCTTGAAGGAATTACTGGGCAGGCTTTTCCCTGGGCAACTTTGCCAAGTCAGCGTGAGTGTGACTATGCTGATGTGAACCACATGAGTGGCCACTGGTAAGGCGTTCTTGAGTTGCAAAGGCTGACTGGGCGGTCAGGTCCGACGGGGCAAGTTCATCGTCGCCGCTCCTCGATTTCTTACTCAGGTTCGTCCTGAAATCCGTCCCTTCGAGGTTATTTAATGTTTCACTAATCTCTCATTTCTGCGTCAGGAAGAGATTGATTCTTGTCGAGCATAATGATGAGGTATCGGTGGTAATCGTGAAAAGGAGGATCGGCTTGTGTTGTGGCTGAGTCTGGGTCTCCCCCACGCCACAAACCCAGCCGTTTGGGCGCTCTAAGCTGAAAATCTGCCTCGTCAGCCTAGCTGCATGGATGGTTTGCTTTCTGTCTGAGATTTTCTTACATGGCCTTCTAACCTTGGCGTCTTTTCATTATGATTTATTGGCTGCAGTCGTTTTTTCTATTCGTGGGCTGGAAATGAGCAACCGAAGGAGGACGCCAGGGGCGAACTCCACTTCTTCTAGTACAGGCACTCAGGCAGACACATAGCCTATTGTTCTACTTAATTTTTGAGGAAGCCTTGGGTCCCAAGCGGTCTGACTTGGTTTTACGTGACAGTGTTTGTTGCCCTGCTACAGCCGAGGTCTGCGGTCGGTGTTTGAGAGATAATACGGGGCCGCGTCCTTTCCAGTCTCAGCTTTTAAGATTGACACATGGCCGGAAGATCACATTCTTACAAACTCAAATAATCGCTCATACATTCATCCTACCCACTTGTCCTATATTCCAGGCAGCAGTCTGCTTACCTTTATCGCCTCTACCCAACCGGCAAACTTGTCATCGGTATGTGTGATGATAACGATATGCCACCATCACCAGTACAGGTCATCGAGGGTCAATACCTCGATCAGCACAAACTCATGGCGTTGCTAAAAATTGTCTATGGCACGTCCGAGGGCAAAAACAACTTCCGAGTTGAGGTGAATCATACAACCTTTGTTGGAAATCTATTCTGATATCATCATCGCAGCTCAGGCTCAACCGGTACAAAATATACCCCTCCGAGCAGACTCATGATTGCAAACTTACAGATGTACGGATTTTAAGCTCATAAATGTTCCTTAAGAATAAGTGATAACACTCCGTCCAGGACCAGATACAGGATTGTCGAGCATATAGAAGACGATGACTATCATTGAATTCAATGGAGAATGAATTCAGAGAGCTCAAAGGACTCGATGAGGACGGCGTACTGGGAAGCATGGGTACATCGTCAGAATAGCGTGCATTTGCTGGTTGCATTGCTTGGTGTGTTTTGGAGTTGGAGCAGGAATCCGGGTTGGTAGTGTCACTTTCGAAAAGATTCATTGCCTCTCATCCATTTCCGAGTGGTATACGTTATTACTATCGTTGATGTCTAGATGTTTCTTGTGCATCCATTTAGGTGCAGGAAAAAACACTCTCAGTGGAACAGCTTTATGTTACTTCTGCCACAGCTATGTTATCAACCCTTCAATGCGCACCAACAATTCTGGACTGCAAGTTCATTTTACGTCCTGATTGTGATAGCAAACAGAAGCCAGTCCCTCGCCCCAACTCAAGTTTTCCTTGCACCTTCCCATCGATTTGGTGTGGTGCCTCGAATCCCGTAAGCCCGACGAATGGCTGCAGGAGGCTGGCGGGGCAGTGCACCAAGGCAGACTCGTTGGCTTTCGCGTTGTGTCCAATCGAAGAACACGAACACAAAAGTCCTGCAGTATGGCCTTGTGCAATGCATGAATGCCTCACTCGGAAGACATCTCAATTCAGGTCGCTCAGTTGCTTCAAACAGGGCGCACGACCAGCATCGACAGGATCGAACGATACGAGCAATCTTCCAAGAGCCACAAGTCAACTCCTTCACGACAATTAATATTTATACTAAAATGGCGTCGTTCTCCAGCCTCGACGACATGAGGAGTATAGAACTGAAGATTGAGGAGAAAGCTCACGATCTCTTTAAAGAGAAGCTAGGGCAGGCTCTATTTTCCGTCACGAGAATCTTAAGGTGTCAGGAAAATGGCAAATTCTTTGAGAAGGACAGAAAACTTCTGAACCTTTCTCATATCCAGATGCTGAAAAATGTAAGAAAGCTCCTCGAATGAGATCCGTTGTCACCACTTTTGTCAATCTGTGAAACGTCGTATTTGGACGTTTTGTGGGCTTCCTTCTAATACGTCTAATAGGAAAGCAACGATGCGTCTCAGATCTTCACTATCAATCAAGACCATTCATGGACAACTCTGAATACCTCTCGTGATGCGTTTAAAAGTTTCATGTCTACGTACAATGTAATGCCTCCGTTCTGGAGCTACATGTTCACATTCGGACGAAAAACCGAAGAGAATGAGTTCGAGTTCCCAAAATTTCGTCAAAGACGGACCCGAAACCCTAGGTCAGATTGCTTCACTCAAGGTTGGCCAATCCGCTCTCTGTTTTACCAAGAAGATGGATAACACCTAATACATTTAGAATTGGCGTATATGCTCCGTCGAGTTGAACTTAAAGATCGAGAGGTTATAGAAGGAGACTCCAAATGGTCAATCAGACAGACCGCTGTCTATCAGAGACGTGAACCCTGTATTCAACCGCAGCAAAACAGCATAGTCCGAGTTGAATCTAGATCAACCTTTCTACTCGTCTCGCCATCCAAGAACGCCGAGCTGCAGTTTGCGGAATACCTTAATGAGACCACAGGAATTGCAGCTCCGCTCTCGGTTTGGAATACCCACAGAATTCTGATTGCGGACAGCCTAAGAGGATGGATGGAGTATATGGCCTACCTAGAGAAGCGTCTGAAGCATCAAGTGAGTCAATTATGTAGCTTTTGAGATGCTCAAAATTGCCAGGGCTCGACTGACTTCGGGTTGTTAAACAGTCTGATGAAATCGTGTTAGCGACAGTCGGCACGGACAAAGTCAACTTTTCTTCTTTGACAGATTTTAAGATTGACTTCGAGGATCGACAGGAACTGAAGATAATACAGGATTATGTTCTAGATCTCGAAGTCATTCTTCCCGGCATGCTGGACTCAATTACGGGAGTGCGCGATCAATGCATGTCAAACCTCACGGCCTATGATCATGAAGATGACCAACGGTCCGAAATGGAGGCTATTATCGAAGAACTGGATGAATACATTGGAGAGGTCAGGATACACATCGAGAGAGCTAAGAATTTGAAAGATAAAGCCAATTCAACAGCACAACTGGTAAGACAAAACTCACTTGTCCGAAGACTGTAGACAGACATAACCCTTAGCAGTTGTCCGATCTACTGAGCTACGAAGAAAATGTTGCATTGAAAGACTTGGCCCGGGAAACCAAGGTAATAGCCACGGAAACTCAATTGGAGAGCAGATCAATGTGTCAGTTCACGGTAAGTACTACTTCAAAGAGGGTTGGCCCCATATCTGACTAGATCCTAGGAGAGAAGCACAAAAGACGCCGCAGCAGTCAAGATCTTGACAGTGATCACTCTAGTATATCTTCCAACAACGATCGTTGCTGTAAGTATCTGTAAACAAGGTTCTAGATGATTCGAAGTTAACTCTCCAAAGAACTTCTTCTCGACACAATTTGTCCAAACGGACTCAAACGGACACATGCGAGTTTCAAATAAAGTCTGGCTTTTGGCAGCTATTTCACTTCCCCTAACCTTCTTCACAATCCTCCTTTGGTGGGGTTGGGTACACTTCACCAAAGTTGAGCAGACGGTAGATCCAGCGCAGCCGGGTGTTGTTACACTGCAGCGAGCACACAGCTTCCGCTCTGTTGTTTCGACTAAGAAAAAGAAAAAGGACCTTGAAAGCGGGCTGGCGGATTCTGCGCAAAGCCTGCGAAGTTCCACCTTTCGTCGTGCAGCGAGTACTCCCACTTGGTCTTCCGATGCAACCACCGTCAGTGTAAAGGCACAGTAGATTTTAATTAGCCCGGTTGTGTGCCCTATTCCTCCCGTGCCAACTTCTGTGATGGCTCGACTGTGAAGCAATGAAAAGAACAGGACAATGCATAACACTGTGCAGGCTTTTCCCGGGGCTTTCATCTGACGGGCGCAACACCCACACCCCTCACACAGCCCCGCCTTGTGCGGCTTCTAATAGGTAGCTTCAGCGCTTCCTCTTGTGGCTTCACCAACCAGACAGCGAATTGAAGCCGCTGAGCTGATCAATTAAACCCCATTTGGATGAATCATGCACGAAACTGGCAGGCGGGCCGCCCCCGTCCTGAGGCGGTGTTCGCAAACACACTTCTTTCTTTCTTCGAGCCTCTTCGCTGACCACCATCAATGGCCTTTGAAGCCGTGTGTGGTGTCTCTCTCCTTGGGCTCACCGAGACCTGGCGTTCATGCGTCTTTTGTCGTCTCTTATAAGCCCAATGACGACTCAATCGCCACCCTACCTGATTGACGCAGGCACAATCTCGCAACTTTGCAATGAATTCAATTGTCAACTGCTTCGCGAGACTACTCCACATCAAATCAAGGAAGCAGCAACAAACGACCGGTGTCGTTGCCAGCACGGAAGAAGAGGTAATCGCACAGTCTGTAGTGAGTGCAGCCGTCCATCGGAGGAGTAGAACCTTCTGACGTTCTTTAGACTCCAGAAGACCACGCAAGGCTGCAGACAGCCCAGGTCGATGTCACAGCTGTGCCAGAGCCAGTTCCTGCTCAAACCACGACTTCACGTCCAGCTCCAGCAGCCCCCACTGCAACTTTTATTCCAAAGATCGCAGTACGCAAAGCTACAGCAGATCGAAATCTCTCCACTGAAGAGAGCGAATCCCAATTAAAGCTCGTTATCCCTCAGTCTCAACCAGCGAGTGAGGCCATCCAGCCTATACCCGAAACGACTCCGACTAAGTCCTTGAACACGCCGGGACACCCGCGACGGAACTCTGGGGAGTCATCCGCTTCGAGATTTAGCAGATCAGACAGCGGTAGCTCCAAAACAGTGCATTGGCTGAAGGAGCAGTTACATAATGCTCGAGCAGAATGCCCGTTACGCCCTCACACCTGGCTTGTGCCGAAAGACATCCAACAGGATATTATCACCAAGACAGCCATTGCGGATGACATACAGGCACAAAACACTGATATCACCCCCAAGGAAGCAGAGGAATATGCCGAAAAGGCTTGCCAAGACGCCCGATGCTTGTACGCTACACTTGCCTACATCAAGCACGGTGCCGACATTTGCGCGTTGCTGAACGAAGGGATCAACGACCATGAATTGCCTCTATTCAGGAAACCCAACGATCGTAATGCATCACTATATCAGCGAAACGGGGAACTTGTCAAGGCAATGATGACCTGGACACCCAAGCACCGTGAGAAATTCGATCGTGTTCAATGGTGGATGACTTCACCAATATTTGAACATGGGGCCCACTATCCCTTAGATGAGAAGACAGTGTTACCTTTTATTCCCCTGGGTGCGAAGGACGCGTCTCTGGTCAAGAAAGAAGGAGGTTACAGTGAGGTTTATCCAGTTCGCATTCATCCTGCTCATCATAATTTCTGGAAAGGTTCAGGACCGGTATTATTATCTCTTATTTTGCCTTTTGAGAATCTGAAGCTGACACCTGGCAGGAGAATGAACCTTTAGTGGCGGTTAAACAATTATTTTCGTCTGACGAGACAGAATTTCGCAAAGAATCGACCATCCTGACAGCACTTGGCCCGAAAAATCATGCTCACCTGATCAAGCTACTTGCTACGTATGAGATGGGAAAGAGATATCACTTAATGTTTCCATATGCGAATGCGAATCTGCGCAAGTATTGGGAGGACCATTCGTTCCCAGCCTTTGATAAGGATACTGTACTTTGGTCTCTGAAGCAGATGTGCGGTATTGCCAGCGGATTGCAGCTCATTCATGATTTCCGAGTAACTGTTCCACTCTCAGTTCCTGGTGCTGGTGGTGCTGGATCTCTTGATGTCAGACTGGGAAAAGGGAAGGGCTTGGGGCGACTCACAGTCGAAAACGGAGAGCAGTGGTTTGGACGTCACGGCGACATTAAACCAGAAAATGTGCTCTGGTTCGCTGAAGACCAATGCTCTGCTCATCCTCACCCTCATCCAATGGGTGTCTTAAAAATTGCAGACTTCGGGTTAGGACGTTTCCACGGACGAGATTCTCGATCTAGAGTCAATCCGGAGACAGTGATTTCTTCTCCAACTTACGAACCGCCCGAATGTAAGTTGCGGCTTCCAGTATCTCGGGCTTATGATATATGGAGTTTGGGGTGCATTTATTTAGAGTTCATCACTTGGATTCTCAGGGGTTCTCCGGCAATTGATGTCTTCGCTGATTGCCGTGGACGAGAAGCCACCGACACACAAATCGATGACGACAACTTCTACACTATCGTCAGTGAAGATGGGGTTCTCAAAGCGAATGTTCGTGAAGGCGTCCGAGCTTGGACTGAGCAGCTACATGCCGACAAGAACTGCTCAGAGCTCCTACATGACCTTCTCGACGTGACCATGTCAGAACTGCTCGTTATCGAAAGCGAAAAACGCAGCAAGGCGAGTTGGCTGCACGTTCAACTTAAGACTCTACTCGGACGAGCCGAGTCAGATCCAGATTATTTGCTGAAGCCAGTACCACGAAAACCAGTCAGTGGTCGTTCAAACTCTGCTCCTCTGCTCGACACCCCAAAGATGAATGGAAAGCGAAATTCGGTGACTTTTCTGGACCAGGAGAAACCCAATGCCGCCAAGTCTCAATTTAAGGTCCCTGTGATGGAAAATCCTAGAGATTTGGTACTTCGGAACTTAGGGACACCAAGTTTTAAACCCAGCATTGTTGGCAAGACTACGACATGGCCGGTTTCTCAGCGTCCGCAGCTCGCACGCTGAGGTAGGAGAGGCTGCCAGTAGCAAATTCTGTTCAATCATAGAGCAGTACCCTGCAGGGAAACAGAACTACTTCAGCACAGAAGCTAGCCCCGCCAAGGTAGGTCCGCCCGCACCGCGACCATAAGAATGATCATTTCTAAAACTCTTAGCTCTCATGAACTCGAAGTTCCCCCCAATACACCAGCTTCGGGGCCTATGTTGATGGCCCGAGAAGGATAGAGTCACGGTTTCAGCGGCTCGAATCTAACCTTAGCTGCCTGTAGCTTTCGGATTGGCGGCATCAAATGAGAGTTCAACCCAGCAAGAATATAATGAGGAAGATATGGATAGAACAGTAAATTTTGAAAAAGTTATGGATAAAGAACGATGTAGAAGTTTGAAGACTGCTCTAATACACCCCGCCACCACCTCTTCCTCTGACATCCACTCCTCCACTACATGGCGTTGAAAAATGAATATACCAACAGATCACACAATCACTTCCTCTTGCATTCTATTTAAGGGTTGGCTCCTACATTTTGGTTCCAGCTGGATCGCCAGGGTCGCAAAAATCCTCTTGTACTTTGCAGTCTGCTCCTTGTTCGCCTGGTCAAGCATTCTTGCCATACCATCAAACGGTTTCAGAGAATCCATTACGGGTCAGCGACATGGGGCTAAGGAGAAAGCCTCAGGGGGAATCATGGATTGGTTGCGGAATTCAGGGTCCAGTTACTCAGCTCAGGAATGCAATGATAGGCTGGCTGAGAAAGTGCTACGTCCGTAAACGGGTAGTGTTGGCTGACACTACATGCGGAATAAGCGACCCACTGGGGTTAAATTTCTAAGCATCCCTATTTGTAACCGACCCAAAAGCGTGATTACATGAAGAGCAGAAAACAATCCGGAACGAAAGCAGAATACGTCATTGTGTCAAGGTATATTGCTGAAAATAGAGTTACCTACCATGGAGTATAATTACAAGGCGCAGTCGTTGTCAAAAACGGCAGACCAGACCACCATCTCCACCTTCACCAATCATGCCTCATGCAACAGACTTCGAACGACCTAGCCAATCAACACGAACCACAAACACCAAATTATCTTCATCTCGGGAAACTCGGCAACTACAGATCTTGTACAATAAAATACAAAATCAATACATTGAATCAAACTTCGCTGCCTCAATAAATCACATCGTTGATTCCAAAAACAATCCTCGAATCACCAGAATAGTCTCCCTTGGGCTTGGCAGCCTAACAAAGTCCACCGATCAAAGCCGGAGGATAAAGCAACTGGCCATACTTCTCGCTATTGCAGAACGGCTGCGAAAGAGCCAGCCTAGTCTCGAGATCTATGCTCAAGATCCATCATTCTCCAAGATCGATGAGACATTTCTACAGACCCTAGATGTCCATATTCTTTCCACGTCGTCCGCAACAGAATTGGGAGAAGCAGCGCAATACATAGACGAGAATACTTTGGTATACAGTCCCTTTTTGACACTAGAAGCCTATGAACTATTCTTTTCTGCTGGGAGCTTCAACATCTTTATCGGAGACGATTTTGATGTGCTTCGGATTAAATGGCCCAAACATAGTGCAGGATGGAAAGAGGCCGAATTAATATCGAGACGCTACGTGCAGAATTTTAGGAGACGAGTTATAAGGGATGAGGACGGATTTTGGGACATGGAGGATAAGCCGTTTCCGATGGCCATGTATTATAAGACTTCGCACCGGTTTCAAAGTAAACAGCCCAAAGCTAAGCTTTGAGAATAACATCATTTTGTTTCAATTAGTAATACAGAAGGGGGCAACGAAGTTGTTCTCTCTCTGATTTCCCGCTCGATGCGCTTGCGCTTCGTCCCCTAATACGTGAATTTCGCTTCAGAAAAGAAGAAGACGGCGCCGATCGCGTTGAGGTGACAAATCCTACTGGCCAAGGCTTGACTCATTTCAGGGTATACTATGTGAGCCTCAAAGTCAAAGTGGGTCACGGCGAGAAAATTATTCGTTGGAGACTGGAGATGCAAAAGGGGAGATAACCGAGCCCAGCGAAATAAGCGAACAGCCAAGCGAACCGAAAAGGGGGTTATCCCATGGCATTTAGTATCAGTTGCCCGCTGAAATGTTTATAGCAAATGATTTGGGATTTCCCTTACTCATTTTCAAGAGAAGAGCGTTCGGCTGGGTAGTAGCCGACACTAATTTAGTGAGGTGGTATGGAATCTTAGTCTACCCCGCACAAAAGCACGGAGAACCGGCGGGACCTATTCCTTGAACGTGCATAGCAAAAGCTCTAGATTCAGATCTAGTATGGACGAACTGGATGCTGCACATATCCACCAAAAATTCATTCCCTGGACCACACATGCACTTTATCATGGACGAAGCTCTAGATCTCGTTCTTATTACGCACGGCTCGAAGGTGATGCGAGTCTGGCTTGCTTCGGGCTGACGGAACTGCGGGAATGAGCTATAAGTCCAAGATATATAAGCTGGAACCCAAGATCTTATATCAAGAGGTGTTAGAACGTCCAGCACCAGAGAGACTTTTCCTTGAAAGAATCTAAACAAAATGCCGGACTATGTCAAATGGTGAGTGAGATAGAATGTAAAGATTTTTACTTGCCGCTGATTCAAGAAGGGATGCAAAAGGTGTAGAGGTGTTCCAGCCAGGGGAGCAGGAGAAGATCAAGGAACTCTCCGATCAGTTCAATCGATTTCAGATGATGAATTTCAATGAACACCACCACTGCTTACGCGGCACGCATCTGAAAACCCAAGGCGTAGGCTTCACCTCCTGCATTCTGAGATTGCACCACCAGCACTGACAGATCCAGTGTGTCATGGGCAAGTTCACAGTCAAGGACAACCTTCCTGCACATCTCGCCCAGGCATGTTTGCAAAGCCTGGCCAATACGATATGATCATGCGCTACTCCTCCCTCACACCCAAGCTCGTTCCTGACAACATTTCTGCGCCCCGCGGTATTGGAATGAAAATTTTCGGCGTCGAGGG
>Ga0302325_10031675_pt1 | contig 10874 bp, 10 predicted proteins | sample Palsa_T0_2_FD_201948 | JGI IMG/M metagenome (GOLD analysis project Ga0302325, IMG submission 201948) | Peat permafrost microbial communities from Stordalen Mire near Abisko, Sweden - Palsa_T0_2 | ecosystem: Environmental > Terrestrial > Soil > Palsa > Peat permafrost | place: Sweden: Abisko... | reverse complement strand
ACCGCCGGAAGGCGTGAAGCCCACCAACATCGTGGTCCAGGCCCACACGGTCTCGATCGAAAACGCCCGGCCGGCGGCGGCAAGTCTCGATGTCGATGTGCAGGGCTTCCAGATCGTCAGCCACCACACGGCCGTACGCGACTTCTGGGACGAGGCGCAGACGCTGGCGCTCGGTCATCCGGAGATCGCCGATCTCGTCAAGGCCGTCACCGGCGCCTCGCGGGTGGTCGTGTTCGACCACACCCTGCGCCGCCGCGACGCCGGCGTGAGCGACCGTACTCCTGGCCAAGCGCGCCAGCCGGCCAGCCGTGTCCACATCGACCAGACCGTACTGTCCGGTCCGCAGCGCGTTCGCGACCTGATGGGCGAACAGGCCGAGGACCTGCTGAAGCGCCGCGCGGCGATTATCAACGTCTGGCGGCCGATCCACCACGAGGCGCGCGACTGGCCGTTGGCCTTCGCCGACGCCCGCTCAGTGGCCAAGGACGACCTGATCGCCTCAGATCTGATCTTCCCGCACCGCAAGGGCGAGATTTACGGCGTCGCCTATAACCCGGCCCAGCAATGGCGCTTCGTGCCCGACCTGCAGGTCGACGAGGCGATCCTGATCAAGTGCTGGGACAGCGACACCTCGGTCGCCCAGTTCACCCCGCACACCGCATTCGCCGACCCGACGACACCGGAAGGCACACCGCCCCGCGAAAGCATCGAGTTCAGGACCATCGCGTTCTTCGACTAGGTGTCAGGGTGCGGCGCGCGGCCGCGACACTACCGCGGCCGCTTCAACTTCCGCCTTCCTGGTCTACCCACGCCACCAGATCGCCCACCACCTTGGTCGTCGCCTGATCGAAGGCCTGGACGATGGCGCCGACGCGATTGTCGCTGGCGGGGATCTCGGCTTCGAATTCCTTCGCGCCGACGTGGCTGAAGTCGGACTGACGGTCGAGCGTGGCGCGCACCAGCACGACGATGGTCGGGGTCGAAGTCGGGCCGGAGGGGTAGCGGGCCTCGAACCGGCTGACGACCACCCGCAGCCGGTAGTCCGCCTTGCCAACGGACCCCGCCAGTCGAGCTGGGTCGCCCGGCGCGGCGAAGCCGTGCGCGACGGCCTGGTCGAACAGCTGGTTGGCGGGACTCGACCAGCGCCCATCCGAAACGTAGGCGATCTCGTCGCCGTCAACAGTCATGATCCGGTCGCTCGCCGCCGCCGGGTCGAACTCGGACATGCCGGTGCGCACCGCGAAGGGCCGGGCCGCACTTTGCACCGGCTGCACGGCCGCGTCGAAGCGGTAAAGCTGCACCGGCTTTTCCTTCGGAAACAGCGTGATGCAGCCTGCCAGGCTGGCGGCAAGGCCGAGGACGAGACCTGCGGCTGCGAGCCGCGCGGCGCCGGGATGGATCATGGTTTCACCTCGACTGTCTTGGCGGTCGGCTTGTTGATGAAGGCGCGCGGATCGCGCTGGATCTCGCTGACCAGGGCGTCCAGGTGCTTGGTGGCGGTCTCCAGGGTGGCGATGGCGCTGGTCAGCTGCGGCAGGCCGTTGGTGGCGAAGTCCGAGGTCGGACCCTGCAGCTTGCCGATCATGGTTCGCACGTCCGCCGCCGCGCCCTGAATCTCGTTCGCGGCGTCGCCAACCTTGACGATCGCGCGCTTGCCGTCGCTGTCGACCAGGCCCTTGCTGGTCGCGGCGAGCTCCTTGATCTGGATGGCGGCTTGGTCTGCGTCCTGCAGCGCCTTGTCGGCGTCGGCGATGATCGCCTTGCGCTCGCGCAGCTCGGCCGTCACCGCCTGTATGTCGCTCATGATCCCGGTGAACCGCTGGATGTTCTGGTCGGAGAGCACCTGGTTGATGCGGTTGAGGGTCTCCAGCGCCTTCTGCACCATGGTGCCGCCGCCCGTCAGCAGCGACGAGATCGCGCCCGGAGCGGCCTCGATCACCAGCGGTTTGCCCGGCGGCGTCGCGTCCTTCAGCAGCGGCTTGGCCGTCGTACCGGCGGTGATCTGGATGTAGTTGACCCCAGTGATCCCCTGCGGTTCGAGCGAGGCTTGCGAATCCACCCGCACCGGCGTGTCCGATCGCACCTTGGCGGAGGCGTGGACGATGTTGGGGTCGCTGGCGTCGAGCTTGATGTCGTCGACCTCGCCGACCTTGATGCCGTTGAACTGCACGTCGCCACCGCGCGAGAGGCCAGTCACCGCGCCGTGGAACACCACGTCGTAGGTGTCGTACCGCTGGCTGAAGGCGAAGTTGGCCAGCCAGAACAGGAATACGATCATCGCGATCAGCAAGATCGTCGAGATCAGCCCCACCAGGGCGTAGTTGGCGTTGCGCTCCATCTAGTGGGCTCCTTCCCGCGCGATCGTTTCGCGCGACGAGGCCGAGGCGCGGCCGCGCGGTCCGAGGAAGTATTCGCGGATCCAGGGGTGATCGTAATGTTCCAGCTCACGCACCGGGGCCATGGCCACCACCTTCTTGTCGGCGATCACCGCCACCTGGTCGGTGATGGCATAGAGGCTGTCGAGATCGTGGGTGATCATGAACACGGTCAGGTCCAGGCTGTCGGCGAGGTCGCGGATCAGTTCGTCAAAGGCCGCCGCGCTGATCGGGTCCAGCCCCGCGGTCGGTTCGTCGAGGAACAGCAGCTCGGCGTCGAGCGCCAGGGCCCGGGCCAGGCTGGCGCGCTTGATCATTCCGCCGGAAAGCTCCGATGGCTTCAGCGCGCCGGCGCCGACCGGCAGGCCGGTGAGCGCGATCTTGAGATCCGCCAGCTCGTGGATTTCCTTCGACTTCATGTCGGTGTGTTCGAACAGCGGCGCGGCGACGTTGTCGCGCACGGTCAGGTTCGACCACAGCGCGCCTTGCTGGAACAGCACGCCCCAGCGGCGCTCGATCTGGGTCCATTGCCGCCGCCGCGCGTGCTGGATGTCGGCCCCGAAGATGCGCACCGTGCCCGCCTCGGGGCGCTTCAGGCCGATAATGGTATTGAGCAGCACCGACTTGCCGGCGCCGGAGCCGCCGACGACGCCCACGACGTCGCCGCGCTGGATGGTCAGGTTGAGCCCATCGTGAATGATGTGGTCGCCAAACGCCGAGCGCAGGTCTCGCACCTCGATCGGCGGGGCGTTGTCGTCCAGCTGGTCGTTGGAGCGCGCCATCAGATGTTCAGCTTCATGTAGATGACGGCGAATACGGCATCGATCAGGATCGCGGCGAAGATCGCCTGCACAACGGCCGAGGTGACGCGGCGGCCGAGGCTCTCGACGTCGCCGCCGACTTCCATGCCCTGCCGGCAGCCGATGGCGGCGATGACGACCGCCATCACCGGCGCCTTGGACATGCCGACCCAGAAGTGTTTCGGCCCGACGTTGTCGATCAGCTGCTGGGTGAAGAACACCGGTCCGAGGCCGAGCTGGCTCCAGGCCACCACCAGTCCCCCGGCCAGCCCGGCGATGGTGGCGCAGAACACCAGCAGCGGAATGGTCATCAGCAGGGCGAAGAATCGCGGGAAGACCAGGGCGTCGAACGCGTCGACGCCCAGCACCTGCATGGCGTCGATCTCCTGGTTCATCTTCATCGAGCCGATCTCGGCGGCGAACGACGAGGCCGAGCGGCCGGCGAGTAGCAGGGCGGTGATCAGCACGTTGAACTCGCGCAGCACCGCGACGCCGATCAGCGTGACCACATAGACCTGGGCGCCGAAGGTGGTGAGCATGTTGGCGCCCAGCAGGCCCACCACCGCACCGATGAAGAAGGTGGTCAGCGAGACGATCGGGATCGCGTCGAGGCCGGCCCGCTCGGCAAGCGAGAAGCAGGCGGCCCAGCGCACGCGCTTCGGATTGGAGATCGCGTGGCCAACCGCCACCAGCAGGTGGCCGAAGAAGACCATGGTGTCGAAGGCTTCGAGCCCGAGGTGGATCACCCCGCGGCCGATGCGGTCGAACAGCTGATGCACCGAGTGGCGCTCGACGATTCGGGTTGGCTCGGTCTTCACCGCGCGGTCGACCAGCTCGAGCAGCCGGGTCACCTCGGGCTTGGCGACGAATTTCGGCGGGCTGCTCGCCATGCTAGCGGCCTTGAGCAGTCCGTAGGCGCCCGAGGTGTCGCAACGACCGATCTTGGTGAGATCGAGGGTGACGCCGGAGAGCCCGTGCAGAGCCGCTTCCAGCCGCTCGTTGGCCTCGCCCATCAGGATGGCGGTCCAATCGCCCGTGCAGAGCGCGGTGCGACCGCCCTCGCTCTGGCTCAGAATGAAGTCAGCGGGCGACGCCATCTGTCTTCAGCTCTCCCCCCAATGGCGCAACCCTAGCAGACGAATCTCCCGGACGATAACGGGGTTCGGCAAGCGGCACAGTCAGCACAGAAAACCTGGCCTTGGAATGCCGCAGTTCTGTCGCGACTCACCCGCCACCTCGTCTACCACCGGCGCACGGGGAGAATTAGATGAGGACGATCGCGGTCATCGCCCGCAAGGGCGGTTCCGGCAAGACCACTGTGGCCGTGCACATGGCCATCGCGGCGCATCTGCGGGGAAAGCGGACGCTGCTCGCTGACGCCGACCCGCAGCGCTCGTCCAGCACCGTGCTGCGCGGTCGGCGGGCGCCCGGACCCGACTTCGTCGAAACATGCGGGGTTGAACTCTGTGGCGTGCAGATGGTGGCGGTGCGCCGCGACCTCGACGCCCTGGTCATCGACACCGCCGCCGGCGCCGAGGACGAACTGGCCCACGCCATCGTGCTGGCCGATCTCTCGTTGCTGGTGATTCGCCCGACTTTCCTCGACTTCGCCGCCGCCATCCGCACCGCCGACGTGCTGCGCCAGCTGAAGAAGCCTGGCATGATCGTGCTGAACCAGGCCCCGGTGACCCGCAACGGCGCCGAGCCGCCGCTGGTGAAGAAGGCGCACGAGGCGCTGCGGCTGATGCGCCTGCCGGTCGCCCCGACCATCTTGCGATCTCGCACCGCCTACCAGCAGGCGCTGGAGAGCGGCTGTTCGGCGGAGGAACTCGCCGCCAGCCCCGCCGCGCAGGAAGTCGCCGATCTGTGGGGTTTCGTGGAACGGTTGACGTTCGGCGGGACGGCGCAGCCGCAGCGGTTGCGGGCTTAGGCCGCTATCCCTTTACGATCGGCGCATGCGCGATCCGCAGCAGGTTCGCGGCGCCGGGCGAGCCGAGCGGCGGGCCGGCGATGATCAGCACACGCTCGCCGGCGCCGGCGACGCCGTATTCGGCGGCGAGGCGGGCGGCGTCGTCGGTCATGGCGTCGATGCTGCCGGGCTGGGCGGCGACGCGGGGCTCGAGACCCCAGACCAGGCCGAGCCGTCGGGCCACTGTCTCATCCGGGCAGATCGCCAGCACCGGGTGCAGTGGCCGCTCGCGGGCGATCCGCTTGGCCGTGCCGCCGGTGGTGGTGTAGGCGACGATGCAGGCGGTGGAGCGGGCTTCGGCCGCCTTGCTGGCGGCGGCGATCAAGGCGTCGACATCCTCGTCGGCGCCCTCGCCGTGCTCGGCGCGCATCAGGCTGGGCCAGCTGGGATCGGCTTCGACCCGGCGGATGATGGCGTCCATCATCGCCACCGCCTCGCGCGGATAGGCGCCCGCCGCCGATTCCGCCGACAGCATCAGCGCATCGGCGCCCTCGTAGACTCCGCCGGCGACGTCCGAGGCCTCGGCGCGGGTCGGGGCGGGATTGGAGATCATCGATTCCAGCATCTGGGTGGCGATGATCACCGGCACGCCGCGGCGACGGGCGGCGCGGACGATCTGCTTTTGCACCACCGGAACCTCTTCCGGCGCCAACTCCACGCCGAGATCGCCGCGGGCCACCATCAGGCCGTCGCTGACGTCGAGGATGGCGCCCAGGTCGTTCACCGCCGCCGGCTTTTCGATCTTGGCCAGGATCGCCGCGCGGGTTCCGACGATCTTGCGCAGGCTGGCCATGTCTGCGGCGTGCTGGACGAACGAGAGCGCCAGCCAGTCGACGCCGATCCGCAGCGCGAACTGGGCGTCGATCTGGTCCTTCGGCGTCAGCGCCGGCACCGGGATGGTGACGCCGGGGATCGCCAGGCCCTTGTGATCGGAGAGCGCCTCGCCGACGACCACCTCGACATCGGCCGACGTTGCGTCCGAGCGTTTCACCTCGAGCCGCACCTTGCCGTCATCGACCAGCAGCAGCAGGCCTGGCCGCAGCACGCGGAACACCTCGGGATGGGGCATGCCGACGCGACGCCGATCGCCGGGCGTTTCGTCGAGGTCGAGCCGGATCATCTGGCCAGGGGCGATGTCGATCCGGCCCTTGGCGAAGCTTCCGATCCGGAACTTCGGCCCCTGCAGGTCGCCCAGCACCGCCAGCGGGCGCCCGAGGTCGGCCTCCGCCGCCCGCACCGACTGCAGCGCCGCGGCGTGATCGTCGTGGGTCCCGTGGCTGAAGTTGAGGCGAAACACATCGACGCCGGCATGCGCCAGCGCCAGCACCATCGCCGGGTCGCGACTGGCCGGGCCGAGGGTGGCGACGATGCGCGTGCGGCGCTTGCGGATCATGCTTGGGGCAACCCGTGGCGAGGGCGTTAGGATGCGTGCGTGGGCTCTATCGGTTGTGCATGGCGGCTGCTAGAGCCCGTCGGGAGACGGCGGCGGCTCGAATGCCGCGCCAGGTGCTACGGCGGCGCAAGATTCTCGGCGCAAAACCGGTTGGACGTGAACGTGTCGTGCTCTAGGGGAAAGTAATGCGCATCGGCGTTCCCAAAGAGATCAAGACGCTCGAATTTCGTGTCGGCGCGACACCGGGGCTGGTGCAGCGCTTGGTGCACGAAGGGCACGAGGTGTTCGTCGAGCAGGGCGCGGCCGGCGGCATCGGCATCGCCGATGCCGCCTACGCCGCCCTCGGCGCGAAAATACTCCCGAACGCCGACGCCGTGTTCGACGCGGCCGAGTTGATTGTGAAGGTCAAGGAGCCGCAGGCGATCGAGATCGCTCGGCTGAAGCCCCACCACATTCTGTTCACCTACCTGCACCTGGCCGCCGACAAGGATCAGGCCGAGGGGCTGATGGCGTCGGGCTGCACGGCGATCGCCTACGAGACCGTGACCGACCGCTGGGGCCGGCTGCCGCTGCTGGCGCCGATGAGCCAGGTCGCCGGCCGCATGGCGGTGGACGCCGGCGCCTATCATCTGCTCAAGCCGCACGGCGGGCGTGGCGTGCTGCTGGGGGGCGCGCCGGGCGTGCCGGCGGCGCGAGTGATCATCCTGGGCGGCGGTGTCGCCGGGAAGCACGCCGCTGAGATCGCCATCGGCCACCGCGCCGACGTCACCTTGTTCGATATCTCCGCCCAGCGCCTCGAAACGCTCGACGACCAGTTCGACGGCCGTCTGAAGACCGCCTTCTCCACCCATGACGCCGTCGCCGAGCTGCTGCCGACCGCCGACCTGGTTATCGGCTGCGTGCTGATCCCCGGCGCGGCGGCGCCCAAACTGGTCACCCGGGCCGACGTGACGCGGATGCGCGAAGGCGCGGTGCTGGTTGACGTCGCCATCGACCAGGGCGGCTGCTTCGAGACCAGTCATCCCACCACCCACGCCGACCCCACCTTCGTTGTCGACGGCGTGGTGCACTATTGCGTCGCCAACATGCCCGGCGCCGCGCCGCTGACCTCGACCTACGCCCTGGCCGCGGCCACGACGCCTTACGTTTCGGCGCTGGCCGCCCGCGGCGTCGACCGCGCCCTGGCCGACGACCCCGGCCTGGGAGAAGGGCTGAACGTGATGGCCGGCAAGATCATGTACCCGGCGGTGGCTGGCGCGCTGGGGCTTTAGGCCGGTACAAGCTCGTCCAGCGCCCGCTTGGCCGCCTGGATGCCGTCCTCCATCATCGCCTCGACGGTTACGGCCGCCGCTCCGGGCAACACGTCGGCGATCCAGACCAGACGCGAGCCCCTGTTGTCGGGAAGCACCTGGAACGAAGCGTTGTGGTGGGCGATGCGTTCGGAACGGACCGAGTAGGCCAGGCGGCGGCGTCCCTCGTCGATGTCGACGATCACCTCGCGGGCCACGAAGCCGTTGCCGAAGGTGACGATCCGGTCGTCGCCATCCATCACCGTGTCGACCACGAAGCCAGGCGCGAAGCGGGTGTGGACCGCACCGATGTCGCGCACCACATCCCAGACGTCGACGGGGTTAGCGGAAAGCGATATCTCTTTGTGAATCGAGGCTATGGGCCGATCTCCTCAGGTTGCAGCACGATCCTATGGCGCCGGGTCGCGGCCGTCTGGCGGTATCCGGACCTGAGCTGTCAGGTGACCTCGTCCACCGCCTCGATCCAATGGCGAACCGGCGTCGGTGAGGCCTCGGCCAGGTGCATCCAGCAGCCGATGTTGGCGGTGCAGATCGCGGCCGGAGCATGCTCGGTCAGGGCGGCGAGCTTGTTGGTCCGCAGCGCCTTGGCAAAGGTCGGCTGCAGCAGCGAATAGGGGCCGGCGGAGCCGCAGCAGAGGTGGGCGTCGCGGACTGGTTGCGGATCGTAGCCCAGGGCCCGCAGCAGCGCCTCGACGCGTCCGCCGAGCTTCAGCCCATGGCGCAGGGTGCAGGGATCGTGCACGGCGATCCTCGGCTCGGCCGGCGCGCGCGCCTGCGCCGGCGGCGCGGCGTCCAGCACCTCGACCGGGTCGCGCACGAGATCGGCGATCCGCCGCGCTTTCTCGGCATATGCGGCGTCTTCGGCTAGCAGGTCGGGGTAGTCCTTGATGAACGCCGCGCAGCCGCTGGCGGTGACGATCACGGCCGAGGCGCCGGTGTCGATCTCACCCAGCCAGGCGTCGATGTTGCGCCGGGCGAATGCCCGCGCTTCCTCCGGCGCATCGAGATGGAAGCTGACCGCGCCGCAGCAGCCGGCGGCGGGGTTTTCAGCGAGGTCGATGCCGACTTTTCGGAAGACCCGGGTGGCCGCGGCGTTGAAGTGCGGCGCGGCAGCCGACTGCACGCAGCCGGCCAGCAAAGTCATACGCCCCTCCCCCTCGAGAGGAGGGGTTGCGGGTGGGAGGGGGCGGGGGTTCGGGACGGCGACCTTGCGCCGGAGCGCTTCGGGCAGGATCGGCGAAAAGAACCGCCCCAGGCTCACGGCGACATGAAAGAGGCCCGGCGCGATCGTCACCCAACGGATCAGGTCGCGGACGACCTTTTGCTCGACCGGCCGGCCAACCTTGGCCTCGACAAACGGGCGGGCGACATCCAACAGGCGGTGGTACTCGACGCCCGAGGGGCAGGCGCTCTCGCAGGCGCGGCATTCGAGGCAGCGGTCGAGGTGGAGCAGGGTCTCCGGCCCGACAGCCTCGCCCTCCAGTGCGCCCTTCATCAGGTAGATGCGGCCGCGGGGCCCGTCCAGCTCGTCGCCGGTCAGCTGGAAGGTGGGGCAGACCGCGTTGCACATGCCGCAGTGGACGCAGGCGCGAAGCACCGCCTCGGCCCTGGCGCCGGCCACTGTGTCGGCCAGCGGCCCGACAACCTTGGTCCGCATCTAGAGCGCCCCGTACATGCGGCCGGAATTGAAGATCCCCGCCGGATCCAGCGCCGCCTTGAGGCGCTGGTGCAGGGCCAGTATCGCCGGGGCGAGGGGCTGGAACACCTCCTCGTCGGCCTCGGCGCCGCGGAACAACGTTGCGTGGCCGCCCGCCGCCGCGGTGGATTGCCAGATGTCCCTGGCCGACCTGGCTGACCGCAGCCAGACCTGCGACCCGGCCCAGTCCCAGGCGGCGATCTCGCCCACCGCTGGAATCGGCGCGGTCTGCGGCAGCGACAGCCGCCACAACCGTTCGTCTCCAGCCACCGCCGGATGGCGCAGGTCGCGCACCGCATCCCAAAACGCCAGCGCCTCGTTCTCGCCGCCGAGCTCGGCCGCCAGGGCCGCGACGCCCGCCTCGCCGCCTGAGAGCCGCAAATGCAGCCGCTCGCCGTCGTGAAACGCGCCGCCGAGCGGGGTAGGGCGGCCCATCAGCTCGCAAACGCGGGTTCGCGCCGCGTTCGACTCGATCTCCAGCGCCACCGCCATCTCCCGCCGCGGCGCCGGCGTCACTCGTAGCGAGACCTCGAGGATCACCCCGAGGCAGCCGAGCGCCCCGGCCATCAGTCGGAAGGCGTCGAAGCCGGCGACGTTCTTGAACACCTGGCCGCCGAAACGCAGCACTTGCCCTCGGCCATCGAGGATGGTCGCGCCCAGTACGCAGTCGCGCACCGCGCCGCTGAACGGCCGCCGGGGTCCCGAGAGGCCCGCCGCGACCACGCCGCCGATGGTGCTCTCCAGCCCAAGCCGCGGTGGCTCGAACGCCAACCGCTGGCCGCACGCCGTCAGCCGCGCTTCGATCTCATCCAGCGGCGTTCCGGCCCGCGCCACCACCACCAGTTCGCTGGGATCGTAGTCGATGATCCCACGATGGCCGGCGACGCTCAGCGGCTCGGCGTCGATCTGGCGGCCGTAGAACGCCTTGGTGTCGCCGCCGACGATGCGCAGCGGGGTCTTCGCCGCGGCGGCGCGGCGGACCTGGGCCGCGAGTTCGGCGGCGAGATCGTGCTCACCAGCCAAGGCGAGAGGCAGGTCCGCCATCGCCATCGCTAAAACCTCGGCAGCTCTGGGTGAGCGACCTCGCCCCTGTGCACGTGCATCGCCCCGAACTCGGCGCAACGGGCGAGGGTGGGGACCGCCTTGCCGGGGTTGAGCAAGCCGGCCGGATCGAACGCGGCCTTGATCGCGGCGAAGGCCTCCAGCTCGGCGGTCGAGAACTGCACGCACATCTGATTGATCTTCTCGCGGCCGACGCCGTGTTCGCCGGTGATGGTGCCGCCGACGGCGACGCAGAGCTCGAGGATCGCCCCGCCCAGCGCCTCGGCCCG
>Ga0302325_10031674_pt1 | contig 10874 bp, 10 predicted proteins | sample Palsa_T0_2_FD_201948 | JGI IMG/M metagenome (GOLD analysis project Ga0302325, IMG submission 201948) | Peat permafrost microbial communities from Stordalen Mire near Abisko, Sweden - Palsa_T0_2 | ecosystem: Environmental > Terrestrial > Soil > Palsa > Peat permafrost | place: Sweden: Abisko... | reverse complement strand
AAAGGCGGCGTCCATGGGGTCCCTCGCTCCGCTCGGGATGACAGCAAAGGTCTGACGCCATCACGACGGCGCTGCGCTAATAAATCGAGCAGTAACTCGGGAACCCCGCCGGCAAGCCGGCCGCGTATGGGTCGGGCGTGCCCTGGCCGAAGGGGTGGTCTTTGAAGAACTGCCACGCCACGGGGGCGAGGTTGGTGAGGCGCTCGTAATAGACGTGATCTTGCTCGTCGTTGCAGTCGATGACGATGGGGGCGCCGGCCGCCTTGGCGGCCGCCTCGAAGCTCGTCGTCGACGTCGCCAGAGCGTCGCACGTCGTGGAGAGCAGGTCGGTGCAGCCTCCCTCGCCGAACGCGCCATGCGCGCCGATGAGCGCCGGCGCGTTCGACGGATCCTGCATCGCCGGAGGGAAGATCACGCCCCCCGAGTACACGATGACGCTCGCGAGGTACCCGGATCGCGCGTACCACATGTAGCCCGTTTGCAAGGCCCCGGCGCTGTATCCGGCCGCGTGAATCTGCGTCGTGTCGATGTTGAGCTGCTGGATGGCACACGCGATGATGAAGTCGGCCCAGTTGATGTCGCCGGTGAACCAGACGCCGTCGCCCGTGTCGGTGCCCGTCGACGTGGTGCTGACGGCCGACGCGACGACGCCGCCCAGGCCCGTGATCGTGCTGATGCTGTCGCCGAGCGCCTCCTGCTCTTCGGTGTACATCGTGCCCGTGGCGTGCCAGTAGATGACGATCGGCCCCGTGGGCGAGGCCGCCTTCGAACCGACGTTCAGGTACCAGGACATCGACGTCCCGTTCAGGGTGAAGCTCTGCATCCCCGTGGCCAGAGTGGGGCACGTGGCCGTCGCCGTCGGCAGGTAGGGAGGCGTCTTGCCGCCGTGGGCCGCCGAACCGCCGCTAGAACTGGAGCCGCTGCCCGAGGTGCCACCCGATCCCGACGAGTGCCCGCCGCTGGAGCTGGAGCCGCTGCTCGACGTGCCGCCCGATCCGGACGACTGCACGCCGCTCGACCCCGAGCTGCCCCCGGAGCCGCTGCTCACCGAGCTGCTGCTCGACGAGCCGCCGCTGGTGGAGCCGCTGCCGCCCGAGCCCGCCCCGCTGCTGCCGAAGCCCCCGCTGCCTCCGGAGTTGGAGGATGAACCGCACGCCATCGCGCCCGCGACCGCCGCCAGCAGGGCAACGGGCAGCACGGCGCGCAAGAAGGCCGGAAGAATTGGATTCACGGAGGTCTCCTCTTCGCGAAAGCGGCGGATGGAAATCCGCAAAGGCGATCCTCATCTGACCCCTTCGCCACCTCATTGCAAGGCGCTCTATGCGCGCCTGCGCAATTGGGCCCTCGCAATTGCGGTGTCCTCAATTGTTTTCAACCGCGCTTCATTCTTCGAGGCACAAGGCGGCCCCGAGCGCGCTCATTGGCCGACGACCGTACCGTACGGGCCCGCCCTGGGTTCGCCGGTGAGCGCGTACCACGCTGACGCGTAGTAGCTCCCGAACGGCGCGCGCTCGACGACTCGCCCGCCCGGACCCGCGGGGTAGCGGACGAGCATGGGGACCGTTCGGTCGTAGCGGTACGGAGTCCCGTGGCTCGCGCCTTCGAGCGCCCCGGGCTTGCCCCAGAAGAAGGCGCCCGCGCGGGGGACCACGTACGCGTCGCCCCGGTCGGAGGAGGTGGTGCGGCAGACGAGGGCCGGGATCGACTCGTCGGCCGGCGGCGGGCAAACACCCCCGAGCGCCGGGATCGCCAGCACGTCCGCGACGGGGTGCGCGCCATCGAATTCGAAGGCCATCAGCTCTTCGCGCACGGCGTCGTCGAGACGGTGCCGCGCGTCGGCCGGCAGGGAGCGGGCTTCGGGGGACAGGTAAACGAGCGACTCGACGATCGCACGAACGAGGTCCGACTGGCCGAGGCGCACCTTCAATCGCGCGTTCAGGTAGCTCTTCAGAGCCTCGCTGTTCAGGCGACCGCTCGGAGCGCATGGTTTCTCGTACGGGTTGGGCGCCCCCGGCGCGCACCACGCCGGGTGGACCGGCAGCGGGAAGGGGACGACGCCGTGGTCGGCCGAGAGGACGACAGCGTAGCCGTTCGCGCCGACGAGGGCGTCGAGGCCCTGGAAGAAGCGTCCGAGGGTTGCGTTGAGCTCCTCGAGCTCGTCCCATGCCTCCCACGAGTTCGGACCGAAGGCATGCCCGACGTAGTCGTTGGCCGAAAACGACACCGCGAGAAGCATCGGATGCTCCGGGTCGCGCGCGTGCGCGACCGCCGCGAGGCCAACGTCCACGAGCATCGCGTCGGCGGCCGGCGTGGCCCGAAACCGCTTCGCAAAGCCGGGCCCACCGATCATGTGCGGGAAGACGCGGCCGCCGATGTCGGGCATCTCGCCAGGTTGGTCGTCCGCCACGCCGGCGTTCTGCGCGATGAACCCCGGGTCGAAAAGCTTCCACACCAGGTGATCGGGATCGGGCGGGCGCTCGAAGGGCCGAGCCCACGCCGGGAGCGTGTCCCCGGCGGTCGCGGGCGCGTCTGCCTCGGGCTGCGAAGTCACGAGCGCGCCGGCCTCGTCGTCGAACCACAGGAGAGCGGTCGGCCGGTGGCCCCCGCCAAAGGCAGCCCCGCGATCCTTCAAGGACAGGGAGACGACGACGGCTTTCGGGTCGTGCGCGAGGAGACGGTCGGCCAGGAGCGGCTGGGCCATGCGCTCCGGGGTCATCTGCGCGAGCGAGATGCCGTTCTTGGGTCGCTTCCCGTCGGCGGTGAGCACGATGCCCGAGGGACCAACGACCCGGTAGCGCGGATCCTCGAGCAAGGAGCCTTCGCGCGGAGGGTCGAGGTCCGGGCGCCACACGGCGTTTCCGACGATGCCCGTTTCGCGCGGCGTGCACCCCGAGAAGAGCGCCGAGTGGCCCATGGCCGTCTCGGTACCCGCATGCAGGTACGTGAGGTCGGTGACCCAGGTGCCCTCTCGCCGCAGCCGCGCGAATCCGCCGTCGGGCAGCCGCGGAAGCCGCTCCGAGGCAACCCACGCCGCGAGCTGGTCGATCACGATGGCGACGACCAAAGGCGCACCCGGAGCCGGCCGAGGCGCCACATCGGGGGCCGCCGTCGCCCCAGGGCTCGCCCGGGGCGGGTGAGGTTCGCAAGACGCAGCCAGCAGCGCGGCGCCCACGAGCCAAGACGCGAGGGACCGCCCGCGACTCACGAGGACTCCGTCGGCGCCTCGAGGCGAGACAGAAACGGTTGCCAGTAGAAGCCGAGGTAGATGCGGCCCGCGGCCGTGCCCACGACGGCGCCGAGAAGCGAACCGGCAAGGACGTCGCTCGGGAAGTGCGCGCCGAGAGAGACGCGCGAGACGCCGATCATCGCGGCCAAAATGAAAACCAGCACCGACAGGGTGCGGGTTCTCCACGGCGTCGTCGGGCAGAGGGCCGGCAAGGCGATGATGAGGAACGAGGCGACGCAGAAGCTGCCGGCCGCGTGGCCGCTCGGAAAGGATCCATCGTGCGGGGCGCCGATCGGAGCGGGGAGGCCGAGCGCGATCCACGGCCTTACTCGGCCTGTCGCCGCTTTGATCACGCACACGAGGAGCGCTTGCGCAGCGATGGCGGCCGCGAGCGCGCGCGTGAGCGACCGCAAAGCAGGCCGACGGGGCCACACCATCATGGGAAGCAGAGCCAGCACGGCCCATCCACCGCCGGCGCACGTGAGAGCGATCATCCACGCGTTCCAGGCGCCGTGGGTCCCTCCGTAGAGGAGATCGAAGCCGCGGAGGTCGAGAGCGTTCATCGATGAGACGCGCGGCACGAACTTCTACTGTTCGCCATCAGCTGCCGCAAGAGGTGGCGCTTTGGGGCGTTCGAGCGCCAGCCGTGGACCGGCACCCCTGGCACCGGCACCTCTACCGAGATGCTCGCCTTCCATTGGCACGAATGGTGCTGCTCCAATCCCGTGAAAGGACGGACATCATGCTCTATTGGGCGGCAGTCTTCTTCATCATTGCACTCATCGCGGGCCTCTTCGGCTTCTTCGGCATCGCGGCCGGCGCTGCGAGCATCGCGAAGCTGCTCTTTATCGTGTTCCTGGTCCTCGCGGTCATCTCGCTCGTGGCGGGGCGGCGCGGTCCGGCGCTGTAGGGCAGCTCTGACACCCCTCGTGCATCGCCGTCGAGGTACGGGAAACGTCTATCGGCTTGTCATCCTGAGGCCGAAGGCCGAAGGACCCCACGTGAGCCGCGGTTCGAATGGGGTCCTTCACTTCGCTCAGGATGACAGCAAACCGGTGACAGCAAACCCCTTACGGAACCACCGGATACGCGTTCTGGACGAGCTGCACGAACTGCGCGGCAAACCACTGTCCCGCGAGGGGCGAGGACGGTAGCGCACCCGTCAGCACGCCGTACGACGTCGTGTAGTCGGGGTTGCAGTTGGGGTCGGGCATCTTGCCCTGACTGTTGGTGGTCGAGGCGCTCGTGCCATCCGACTGGCCGGGCGGCTTGATCCAGACGTACGCCTGCAAGTGCGACGCATCGTGGCCGGGCGGGTTGGCCTGCGGCGGTTCGCCGAGACCTGCGCCGGAGACATTGCACCAGAGCCCGCGGTTCGCGCGAAGGTCGACCTTCGTCGCGTCGACGAAGGTGTTCACGTCCGTGCTGGTGCTCGCTTGGGACGGGCGCGCCGATCCGCCCCAGCCGTTGCGCGATGTGTCGATCAACATGCCGATCGTGCTCGCGAAGCCGTCGGAGGTGAGCGCGCCGTACATCTCGGCGGCGAAGTCGACTTCGTCGATCTCTGGGTTGTATTGGTAGAACGTGGCGGAGTCGACCGGGTCGCCGCCGATCGACTCCGTCGCCGTCATGTAGGGCTCGACGAGGGGGGTGTAGTTCGCCGTGTCGGTGATGAAGCCATCGACGCTCGCGAACCCTGACGTCGTTGCCATCGCGACCTTCGCGAACTCCTGCGCCGCGGGACCGGAGTTGGTCGGCCATCCGAGCCAGCCGGAGTGGCCGCTGTCGAGGTACACGTAGACGTTCGACATCGCGTGCAGCCCCTCGAGCGCGTATTCGATGCCTTGCTCGTAGAAGGGCCCCGCGGTCTCGCACGCGGCGACGCTGCTGTTCGTGACGATGTTCGGCAGCGAGTCCGGCTCGATCACCGTGACGATGCGCAGGTTGCCGTACCGCGACTCTCCGAGCGTAGTCGCGATCGGATCGATGAACGAGTGCTCGTACGAGCCTAGCCCCGCGGTCGTGGCGGGCAGCTCGCCGTTGGAGGCGAGCGCGGCGCAGTCGCGCCCGGGGAGATCGTAAATGACGAGCGTGATCACCACCGGCGTCGAGCCCGTTTGCTGCGCCAGCGCGGCGTCCAGGTGCTGCGCCAAGGTCATCGTCCCGTCGGCGGGCGCGATGCTGGCGATGCTGTCGAGCCAGACGGCCGTGGAGTAGCCCGCGACGGTGCGCATCTGCGCGGCGAGCGTCGCGTCGGACTGCTGTCCGGCCGTCGTCGTGACGTTCGAAGCCCACTCCGAGTCGACGTAGAACGTGGCGCCCGCGTACGGGTTGGCCACGTGCGCCGCGCGCGGGCCCCCGGAAGCCCCGTCGCTGCCCGAGGTCGCCAAGTTCCCGTCCGCGCTCGGCCCGCCGTCTCCCGCGACCGTGCCCCCGGAGGCTACGCCGGAGCTTGCGTCATCGCCGCTGCTGCTGCCGGGTCCCGCGGTGCTTCCGCCGCTTCCGGTTCCCGCGTCGCCCCCGACGCCTGCCCCGGAAGGCGACGCCGGAGATCCCCCTTGCGAACTGCCGTTGCCACAAGCGATCGCACCCAGTAGCGCAAGGGCGGACAGCCCCTGCATTGTCGTTCTCATGGCCGGTCCTCGCGTCACGGCTCGCCTCGAGCCACGCTGTACGTACCGGCAGCGCGTCGTCGCGGCTCACCGACGAGAAACGGGAGGTCGCGCACGGCATATGACGCGCGTCGCATTCCATCCCGCGCGCGTCATCCCGGATGTGACTCGTGCGGGATGCGATCCCGCGCGTCTCACGCCCGTCAAAGGTCAGAGGCCCGTCGTGATCGGCGGTCCGGAGTAGACGGCCTCGAAGTCGGAGCCCTTGAGGTTGTGGAAGTCTCCCGAAATCTCGTCGATCAGCGTGTCCTGTCCGTCGGGAGCCATCTGGTCCCACCCGTCGTCGCTGTCGCCCTGGAAGTACCAGTCCGATCCATTGTCGGCCACGATGAGGCCATACTTCTTGAGAGCCGCCATGATCGTCTGCGACGCGGCGAGATAGCTCGACGTGGGGACGCTTGCCTTCAAGCGCAGGCGCAGGCCCATGGGAGGCAGGGTGGTGTCGCTCGAGCCTGCCGCATGGGTGGCGGGCAGGATGTACGCACCCTGCGTGGAGTTGAACGTGACGCGGATGGCGTGATTGACGGCGCCGGCTTCGACCTCGGCGAGCTTCACGAGGCCGGCGAGGATCGACAAGCCCGCCGCGTCGGCCGAAGTCCACCCGAGCGTACGGATCGCGTTCGACGTCAGAGCGAACTTCGCCCCGTTGGCGCACGGGAAAGGCGGGCTCGTCTCGGGCACGCAGTTCCACGCTTCGTACGACGTGCAGCCGGCGGCGCCCTGCTGCAGCACGATCGCGTGCTGATCGCCCGGGAGGTTGCCGGGTGTGCCGCCGTGCCCCGGGTCGCCCTCGATCTTCATGCCCGCGAAGAAGGGGTACGCCGTCGTTCCCATGTCCGAGCCGGTGGCGTTCGGATTGGCGCCGACCCAGCCGTTCGGCCCCGGATCGCTCTGGCTCGCGTAGCTGTTGAAGGTGGTCTCGAGGTCCGGCTGTCCGGCGTCGACCACGTTGAACGGGATGCCGTAGTGATTCGTCGAGTAGCCGCCCCAGTCGGGGTGCAGCGACGTGCCTTGCGGGAGCTGGGAGTCGTAGTCGTGGATCACTTGGACGTCGGGGCCGTCGACCGCGACGTTCCAGGCGTTGTCGGGAGGGAAGATCATGCACCCCTGCACCGTGGCCCCCGGCCCCGCGACGCCCCCGGGAACGCCGCCGACACCGGCGTCGCCAGTGGAGCCAGCGCCCGACGAGCTGGAACTCGACCCACTGCCCCCGCTCGATCCGCTGGACGAGCTGCCTCCGCTCGACGACCCGGCGTCGGAGCCCTCGTCCACGGCGCCGGTTTGAGACGTGCTCTTGCCGCCGGAGCAGGCGAGCGACGACGCGATCGCCGTCACCGCCGCGAATCCGAGCGCGCCAATCCGCACCAGGTCCTTGCGAGAAGTCATCGGCCAGCCTCCCCGGGGCGACGAAAACCCCACCGTCAACGATACGGCTTTTTTCGCGACCGCGTGCTCATTGCATGTACGCGTCGGTCAGCTGCTCCAAGGCGCTGAAGGCGCGGTCGCGCGCGGCCTTCGATCGCCGGTCGCCCGCCGCCGCCTGCAGGGCCGCGAGCGCCACCTTCTCCTGGGGAAGGGTCGCGGCGGGGACGCCGCGTCGGCCGTGGAAGTAGAAGCGGAGGTTCTTGACCTTGGCGAGCTCGGTCTGCAGGTCCGGATCGGTCAGCTCCACGGCGAGCGACTCGATCGCCAACCAGGTCTGCGCGGCGCGCGATTGGGCCGGCGTCGGCGCCCACCCCGGAGTCCGCGCGTCGAGGTCCCGCTCTTCCTTCTTCAGCAGCATGCGCAGGAGCGACGCCGCGTTGATCCCGTGAAAGGTGCATAGCTTCTCGACCCGGCCCCATTCCTCGTCGCTGAAGCGGATGTTGAAGAGCTTCTCGCGGCTCATCCGTAGAGTGTGGCCCGGACCGCTATCGATGTATAGACAGAGCACTACCGCCGCTGAAGATGTGTGGCGGGCTGTCGGAGATGCGCGCCAAGGGGAGGCCCCGAAATTCACTGCGCCTTGGACGACACCAGGGCGAGGACGTCGAGGTAGCCGGGCGGGGGCGGGACCGTCCCCCGCTGGATCAGCATGCGATGCATCGCCGGCAGCCGGAAGTACGGCACGCTGACGAGCACGTGGTGTTCGAGGTGGTAGTTGACGCGGATGGGGGCGACGGTCATCCGCGCCAGCGATCCCGCGCGCGTGGTGCGCGTGTTGCGGAACGAGTCCGGCGTGCGCTCGGTGCACGCGTGCTCGGCCATCGAACGGATGCGCATGAACACGTTGAACGTCGTCAGGTACGCCGCCGCCCAGACGCCGTACAGCCAGGGATGCCCCGTCGCCGCGAGCACGCCGAAGAGGATGCCGTTGGTGAGCACCGTGGGCGCCATGTTGCGAGCCGCGGCGCCGGCGTAGTCGTGCCACGCCCGACCGTCCCGGGGCAGCCGCTGGATGTCCTGAGCAACCGTCCACTTGAGGACCCCGGCGTCCATCAGCAGCCGCCCGAAGAGCCCCTTGACCCCCGTGATGCCCGCGGCGTCGCGCAGCAGCTTGCGCGCGATCGACGCGCGCGTCGTGGGGAAGGGAGCGCTCAGGCTGATGTCGGTGTCTTCGTCGGTGCCCGTCTTCGTGTGGTGCGTGAGGTGGTGGACGCGGTAGCGCCGAAGATCCGTCCAGATGGGCCGGCCGCAGAGCCAGTCCGCGACACCGTCGTTCAGCCAGCGCGTCCGAAACAGCGTCTTGTGTGCGCCCTCGTGCATCAGGATCGCGAGCGCGAGCTGACGGCCGCCGATGACGACGACCGCTCCGACCACCGTGAGCGCGTTGGGCCACCGGGCCACGACCGCGAGGGCCGCGGCGATGATCGCCCACGTGGACGCCACGGCCCAGGCCCCCATGACGTCGGAGGCGCCCGTCAGGGACGCGATTTCTTCGCGTGTGAGGACGTCGATCGCCTTGCGACCGGTCGGCGCATCGGACGCGGGGGCCATGACGGGATCTTACGGAGCAACCGCCCCATGCGCCAGACCGCGGCGATCGGCCAGCATCGCCACGACGGCCGTGGATCCGCCCACCGCAGCAGCAGGACCAGCCCCGTCCCCGCGATGCCGGCGCCCGCGCCGGTGAGGATCGTCACGCCCGCAAAGAGGGCGGTCGTTCGCCTCCGGCTCGAAAGTGAATCCGGACCGCGACCCGGTGGCGTTGCGACTTCGTCGCCCACTTAGACGCTCCCGGATGGAGCGTGGAGTCTCTTCATCGCGCCGACGTCGTCCGACGCGTAGATGGCGGCGAAGACTACGAACGCCGCCCATAGCGCGGCGAGGTGGTAGAGCATGCCCGCGCCGCCCTCGCTGCGGAAGACGATGCTCGACATGGGCGGGCCGAGCAGCATCCCGGAGGCGTAGAACGTGTTGTAGATCGAGTTCGATCGGCTGTAGTCGCGGCGCGGGGTGACGACGCCCTGAAGGGCGAGGCTGACGGGCGAGATCGACGCGAGGGTGGCGCCAGCGATGAACACGGCGACGGCCATCGAAGCGAACGAACCGAGGAACACGAACCCGAGGATCATCGTCAGCCCGACGACGGCGAGGCCCCGCATCACGCGCAGGTGCCCGACGCGGTCACCGAGCCGTCCCGCCGCGTTCGAAAAGAGGAGCATGCCCGCGGCGAAGAAGGCCGGAACGAGGATCGTCCGGTCGCGCGGGATGCCCTTGGATTCGACCAGGTAGAGCGGCAAGAACAGCACGACCGACGCCTGGAAATAGCCGTACGCGAACGCCGCGAAGCACGACGTCTTGATCCGCGAGAGCAGGCGCAGCGCGGTCTCGGGCGGAGACGCGTCGTCGGCGTCGTCCTGTTCGGCCGGCCCCTCGACGTGCCCGCCGGGCGGATCGGCGTCGAGACTGGCGACGACGACGAGCACCGACAGAGTGGCGATGCCCGAGGCCACGAAGAAGGCCGCCTCGATCGAGAACGCATGGGCGATCGGGTGAGCCATGAGGGGACCGACGATGTACCCGAGGGCGATGGCCACGGCGTAAAGGCTGGTGACGTACGCCTTGTTGTCTGGGCCGGACCGGACGAGGAGGATCGTCTCGCAGCTCACCCAGACGCCCACCGAGAACGCCCCGTCGAAGAACCGCGCGGCGGCGATCGCGCCGAACGATCGCAAGAGCGGGAAGATCCCGACCGTCAGGGCGTAGCCGAGCAAGGAAATCGTCAGCGTGGTCTTCGCCGAGAAGCGTCGCAGCAGGGCGCCGACCGGGATCGACATCGCGACGATGCCCGACGCGAAGACGGCGGCGAGCTTTCCGATGTCGGACTTCGTGAAGCCGCGCGCGTCGAGGTGCAGGGCGATGACCGCGATGGCCGTGCCGTACGCGGTGCCGAGCAGGAAGGTGGCCGCGTAGACGACCAGGATGTTGCGATCGCGGATGCGCTCGAGCACGGAGGGGCGCCGAGAGTCAGCGCGCCCAGCGGCCCCGTCAAGCGCAAGCTGTCGGGCACGCGCGGCGACGGCCCCCCTCGACGGCGCACGATTGCCCGCGAGTCCGCTAGCCTGTGGCCGAGGCCCCTTTTGGTGTCGACTCCGTCGCTGCCCCCTTCGTGGAGCCCGCCGCCCCACCGCCGTCCGTCGCCGCGGCGGTCGCTGGCCGTGGTCCTCGGCCTCCTCGCCACCCTCTTCGTTTTGACGCAGGAGCGCGTCATGCTCAACATCGAGCAAGAAGGACTCCTCCGTCCGATCCAGCCCACCCGTCCCTGGGCGCTCGTGTCCGGCAAGAACTGGCAAATCGCGACCCTCTCGAGCGAAGAGCCGTCCATCACGGACGCGGCGGAGGGGACGCGGGGGGGATGCATACCGGGGATGGTCGAGGTGCAGGGCGCGATGAAAGTCGACGGCGAGCGCGGGACGGTCGAAGCGCTGCAGGACACGACGTGCGCCGCCTGGATCAACCACACCTTCCCCGAGCGGTGCGCGGCGTTCGACGCG
>Ga0302325_10031672_pt1 | contig 10875 bp, 11 predicted proteins | sample Palsa_T0_2_FD_201948 | JGI IMG/M metagenome (GOLD analysis project Ga0302325, IMG submission 201948) | Peat permafrost microbial communities from Stordalen Mire near Abisko, Sweden - Palsa_T0_2 | ecosystem: Environmental > Terrestrial > Soil > Palsa > Peat permafrost | place: Sweden: Abisko... | reverse complement strand
TTAGGAGGGGAGGCGGCGGGCCAGCCACATTCGGGTGCGGTAGGGGACTGCCATCGCGCCGGCCGGGAAGTGCGTGCCGAGGATTTCGCCGATGCCACGCAGCAGCCGGTCACGGGCGGGCGGCGGGAGCTGGGCGACATAGGACTTGCTGCGTTCCTCGGTCATCCACTCCACCACGTCCAGGATCCGGGTCCACGGCACGATGATCCGGATACCGGCCTCGAACAGCCCGGTTTGCGCGATGCCTTCCTGGCTCCAGTCGGCGTTGCGGTGATGGCGGCGGTAGCCCGGGCAGGCCGCCTCCATCAGCGCCTGGTAGGTGTCGAACCAGGGCTGGCCATCCGCCCAGGCGTGGCTCCACCACGCCGACCAGTGCCCGCCCGGGCGCAGCACCCTGGCCACCTCCCAGCTGGCCAGGTCCGGATCGAACCAGTGCCAGGACTGGGCAAAACAGGCCAGGTCAATAGATCCAGAACGGATCGGGATGGCATTGCCGTCGGCCAGCAGGCAGTTCGTTTCCGGGCTCCTGGCCAGCGCGCAGCGCAGCATCTGCTCGCCGATGTCCAGCGCGATGGCCCGGGCCCCGCGGGCGGCCAGCTGCCGGGTCGCGATGCCGGTTCCCGCCCCCGCGTCCAGCACCAGGGCGCCACGCAGCGGGCCGACGGCATCCTCCAGCGCCGCGTACAGGTCATCCGGGTAGCCGGGCCGCCCGGCGTCGTAGTCCGCGGCGACCGGATCAAAAGGGGACCTGACCGGCATCGTGGCGGTTAGCGGCCCAGTATCTTGGGCGTGTTCACCTTGTCCGCGGCGATCTTGAGGATGATCCGGCCCTGCGGGCCGATCGGGTTGCGGTACTCGGTGCCGTTGTACTTGCGCGACAGTTCGTCGATGTGCGCGCGGGCCTCGTCGCCGCCGACCGTGGCGACGACGTGGCCGCGCACCTCCGACCAGTCATACGGATTGTCAGCGGAATGGATCAGCACCGTCATCCGCGGATCACGGCTGACGTTCCTGGCCCGCTGCCGCTGCGGCTCGGTGTTCACCAGCACATGCTCGCCGTCGGTATCCACCCAGGTCAGCAGGGCCTGCGGCTGGCCGCTCGGCATCAGGGTCACCACCGTCGCCAGGTTCTTGCCCTTGGCCAGGCGAACGGTGTCCTCATCAAGCGGCACGGCAGGTTTCCCTTCGGTTGGTCAGGCGTTGGCCGGTCAGTGGCCGTAGACCGGGATGAGCAGCCCGCGGGCGATGGTGTGGAAGCGCAGGTTGAAGCCGGCCACCGCGGGGGAGATGTCCGAATCGACGCCGAGGTCGTCGGTGTCCAGGGCGTGCACGGCGAAGACGTACCGGTGCGGCGGGTCGCCCTGGGGGGGCGCGGCGCCGCCGAAGTCCTTGGAGCCGTAGTCGTTGCGCACCGAGAACGCGCCGTTGGGCAGTCCCGAGCCGCCCGCGCCGGCCGCGCCGCCCGCGCCCGCGGCCAGCTCAGTCACGGAGGCCGGGATGCCGAGCACCACCCAGTGCCAGAACCCGGATCCGGTCGGCGCGTCGGGGTCGTAGGCGGTCACCGCGAATCCCTTGGTTTCCGCGGGGAACCCATGCCAGCTCAGATGCGGGGAGATGTTGTCGCCGGACATCCCGAATCCGTCGTAGACCTGCGCGTTGCTCATCTGCTCGCCATCGGTGACGTCGTCGCTTTCCACCGTGAACGACGGGACCTCAGGGTGGAAGTCGTAAGGCAGCGGTGCCCGTCCGGTCATGAAAGCTCCTTAACACTGGGATGGCTGTGTCGCCCTGCATACGTTATCGAGCACGCCGCCGCCGAGCGCCCGCATGGGGTGAAAACCCGCCCGGACTGCGGCTACTGTGAAATCGCTGCGTGAGCGTGCTGCACCGCAGACGGTACGCCTGGCGCCGCGGGCGACCAGGACGGGAGGCGGCCGTGGCCACGGGAGACCTGGCGCGAGAGGCCGCCGAGCTGCTGACCATCGCTGGCTCATCGCAGTCCAGGTCGCTGAACCAGCTCGTCGCGCTGGCCTCGCGAGAGGTGCCGGCCTGCTCCGGCGCCACCGCCGCCCTGTGGCGGGACGGGGAGCCGGTCGTCCGGGCGGCCAGCCACCCGGACCTCGCGGCCCTGTTCGACGAGGAGCAGCGGGCCGCGGCCGGGCCGCTGCGGCAGGCGCTGGCCACCGGTGAGCCGGTGAGCTGCCCGGACACGCTGGACGACCAGCGCTGGCCGGAATGTGGCGCGGCCGCGCTCCAGCGCGGGGTGCGCTGCTCGGTGACCATGGTCTACCGATCCGGGAATCATCAGTCCGGCTCGGACGCGATCACGCTGACCCTGTTCGGGGCCAGGCCTCGCGCACTGGATGCGGCCCAGCTCCCGCTGGCCGAACTGCTGGTGGCCTTCGGCGGCGCGGTGATGGGAAACGCCTCGGTGTACGGCGACGCCCAGCGTATGGCGCTGCAATTCCGTGACGCGGCGGACTCGCGGGCCCTGGTCGACCAGGCCAAAGGGATCCTGATGCACGCGCTCGGCTGCAGCGCGCAGGACGCGCTGGACCGGATGCGCGCGATCTCCCAGACTCGTCACCTGAAGGTCACTGAGGTGGCCCGCACGATCATCAGCTCGCGAGGGACCGCGGCGCGCTGACCGGGTCGGCGTGCGGCAGCGAGCGCTCGTAGATGGCCAGGGTCTCCTGTCCGATGCGGTCCCACGAGTAGCGGGACCTGGCCCGGTCGGTGGCGGCCAGCCCGTATCCCTTGAGCAGCATCGGGCTCGCCAGCAGCCGGTGGATCCGCCGGGCGAGCACCGCGGGCTCGCCGGGCGGCACCAGGGCGCCGGTGATCCCATCGACCACCGTGTCCTGATGGCTGCCGACCGCGGCCGCGATCACCGGGACGCCGCAGGCCATGGCCTCCAGCGTGACCGACGTCGCCTGCTCCTGCGCGGCCATGTCCACCAGCAGGTCCGCGGAGCGCAGCAGGGCCGGCAACTCGGCCCCGGCCACCCGGCCGTGCCACACGAGACGGTCCCGCACGCCCAGCTCCATGGCCAGCTTGGCCAGGCTGCGATACACCTTGTCGGACCGGAGCTTGGCGCGGTCCGGGCCGCCCGCGATGACGAGTTCCGCGCCCGGCACGTCGGCCAGCGCGCGCATCACGGTGTCGAGGCCCTGGTCTTCCGCCAGCGGTGACACACAGAGCAGCCGGGACCGGTCGTGCCGCTCGGCCGCCGGGCCCTCCGGCAGGAACGCTGTGGTGTCCACGCCGCGCGGGACGACCCGCAGGGAGCTTCGCGGAACACCGAACCGGGCCAGAGCGGACAACTCCGCGGAGGAATCCGCCAGGACCGCGCGCACGCTGCGGGCGATGACCGGCTCGAGGCGGAGCCGTGCCGTCCCATTCAGCGCCCGCGCCCGCGGGCGCGGCTGCGGCTTCTCCTGCTCGTCCGGCCGGCCGGGGGCGCCGAGAGACTGGAATGTCTGCACCACTGATACCGGCAGGCCGCGGGCGCCGGCCAGGGCGGCCAGGCCGCTGGTCCAGAAGTGCGCGTGGGCCACGTCGGGAGCGCTCTTGGCCCAGCTCTGGGCGAGATAAGCGCTGAAGGCCGGTACGTGAGCGGCCAGCTTGTCGGCCGACAGCCGCTCCGGCGGGCCCGCGGGCACGTACTCAATGGTGATGCCGGGAGCCAGCGACGCCTTCCTGGGCAGCGACGCGGAATCCTTACGGGCGTACACGGTGACCCGGTGATCCAGCTCAGTCAGGGCGCGGGCCAGCGAGGACACCCGCTCCGCCTGGCGGTCAACATCGGCATTGCCTCGGTCTGCGCCGGGGGATGAACTCAGCGGGCTGGCCTGCAGTGCGACCAGGGCAATCTTCATGACGCGCCTCCTTCGGGGGATGGCCACGCGGCACCGTGGATCGCCGAGGAGGGGGAGGGGGACACGCAGGCACACCTCTGCGAACACGCCGTGACAGCGTGGTGCGTGCCTGCGTCGTAGACATCGCTAGGTGAGACGTTACCCCCAGGAGGCGGGCGGCTAAACACGAATTTCTCCGGCCGGGTCAGGGGCATGTTCTGCGTGATGCGCTGGTTACAGCAAGGGAGGGCCGGTACCGGACCGGCCCACGGAGCCGGCCAGCTGGCAGGCGAAGGCGGATGAAGGCGGGATGACAGGCATGTGGTGGCGCAAGCACCGTCCGGCGGGCAATGATGGCGCGCGGGTCATCGTTGTTGGCGCGGGTTTCGCCGGGCTGGCCGCGGTCGAAGGGCTGACCAGGGCGGGCGCCCAGGTGATGCTGGTCGACCGCAATGTCTACAGCACCTTTCAGCCGCTGCTTTATCAGGTGGCGACCGGCGGCCTGAACCCCGGTGACGTCGCCTACCCGGTGCGTGCGGTCACCCGCGCGCACGGCGCCAGATTCCGGCTCGGCGAGCTCACCGGCATTGACGCCGCGGCGCGGCGGATCAGCCTCGCCGACGGCACCGGCTTCGAGTACGACTACCTGATCCTGGCCACCGGCGTGTCGGCCGCCTACTTCGGCGTGCCCGGGGCCGCCGAGCACAGCCTGGGCCTCTACACCCGCCGGGACGCGGTCGCGCTGCGCGACCACCTCATGGCCCGCCTGGAGCGTCTCGACGTCGCCGGGGCGGGCAAGGCGGTGAACTTCACCGTGGTGGGCGGCGGCGCGACCGGGGTCGAGCTGGCCGGCGCACTGGCCGAGCTGCGCGGCAGCGCCCTGGACGCCGCGTTTCCCGAGGTGGACCTGGCCTCCGTGCATATCCGGCTGGTGGAGCAGGCCCCGGCGCTGCTGGGACCGTTCGACCCCGCGCTGCGTGACTACGCCCGCGATCAGCTGCTCGCCCGCGGTGTGGAGGTCCGGCTGGACACGGCCATCCGCGAGGTCACCAGCGACCGGGTGCTGCTGGGCAGCGGCGAGGACCTGCCCAGTGATGTGACCGTCTGGGCGGCCGGGGTGTCCGCGCCGGCCGCGGTGGCCGGCTGGGGCCTGCCGCAGGGCTCCGGCGGCCGGATCCTGGTCGGCCCCGACCTGCGGGTTCAAGGGCAGGACCGCATCTTCGCGCTGGGTGACATCTCGCTGGTCACCGGCCAGCCGCTGGCGCAGCTCGCCCAGCCCGCCCTGCAGATGGGACGGCACGCCGCGGCCCAGGTCGGCCGGCTCACCGCCGGGCAGCCGACCGCCGCCTTCAGCTACCACGACAAGGGCATCATGGCCACGATCGGCCGCCGCTCGGCCGTCGTGGAGCTTCCGTACCGGCTGCGGATCCGCGGCACGCTGGCCTGGCTCGCGTGGCTCGCCCTGCACCTGATCACGTTGCTGGGCAACCGCAACCGCATCTCCGCGCTGCTCAACCTGTCCTGGCGCTACCTGTCCTGGGGGCATGGCGGAGGCGTCATCGTCGGTGACGACCCCCCGCCGTTCATGATCGAAGGCCCGCTCCCAGTAGGAACTGACCGGGCGGCTTAGTATGGACCATGCCCCCAGCCACCGAGCGATCACACGTGCCCGCCACGTCATCGGGAGGGCACGGAACTGGCGCGGCCCCTCCTGAAGAGGTGACGTCCAGATCGCTTCTGCTCAGGCGGGTCCACGCCGCCGACGCGGCGGCCATTGCCCGCGCGGTCCGGGCCAGCCTGGATCATCTGCGGCCCTGGATGCCCTGGGCGACGCCGGAGGCGACTGACCCGAGAGCGCAGCTGGCCCGCGTGGCTGAGGCGGACGAGCTGTGGGAATCTGGCACCGACTTCATTTATTCGGTGCTTCTCGCCGAAGGCCGCACGGTCATCGGGGAGATCGGCCTGCACCACCGGCCCGGCGAGGGCGGCATCGAGATCGGCTACTGGATCGATGTGCGGCACTCCGGCCTGGGCCTGGGTACCGAGGCGGCCGGAGCGCTGACGCCGGTCGCCCTGGCGCTGCCCGGCGTCACCCAGGCCGAGATCCACTGCGACGACGCGAACCAGGCCAGTGCCGCCATCCCGCGCAAGCTTGGCTACCGCCTCGACCGTATCGATGACCATGAGCCTGAGGCTCCGGGCGAACGCGGCCGCCGGATGATCTGGGTGATGGAGCGCCGCGACTGATGGCGGGGCGGGACTGGCAGGCCTGGCACGACGACTACGACATCCCGGGCTCACATCTGGCCCGGCGGCTGGAGGTGGTGCAGGCCCGCGTCCGCGACGCGCTGGACAGCGCTCCGCCCGGCCCGCTGCGTGCGGTCAGCATGTGCGCTGGTCAGGGGCGTGACCTGATCGGCGTGCTGGCCAGTCACCGGCGTGGCCGTGAGATGACCGCGCGCCTGGTGGAGCTGGACGCCCGCACCGCGGCGGTAGCACGCGAGGCGGCCGCGGGCAGCGGGCTGCCCGGCGTCGAGGTGGTGACGGGCGACGCCGCGCTGACCGACGCGTACGCCGGCCTGATTCCCGCGGACATCGTGCTGGCCTGCGGGGTATTCGGCAACATCACCGACGAGGACGTCGCCCGCACGATCACGTGCTGCGCCCAGCTGTGCGCGGCGGGCGGGACAGTGATCTGGACGCGGGGCCGGTGGCAGCCTGACCTGATACCGCAGATCTGCCGCTGGTTCGCGGATCAGGGGTTCGACCTGCAGTGGCTGTCTGACCCGGCGGAGGGCTTCGGCGTCGGCATGCACCGGTTCGCGGGGCCGCCGCGGCCACCGATTCCCGGCCAGCGCATGTTCAGCTTCCTCGGCTACGACGCCCGGCTGCACCGCGACGGAGCCTGACGGTTCCTGGCTTGTCTCCTGACTGCGTGTCTCCTCAGAACGTCAACGGGCACCAGGGGGCCGGGTCGGAGTGCATGGCGGCCGAAAGCCGGGCCAGCGCGCCGCGCCGCCGCTCGGCCAGCAGGCCGGCGGCGGCGAGGCTGCCCAGCCGGGTGCCGCCCAGGTAGCCGGCCCCGAGAACCGCGACGGGCAGCGCGATGTCGGCCCGGGCCGTGGTCCGCTCGCAGCTGGCCGTCCCGCCGTCGGTGGGCCCGCCGTCGGTGGGCCCGGAGCACCGCAGCCGCCACCGGCCCGCGTTGGCGGGCAGCAGTTCGTCGGTGACCTCGATCACAATGTCAGCCGCGCAGGAATAGCGCCGCTGGCTGAGTGCGGCCGGGACGTCGACCAGCCGGATCCAGAGCCCGTCGGTCAGGTAGGCGCGCGCCCGGCGCCGGTCGGCCAGCATGTCCAGCAGCGGATCGTCGACCGGCCGCTGCCTGGCCACCACCTCGCCGATCAGGTCCCTGGTCAGCAGGTCGGTCCACAGCGCCGCCGTGGCCGTGGCATCGGCCGCGATGAGTTCGCGGACCGACAGGCGGCCATACGGCAGGCCGTCTTCGGCCCAGTCCGGCTTCGTCCGGTACAGGGCATAACCGCGCGGACCCGAGTCGTCCTCGGCCACCAGGCCCCGCACCGAGCTCATTTCCCCCCGGGAGAATTCCGGATCGGCGAGCAGGTACTGCCACCAGCGCTCGTCCCTGGCCATCATGCCGGGCCGGTGCGGCAGCACCGAGTCGTAGACCTTGGCCAGCTCGGTGCGCAGCTCGGAGGGCTGGGTGGCGCGCAGCCGCACCGAGCCGTGGCCCGGGCCCGGGTGGCTGGTCACGTCCGGCCGCAGGGCGCCCTCGCCGCGGCGGAGCGTGAGGCTCAGCTGCCCGGACGCGCAGCCGTAGCCGTACCTCCCGTAGATCCCCGACTCGGACGCGAACAGCGCTGCGATGGCCTCCCCCCGGCGGGCGATGTCGGCCAGCTGGTGGCGCATCATCGCCGACAGGATGCCGCGCCGCCGGTGGGTGGGCAGGACGCTGACACAGGTGACGCCAGCCGCGGCCGCGGTCCCGCCGGGGATGGTGAGCTGGAAGGAGTATGCGGCTGCCGTCCCGGCTAGCGCATTCCCGTCCAGCGCGGCCAGGCTGCGGTCGAACTCGAAGACCACACGCTCCCGATCGATGGCCTCAGCCGGCCATGCGGCGGCGTTGAAGGCCTGGTTGGGTACTTCGACGAAAGCATCGAACTCATCGGGCGTGATGGGCCGCATGGGATAGCGCTCAGTCATGCTGCTACACGTACCCATCGAAAGGCGGGCCGCCTGCCTGCCGGTCTGATACGGCAGTCAGGCGGCCCCGTGCCGTTGGGTTATGAGGTTGGGAAGTTGAAATAGTGCAGGCTGACGAATGGCGGGCTGCCGCCCGCGCCGGAGACGAACTCCAGGTACACGTTATGCGTGCCCGTGGTCTCGCTGATGTTGGCCGGCACGGTCTTCCAGGTGGCCCAGCCGCCGGTATTCCCGACCGCGAAGCTCCCGACCGGGGTGTTCGTGGGGCTGTCCAGCACCACCTCGACCAGGCCGCTCACCCCTCCGGCGGCTCCGGAGGCCACTCGCGCGTCGAATTGGCTCGATCCTGACCCGAAGTTGATGCCGCTGTACTCCAGGTAGTCACCGTTGACCAGCTGGGCGGCCTGGTTGCCGTCCACGCCGGACGGGTTGGTGTCACCGGTGGCCGCGGTTACTGAGATCGCCCCCTGGCTGCTGCTGTCGCAGTCCGCGGAGATGTCAGAGGTCGCGGTGGTGGTGCAGGACGTGCCGCCCCCGCTGGTGGGGCTGGCCGAAGCGCTGGGGCTGGGCGACGGGCTGCTGCCGCTGCCGGTGGTCTCGTAGACGGCGACGTAACCCACGCTCATCGCCGCCCCCGAGCTGGTCGCGGCGGCGGGCGCGGTGCAGCCGCAGATCGCGTCGGGGTAGGCGCCGCCGATGGCGAGATCCAGGATGAGGAAGAAGCCATGGTCGACGGCCGCCTGCCAGGCGGCGGTGCCGACCTGACTCTCGGTCACCGTGTAATAGGCGGTGCCGTTGAGGTAATAGGTGATCGACTCGTCGCTCGTGTTGGTCCGGTTGACGATGACCGAGTAGGTGTTGTACCCGGTCTGGCAGCCGGAACAGGCCTGCAGGCCGCTGCTGAGGCCGGTTGTCTCGTTGCACGGGCCGCCCGGGTCGGTGCCGCAGTGCAGCGTGCCGGAATGCTCAGACAGCGCGTTGACATCCTCCATGATGTCGATCTCGCCGGTGGACGGCCAGTTGGAGCAGTCCATGGTGCCTGAGGTGCCGGCGCCGCTGGCCCGGAAGCCGGCCCCCAGCATCCAGAACGCGGGCCAGTAGCCGACGCCGCTGGACGGGTTGGGCTGCTTGATCGAGGCGCTGACCTCCATCTCGCCGCCGGCCGGGGCGGCGAAACTGTCGGAGACCGTCTCGATCCGGCCGGATGTCCAGGATCCCCCGGAGTCAACGGGCGTGATGTTCAGATGGCCGCTGCCGTCTTCGGCGACGTTCGCGGTCGAGCTGGTGTTTGACTCGACCTCACCGGTGCCGTAGTTGGCCGTGCAGCCCGTGCCGTTGTACTGGGTGCCGGTGTCGTAGGTCCAGCCGGAGTCAACGCCCGAGCCGGCGGCGCCGGAGAAGCTGTCGCTGTACGTCGTGGTCCAGCCCGACGGCGGTCCGGGCACGGTGGTGGCGGACGCGGTCAGCACGCCCGTCATGATCACCATTGTCGCGCCTAGCGGCACGACCAGGGCCGCGGCGACCGGGGTCAGCCAGCGGCGCCGGCGCCGCGTGCCGCTGGCCCGCGACCACAGTGTGTGTTTGAGCATGGTGGGGTCTCCTTCCGGGGTAAAACGAACCTGCCTGATCCCGCTCCCCGATCTGGTCCCCCGTTTTCCCCCCGGTCTGGCCGCCTCACCGGGCCCTGGGTGGCGGGCAGCCGCAACTGGCCCGGACCACCAGGTCGGTCGGGAGCAGTTCCAGCGGCGGCACCGCGCGGTCCTCGATGCGGGCCAGCAGCCGCTGGGCCGCGAGGGTCCCGAGGGCGTGCAGCGGCTGGCTGACTGTGGTCAGCGGCGGGTCGATCATCCGGCTGGGATAGATGTCGTCGAAACCAGTGACCGCCACCGCTCCGGGCAGCCGGATGCCGGCCTGCTGGAATTCCCGGAGGACCCCGATGGCCATCTGGTCGTTGGCGCAGACGACCGCCTCGGGCAGGGACGGCCGCGCCAGCAGCGCCCGGGCCGCGGCCGAGCCGCTGGCCTCGGAGAAGTCCCCGGGGATGATGGGGTCGCAGGTGCAGCCGGGGGTGTCACGGACCATCTGGCTGAAGGCGGCCAGCCGCTCTTGGGCGTCGGGGGAGTCCAGCGGACCGCTGATGAAGCACAGCTTCCGGTACTTGTGCTTTTCGGTCAGATGCGTGACCAGCGACCGGATGCCGGCGGCATTGTCGACCGCCACGACATCCAGTTCGCGCTCGGTGCGTGAGCCGGCGATGAGCACGATGGGTATTCGCCGGGCCAGGGCGCGGATCTGGTTGGCGGGCATCACCTCCTCCGCCATCAGGAGCCCGTCAACCTTGCCGGACAGCGAGCGCACCCGCCGCTGGAACTGCTCCCCGCTGCGGCCGAACGACAGGAGCAGGGAGCACTCGCTGCCGCGCAGCACGGCCTCGGCGGCGTGCACGATCTGGTCCACGAACAGGAGGCTGCTGCGCTCGATGTCGATCTCATCGAGGCCGCGCTCCAGGGCGACCAGGCCGATGATGTCCTTGCGCCGCCGGGACAGGCCCTGCGCCGATCCGTCCGGCACGAACCCTAGCTGCTCAATCACCTCAACAACGCGCTGGCGCGTTTCCGGGTGGACAAGGTCGGAACCCCGGACAACGCGTGAGACCGTTGCGGTGGAGACACCGGCCAGGCGCGCCACATCGTAGACCGTGGTCATGAAACTTCCTTGGTTCACGAGCGTTTGTAAGCGGTTACATATACGCGTTTAAATCGTGATGTTAGGGAGGGATGTAACAGGTGTCAAT
>Ga0302325_10031670_pt1 | contig 10875 bp, 7 predicted proteins | sample Palsa_T0_2_FD_201948 | JGI IMG/M metagenome (GOLD analysis project Ga0302325, IMG submission 201948) | Peat permafrost microbial communities from Stordalen Mire near Abisko, Sweden - Palsa_T0_2 | ecosystem: Environmental > Terrestrial > Soil > Palsa > Peat permafrost | place: Sweden: Abisko... | reverse complement strand
TGCTTGCCCACAACGCGGGCTCCGGTTGGGTGCAGGTTCTCGGCGACCTCGTCTTCGGTGCCCTACTCATCGGCATTGTCGGGCCCTTCGTGGTGGCGACGCGCGCGCGTCTCACCGTGCGGAGCGCGCCGGGTGACGGCATCGCCGGCGGGCCGGTGGAGGTGCACGTCGAGTGCCGCAGCCGCGTGCGGGCCCGCCCTGTCGACCCTCCGGGTCCGGAGGTATTCGTCGGGCCGGCCGGCCGGCGGGGCGCGGTCGACGGCGTCATCACCCTGGTGCCGGTGCGCCGCGGTGTCCACGACGCGATGGCTCTCGACATCGCATCGGCCGCGCCGTTCGGGCTGCAATGGTGGACAAAACGCGTGCAGGTGCCCCTTCCCTCGGCGCTGCACGTGTCGCCCCGTTGCGGCAGCACGCAGCCGGTGCCCCGGCGGCCTGACGAGGGGACGGGCGACATCCTCGATCGTCCCCGGTCCGATGTCGGTCTGCCGCGGGGGGCCCGTCCGTACACACCCGGCGACGCCCGCCGCCTCGTCCATTGGCGATCGACGGCCCATGCCGGCCGCGTGATGGTCCGGGAGCTGGAGCAGCCGGCCGCCGAGTCGGTGACGATCACCGTGGAACTGCCCGAGGACCCCGAGGCGGCCGAGCGCGTGGCGGAGGGCGCCTTGGGATCCGTCGTCGGCCTCCTCGAGGGCGGTGCGCCGGTCCTCCTCGGAACTAGGGAGTCTTCGGGCCCAGTCCTCGGCGCGGTGGCCGACCGGCGCAGCGCTGGTCGGCGCCTCGCCCGGGCCCTCAACGGGCCGGGGGTTGCGTCGGCCGCTGACAGGGGCGGCGCGCGGCGGTGAACGTCCTCGAAGCGGTGCGCCGGGCCAACCAACCGGGCGTGCCCGAGAACTCCGTCCGTTTGCGGCTCGCCTGCCTGGGCGCGGTGCTGGTGGCGATCGCCGCCTGCGCCTCCCTGCAGGAGATCGCCTGGACGACGGCCGTCGGTGCCATGGTGCTCGTGTCGGCCGGCACGGTCTTCTCGCACGCCACCCGGGCCCGACCCCCGGGTTGGGTGAAGGTGATGGTGGCCGTCGGCGCCATTGCCGCCTGCGTCTGGTTCTTCCACGCGGTCAGCTCGCCGACAGCGGGCATCACGTCCGTCGTCCATCCCTTGACCGTCCTGCTGGTCGCTGTCCTGGTGGTCCACTCCTTCCACGTCCCGTCGCGCCGGGACCTGCTCTTCACGCTCGGTGCGTCGGCCGGCCTGATGGCGGTGGGGGGCGCGCTGGCCATCGATCTCCGGTTCGGCCTCTACGTCGTGGCGTGGAGCTGCTGCAGCCTCTGGGGCCTGACGGAGATGTGGACGTCGGCCAGCGGCGGCGGCCGCATCTCCGCGACGGGTCTGGTGCTGGCGCTGGGAGCGACGTCGACGGCCGCCGCCGCCGTCTTCCTCGTCCTCCCGGCTCCGGTCGTGTCCTCGCGCGTCTCCTTCATCGACCGCGCTGGCGCCGGCGGCTCGGTCGGGATCCCCGGGGGCCTCGCCGGTGACTCGGGGGTCGCCGCGCAACTGTCCCGCGCCGGCAGTCCCGCCAGCCGGATTCGCGTCGGCGGCTATCTCGGTTTTGCCGCCAGTCTGAACACGGCGCTGCGGGGAAACCTGGGCAACACCCTCGTGATGCAGGTCCGGGCCCAGCGGCCCTCGTACTGGGTGGGGGAGACCTTCGACACCTGGCAGGGTCAGAGCTGGACGGAGTCGCAGCCCGTGCCGCGGCGCCCGTTGCGTGAGAGCTCGCCGTTCATCCTTCCGATTCCGCTCGGCGACGTGCCGTTCGGGCAGAGCGACCTCCAGACGTTCTACATCTCGAGCGCAACGGCGAACCTCGTCTTCCACGCCGAGAGTGCGAACGAGGCGTGGTTCCCCTCCGGCAAGCTCTTCGTCGCCGGCGACGGCACCATCGTGTCACCGCTCGGCTTGGGCACCGGATCCGTCTACACCGTCGATTCGCAGGTGAGCACCGCCAGTCCCGCGCAACTCCGGTCCGACGACGACCCCTTCACCCTCCCTCCTGCCTACCTGCTGAAGGAGGAGCAGTTGCCGCACCCCTACCCCCGCGTGCAGGCGCTGGCCCGGTCGCTCACCGCGCACGACACGAACACGTACGACAAGGTGCAGTCGCTCATTCGCTGGATCGGCGCGCACACGCACTACTCGGAGAACATCCCGCCACTGCCTCCCGGCGCCGACACCGTCGACGAGTTTCTCTTCGGCAACCGCGTCGGCTTCTGCGAGCAGATCTCGACTTCTCTGGCCGTGATGCTGCGCTCGCTGGGCATCCCCGCCCGGGAGGCTGTGGGCTACGGGGGTTTCAATCCGATCACCGACCTGTACCAGGTTCACGCCAACGACGCCCATGCCTGGGTCCAGGTGTGGTTCCCCGGCTACGGCTGGCAGGACTTCGACCCGACGGCGGTCGTGCCGGCCGCTCCCCCCAGCCCCGGCGCGACCGCGTTGCGCGCTGTCGGCTCGGCTCTCGGCCGCATCCCCCCGGTGCCGGTCGCCGCGGTCGTGGTGGCTGCCGGTCTGGTCGTGGTCTTCGTGCGCTGGCGGCGAGCACGGCCGGCGACGTGGGCGGAGCGGGTGGCGCGCAGTGCCGAGCGCGCCGGTCGGCGGGCCGGGCGGCCCCGGCGACCGTCGGAGACCCTGGCCGAATACGCCGGCCGGCTCGACGAACGCGCCGCACGCGGGAACGCCACCTGGAGCCGGCTGGCCTCGTCGGCGGAGGCGAGCGCCTACGGGGGGCTCGATCCGTCCCGGGACACGCAGCGCGCGCTGATGCTGGAGGCCAAACGGGCCCGGGTCCCGTGTCACGACACAGCCGGTTCAGCCGAAGCACGCGGCGGTCCGCTGGCGGGGGTCCCGTGACCCCTGGCTCGGTTCCCACCGCTTCAGCCCGCAACAGGTCGGCAGACGCCTTCCCGACCTGAACCGTCGGCGCACGAATTCGCGCGTTAGTACCAGGTCACAGCACTGATCGTCATCGCGGGCTCTCGAGGTCGAGCGGAGCGCTCACCACCGTCCAGATTTCTAGACGCCCCCGCTATCGGGTCAAGCACCCGCGTTGGGGCGCCGATTCACCGTCATGGGGCAGCGGAGGGAGCGGCGGGAACCAGCGGGCACTGACACCAGTCAGGCCTGGCTACGTTTCCGGACAGCCCCACCTTCGCCGGTCGTCGGGAGGGCCTCACGGGTGGTGGTTCCGATCCTCGTCTTGGTGGTCTGTCCGGTGATCCTGGCGTTGGGCAACTTCGGACATGTGAGCACGATCGCCCTCGGGCTCGCCGGGGTCGTCCTCGCGGCGGCAGTGGCCCGCTTGGGCCTCTCGTTGCGTCGGGAGAGAGCGCTCAACGACGCACGTCGGCACGACGCGTCGACCGACGAGCTCACCGGGCTCGGAAACCGGCGACTCCTTCTCGGCGAGCTCGAACGGGCCCTCGCCGCCCTCTCGCTCGGTGACGGCCCGGTGAGGAGTCTGGCGTTGCTCCTGATCGATCTCGACCATTTCAAGGAGATCAACGACTCGTTCGGGCACCAGACAGGGGATGCCCTGTTGCGCCAGATCGGCCCTCGCATTCGCCAGATCGTTCGTCGGAGCGACCTGGTGGCGCGCCTGGGCGGTGACGAGTTCGCCGTCCTCCTGTACGGAGCCGACACCCACAAAGCCACGACGGTGGCACAGCGCATTGCGTCGCTGCTCACGGAACCGATCGACGTGCACACCGCCAGTTTGCATGTCGGCGCGAGCATCGGCGTCGCCCTTGCTCCAGGCCACGCCCTGAGCGCGGCCGATCTGATCCACTGCGCGGACACCGCCATGTACCGGGCCAAGAACGAGCGCGGCTCGTTCGAGGTCTACGAGGTCACGCTCGACGACGAGGCGGACAGGTTCGCGCTCATAGAGGACCTGCGGGTGGCCATGGCGAAGGGCTCGCTGGCGCTGCACTATCAACCCCAGATCGACCTGCGAACGGGGCACGTCGTCACGGTCGAGGCGCTGTTGCGCTGGCCCCACCCCACCCTCGGGCTCATTCCCCCCGAGCATCTCCTGGCTCTCGCGCAGGAGAGCGGACTCGTCCATTCCTTGGCTGCTTGGGTGTTCGAGCAGGCAGTGGCTGACTGCGCGACATGGTGGCGCGAGGGACATGGAGCTGCGGTGGCTGTCAACCTGCTCGCCACCGACCTCTTGGATTCTTCCCTGCCCCAGCGTGTCGGCGAGATCCTCGCACGGAACGGGCTACCGCCCACGGCACTGGTTCTCGAGATCACGGAGGGGATGGTGATGGCCGACGTGACCCGGTCCAAGCGTGTCATCGAGAGCCTCGCCGACTCGGGGATCCTGGTCTCGATCGACGACTTCGGCACCGGTTTCTCCTCACTCTCACACCTCGACGAGCTGGCGGTAGGCGAACTCAAGCTGGACCGCACATTCACTTCCCGTCTCCAGGCCGGAGAGACGACAGGCCGAGACGAGGAGATCGTCCGCTCCATCATCCACCTTGGTCACGCCTTCGGTCTACGCGTTGTCGCTGAGGGGATCGAGCGGCTCTCTTTCATCGGCGACTTGACAACACTTGGTTGCGACGTCGGACAGGGCTACGCGATCCAGTCCCCGTGTCCCGCAGCCGAACTCGATTTCGACGTGCGACGGCAGGTGAAAGAAGTCAGCGACACCGCACTCTGACGTGTGAGCGCCTCCCCGAGGTGGCTCGGTTCCCTCGCTAGGCCATCTTCCGCCGACCCGCCGGCCGTTCGTTCAGGAGGGATCGGCCGGTGTGAAACTGATCGGCAGTCGCGCCGGGCCCCAGATCCCGAAGGTCGAGGGCTTCCACTCCACATCGCCATTGCGGGCGAGCCCGGGCAGGCGCCGAGCCAGTAAGGGCAGAGCCTCCTGCAGCTCGGCCCGGGCCAGCGCCGCCCCCATGCAGAAGTGGATGCCCGAACCGAAGGTCATCTGCGCCGTGGCGCGTTCCCTGGTGATGTCGAACATGTCGGGATCGTCGAACGCCTCCGGATCGCGGTTGGCGCCGGCCAGCGAGGTGGCGACCAGGGTTCCCCGGGGGAACAGCACGTCGCGGTAGACGACATCCTCGGCGGCGAAGCGGGCCGTGCCCCGCACGGCGCCCAGGTAGCGCATCGACTCCTCGACGGCCCGGCCGGCCAGTTCCGGCCGTTCGGCGAGCAGGGCCCACTGGTCCGGGTGCTCGGTGAAGAGAGCGACCGAACACGCGAGCTGGTTGCGGGTGGTGTCCGTGCCCGCCATGAGCACCGCTTGCGCCAGCATCGCCATTTCGTCGGTCGAGAGACGGTCGCCCTCCTCCTCGACCGCGATGAGGTCGCTCAGCAGATCGTCGCGCGGGTCGGCCCGGCGTGCCGTGATCATGTCGCTCACGTAGGCGGTGAGTTCCTCGCCCGCCCGCACAATGAAGGGAAGGTCTTCGACCAGATTGCCGTTGAAGATCCGGAAGATGTCGGTGGCCCAACCTGAGAACAGCTTCCAGTCCTCCGGCGGCGCGCCGAGGAGCTCGCAGATGATGGGGATGGGGTAGGGCTCGCAGACGTCCGCCACCAGCTCGCACTCGCCTCGCTCCACCACCCGGTCGACCAATTCGCCGACCACCCGCTGCATGGTGGGTCGGAGCCGGTTGGCCGAGGCCGGTGTGAAGGCGGGCGCCACCAGCCGGCGAAGGCGGGCGTGGCCCGGACCCTCCATGGTGAGGATGGACTCGACGCGTCGGTCGTTGAAGCCAGCGTCCTGCAGCTCGGGTGAGCTCTCGATCATGGACAGCGCAGAGTGGAAACGCTGATCGCGCAGGATTGCGGTGACGTCCTGCAGCCGGGTCACCGAGTACCCGAGTTCGGAGCGGGCCAGCCAATGGACAGAGCGGGCCGCCGCAATGGCGTCGATGGCCTCGCGGCGCTCCAGCCCGATTGTGTCGAGGTAGGGCAGGTTCAGGTCTGAGACCAAATGTGGCATGAGCCCCCGTTGTCCGTGTGCCGGCGTGGCGCATGCCGCCGACACGCCGAGGTTACCGGAGCCGGGGGTCACGTCGCCCTCTTTGTACCGGGATCGGTCGATGGCCCCGCCCGGCACTTACGACCGGCGGCCGGGCTCCAACGCGGGGTGGCGCTTGGCCATGAGGGGCAGGAGGAGCGCCTTGGGCGCGAGGTGGGCCAACCCGGCCCCCGCACGGTTCGCCTTCCCCGGGATGACCACGCCGCGTCCCGCCGCCAGGCCCTCGACCGCGGCCCGGGCCACGTCGCCCGCGGGGATCCACATGAACTTGGGCAGCGTCTCGGCCGCCTCGTCGTCGGTCATACCCGCCACCTCGGCAAAGCCGGTTTCGACCGGTCCCGGGCACAGCGTGGTGACGCTGACACCCGTGCCGCGCAGCTCGGCGCCCAGTGCGCGCCCGTAGGACAGCACGAAAGCCTTCGAGGCGCCGTAAGCGGCCTGGCCGGGCAACGGCTGGAAGGCCGCGGTCGACGCGGTGTTCAGCACCGCACCCCGATGCCGGGTGACCATGCCCGGCACGAACAAGGTGCACAGGTCCACGACCGCTTCGACGTCGGTGCGCACCAGCGCGAGCTCGGCGGTGCGGTCGGCCCTCGACACGGGGCCCATCGTCGTGAAGCCCGCGTTGTTGACGAGGATGTCGGCGCTCAGTCCGCGCGACTCGAGCTGTGCCGGCAGCTGGCGCCGCGAGTCCGCATCGGTGAGGTCGGCCGCAATGACCTCGGCGCGTATGGTGTACGCCTGCGCCAGCTCGTCGGCGAGTGCCTTCAAGCGGTCCCCGCGCCGGGCCACCAAGGTCAGGCCATGGCCGCGTCGTGCCAACTCCCGTGCGATTTCCGTCCCGATGCCCGACGATGCACCGGTCACGATCGCGGTCGTGTTCTGCTTGGGTGTCGGCAGTGCCATGGCCAGAGCGTAGGTGAAGGTGCCAGTGCCACCATCGGGTCGTGTACCGCCGTCAGATCACAGCGATGTGAAGTTCGCGTGTCGGACGCACTCCCCACCAGGGCCTTCGCGAACGCCCTGTTCGCGGGGGGTTCACGCGGTGGAGGACGAGGTGGATACTGGACAAAGCGAGCGGCAACCGGAGCACCCCAGTTGCCCCGACTGGAAAGGAGCATGCCGATGCAATCGACAGGCTCGACCGAGGAGGCCGATCCGCCGGGTTGAGGTTGCGTCACCGAGTCGGTTTCGGTGGCGCACGAGGGCAGTCAGCTTGGCGCGAGGCCCGGCGTACGATTGAGGCCGCGTTCGCGCCGGTGCGTGTGCCGGCCGGCCGACAAGGTGGCCCCCGCACCCACTGCGCCGCAGGCTGTGAGCCAAGGACTGCACAGAGAAACGCAAGAAGAAACAAACACAGAGAACAAGAATCAACAGAAGCACCAGAAACACGAGTACGAGCGAGGACCGGCCGAGCAGGCTGGTCCTTCTCGCGTCAGGGCGGTGCGTCCCGGTGCGCCGTCGTGCCATGGTGGAGCATGTCCGGGACGCGCCTGCCGATGTTCCCCCTCTCGGCCGTCCTGTTCCCGCACGCCTCCATGCCACTGCACGTCTTCGAGCCGCGCTACCGCGAGCTGATGCGCGACTGCCTGGCGGGTGACGCCCGGTTCGGCATTGTGCTGATTGAGCGGGGCTCCGAAGTCGGGGGCGGCGACCAGCGCAGTGCGCTGGGCACCCGGGGCGTCATCACCGAGGCAGCCGAGCTCCCCGACGGGCGTTGGGTTCTGGAGATCGAAGGAGAGGCGCTGATCGCGGTCGAGGAGTGGCTCCCCGACAGCCCCTATCCGGTGGCGCTGGTCCGCGAGGCCACACCCGTACCGGGAGGGGACGCCGCCCCCCTGGTGGGTATGGCCGGGCAACGGGTGCGCCGGGCGCGCGCCCTGCTGGCGGAGCAAGGTGGCGCGCCGCCCCTCCCGCCCGAGCTCGCGCTCCACGGGGGAGGGGACGTCGATCTGGCGGCCTGGCAACTGTGCGCCGTCGCCCCGCTCAACGCCTACGACGCTCAGCGGCTGCTGGCGGCCGACGGAGCCCAGGAGCGCCTGCGGCTCCTCGTCGAGTTGATGGAAGAGCTCGAGCTCGACCTGCATCGCATGCTGGGCGCGCCGTGACCGCGCACGCGGGCGTGACGGTCAGGCGGCCACGCCGGGTGTCGCCCGCTCAATGGCCCCCCAGCCGCTCGAACGCTCGCGCCGGGCGTGCTCGGCGCGGTGCCCGCCGCGCAGGCCGAAGAGCCGCTTGGCGAGGAGCAGGTAGATGACGACAGCGAGGTTGATGGTGAGGGCGACAAGCTTGAACGCGCTCACGCTGTTCGTGAGCTCATAGATCTCAAAGGGCACGAGAGCGGTCGTGGCGATGAAGGTGAGGTACTCGGCCCAGCGCTTGTTCAGCCAGAGCCCCACCATCTCGGCCGCCTCCAGCGCCGCGAAGGCGAGCAGCACCAGCGCGAGGACGCGCAGGTGCGTCGGCGAGTACTCGAAGGCCCGGCCGAAGTAGCCGAGGAGGCCGCGCGCCTGGGAGGCGCCGGGCGTTCCGCCGGCCAGATCGTTCATGATGTTCTGGTAGTCGTGATGGAGGGTCTGATCGTGGGCGGCGAAGGTCAAGAGCGCAACGGCCAGTGCGGTGAGAACGATGACGTGGATGGCTCGGTCCACGGCAATGAGGCGCAGGATGTAGCGGTCTCGCAGCGCCGCGCCGCGCAGGGGCAGGCGGATTTCGTCACGCCGCTCGACCCGCTCGCGTTCCGGCCGCTCCGGCGCCGCCTGCGGTACCCAGCAGTCGCAGCGCAGACAACGGTGGAACCGCACCGGACCGTCCTCGCGCACCACGAGCGCGTCATCTGGCGTGATGATGGCGGCACCCGTCCCGACCAGGACGTGGCCGGACCAGGCACACGTGAAGAGCTCGTAACGGTTGGAGGGTCGGCGGTGGCCCGGCACGACGTCAGGTTACGCACCGCTCCCGACATTTTTCTGTGAACCGCGAGGGCCCCCTGGCCCGTCGCCCAGATCGACCAGCCCTCAGTCCAGCCCGGGCAGCACCGCGTCCAGGAACCGCTGCGGGGCCTCGACCATGGGGTAGTGGCCCACCCCCTCCAGCCGGATGGCCGTCGCGTCCGGCCGGGCGGCCACCAAGGTGTCGACCATGGACGGGACGGCGACGGGGTCGTCGAGGCCCCAGACGACATGCAGTGGCGAGGGGTCCGTCTCGATCGCGCCGGTGAAGCGCCGCTCGTTGGCGCGCCGCTCCTCAATGTAACGAATCAGCCTGGGCAGCAGCAGCTGGCCGTCGCTGCGGACCACCTGGGCCGCGGCTTCCGGGACCGGGTCCGCGGCCCAGCCGTCGGGGACGGCCGCGGTCAGCGGGCTGAACGTCTCGCGCAGGCTCTGCGTAATGGATGCGACATCGATCGGGATCCCCGACGGCAGCACCTCGTCGGGCAGGCTGAGGAGGAGCTGCTGGCCGTTGGTCAGGTGGGCCTGGTCGATGTAGATGCTCCCGTTCGTGAGCACGCGCTGCGTCACCTCGACCGCCCAGGTCCCCTCGGCCCGCCGGGCCAGGAGCTCGCCGCCGACGGTGTCACCCATGTCGTGGGTGAGCAGAGCCAGGCGTTCGACGCCCAGCGCGGCCACGAAGGCGGTGGCCACGTCCGCCTGCAGCGCAATGGAATACGCCCGGTCGGGTTTGGAGGACAACCCGTACCCGACCATGTCGAGCAGCAGGACGCGCCGCCCCTTCCGCAGGCCGTCGAGCACGGCGGCGTAGTCGAACGACGACGTCGGAAACCCGTGCAGAACCAGGAGCGGCGCATGTCGTTCCGGGCCGATGGACGGCGCGTCAATGGTGAAGACCCGTTCGCCGCTGAGGCCGCGCTGCGTGCCGATGGCCTCCCACTCCGTGCCGGTGCTGATGGTCATGTGCCCGCCAACTTGGCCACGACCGGGCCGAGCGTCTCCCAGGCATCCGATTCGATCGACCAGTAGGAGATGCCGTACTCGGCCCGCCGCCACTCGAGCTCCTCGGCCATCTCGTCGAGCGTCCCGATGAGGGCCAGGGGCACGTGCAGTGCATCGGCTGCGTCGATGCCGAAGGCCGGTGCCATCTGGTCGGCCAGGCCCTGGGCGTCTTCGGTGACCATGACGAAGCCGATGAGGGAGTTCAGCTCCAGGTCGGCAAAGCGGTCGCCCGCCGCCTCCTTGACCCAGCCGATCTTCGTGCGGGTCCGTTCGGGTGTCGCGTCCGCCGCCGTCTCCGCGCCACCGGTGCCCTCGCGCAGGTTCACGTTGATGCTGACGATGTCAGCGTGGCGGGCGGCAAAGGAGAGCACGCGCTTCCCACCGCCGCCGATGATCAGGGGAGGGCCCGGACGCTGCACCGGCCGCGGCGTGAGCGCGTGGCCCAGGACCTCGTAGTGCTCGCCGTGGAAGTTGAACGGCCCGTCGGTGCGCAGGAGGCCCTGCACCACCTTCACCGCCTCCTCGAAGCGCGCCACGCGCACGGCCGGGTGGTCGTAGGCCAGCCCGGCTTCGTCGTAGTCCGTACGCATCCAACCGGCGCCCAGGCTCATTTCGAAACGGCCGTCGCTCAGCACGTCGAGGGTGGCCGCCTCCTTGGCCAGCACGAAGGGGTGGCGGTAGTCGTTGCCGAAGACCAGCGAGCCCATGCGCAACGTCGTCGTCGCGGCCGCCACCGCAGCGAGGGCGGGCACGGGGGCGAGCTGGTCGCCGAAGTGATCGGGCATGAGCAGCGTGCTGTAGCCCAGGTCTTCGACCTTGCGGGCCTGCTCGGCCCAGGAGCGGGCGGATCCGTCGGGCGCCTT
>Ga0302325_10031669_pt1 | contig 10875 bp, 10 predicted proteins | sample Palsa_T0_2_FD_201948 | JGI IMG/M metagenome (GOLD analysis project Ga0302325, IMG submission 201948) | Peat permafrost microbial communities from Stordalen Mire near Abisko, Sweden - Palsa_T0_2 | ecosystem: Environmental > Terrestrial > Soil > Palsa > Peat permafrost | place: Sweden: Abisko... | reverse complement strand
GCTCGGCCGCGCGGCGGCCGAGCACGTCTTCACCCTCCCCTCCGGCGACACCCCGGACATCCACGCCCCGGACGACCTGACGATCGCACGCCACACGCGGATCCTGCTGGCCGAGGACAATATTGTTAACCAGAAGGTGGCGATTGCGCAGCTGAAAAGCCTGGGATTCACCGCCGACGCCGTGGCCAATGGGCACGAGGTCCTGAGCGCGCTCAAGCAGGTGCCGTACGACATCATCCTGATGGATTGCCAGATGCCGGAAATGGACGGATACGAGGCTTCGCGGATGATCCGGCAGGCTGAGCGCACCCCGAACCACAGCTGGAAGGCGCCCATACACATCGTCGCCATGACCGCCAACGCCATGACCGGCGACAGGGAGAAGTGCCTCGCGGCGGGGATGGACGACTATCTCTCGAAGCCCGTCCGCAAGGCCGAGCTGCGCTCGGCCCTGATGAAGTGGCTGCTGCCCCAAAAGAGCGCGTGATCGGCCGGGGCCGTTGACAGGCGCGCAGCCGGCGATACACTGGCACCACGGTCACAGCAGGCGCGAATGAGCAAATTCACCCTTCAAGTAAACGGGCGCTCCCATGAGGTCGATGTCGCGCCCGAGACTCCTCTGCTCTGGGTGCTTCGCGACAATCTCGACCTGGTGGGGACCAAGTTCGGGTGCGGCATCGGGCAATGCGCGGCGTGCACCGTTCACCTCGATGGCTCCCCGGCGAGGGCATGCCTGACGCCCGTCTCGGCTGCCGAGGGAGTGAAGGTCACGACGATCGAGGGCCTATCGGCGGGGAGCCAGCACCCGCTTCAGAGGGCCTGGTGCGAGCTCGACGTGGCGCAATGCGGCTACTGCCAGGCGGGACAGCTCATGTCGGCGGCGGCCCTCCTCGCCCGCAATCCAGATCCCAGCGACGCCGCCATTGACGAGGCGATGGCGGGCAATCTGTGCCGATGCGCGACCTACTACCGGATCCGGGCCGGAATTCACCGGGCGGCCGCGCTGTCCGCCGCCTCGGCCGAGGTCCGCACGTGAGCGCGCCACTCACAGCCCCGGTCGACCGCAGGTCGTTCCTGAAGCTTGCGGCGATGGCAGGCGGAGGCCTCGTCATTGGATACTACGTCCGGCCCGCCGGGCTGGCGGAGACCGCCAAGCCCGGCGTCGAGAGTACCGACGGGCTGTTCATCCCAAACGCCTTCATCCGCATCGCACCCGACGGGAGCGTCAGCGTCTATTCGGCGCGGCCGGAGGTCGGGCAGGGAATCAAGACATCGCTTCCCATGGTGGTCGCCGAGGAGCTCGGCGCTGACTGGAAGAGCGTCACGGTGATCTCGGCGACGCTCGACGACGCCTTCGGCCCCCAGTTCGCGGGCGGAAGCCTCTCGACCCCGATGTCCTATGAAACAATGCGCAAGATGGGTGCGGCCGCGCGCACCCTGCTTGTCCGGGCCGCCGCCCTGACCTGGGGCGTGCCTGAAGGCGAGTGCGTCGCCGAGAAAGGCGTCGTCCGGCACACGCCGACGGGAAGGTCCCTCAGGTTCGGGGACCTGGTGGCCAAGGCATCGACGCTTCCCGCGCCCGACGAGAATTCCGTCAGGCTGAAGGATCCCAAGGATTTCACGCTGCTCGGGACGAGGGTCGGCGGGGTCGACAATTCAAGGGTCGTGACCGGGCAGCCGCTTTTCGGGATCGACCAGAAGCGTCCCGGAATGCTGTTCGCGGTCTACGAGAAGGCGCCCGTCTGGGGCGCGCGGCCGCTGAGCGCGAACCTCGATCACATCAAGGGCCTCCCCGGTGTGCGCGACGCGTTCATCATCGACCGCACAGTGCCGGCCGGCCAGCTCACAGGCCTCGTGCCCGGCGTCGCGATCGTCGCCGACTCGACGTGGGCCGCGTTCAGCGCCCGCAACGAGCTGCAGGTGAACTGGGAGGGCGGCCGCCTTGCGAACAGCAGCTGGGACGACTTTGCGCGGCAGGCCGGGGAGATGGCAAAGGCCGCGCCGGGGACTCCGGGCGTGGCGGAGGAGAGGCGGGACGGCGACATCGACAGGGCGTTCGCCGGGGCCGCGCGCGTCGTCGAGGCCTCCTATTCCTATCCTTTCATCTCCCACACGAACCTCGAGCCGCAGAACAGCCTCGTGCACGTGCAGGGCGACCGGGCCGAGATATGGGCTCCCACGCAGAACCCGGACGGCGCCCGCAAGTTGGCCGCGCAGGTCCTCGGGATTCCCCCCGAAAACATACAGGTCACGATCACCCGAATCGGCGGGGGTTTCGGCCGCAGGCTGGACAATGATCCCTCGGCGGAGGCTGCCGCGATATCGCAGAGGCTCGGCGTGCCGATTAAGGTGATGTGGAACCGAGCGGACGACTTCCAGCACGACCATTACCGTCCAGGGGGATTCCATTTCCTCAAGGGCTCCGTCGATTCGACGGGCGCGCTCAGCGCATGGCGGAGCCATCACGTCTCCTTCGGCTCGAACATGGGCTCCGACGACTATCCCGCCCGGTTTGTGCCGAATTACGTCCTGCTGACCAGCAACCTCGAGAACGGGGTGCCCCAGGGTCCCTGGCGCGCACCCGGCAGCAACACCTACGCCTGGGTGACGTGCTGCTTCCTGGACGAGCTCGCGCACGCCGCGGGGAGGGATCCCGTCGAGTTCAACCTCGCGCTGCTGGGCGACAGGGACCTCGTTGCGGGGACAGGCCCGAGGGGACGTCCCTACAACGCGGCGCGAATGCGTCAGGTGGTGCGCGTCGTTGCCGAGAAGTCCGGCTGGGGAAAGACGCTCCCGCGCGGGAAGGGAATGGGACTCGGCTACTACTTCAGCCACCAGGGCTACATCGCCGAGGTGGCCGAGGTGACCGTCACGCCGGCGGGCGCCCTGACGGTCGAGCGCGTCGTCGGGGCCGTCGACGTCGGTTCGCAGATCGTCAACCTGAGCGGCGCGGAAAACCAGGTCCAGGGCTCCATCACGGACGGCCTGAACGCCGCGTGGCGCCAGGAACTCGACATCCAGAAGGGTCGCGTCGTGCAGTCCAATTTCCACGAGTACCCGATGCTGCGCATTCCCGACGCGCCGCGCGCGATCGAGATCCACTGGGTCAGGACCGATAATCCGCCGACCGGCCTCGGCGAGCCCGCCCTTCCGCCGCTCGCGCCCGCCGTCTGCAACGCGATCTTTGCGGCGACCGGAAAGCGCGTCCGCCAGCTCCCGATTTCCCGAACTGACCTATCGTGGACGTGACCAACGTGCGTCATCATGGCTCCGAGAACTGAATGAAGGAGCTGCAAGCGATCGTCGGACACCTGTGCCGGGCCGAGGCGGCCAGCGTCCTTGCGACCCTCACGGCTGTCGAGGGATCCTCCTACCGCCGCCCCGGGGCAAGGATGCTCATCACCACGGGCGGCGTCCATATCGGCTCCATCAGCGGGGGATGCCTCGAGGAGGACCTAATCCTGCGGTCCAGGCGGGTGGCCTCGAGCGGCGCGGCCGAGCTTGTCGTCTACGACACCACAGCCGAGAACGACGTGGTCTGGGGGGTGGGCCTCGGATGCCGCGGGGTCGTTCGGATCCTGCTCGAGCCCGTCGCGCCGCATCCCGAATGGGCCGCCGCCGTCGCCGAGAACCTCCGCGCGGGCCGGGCGACCGACCTGGTCGTCGTTTGGGACAATGCGGACGGCCCGGTGGGAACCCGGTTGCGAGACGACCCGCGCGCGGGCAGGCAGGGATCCGGTCCAGGCGTCTTCAGGGAACGGATCAAGCCCCCGCCGGCGCTCACCATTTTTGGCGCGGGCGACGATGCGCAGCCTCTTGCGCGCATGGCGCTGGAGCTGGGCTGGCGGGTGACCGTCGCTGACCCGCGGCCGGCCCTGCCCACCGAGGAGCGCTTTCCGGGGGTTTTCGCGCTCGTCCTGGGGCCTGCCGACGAGCTCGTCGCGCGGGCCGCTCCGCTGCCCGGCTCCCTCGCTGTCGTGATGACGCACCATTACCGGCACGACGTTCCGATCCTGGGCCACCTGCTCCCGCTTTCGCTCGCCTATCTGGGCCTTCTTGGCCCCAAGCGGCGGGCCGAGAAGATCCTCTCCGAGATTGGGGAAAACGGCCTCGTCGTCACCCCCGCCATGCGCTCGCGCCTGAGGGCGCCGGTCGGCCTCGACCTGGGCGCGGACGCGCCCGAGGAGGTCGCGCTCAGCATCCTCGCCGAAATGAGCGCCGTCCTTTCGGGGCGCGACGCCCGTCCGCTTCGCGAACGCGAGCGCCCAATCCATGCCTGAGCCGGCGCCACGTCCGTTCAAGCTCGGTGCCATCGTCCTTGCCGCGGGCGGCTCCTCCCGGATGGGCACCTCCAAGCAGCTTCTCCAGTTCAGGGGCGTGTCGCTTGTGGCGCGCGCGACCGATGCGACGCTCCTCGCTGGGGCAAACCCGGTCGCGGTCGTTCTCGGGGCGAATTCCGAGAGGGTCCGCGCCGAGGTGGCCAACCGTCCGGTCCTCGCGCCCCACAACCCCGATTGGGCGACGGGCGTCGCCTCGTCCATTCGCGTCGGCCTCGCAGCGCTTCTCGCCGCGGAGCCTGCGCTCGATGCGGTCGTCGTGGCTCCATGCGACCAGCCCGCCCTTTCAGCGGAGGTCATCGACAGGCTCGCCGATCTCCAACGCTCGACCGGAATGATCGCGGCGGCGAGGTTCGGCGGCCGCAACGGAGCGCCCGCGGTCTTTGGGCGCGAGCATTTTGCGCTCCTTTCCGAGCTGTCGGGAGACGAGGGTGCCCGACAGTTCCTCAACTCGGATCCGGGGAAGGTGGCCTTTGTGGACCTGCCCGCTCTCGGCGCGGATATCGACACTCCGGCTGACTACGCCGCCTGGACCAATCAGCCGTAGCAGCACCGGCCGTGGCGCCGAGTCGCCCCACAGGGGCCAGGGGAATCCTGCGGGCGGCCGCCGAGAACCGGTTGTTAACCATCATTTTCGGCCGCAGGCGAGAACTCTTGGCACGATTCCAGCGTCAACCTGCCGATGATCGTGAGCGTTCACGTGCCCAAGTGCGCCGGAACCAGCTTCCGGCATCTGGTGGATCGAATCTACGGCGCAACGGCGTGGTACAATTACGGCACGATATTCTCGAGGGATCAGTGCCGCCTGGAGCTTGTCCCGCCGGGGACCGCTTTCATTCACGGGCATTTCATTGCGGACTCCTTTGACGACATTTTTCCCGAGCGCACGCTCATCACGTGGGTCAGAGATCCCGTCGAGCGCGTTGTCTCCAACTACCATCACTTCCTGCGCTCACCCGACATGCGCGACGACTGCTGTCGGGCCCTGCACGAAAAGAAACTCAACCTTCGCGAGTTCGCGGATCTGGACTGGATGCGGAACATGGGGTGCCGTTACCTCGCGAACAAGCCGGTCGAGGACTTCAAGTTCGCGGGGATCGCGGAAAGGTTCGCGGAAAGCATGCAGCTCTATTGTCGCCTATTCGGATTCAGCGATCCGGACTTCCTGCCGCGGGTGAACACAAATCCCGACCGCAAGAGGGAGCGCTACGAACTTTCGCCGGAAGACAGAGACTATATCCTGGAGCGCAATATGTCCGACATCGGCTGGTATGCCGAGGCCCTGGCGCGCCTGGAACGGCGAGGCGGCTGCCACTCCACCGAAGCCGCATAGGATCCCAGCCGGGACGAAAGGGCCGGCGGCCGATCATCCGCGTGCATCCTTGGGCTCGGCGGGGACGTATGTAGGGGTGTGCGCCTCCCCTATGGACCCTGATCATGCCCGTCGCCTTGGCAATCCCCTGTTTTCCAATAACTTATGACCCGCCTTGCCATAGTGGGGACGGGAATCGCGGGCTTGGGCTGCGCCCATTTCCTGCACCGCGATTTCGACGTCACGATTTATGAGCCGAACGCGCGCGTGGGCGGCCATTCGAACACGGTTTTCGTCGAGGAGCCGGTCACGGGCCGCCCCCTGCCCGTCGACACCGGGTTCATGGTCTTCAACCGCGTGACTTACCCTCAGCTCAACCGCCTGTTCGGGCGGCTCGGCGTGGAGTCCAAGCCCACGAAGATGTCCTTCAGCGTCCGCCATGCGGATTCCGGGCTCGAGTACAACGGCTCGTCCCTGAACCACCTGTTCGCCCAGCGCAGAAACCTGCTCAGGCCCAGGTTCCTGCGGATGCTGGGGACCATCCACCGTTTCAACCGCGAGGCGGTCGAGGCGCTCGATGATCCCGCCGTTCAGGAGATCACGCTCGGGGAATTCGTGAGGCAGCGCGGCTACGGCGACGATTTCCTCTCGCTCTACCTTGCGCCGATGAGCTCGGCGGTATGGAGCACGCCCCCCGAGCTCATGAATTCGTTCCCCGCAGTCACTTTGATCCGCTTCTTTCACAACCACGGATTCCTCGGGCTCAACACGCAGCATCCCTGGTACACGGTCTCAGGCGGGTCGCGCGCCTACGTGGACAAGATTTCGGCTCCATGGAGGCACCGCATTCGGCTTGGCGACGGGGCGGCGAGGATCTCCCGCGCGGACGGGGCCGTCCGCGTGACATCGCGTTCGGGCGAGGAGCGGGTCTTCGAGAAGGCGATACTGGCCTGCCATGCGGACCAGGCGCTTGCGCTCCTCGCCGATCCGCGCCCGGAGGAATCCAGGCTCCTTTCGGAATTCAAGTACCAGCCGAACGTGGCCACGCTTCACACCGACTCCTCGGTCATGCCGCGCACGCGCCTTGCCTGGGCCAGCTGGAACTACGAGATTAGCCGCGGCGTCTCCGGCGGATCGTCCACGGCGACCCACTACTGGATGAATTCGCTCCAGGGCGTCTCCGAAAGGCAGGACTACTTCGTCTCGATCAACCGGCCGGAGGCCATCGAGCCCGCAAAAGTGCTGCGCACGATCGCCTACGAGCATCCCCTCTTCAACCTCGGGGCCCTGCGCGCCCAGGCGGAACTTCCCCGGCTCAACGCCGCGGCGGGGACGACAGGAACCTATTTCGCCGGAAGCTACTTCCGGTACGGCTTTCACGAGGACGCCTTCCTTTCCGCCGTGCAGCTTAGCTGGGCGCTCCTCGGCCGGGATCCATGGGCCGCTTGACAATGGCCACGCATCCCAGACCAATCTCACGCGTGAGGTCCAGCCTCTACGAGTGCAATGTCATGCACCACCGGTTCGCGCCCAAGAGACACCGGTTCGCGTACCGCATCTTCATGATGGCCGTCGACCTCGACGAGCTGGGAGCGCTGGGCAGGGGCATACCCTTCCTCTCGGTCAACGGCCGCAACCTGTTCAGCTTCATGGAAAGCGACTACATGCCGACAGGGGAGCCGATCCACAACGCGGAGGGGCCCGCCGTCGCCGCGCCGCCAGCCGGGCTGAAGGAGCGGGTCCTCTCCTTCCTCAGGGAGCACGGCGTCGAGATCCCAGGGGGACGGATCGTGCTTCTCACTCTTCCCCGCGTGGCCGGCTATCCCTTCAACCCGGTCTCGTTCTATTTTTGCTATGACTGCGGGGGGCGGCCCGCGGCGGCCATCGCGGAGGTGACAAACACATTCCGCGAGATCAAGCCGTATTTCCTCGGCCCGGGCGCGCTCTCGGGGCCGGAAGGGGCGCGGACATTCCATTCGAGGGTGCCAAAGTTTTTCTACGTCTCGCCGTTCTCGGACGTCGACGTCGCGTTCGACTTCCAGCTGCGCGCCCCCGACGAGGGGCTCTCCCTGCGGATCGACGACTACAAAGGGGATGAGCGCACGCTGGCGAGCGCCCTCACGGGGCGGCGCCATGGGTTCACCGCCGGCCGGCTGGCATGGTTTGCCCTCAAGTACCCGCTCATCACGGTCAAGGTGATCGCCCTCATCCACGTCCACGCCCTTCTCCTTCGGATAAAGCGTGTGCCCTGGTTCGCCAAGGCGGCGCGCCCCGTCGACCAGCGGGATCTTTACCGCCCGCACGAGTCGATTGCCACCACCCCGCTCGCCTAGCACGCCATGGATTCAGAACCGGGATTTTTCACAGCCTCCGGCGCCGACATCGAGCCGGCTCGCCCCTCCGCGTTCCGCGCCGCCGTGCTTGCGTCGTTTTCGCGCATGGGCCGCGGCCGCCTTCATGTCGACCTTCCGGACGGGGTCGCCGCCCAGTTTGGCGCCGGGGAAGAGGCCCTTCCCCTCGGCGTCGCGGGATCGGCGCGGATCCGCGTCCGGCGCGAGGCCTTCTTCAGGAAATGCGTCCTCGCCGGGGACATCGGCTTCGCCGAGTCCTACATGGACGGCGACTGGACGTCGCCAGACCTCGTCGCGGTGATTGGCTGGTTCATCCTCAACATCGAGGACGCACCCACCATGTCCGGATCCGGGCGCGCGCGCGGGATCGCGCTCAACCTCCTCAGGTTCACGAACCGGCTCGGGCACGCCCTGCGGCCGAGCACCCGCGCGATCGCTCGGCGCAACATCAGCGAGCACTACGACCTGTCGAACGACTTCTTCTCCCTCTTCCTTGACCCCTCGATGATGTACTCGGCCGCGCGGTGGAGCAGGCCGGGAATGACGCTCGAGGAGGCCCAGGGCGAGAAGAACGAGCGGCTTTGCCAGCTGCTGCGCCTTTCCCCGGACGACCATGTCCTTGAGATCGGGACGGGATGGGGGGGATGGGCCGTTCACGCCGCGAAAACCCACGGCTGCCGGGTGACGACCGTCACGCTGTCCCGTCAGCAGTTCGACTATGCCACGCAACGCGTGGCACGGGCCGGCCTCGCCGACCGCGTCAGCGTGGATCTGAAGGACTTCCGGGACATCGGGGGCGTGTATGACAAGGTCGTCTCCATCGAGATGCTCGAGGCCATCGGCCACCGCTACCTTCCTGATTTCTGCAGGATCATCGACCGGACGCTCAAGCCGGACGGCCTGCTCGCGATGCAGTTCATCACCTGTCCGGACGCAAGGTACGACCAGTTCAGAAGGGGGATCGACTTCATACAGAAGCACATTTTCCCGGGATCGCTTATCCTGTCGCTCAACCGGGTCAATGAGCAGCTCTCGAGCGAGGCGGGAATGATCGTGCATGGGGTTGACGACATGGGACCCGACTACGCGTTGACCCTGCGGCGCTGGGCCGAGTCGTTCAGGGAGCGGACCGGGGATGTCCACGCCCTCGGGTTCGACGAGCGCTTCGTCCGGAAATGGAGCTACTACCTCGCGTACTGCGAGGCCGCGTTCGCCCTGCGGAACATCTCGGTCGTGCAGACCCTCCATGCGCGCCCGAACAACCTTTCACTCGCGAGCCGCCGATGATCACGGCCCTGCGAGCGCTTTTCGTGGTCGTGCTGGCCTCGATGATCGGCGTGACGGCCTGGGCGGGAATGCAATGCCCCCTTTTCGCCGTGCCCAGGTCGGTCGCCACCCATCCCTGGTTCATCGCAACCCTCTTCGACGCCTACTGGGGCTTCATGACCTTCTTTGTCTGGGTGTGCTACCGGCAGACGTCGTGGACTGCCCGCATAGGGTGGTTCCTCGCGATCATGGCCCTGGGGAACATCGCGATGTCGTCGTACTGCCTGGCCGCGCTCTCCCAGGTTCCAAAGGACGGCAGGGTGTCGGACGTCCTCACGGCCCGAAGGCCGGGCCCGGGCTGGCTTGGGATCGTCCTCGCGGTCGTCGGCGTCGGTGTCACGGTGGCGGCGGCATTCGACTCCCGCCGGTGAATGCAATTCCGCTATCGGCCGAGGCCCTCGCTGCGCTCTGCGCGCTATTCGCCATGGTCTATGCCCTCGCGCGCCGGATCGACAACTATGGAATAGTCGACATCGCATGGTCCTATTCTTTCGGCCTCCTCGCCCTCATCTACGCCCTGTTCGGGGCGGGCTGGACGGTGCGCCGGGCGCTGATCGCCGCGATGGTCGTCGTGTGGAGCCTGCGCCTCGGAACGCATCTTCTCGTCCGGATCGCGCGGAAGCATCCCGAGGAGGACGGCCGGTACCGCGAGCTCCGGAGGGAATGGGGCGCGGCGTTCAAGCTGAAGATGGCGGGATTCTTCCAAATGCAGGCCGTCTCCGTCATTTTCCTCGGCCTGCCGTTCCTCGCCGCATGCATGAACGCGCGCCAGGCCCTGGGGCCTCTCGAGTGGTGCGGCGCAGGGCTCTGGCTTGTGGCCATCAGCGGCGAGGCGCTGTCGGACGCGCAGCTGTCGGCATTCAAGAAGAGCCACAGGGATGCCGGCCTGGTCTGCGACGCCGGCCTCTGGCGCTACAGCAGGCATCCCAATTATTTCTTCGAATGGATGATCTGGGTCTCCTATTTCCTGTTCGCCTGCGCGTCGCCCTGGGGCTGGGTCGCCATACTCAGTCCCGCGTGCATCCTCTACCTCCTGCTGCGCGTAACTGGGATACCGGCCACGGAAGCCCAGTCCATCCGCTCAAAGGGTGACGCCTACCGGCGATACCAGGAGCGGACGAGCCCCTTCGTCCCGCTTCCCACGCGCCTGCCAAACAAATGATCGACACGCTCCTAGAGAAAGACCTGTTGCCCGACTGGCTCGTGAGGATCGGGATCCGCCGGCTGCTGGCGCAGCGCATCCGCAATGAGTTGGTCGCCGGGGATCCCCAGGGCCGCCTTGAAGCCTACGTCCGCGACCTGAAGTGCAGGCCGCTTGCGGAGGACACCGGCGCCGCGAACGCGGAACATTACGAGGTGCCGACGGCATTCTTCAGGCGTTGCCTGGGCCGGAGGCTCAAATACTCGGGCTGCTATTATCCCCAGGGCACGGAGAGCCTCGACCAGGCGGAGGAAGCGATGCTCGCCCTGTACGTCGAGAGGGGAAGGATCGCCGACGGCCAGGAGATACTGGAGCTCGGGTGCGGCTGGGGCTCGTTGTCGCTCTATC
>Ga0302325_10031668_pt1 | contig 10876 bp, 6 predicted proteins | sample Palsa_T0_2_FD_201948 | JGI IMG/M metagenome (GOLD analysis project Ga0302325, IMG submission 201948) | Peat permafrost microbial communities from Stordalen Mire near Abisko, Sweden - Palsa_T0_2 | ecosystem: Environmental > Terrestrial > Soil > Palsa > Peat permafrost | place: Sweden: Abisko... | reverse complement strand
CTGCCGCCCAGACGGCTGTCGCCGCCATCGACGATGAGTGTGCCGCCGCTGAGCGTCGTCCCACCCGTATACGTGTTGCTCGATGAGAAGGTGGCAGTGCCCGGTCCGGCCATCGTGACGCCTGTCGAGCCGCTGATTCCATGGCCATCGCCGGCGGTATTGACGAAGTCGTACGTCGTGTTTGTGTTGCTGATGGTGACGCTGCTGGGATTGACGCCGCCGGATGCGATGGTGACGGTCGCACTGTTGGGGGTTGTGCCGGTATCGCCGAAGATGACGGCATCTCCCTCAGCGTAAGTCTGACCGGAGTTATTGTTAATCTTCCAGTTGGGGCTGGTCCCGATATCCCACGTGCCGCTCCCGGTTCCGGACACCGACCAATAGTCGGTGGAAACGGTCCTGGGATCGAGTTCGATGTCGTTTGCATTCACCTGGGGCAACCAGGCGCTGGGGACATTTGTAAAAGTGAAATTGCTGTTGCTCAGCGCCGTGCCGCCCGAGTCGCTCAGCACGGTGAAGGTTGTGTTAGTCGTGAGATTGCTGCTGGTGAAGGAAATGTTCGTCACGCCGGAGGCCGAAACGGAGTTTGCCGTGATGAGGTCGGTCGTGGCGCCGCTGAGATCGATGTCGATGGTGTCGTTGCTGGCGAGTGAAAGCTGGCCTCCGATAGCGAGGGTACCCACCGATCCGACACCGCCGGGGGTAAACGTGTTGGTTCCCGTCGTGGCGGTAACGGCTCCGGTGATATAGCTGCTGGAACCCTTGCTCGACAAAGTCGCGCCGCTCAGGGTGACTCCCCCGCTGCCCGTGGGACTGAAAGTGCTGTTGCTGCCGCCTTTTACGACAAGCGTCCCGCCGCCGACAGTAGTTCCTCCGGAATAGGTATTCGAGCCTGACAGCTGGAGCGAGCTGCTGCCATTTTTTTGCAATGCCAGCGCACCAGTGCCCCCCGTGCCGTCGGTGAGGATGCCGCTAAAGATGGTGCCGGGAGGCGTAGTCGTGTCGCTGAGAGTGAGAGTGGATGTGCCACCTCCGGTGTTGGTGACGGTCAGGTATTTGCTGGAGGAGGCGGTGGCTCCATCGGAGAGGGAATTGATCGTGGGGCTGGTTCCGTTGAGGTTCAGCGTGGGATTTCCGATGTTGCCCGACGCAGCGGTACCGAAGATGACATCGGTGGTCGATGGGAGCGCGGCGCTTTGGCCGAGGACGACGCTTCCATTGTTCAGATTGATGATGGTCTGACCGGCATAGCTGTTTGATCCGTTCAGGTTGATATAACCGCTGCCACCGCCTGCGGTTGCATTGGCGACGTTCAAGTCCGCGGGGCCGCTGATATTGCCGCTGATCGTCAGACCATAGAGGGGCGGGGTGCCGCCGATGGTGGTGATGAAGGTCCCTTGCGAATAGGTGCCGCCGGGGTTGAGCGAAATCGCCGGGGAGATTGAGGCGGTCTGGCTACTTGGGTTGGTGATCAACGTGCCGGTGGTCACTACGTTGAGCTGGCCGCTGCCGCTGAAGGTTCCCTCAAAGTTGAGGGTCTGGGCATTGGTGACGGCCAGCGTTCCGTTGTAGGTTCCGCCGTTGAGCTGTGCGAGTGTTGCTCCACCAGTTTGGCCGAGCGTGAGGGTGGTACCCGAGTCGATGTTCAACGCACTCGATGCTCCGAAAGTAACAGCGCCATTGAGCGCGAGGCTGCCGCCGGTGGTGCCGCCGGTCTCCACATGGAGCGTGCCATTGAGCGCGGTCGTGCCGCTGGTTGAGGACGCGAGACCATTGGTATTGAATATACCGGTGGTGCTGCTGTTCACCGTGATGTTGCGGGCGGAGGTGATGCCGGTCGTATTGGTCTGGAGCGTGCCGCCGGCGAAGACGATGCTCCCGCTGCTGCCGCCCAGACGAGTATCGCCACCATCGATGATGAGCGTGCCGCCGCTGAGCGTCGTCCCACCCGTATACGTGTTGCTCGATGAGAAGGTGGCGGTGCCAGGTCCGGCCATCACGACGCTTGCCGAGCCACTGATTCCGTTGCCATCGCCGGCAGTATTGACGAAATCATAGGTCGAATTGGTGTTGCTGATGGTGACGGTGGCGGGAGTGACGCCCCCGGTCTGGATGGTGACCGTCGGGCTATTCGGCGTGGTGCCGGTGTCACCGAAGATGACCGCGTCTCCCGAGGCGTATTTTTGGCCCGCTCCCTCGCCGGGAATGGTCCAATTCGTGCTGGTCGTGTTCCACGTGCCGCTCCCGGTGCCGGACACCGTCCAAGTGTCGGTGGAGGAGGTGGCGTCGAGCTCGATGTCGTGGGCGTTGACCGCGTAGGACCAACCGGAGGGAACACCCGTGAAAGTGAAATTGCTGCTGCTGAGGGTCGAATTCGGGTCGGTGAGCACGGTGTAGGTTGTGTGAGCCGTGAGACCGCTGCTGGCGAAGCTGATCGTCGTCGTTCCCGTGGCCGACACCGAATTCGTCGTAATCTCATCGCTCGTCGCACCGCTGAGGTCGATATCGATGGTGTCGTTGCTGGCCAGCGAGAGCGTGCCGCCGATGGCGAGCGTACCGATTGCCCCGGCACCGCCGGGGGTAAATACGTTTGTTCCTGACGTGGCGGTGACGGCACCGGCGATGTAACTGGTTGTGGCTGACTGGCTGGAGAGCGTCGCGTTATTCAGCGTGACCCCGCTTGCGCTTGTACCGGTCGAACTGTGTGCCGTGCTGGCGCCACCCGTGTACGCGGCAACCAGGGTTCCACCAGAAATGGTTAAACCGCCGCTAAAGGTATTTGCGCCGCTCAGCACGAGCATGCCGCCGTACGCTGAACTGGTGGTGTTGGCGTTGACCGTGAGAGCCGCGGTTGTTCCGCTCGCTTGGCCTATGCTGCTCGAGATAGTCAGAAGTGGCACGTTGGCCAGTACGCTGTTGCCACCGAGCTGTACGATATTGGTGCTGTTTTGCAACTGGAGGCTGAGAGTTCCGAACGTGGCTGTGCTTTGAATCGTGACGGGCCCTGTGTTCCCCGCGGCGGTATCCGAGATAATGAGATTCGTGGTTGTATAGGATCCGTTCAGGTAGAGCGAGCCGTTGGTGCTGGAGTCTTGGGTAAATGATAGCGGTTTGTCCGAACCGGGACCGGCCGAATTGTCAGTGAACGACAACTCGCCGAGGTAATAACCACCAGACGCGCTAACCGTGTTGCTCGTGTTGAACAAATCGATTGTGGTGCTGGGCCCCGAAGGGATGACGGCCACATCCGCCTTCGACGAGTTACTATTCCCGCCCGGCGCCGACGCAGGGTTCCAGTTGGAGTTGCTCTGAAACGAGGAGCCGCTAACCCAAGTCGTCGTTGCGTTGGCGGCTAGCGACTTGCGGGCCGCCAGCAGGCTGGCTGTAGCTGGGACCGTCAAAATGGCGGCGCGCGCGAGTATCGCCGCAGTTCCGCGCGACCGGCGCTTCGTGCGATTCAGCCTTGACTTATTATTCTTACGCAGTTCGGTCTTCTCGTGCAGCATTTTGCCTCCAAATTGATGTTCGCAAGACCCACGACACCATTCGCGATGCCGCCCATCAGTCACCCTAGTTGCGAGTTGTTCGCGTTCGGTGATGAGTTGATCCAGACTTCGATAATCCTCGAAAAAAGCTCGGACGACGCATCGGAGCTGTCTCGCTCGTTGAGGGGCGGATCATAACGATGATTTAGAACGTCCGGAGAAGATTGGATTGGGGCGGCGCTAATCCAATGTTCGGATTGCGCTTAGACGGCAGTGTGGACGGGCCAGAGAGGGTACCTTCATTAACTGATGTCAGCGATAGCCCTTGAGCAGGCGATGCAGACCGCCATTGAGCATCATCAGGCCGGTCGACGTGCCACGGCGGAGGCAATGTACCGGCAGATCCTTTCCCAGGAGCCCACGAACGCCGCAGCATTGCACCTTCTGGGGATCTTGGCACACCAGGACGGGCATCCGGACGAAGCCATCCGCTTGATCAACGAAGCCATTGCCATATCGCCAGATCGCGCGGCTTATCACTCGGGTTAGCGATGGCAGCAGCGTCTCCACATTCCGCGATATGCCTCTTCCACGTCGCGGGCAAAGCGTGCGGCATCCATCAACGGCGATGCCCGCATACGGTCACGCATCGAGGATCGCAGTGCGGCAAGCCGCTGCGGATCCGCCACCAAAGCCGCGGCGATTCGGAGATATTCCATCTCGTTCCCGGCAACCAGCTCTGAAAGTCCGGCATTGCTGAGCAGGCTCACACCCACCCGGCTTGCGTGAGTTCGGCCGGCGAGCGCCACGACGGGCACCCCCATCCAGAGTGCCTCGCAGGTGGTGGTGGTTCCATTGTAATTCGTGGTATCCAGAGCCACGTCGACGTTGTTGTACCGGTCCAGGTGTTGGATCGGATCGGAATCACGCCCCCGCAACTCCAGGCGTTCCCGGGCGATGCCGTGCTCAGTGAAAAAGCCGGTGAATCGCCCTACGGCATCGGCACTCTGGAACGCGGAGTCCTTGAGGAGAAGGCGCGAACCGGGGGTGACGTGCAAGATCTGAACCCACAATCGTATCGTTTGCGCGTCGAACTTCAGCGCCCGGTTGAAGCAGCCGAAGGTGACGCTACGTCCCTGCGTTGATGGGGGTGGCTGGACGGGCGGGTATGGAAGGCATTCTGAAAAGCACCAAGCACTCCTCGGCAGGCACCAGAGTGATTCGGTAAACAGCTCCTCCGTCAGACCCGGCGGATCAGCGAAGTGGTCGGTGAGTCGATAATCGATTGCCGGTACTCCCGTGGTTCCCGGGTAGCCGAGGTAGCTGATCTGCACGGGCGCCGGATTGCGAGCAAATACGAGCAAGCGATTCCCCGACGTATGCTGTGACAGGTCGATCAGCAGGTCGATCCGATCCCGCCGAACCATGTCGGCCACGACAGCGTCGGGAAGCCCGAAAATATTCCGCCACTCGTGGGCGTGCGTCTTCAGCAGACCCTTCATCGGGTCGAGGGCCGCGAGATTTGAGTAGCAGAATATCTCGCAGACATGCGGATCGTGCGCCGCAAGAAGCGGCAGGATAAACTGTCCGACAGGATGGCGCCGAAAGTCGGCTGAGACGTAACCCACGCGTAGTCTGCGTTCCGGAGACAGGTTAGTTTCACCGAGTTTGGTGCGAGCTATGGTCAACGGAACAGCGAATTGCCGTCCCCATGCCTTGTGCTCTGCGAAGACCTCTTCGGCGGGGCGCTCTCCATCATGCTGGAGCGTGAAGAGCCGGCTGCTTCCCAGCGAGGCATCTGCCGGAGAAATCGCCGCGGCGCGGTCGTGACACGCCAGCGCTTCTTCCAGCCGGCCCGTCTCGGCTAGAGTGCTCGCCAGATTGCTGTGCGCATTGGCGAGGTTTGGATCGAGATCTGTCCCCCTTCGGTACGCGCAGATCGCCTCATCGAGTCGATGCTGACTGCGCAGCGCGTTGCCGAGATTGCAGTGAGCCTCGGCCAGCGCGGGATTCATCTGGATTGCGGCAGAACACTCCGCGATTGCCGCATCGGTATTTCCAAGCTCTTGTAGAACGTCACCGAGGTTGCTCCGCGTCCGCGGCAACGTCGGCTTGCGCCGCAACGCGTCCCGATAGGCGTTGGCGGCCTCGTCAGGACGCCCTACTTCTCTCAGCGCATTTCCGAGATTGGTGTACGCCTCCGCGAAATCGGGGTTGATTGCGATTGCGCGCCGGCAAGCGGCGAGCGCGGCTTCTGGGTCGCCGAGTTGTCGAATCGCCTCCGCGAGATTGGAGTGATATGCAGGCTCGCGCGGATTGATCCCGATCGCGCGGCCAATTAAGTCCACCGCCAACTCATGGTCTCTCCGTTGATGGGCGACCAGCCCGAGCAGGTGCATCGCGCCGGCATGGCGCGGCTCAACCGCAAGAATTTTGCGGTATATGGCCTCGGCCTCAGCCAATCGATGGTCTCGGTGATGCACGAGGGCGATCGCCAATGCTTCTGCGATTTGCACTACGGCATTCTATTCCACGGGCCCCATTTGGCGACGCCCGGCCCTCGGCGAAAACGACTACAACGTTCCACAGGCTGTTGTGCTGCGGATCGCTCGATGTGATCTCGTTGGGCGACATCCTTGCCCGCGCGCGATATAATGGCGTTAATGTTCATCAAGGTGGACATCCTCAAGCTGACGCAGGCGGCGGGGTTTCTTGTGAAGAAGCACAATGCTTCATCACGCGAAAGAGCCTCCTGAAGCTTCTCTACATTGCTGACCGCGAACTGTTGCAAGCGACGCATCGGCCTCTCACCGGCGACCGCCCGGTTGCGATGGATCACGGTCCGGTGCTCACGCACACATATGACCTTCTCAAGGGCACGGCGACGGGGATCGATATCTGGAACACGTACATTCAACAGGTCGCACCATATACCCACCGGTTGGTTGCCGATCCAGGCGTTGGCCGGCTTTCCAAAGTCGAACTCGCGAAATTGGAAGAGGTGGTCGATCGGTACTGGCAGACCGACGATGATGATCTGCCTTCCCTAGATGGAAGCGCAATCAGCCGCCAAAGGGAGGCATGAATCCGATCCGCACCCAGCACGTGCCGGAGGCACTGGGAATGCTGCACCTGGACGTGAAGCTTCACGCGGATGCCCAGGCGGATGCTGAACTCGATGCGCTGCTCGACGGGGCGGCCTCGTGAGGGCCGGCGATGTCTTCCGGTTCATTGGCATCGCCGACATTCACGCTTGGATGCTGATCGTCAGTTATGAGCCACCCCCCACGGATCCCAAATCACGTTTGCGGGATCATTGTAGTCGGACGTGGAGGCGTTGTAGTTCGGCGGATAGCAGACCTGGTCCAGCGAATACCAATCGCAGTGACCATCAGCAAAGCAGATATAGCCGCCGTTGCGGTGGCGGCTGGTGAAGGTTTCCCAGCAGGCACTCACCGGCGCCATTGCATAGCCCGAGATGTAGTCGCTTCCTCCCGCGCTTGGTAGCAAGCCCTTCGTCGTCAGGGAGGTATATTGCGGGTCAGACGGCGTAATCTCGTTTGGCGACATACGCCTCTCAACGAAAAGAGCGATCGACGAGCTTGGCGCAAGCTGCGAAAGCTTGACGGTAGGATGGGTGCCGGTGTGGATTTTGGAGTTGATCGCGTAGCACAGACAGATGTAGAACGCGTTCGTGGGAGCGTTGGCTTTGGGAGGCGCAGTGCCGGCGGGAGTCAGAGGCCCAATGTACTGGGTTTCAGCGTAGACTTCAAAATAGCTGTTGTTCACGCAGCGCACATTGGCGGTCTCACCATCCTTGGGGGTAGTGGAGGCCGTGGCCATTGCGGTAGCTGATGGGCAGATCAGCACCGAGTTATCTCCCAGAGTGGGGACCGGCTCACCGGGCGTGTTGGGATTGGTGTTCAGCGTGGTGTAATAATCCGGAAGGTTGATCATGGGCAGCACGGCATTGAACCACATCGCCGTGCCGTTCATGCCCAGACATTGGTTGTTATTGCTATCGTAGTCCAGTGGGTTCGAGTAGCTTCCGCTATTGCTGTCGAAGGGCATGTACCCCTTGTTCTGGTCGGTATACATCATCATACCCATGCCAAGCTGCCGGATATTACTCTCGCACTGCGTGTCCTTCGCCTTGGCCCGCGCTGCGGCCAGCACCGGGAGAAGAATACCCATTAGAATCGCGATGATGCCGATTACCACCAATAGTTCGACCAGCGTAAAACCGCGCTGGCGCGATTCATGAGAGGCACGGAGGCACGAAGGCACGGAGGCACGAAAGGGAGAGGGACGCCATGTGCGGCGCTGGCACCCTCCGCTCACCACGGATTCCTCTGCCAATGCCAAGCCACGGCAACCGACGCTGGAGCGACTTTTCATCTTTGCGAATCTTCCCGCCTTAGATTCAGAATCGATGAAGGTTGTGTCAGGATTTGAAGAGAGCGACGCCGGCGCACGAGGCAGAAACCGCGCTGCGGAGCAAGAGGAGAATGGCCACAAAGAGCGCAAAAACGCAAGAAAACCGTGAGGGCGGGGCAGAATTTACATCCGCGTGCTCTTTTAATCCGACAATAACCGAACCGCTGCGTCGTAAACCATTGCCGGCGTCAGCAGTTTCATGCAGCGGTGATCGAGCGGGCAGACCTTTTTCTGACACGGCCCGCAAAAAACCTTCACCGACAACTGCCGCTCGCGGGCATAGTAAATCTCGGTCCATTCCGGATGCGTGGGGCCAAAAAGCGTGATCACCGGAACCTCGAGCGCGGCGGCGATGTGGCGGGGACCGGTGTCGTTGGTGATCATCAGGTCACATCGCCGGACGATCTCCTTGAGGCTCCCCAGCGTCGTGCCGTGCTGGGAAAGATCGATCGGTGTCCGCCGCATGTACCGCTTGATGGAATCGACGATGGGCCGCTCCTTGGGCGCGGCGCTGATCAGAACGGTGGCGTGCATCTCGTCGATCAGACGATCGGCCAGCTCCGCGAAATATTCCGGGCGCCAGCACTTGGCCGCGCCGTATTGCGCGCCGGGATTCAGCAGCACCAACGGCGTTTGACCCGAGGCGGCCGGGCGATGCAACTCCGGCGAAAGGCCACAGCGTGCAAGCACGTCGCGCGCATCCCGGGCCTCGCTCTCGGTGACGAACAGCTCCAGCTTCAAATCCCGCTCGGAGGCGCCGACGTAATGGGCCAGGCCCAGATACGTCTTGACCAGCGGCACCGGGACAAATTTCCCCCTCTCCTTCACCGGCAGAAGCTTGTCGGTAAGCAAAAATCCCCTGCCATCGCGGTCGTAGCCGACCACGCGCGGGATCATCGCCATTTTGCAGAGCAGCGCGGTCTTGAACGAATTGGGGAGCAAAACCGCCAGGTCGAAATTGCCGGCGCGCAGCCGGCCCGCGATCCCGAAGAGTCCCTTTCCCGTTTTTGACGGGCCCTTGCCGGTCCGGTAGGTGATGAGCTGGTCTGCCCACGGCATCCCGCCATACAGCGGCTTCACGTATCGCCGCAACAGATAGCTGATGTGGGCCGACGGAAATGCCGATCGCAGCGCGCGCAGCGTGGGCGTGGCCATCACGGCGTCCCCCACCCAGCTCGGCTGAACAACCAGAATACGCTGCGGAGTCTGCATTGGCAGGGGAGTATAACACCGGAAGAGGGTTCGGGGTTCAGGATTCAGGGTTCGGGGTTCAGGGTTTAGGAATGCGAACGGTGAGTCTGGGTTCCCAGGAGGAAATCCGAATGGAGAAGCTCGAATCCTCGAATCAAATCCGAAGCTCGAATGGCGAATGTCGAAACGTAGAACGCGGGCCCCGCAGCCGCATGGCGTGCGTCATTCCAACGACGCCCATACCACCCGCACCATCGCTCGCGCATCGCATTTGTTTCGAGCTTTGAACTTCTACATTCGAGCTTGATTCGAGGATTCGAACCTCGTCATTCGGGTTTTCTTCGCACTACCATCACATCGACGTTGCGCAGCGAATCGGCCACCGACAGCCCGCGAAAATCGGCGATGATCTCCAGGCGGTTTTGCACGTCCACCGGCGATCGGTTCCAAACGTCGCGGGTGATGACCATCCAGGGTTTCCACTGGTCATAGTGCCTGTGGATGATGATGGAATTGTCCTGCTCGCGGATTGTGCCACCCTGATAAAAGGCGAGGCTGGGTTCTTTATAATCGATCATGAGTGATTGGCCGGGGGCGGTGACGCCGTGCTGACGCAGAACATCTGCCGTGAGGATGGACAGCCGGAGGAACTGCGCGCGAGGCAGATAGAGCCCATACAGGAGCGCGGTGAGGCAGATCATTCCCATTCCAATTGCGGCAACGCCGAGCGCTCCGCGCCCGCGCTGCAGGAAGACCACCACGAGAACCACCCAAACGACCGTGGCGACCGAAACGGCAGACATCGCGGCCCACGGCAGGGAGCTGAATCGCAGGGGCGCCAGCCATGGCAACAGCCCGATGAGGATCATCACTCCCGCCCAGATGCGTGCGGCTCCAACGAACTGCGGCGACGGAAATTTGGGGCCGTCTCCGCGCAGGCCGCGTACGATGGCGTCGCCGGTGAGGAATGAGAGCGCGGGAAACGTGGGGAGCATGTATTGCGGCAGCTTCGTCTTGATCGCCAACTCCACCAGTAGCCAGGGGCCGATTACCGCCGCCAGCGCGAAGCGTGTGAGCGGTTCACCGCGACGGATCCAGCCGATGACAATGGCTGCCGGCAGCAGCAGACTCCACGGCAGGAAATCCGCCCAGATAAACAGCAGGTGCATCCCCGGCGGCCCGCCATGCCCTTCCATTCCCTTGAGGGCGTGTCCCATCGCCTCTTGCCACATCGTCGGAAGAAACTCCGGCGACCGTTTGTTCACCAAATAGAGCCATGGGCCGACGATGCTCAATACGATCAGCAATCCGACGACGAATTGAGTGACCGATCGTCCCGCGACGCCCCTGCCCCCCTCGCCTAGCGGAGCATCTGCCGGTTGTCTGCCACGACGTCGATCGAGCCAGCGGAACACCCACAGCACCAGGATGGTGGAAAGCAGCACGCCGACGACCAGCCCTTTTGTCAGCAGTTCCAGCGAAATGGCGACCGCCAGGATCATGGCCACGCTCCACGATCGGTTGCCCCGCCACATCGCATAGACACACCCCTGCCCAATCACGATCCACAGCAGCCGCACGCCGTCGGTCGTTGACGATTTGGCTGCGACAATCACCAGGGCGCTGGAGCAGAACACCAGTGTCGTCCAGAACGCGTGCTCGGGCCCCCGGTGCGTCCAGACAAATATCGCCATAAGAATTGCGCAGCAGATGATCGCCAGCACCGACGGAAGCCGCGCGGCAAACGCCGTGTCCCCCATCAC
>Ga0302325_10031667_pt1 | contig 10876 bp, 8 predicted proteins | sample Palsa_T0_2_FD_201948 | JGI IMG/M metagenome (GOLD analysis project Ga0302325, IMG submission 201948) | Peat permafrost microbial communities from Stordalen Mire near Abisko, Sweden - Palsa_T0_2 | ecosystem: Environmental > Terrestrial > Soil > Palsa > Peat permafrost | place: Sweden: Abisko... | reverse complement strand
GCGGCAAGATCACGGGCGAGGTCGTCGTCGCTGGCCAACAGGGAGGCTCCGTTCCGGGCGGGAACCCCGGCGGCCACCGGCTAGTGGCGCCGGGCCACCGCAGCGCTGCCCACCAGCTGGGTGCCCGGGCGGTGCCCCGCAGACCGCAGCCTAGTAGGCGCCGTACCCTCCCATGACCGCCGACAGGGTCTTCCACAGGATCTGCAGGTCCAGGATGAAGGACCAGTTCTCCACGTACCGCAGGTCGAGCCGCACCGCTTCGTCCCACGGCAGGTCAGACCGGCCGTTGATCTGCCACAAGCCGGTCATGCCCGGCTTGACCACCAGCCTGCGCCGCATGTGATCGCCGTACTTGGCCGCCTCGACGGGCAGCGCCGGCCTCGGCCCGACCAGTGACATGTCGCCGAACAGCACGTTGAACAGTTGCGGAAGCTCATCCAGCGAGTACCGGCGCAGCCAGGCACCTGGCCTGGTCACCCGCGGGTCCCGGCGCATCTTGAAGAGCGCCCCGGCCGCCTCGTTGTGCGCCGTGAGCTCGGCCTTGCGCTTTTCCGCGTCCACCACCATGGTCCGGAACTTCCAGACGGTGAAGGTGTGCCCGTCCTTGCCGACCCTGACCTGCTTGAAGAACACCGGCCCGTGGTCGGCGAACTTGATGGCCAGCGCGATGATCGCGAACACGGGAGCCAGCAGGATCACCCCGGTCAGGGCCAGCGCCTTGTCGAAGGCCTCCTTGATGACCTTCTTGCCCCCGTCCAGCTCGGGGTGGTCCACGTGCAGCAACGGCAGGCCGGCGACCGGGCGGATGGTCGTCCGGGGCCCGGCGACGTCCAGCAGGGCGGGCGCGACGCAGATGTCCGTGCCCGTCTTCTCCAGGTCCCAGGCGAGTTCACGCAGCCTGATGCCGTTCATCTCGGGGCAGGCCAGCACCGCGACCGTGTCCGCGCGGAACTGGCCCACGGCTGCGGGCACGCTGCCGAGGCCGCCGAAGACGGGAACTCCCGCGATCTCGTTGAGCATGGTGCCGCCGGCCAGGCAGGCCCCTACCACGGACAGGCCGTGGTAGGTGCCCCGGCCGAGTTCGGCCACCAGGTCGGCGACGGCGGGGGCGTGACCGACGGCCACCACCCGGCGCATGCACGCGCCACGGCTGCGAAGGCTGTGCAGGTGCCTGCGGAGACGGTGCCTGACGACCAGATCGAAGATCGTCGCGCTGGGCAGCGCGACCACCACGTAACCGCGGGCGAACTCCACCTTGGCCGCATAGGAGATGATGGCCACGGCGGCGGTCAGGCTCACCGCGGCGTTCAGCACCCGGCGGAATTCGTCAGAGCCGACGCCGATGAACCGGGAGTCATATCCTCCCGCCACCGCCACCGACATCCACCAGAGGATGGGCAGCACAGCGGTGAAGGCCAGGTAGGCCGCCGCCTGGTGAGTCCAGCTGTGGTAGTGGATGTCATACGCAGCGAGGGCCAGCACCCCGGCCACCAGCGCGCAGGCGATGTCGGCTACCGCCGCTTTGCGCAGGTAGGAACTGGTCCACGCTGCGGAATCGCCTATGGTCAGGCGCACCTCGGCAGCGTGACTCCGGCGCGTAACAGCAGTGTTACCAGACACGCTCCCACCCCCTTTATCCACCCTGGCTGATACCTCGCCCCTCGCTGCTAGAAAGACGCCTGATCAATCGGGATGGTTGACATATTCCGCCCTGTAGCAGCAAATGCCTGGACAGGACCATGATCGTGAACCGTGGGAGGCCTGCCCCGGCTATTTACTGGCGGCTGCTCTCGTCTCGTAGCCACTGTGAGTAGTCCCGCCGCCGCACTGCGCGGCGGGCCCGCAGTCGTGCGAGGACGGCCACCGCCATGAAAACCCCCACCCGCGGGGCCATCCGCGGGTTCCAGCCGATGATCGTGAGGAGATCCGCCGGGCTGGTCCGCGCGGTCGAACTGGGCGCACCCTCTTCCTGCTCGACCTGGGTCACCCCCATCGTGGCGCGGATCCGGCGGCGGAGCAGATCACCCGCGGTCCGCGGCGGGTGGATGATCACTTGCGCCGCGGGCACGATGACCCGCTCGTCCGGCGCGAACACGAGCGACGCCGCCAGGTCGTCAGCGAGCAGCGGGGGGAGGCTGGCGACGCGCGCGTGACCCGCCTCGCTCAGCCCGATGACCCCGCGCCCGAACAGCCCGCTGCGGACCTCAGGAAGCCGCGCCCAGACGTCGTAATACCAGCGGACCAGCCAGTGGCTTCCGGCCAGCGCGAGCACCCGCTGCGGGCCGGCCGCGAGCGCGCCCGACTGGCGCAGTGCCTCATCCAGCGCCCGGATGTCCTCGGTTCCCATCTCCACGTCCGCGTCCACGTACATGCGGGGAAAGTCGCTGGCGGCCTCGTCCCCGGCGACCAGCGCGGCCCGCTTGGAGGCGACCGGGATCGAGACCACCCGGACCGGGGCGCCGAACGCGGCCGCTACCTCGGCCGTATCATCGGTGCACCCGTTGGCCACCACGATGACGTCGAGCTCACCTGGGCGCACGGCTGAGACGAGCTGGCCAAGCAGCCGCCCGATCACGCGGGCCTCGTTATGCGCTGGTACGACGACAGTCACCACAGCGGGTAATTATGCCTGGCTTTAAGTACCGGTGTCAGGACATATGACAGGTCAGGGGCCACAATGCGCGGGGCGGTGCCCGTATCATCACTCTTGGTGACTGAAGAACCGGAAGACTGCCGACCCAGAAGACTGACGAACCCGGAAGACTGCTCATCCGGAAGACTGGCGAACGCGCAAGAGTGGCGAACGCGCAAGAGTGGCGAACCCGGAAGAAGGAGCCCAACGTGGACGGTACGCAGGTCCAGCCCTCGGCTGACGCGGGCAGCGCGCAGGTCCAGCCCTCGGCCGATGTGGACGGCCGCGCCACGCTCGGCCCGGGAACGACGGTCTGGCATCTCGCGCAGGTCCGCGAGAACGCCAGACTCGGCCGCGACTGCATCGTGGGCCGTGGAGCCTACGTGGGCCCGGGCGTGATCATCGGCGACCACGTCAAGCTGCAGAACTACGCGCTCGTGTATGAGCCGGCCCGGCTGGAGGACGGGGTGTTCATCGGCCCGGCCGTGGTGCTGACGAACGATATGTATCCCCGCTCGACGGACGTCGCCGGAAAGCTCAAGCGGCCCGACGACTGGGACGCCAGCGGCGTGGTCGTGCGGGAAGGCGCGTCACTCTGGGCGCGGGCCGTCGTGGTGGCCGGCGTCGTGATCGGCCGCTGGGCGCTGGTCGCCGCCGGGGCCGTCGTGACCAGGAATGTGCCGGATTTCGCGCTGGTCGCGGGGGTGCCTGCGCGACGGATCGGATGGGTCGGCCGGGCCGGTGTCCCGCTGACGGAAGCGGCCGATGGCACGTGGCTCTGCCCGCAGACCGGTGAGTCATACTCCCTGCGCGGCGGGGAACTGCAGGTAGCCGCCGGTCCGGCGTAAGGCCCAGCCGCACACCCGCCCGTGCGCCGCGCAAAAGAAGAGCCACTAATCGCAAAGAGATACCCTGCGGAATACCATCGGGTAATAAAGAAGCGCGGCATCAATCTAAAGATTGCCGTGCGGGCCAGGAGCCGCGGATTTTCTGATTCTCTGCACACTATCCCGTAATATTCGTATTATGCGCGGGTGAGCGTGATCACGAGCGGTATTCCGGCCGATGCGCCGCCTGGGCGGCTGATCGTGGACAACATCCTCGAGTGGGGCATCCAGCCTGAGCGGCGGAATCTTCCGGAACACGCTCCTCCGGCAGCGGGCACGCGATTTGCGGCAGAAGGCACGGCCCTCTACTGGTCAGGCGGCCAGAAAATAGTCGTCACCCGGCATGCCATGGATCCGCTTCATATTGCGGATTGCCGGACAATTCTGGGCTACGAAAACCTGATCTGCAGGACGCTCCGGGCCGAGCAGCCCGGTAATTCCATCTGCGCGGACCTGACCTCCGACGAACGCGACCTGGCCGACTTGGCCGAGCTTCTTGATGATGGCCCGGCCGGCCGGCCTCTATTGGTCGAAGGCTGCGCATCGACCCCCGAATACGCCCACCTGATCGCGAGCCTCCGGAAACTGTCCAAGCGTGTTATCGATGACCGGATGACTGAGGAACCATATCTGGAAGTCGTTTCCCGTCTCGACTCGAAGGTCCAGTCCCGGGAATTTTTTTTCGCGGCCCTCCGGCATTGCCGGTCGATGCGCATGACCCGCGCCTTTGCCGCCCGCCGGGGATCCGATCTCGCGCGCTGCGTGCAGGGCGCCCTGCCCGTCCTCGGCCCGGTGATCGTGAAGACCGACTTCGGGGCGGGCGGCCACTCCATGGCCATGATAGAAAGCGCTGGCTCAGCCGGCGACGCGCTCACCGGCTTCCTGCCCGCGGGCTACGACGATGATCTCCTCGTGGAGGAGTACCTCGGATCCAGCGAGGAGATTCTCTCGGTCTCTTACAATGGAATGGTCGAGCATGCCGGCGAGATATCCACGCTCGGCGCCGGCCGGCATCTCCTGCACTCGGGCCGTAGTTACACCGGATCTTATCTCGGCATCGGGTCCGTCCCGCCCGGCTGCGCCGAGAAGATCCGCGACGCAGGCGAGGCCATCGGGCAGGTCGCGGCGTACTTCGGGTATCGCGGCCCGCTGAACATCGACTTTCTCTACCGCGAATCCGATGGGGTGATCTTTCCGCTTGAGATAAACCCCCGGCGCACGCTGGGCGCTTCGCTGGCTGAGGTCTGCCTTCACCTGTTCGGCCCGGAATACGATAAATCTGTCTCGGCGATCGGGCACCGCCGGATCCCGGTGCACCCGTCCATCACCAAGTATTCGCAGCTGCGGGATGCCCTGCTGCGCCGGGGCTTTTTCGGCCACGAGACCCCGGGCCTGATGGTCCTCCCGTACCTGGTGGGCTCACTGGCCGCCGACTCGGTCGTCGGCCTGATGGTGGTCACCGCGGACGGGACCCCGGCGCGCGGCACCCTCAACGAAATCAGCGGCTATCTGGCCCGGGAGGCCCGGGGGTCGTTAGGCGAGCGGGCCGGCTCAGATGCTCTGGACGAGAGCGAGTTCCCCGGGCGTCACCTGGTCGAGGCCGCGCGCGAGCAGCTCGCCCACTTTCAGCCCGCCCGACTGCAGCCGGACGATCGGCTCGGGGCCGATGGCCGACGGCAGCACCCCCATGTGACCGGGAGCAGGCGGCCGCGGCGGCCACACCGGGACGCCGGCGTCAGTGAGGGCGTCGCGATCCACGTCCCCCCAGTACTGCACCAGGACCGCACCGGGGGCCTCCTCCGCGAGCAGCTTCGCGTCGGCGGCGGCCAGGGCAGCGTCCGCCCCGGGCTGCAGCGCCAGCAGGACCGCGTCGCACCCCGTGGCGAGCACCGGCTGGGTCAGCTCAGCCGCCTCGGCGACGTCGGCGCCCCCGCTGCGCAGGTAGTCCGTGATGAACGGGGCGAACGCGTTGTCGCACAGCACCACGATTCGGCTGCCATACACGGCGATCCCCGCATCGTGGAGCTGCTTCATGGCCATGGCACCGAGGAACGAGAATACGTCGACGGCCGGATGGCGCTCATTGGTGCCCGCGACGGCGATACCGCGGGCCCGGCAGGCGTCCAGGTCCACGTCCGACCCGCGGTACTCCCAGCTCTCGTACATCAGCGGTATCACCGCGGACGGCTTCAGCCGCGCCACCATCGCCGCGTCGATCGGGCGGACCTGACCGCTGTTGGTAATGATGTCCGCCGCCCCGACGATGTCCGGGGCCTTCTCGCGCACCAGCTGAACCCGGTCGGCCACCCCGGCCAGCCGGGCCAGGCCAGACGTCAGGGCCGCGAGCTCACCAGCCGTGGCGTAGCTGGTCCCGGCGGCCAGGGCGTAGACGTCCGCGCCGGCCAGCGCCGCGAGGACCGGGGTCACCACGTAGGCACCGCTCGCCGCCTCGGTCAGCACCGTGCGCCGCGAGAGGTCCAGCTGGCAGCGCTCAACGGCCGACTCCATCAGCCGGACCAGGCGCCGGGCATCGAGCCCCGGCTGATCCGCAGCGGTCACGTTCTCCCCGCCGGCTGCCGGAGGCCGGCCGCGGCGGTGATCACGGACACGACAAGATCCTGCTCGTCCTCGGTCATCTGGTGGAACAGCGGCAGGATCAGCGAGTTGGCGGTCAGCCGCTCGGTCACCGGCAGCGGCGGGCACGGGTGCCCGGCGTAGGCGGGCTCGAGATGGGAGGCCATGATGCCACGCCGCGCTGACACACCCTCATCGGCGAGCAGGCGGAGCAGCTCGTTCCGGCTCACCGGGAAGCCGTCCGGGAGCAGCACCCAGAACGACTGGTAGTTGGTCGTGCCGTAGGCCGGGTCGCGGATGCATCGCAGGCCGGGGAGGCCGGCCAGCAGCTCCTGGTAACGCCCGGCGAGCGCCCGCCGCCGGGCGATCATCTGGTCCAGCTTGCCCAGCTGGACCAGCCCGATGGCGGCCTGAACGTCGGTCATCCGGTAGTTGAAGCCGGTCTCCAGGTAATGCTCGATCACCGGCTGCTGGCTGGCATGACGCTGCGCCGCGCTGACGTCCATGCCGTGTTCCCGGAGCCGCCGCAGCCGGACGGCCACGTCAGCGTCGGGCGTGGTCAGCATCCCGCCCTCGCCGGTGGTGAGGAGCTTGCGCGGGTGGAACGAGAAGGCACTGAGGAAGGCGCCGGCGCCGACCGGGCGGCGCCGGTAGGTCGCGCCCACGGCGCAGGCGGCGTCCTCGACGACCACGATGCCGCGCGGCTCGCAGAGCGCCTGCATCGCCTCCAGGTCGGCGGGCACCCCGCCCTGATCGACCAGGATGACGGCCCGCGTCCGTTCGGTCAGGTGAGGCTCTACCGTCTCCGGCACCAGGTTCTGGCTGGCCTCCTCGACGTCGGCGAAGACAGGCTGGGCCCCGACGTAGCGGACCGCGTTGGCGGTGGCGATGAACGACAGCGACGGGACGACGACCTCATCGCCCGGCCCGATCCCGGCGGCCACCAGCGCGAGGTGCAGGCCAGCCGTGCACGAGGACACGGCGACCGCGTGCTCGACGCCGATCGCCTCGGCGAAGGCGGCCTCGAACTGCGCGACCCGCGGGCCCTGCGCCACCCAGCCGGAGGCCACCGCCGCGGCCGCCGCGGCCGCCTCGGCCTCGCCGATCCACGGCCGCATCACCGGGATGGTCACGAGGTCACTCCGGCGGCGCGCTCCGCCCGCCACCACGAGACGAGCCGGGTCAGGCCTTCCTCGAGGCCCACCTCGGCTTTCCAGCCCAGCTGCTCGGCCGCGGCGGACACATCCGCCAGCCGCCGGGTGACGGAGTTGACCCCGCGCGGCGGCCCGAACTCCAGGTCGAGGTCGTCGCGCCCCATGACGTGCAGCAGCATCTCCGCGAGCTCGCGGAGGCTGGTCTCGGTCCCGCTGCCGATGTTGAACACCTCGTCGCTGACGTCGCTGGCGGCAGCCAGCAGGTTGGCCCGGGCGATGTCCTCGGTGAAGACGAAGTCCATGGTCTGCGTGCCGTCACCGAGGATGAGCGGTGGCTGGCCCGCCTCTATCCGCTCCATCCAGCGGATCAGCACTTCGGTGTACAGGCCGTGGATGTCCATCCGCGGGCCGTACACGTTGAAGTAGCGCAGCGCCACATAGTCCAGGTCCCGCATGGCGCCGAAGCTGCGCAGCAGGCCCTCGTTGAACGTCTTGGCCGCCCCGTAGAGGGTGTCATTGGCGTACGGGTGGTGGCGCTCGCTGGTCGGGAACACCTCGGCGAGCCCGTAGACCGACGCCGACGACGACGCGACCACCTTGCGGACGCCCGCGTCCACGGCGGCCTCGATGACCTCGTAGGTGCCGTCGACCAGGACCTCCAGGGCCAGCCTCGGCTCGGTGGCACATTGCGTGATCCTGATCGCGGCCAGGTGGAAGACCAGGTCGGTGCCGTCCATCAGGCCGGTCACCAGCTCACGGTCCCGGATATCGCCCTCGACCAGCCGGACGTTCCCGGATTCCAGCGCGTCAGCGAGGTTGGCCCGGCGGCCCCGGACCAGGTTGTCGAGCACGGTGACCTCGCCCGCGCCGGCCGCCACCAGCTGGTCGACGATCGTCGAGCCGATGGTCCCGGCACCGCCCGTGACCAGGCAGCGCTGCCCCTCGATCATTTGCTTCCTCCCATCACCACGGGCACCCGGGCCCCGTCTTGGTCCGCGCTGCGCGATGCCGCCTCGAGTACGGCCAGGACCCGCAGGCCGGAGCCGGCATCGGTGAGGGCCGGCCGGCCTTCGGTGATCGCGTCCGCGAACTCGGCCATCACGACCGGGAGGGCCTCGCGCTCGGGCAGGGCGGGGACGGAGATGTCCCCGGTGCGGTACGAGATGAGCGTCTGCCTGCGTTCATCCTGGCCCACGGCGTCGGCCTCCAGGCGGTCCACGCCACGGTCGTGGATCATCAGCCGGGCCGGGGGATTCATGTCATCCCAGACGATCGTGCGCCTGGTCCCCCCGAACACCGTTGTCCGGATCTTCGTCGGGCTCAGCCAGTTGACGTTGACGTGCGCGAGCACTCCCGTGGACATCCATATAGAGAGGTACGCGAGGCAGGCCCGCCCGGTGCCGACGGGATCCGCGGTGTGCGCCGCCACCGCCGTCGGCACGGTGCCCTCCGGGAGGACGAAGTCCAGGATCGACAGGTCGTGCGGGGCGAGATCCCACAGCACGTCCACGTCGGGCTGGATCAGGCCGAGGTTGACCCGGACCGAGTCCACGAACTGGACGTCGCCGATCTCACCCGACCGGATCAGCTCCCGGATCCGCCGGACGGCCGGTGTGTAGCAGTAGGTGTGATCGCACATGAGGACCAGCCCGGAGCGCTCGGCCAGCGCGGCCAGTTTCTCGCCTTCCGCCACCGAAGGGGTCAGCGGCTTCTCGACCAGCACATGCTTGCCCGCTTCGAGGGCGGCCCGGACGAGATCGAAATGCGTGGCGGCCGGCGTCGCGATGGCCACCGCGGTGATGGCCGGGTCGGACAGCACCGTTTCGTAGCTGGAGGTGGTCCGCACCGGAGTGTAGGGGTCGAGGACAGCCTGGGCCCGCTCCAGATCCAGGTCGCACAGCCACTCCAGGCGCAGCGCAGGCGTGGCCCGCGCGGCCCGGACGAGATTTGGGCCCCAGTAGCCCGCGCCGATGACTGCCAGCCCGATGGGCGACATGCCTCAACCTCCCAGATCACCAATCGCTTGGGCGCACACCGTTACCGCGGACACACCGCCGCTCCCGCGGCTCAGTCCGAGGCGTGCGCCATGCCGCATCGCCGGCCAAGTACTAATACGACGTTCAATCGAGCCATCAGGATGACAGCTTCACCACGGTTTGATGGGATTTGTCAGAAGTCACGCCGAAGGCAGCGAAGCTGTCACGCCCGGTGGGGCGGGCGGGATTGCCGACGTATACCTGACGGGGCTTCGTGTCTTTCAGGACAACCGCGCCCGCACCGATGACGCAGTCCTCACCCACGAAGACACCGTCGGCGACACAACTGTTCACGCCGAGGAAAGAGCCACGGCCCACTCTGGAGTTTCCGCTGACCGCAGCGTGCGGGCCGAGGTAGCAGTCGTCTTCGATCACGGAGCTGTGCCCGACACATGTCCCGGCGCCGAGCGAGACGTTGTCACCCAGCCGGACCATGTACTCCAGCGCGGCATTCTCCTGGACGAACGTGTTCTCGCCGATTTCGACGTTGCGCAGCATGAAGGTATGGCTGCTGACATAGGACACGCAGCGGAAGCCGGCCGCCTTGACCGTATCGAACAAACGCCGCCGTACCCGGTTCAGCTGTATATCGGACACGGCCACGAATGCCGAGTACTGGTCCGGTGGATAAGCCTTCGCGAGTTGCTCGAGCGGCACCACGGGCAGGCCGCAGTAGGTGTCGCTCTTGATGAACGCCGCCTCAGCGCTGAAGGCGACGATCTCGTGCGGGGAATCGTAGCTGAAGTACTCGAAAGCGGTCGCACCCCACTCGCCGGTACCGACGATTACGACCCGTTCGCCGGTGAACTCCGTCTGTAGCGGATGCCGCATGCCCGGCCGCGCTTCCCACCCCATTCCAGGCACAGTAGCCTGCCAGATGCACCCAGGCTGGCATTTTTACAGATAAGAAGCTCTTGCCGCTTTCCGGCCTGGCCCGATCGTTTCCGCCGCTTGATCGACCGGGACCGCCTTGTCCATCAGCCGGGCCTGCCACCCGGCCGCCCGGCGCGGCGGCGCGGCGGTCAAGCCCTCGCCGGACCACGACGTGACGGGGCGGATGCCGTGCAGGGCACTCGCGGTCCACACCTCGGCACCGTCCAGGTCCTCGGTCTGGCATTCCTCGAACCGCACCTCGTTCCCGATCTCACCGGCGATTTCAAAGAGGAGTCGCCGGGTGACGCTGGGCAGGACGGGAAGACTGGGCGGTGGCGCGCAGAGAACATCGCCGCGCCACCACAGAACGGCACTGAGCGCACCTTCGAGTACCGTCCCGGAGCCGGACACCAGAAGGGCCTCGCCGGCTCCCTGGCGGGCCGCTCTTTGCCGGATGCTGATGAGCATCGGAAGATCAGGCCCCTTGACGGCCGGATTGGTGCGGCGGTCAGGCCCGTCGGCGCGTCCCAGCACGACCCCGGCCGAGGGCGGCGGAGCGGGCCGCAGGCGCAGCCGGAACCCCACGCCCGCCTCGAATTCGACCCGGGGGAACCAGCGCCCGGAGCGCGGCAGCGCCGCGCAGGCGGCGTCGAGGAATTCCGTCGTCGCGACCGTGGCCACGCCGTGCTGGCCGCGGCACGACTCAGTGAACCTCGCGGC
>Ga0302325_10031666_pt1 | contig 10876 bp, 7 predicted proteins | sample Palsa_T0_2_FD_201948 | JGI IMG/M metagenome (GOLD analysis project Ga0302325, IMG submission 201948) | Peat permafrost microbial communities from Stordalen Mire near Abisko, Sweden - Palsa_T0_2 | ecosystem: Environmental > Terrestrial > Soil > Palsa > Peat permafrost | place: Sweden: Abisko... | reverse complement strand
CTTCTCCGACAGTTGATTGCCGTCCAGTGTGATCGCCATATTCGTGCCCGCCCCTAATTCATATGTCCCGACGTAGCGCGCCAACACGTTTGGATCCACGGCGATCTCCTTGTGCTCGGTCCGCAGCTTCACCGCTTCGCCATGCGCGATGGCGGCCAGCTTAGCGGAAATCTCCCCTGGGGCATTGCCGTTCACGTTTGCCAGCACCACTATCGTCAGCTTGTCGTCCGGGTAATAGGTCAACTCCGTATTGAAGCCTTCGATGCCCCCGCCATGTTGAATCGCCTTGCGCCCGTCCTTGGTCTGCACAAACAGCCCGCAAGCGTAGTCGCTCTTAAACGGTGTGGTCATGGTTTCGAGCGACGCTGCCGACAGCACCTTGCCGCCGAATAACCCCTGCTCCCACTTCAGCAGGTCTTCGGTAGTGGAATACAGCGCTCCCGCAGCGTGCGGGATAGTCATATTGATGAACCCCGTATTCCGCAGCACGTCCTTTTCCCGCGTGTATCCCGCCGCGCGATGGGCAATCACCGCGGAGTTCGAGTCATATCCCGAATCGTGCATGCCCAGCGGCGTGAAGATGTTCTCGCGCACGAATGTTTCGTAACTGCCGCCGGTGATCTTCTCGATCAGATATCCCAGCAGCAGATATCCCGAATTGCTGTAGCTCCACTTCTCGCCCGGAGCGAAGTCCAGCGGCTTGTCGCGGAAACGCGCCACGGCTTCCGCGGGTGTGGTGGCGAACGGTTCCCATTTGGGATACTCCGGGAAGCTGGTGAAACTCGGAATGCCCGAAGTGTGAGTCAACAGGTTATAGATGGTGATTTTGTCCCAGGCCGCGGGAGCGTCGGGCATGTATTTCTTCACAGGGTCTTGGATGTTCAGTTTGCCGCGCTCCTGAAGCACCAGAATAGAAGCTGCGGTGAACTGTTTAGTGATGGATCCCAGCCGGAATTTGGTGGACGGCGAATTGGGCACATCCCATTCCAGGTTAGCCGATCCGTAGCCTTTGCTCAGGAGCACGTTGGCGCCTTTCGCCACCAGTACCGATCCCATGAACTGCTGATTTGCGGTGTAGGACTGGATCGCCTGTTCCATGCGGGCGATGTCTTGGGCGGAGGCGGTCGCGGCTACAAGGAAGAGAAGCGCGGATCGTAGGATCATGTTTCTTAGCGTACGCTTTCCGGAGCGGCAAGGTCCAGTTCACAAACCGGCCTCATAAGCCCACCGCATCAAACAGTCCTGGCCCAGCCGAACTCGATTCTCCAAACCTCGACGGGGCTGGGGTTTCAAATGCTCCCGCCAGACGCAGTTCGTCGGCGGAGATTGTCGGACCGGTACAAATGCTTTCCAGCAGCGCGGCCTGGGCTGGCTCCAGGTCCACTAGCCGGCCTAGAACGTTCAGCAAGTTGATTAACTCCGTTGTATACTCGGCGAGCCAATGATCGGGCTGAATGTCACCCAGCTTTGACGGAGCGCGCCGATCGCCGATGATGGGGCGTTCCCGGTTGGCCTTCCGGTAGCTAAACCATTGCAAGAGGACCTGCTTGCCCGAGACCTCATAAAGCCACACCGCATGGTCGACATTCTCGACGTATCCTTGCCCGACCAGCAGTCTTCTCTTACTGGCATCGTAGTTTATCGAATCCGGCATTGCCGCTGGTTCTTGCGGAATCGCACCTTTTGCAGGAATACGTGGCATTCGCGCGGGTGGCAATCGCGGGGGTTGAGCCGGCCGTCCTTTCAGAGGATCTGTCATTCGCTCACCGAACGTATGCAGCCAGATGATGGTGCGGCCAAGGCCGGAGGCCTGAGTAAACGTATCGCGGTCGCCTGTGATCGGAATTCTCAACTCGGGCGTCGAGAGATCCTCCTGAAAGCGCGCAGTAAATCCCGGATGGGCAGCCACTGCGGCGACATAGGCGATAAGGTCTTCGGCGCCGATCTCCTTTCCATACCTTCGGGACAAGAGAGCGAGCAGTTTCGGCGGCAGATTGGGGACGTTGGCTTCAGCATCGCGCCAGAGTGGAAAAACGCGTCCGCCTCGACCGTTGTAGTGATCGAGATCCGGTACAAGCGCGGTGAGCGTAAGCGCCGGGCCCGAGGAGGGGGACGTTCGCGAGAGAGCCGTCAAATAGATCTGCTCCTCCGAGCGGGATCTCCAAAGCTGCGGGTTGGGTCTGTTAATGACGCGATTGTCGGGAATGATCCACTGTCGATCAAAGGAGCGAAATCCGTAGCGTACCGGCTTGACACAGGAGCCGGCATCCTCACCAACGGATCTTATAACCGCTTCGTATCCCGGAAGGCCCTCCCGCAGTACTCGCTGGCAGTGCCGGTCCCCGATCTCGCCGTTGGAGAGGTGCGGATGAAAGAGATCTTCCTTCTGAGCGGCTGGCGCACGGACGAGCGTCTGCCAGCGGCGTTCCAGCGAACCGGCGTCCGGTGCGATAACCCAGGTCCGGCCGGGCATGACCCCGGAACCATTGTAGATGAAGAGGTCTTCCAGCTTGGGGTAGGTCGACCACGCCCGCTGCGAAGCGGGCAGGAATGGGGCGCGCCATTCGGACGGGCACTCAACCCACGCCTTACTCTTTATCCTCAGCGCGGCGAGCGCCTGAAACTTCCCCGAACGATGGCCGCTTGGTAATGCAAGGAACATCACCTTTGCTGGACTATCGGAACCCCTGGCCTTGGCGGAACGCGAAGCCAACACGATACACACAGGTTGCTGAACCGCCTGGAAGATGCGGGTATTGACGTCTGGTTGATGGCCCTCGGGCGAGCAATCGACGATCCAAATGTCATCGCAGGTTCTCCTGAGGTAGTCGCGCATCTTCTGAAATCCGGGCCCATTAAGAAAGCCAGCTACGGTAGTGAAGCAGACGATGCCGGACCTGTTCGCAGCGTCATGATCATAGACTTTCCACGTGGCCCAGCGCCAAAAGTAGACATACATGTTGCGGAGATGCTTACTGTGGGCTCCGGCGCCCCATTCGCGTGGCGGCATCCACTCCGCCAGAGGCGCCGGTTCCTTTTCATTCTCGTCTCCGCTCTCAATCCAACCTCCGCGCCCTTTGGCCCTCTCTTTGTATGGCGGGTTCCCGATCACAACAGTGATTGGCACTTCTCTCTTGATCTTGTTCGCTTCTTTGCGAGACCTGGCAATGGGAGCAAGTATTCCTGGAATCCATCCCTCGTCGTCATGTGGATTTCCTAACGTGTCGGTAACGAACATGCGCGGTGGCGTGGTTGGCGGAGCGCCAGTAAGGTCCACGATTTCCGCAAGGATTCGCAACTGCGCAACCGCGAACGGGCCCAACTGCATTTCGAAGGCCACCAGCCGCTGCACTGCCGCGTTGATGGAGCCCTTTACGGCGCCATCCCCTTCGTCCGCCCTGACAGTTTCGGCAATCCTCCGAAGCACGCCGAGCATAAAGGTGCCGGTTCCCGTAGCGGGGTCTGCCAACGTCACCGAAGGCGAGGCTAGACCCGCATGAAGCCCGAAGCGGGGCGACCGCAGGGTCTCATCGACCAACCCGACCATTGCCCCAACAACTTCGGGCGGTGTGTAGTACGAACCAGTTTGTTTCCTCAGTTGGTTGTCGTAAACCTCGAGAAACTCCTCGTAGAAATACAGCCAGGCATCCGATTTGCCCTTGCTTATCTTCGACCAGTCGACTGCATCCAGCACACGCATTAACGTACCGAGTGAAGTCTTAAGGGTTGCCTGATTCTCGGCATTATCGGTCAACAATTTGAGTGCCGCGCCGATCAGAGAACTGGTCTGGCTCAGTTCCCTGGCAACCTGCTGAAGGCCGGTTGCAAGCTCGATGTTTCTCGCGCGCGCCATCAGCATTCCGAACGTGACCGCCTGCGCGTATCCATCGGCGAACCTTTCGTCGGTCGCGTCGGGAAAAAGCAATTTCCGCCAGTCCGCGGCTAGATCCGTGAGGGCTTCACTTCCCCTCGCGAGTTGCTCTGTCACTTCATCCCGTAGCAGCCGGCATAGGCGGGCGGTGGTGTGAGCCAATTCTCTCGCACTTTGCGGCGGGACCGGCTCCCAGCGCAGGAAGCTCTCGAAAAGACTCAAAAGACCCGCTGGCGCCTCCAGTTTGCTGCCCGAAGACTCAACGTCTCCGATTAAACCGAGCACCGATTCCACCAACTCGCCATCCTGCCAAAGGCTGAACGCGTTGCCGTCTGTATAGAGCAGGTTTGGCAGGGAACGCAGCCTCTCCCACTGTGCTTTGTCATGCGGGTCTTTAAACTTTCGCGGGTCGGCTCCCTTGCCGGGAGCCTTCAGTTCGACGAACCCCACAAGGGCGTTGTGAACCGCAATCGCATAGTCGGGTCGCGTTTTCAATTCGCCTATTAACGATTCGCCTACGGCGGCGACCGCCGACCGAGGCAGCCGCGCAAGTTCTGCCAGATCCGCAAGCAAATGCTCGAAAGGGGCGCGAAGCTGATCCTCCGGCTGTCCGGTAGCGGCCGGATTCGATAGCTTTTCCTTGGCGCTGGCTCCGAATGCGGAAATCGCGGAATTGAGGGTCGGTTTCATGGGCTCGAAACGCCTAGTCGGCGACATTTGGTGAGCGAACTCGCGCTCGTCCTCGGGAGGTCCCAATCTCCCTTACCGGCTCCTTGTATCAAACCACATATTGCCACAAGGTCGCGTTGAATGCTCGGCCTCCGGGCATTGGGCCGAAGGAGAGGACCCGAGTTGACAATGTGCAGGATGAAGACCCCACTAAGCTACAATCGAAGTAACCCCGGCATGTCCACCGATGTCAAAGCCGCTCCTCGCGTGCATCACTTCTTCTCGCGGCATGGCGCGCTCTCCAAGTGGCATTCCAATTATGAATACCGTCCCGGCCAGTTGGCCATGGCCGAAGCGGTGGAATCCGCGCTGGCCGACCGCAAACATCTGATCGTCGAAGCTGGCACTGGCACCGGCAAAACGCTGGCTTACCTGGTTCCCGCCATTCTCTCCGGCAAGCGCATCGTAGTTTCCACCGGCACCAAGAATCTGCAGGAGCAGCTCTTCTTCAAGGACATCCCGTTCCTCCAGCAGCATTTCCCTCGCCCGCTGAGCGTGTGCTACATGAAGGGCCGCAACAACTACGCCTGCCGCCAAAAAATCTACGACGCCGACCGCGAAGCGGTGCTGACCGGCCTGGAAGAAATCGCCGATTTTCAGATCATTCAGGACTGGGAGAAGACCACCGAGATCGGCGACCGCGCGGAGATCAAGAAGCTGCCGGAGTCGAGCGGCGCTTGGGCCAAACTCGATGCGCGCAGCGATCTTTGCACCGGCCAGAAGTGCAAGCAATTCGACCGCTGCTTCCTCACCCTGATGCACCAGCGCGCGCACGAAAGCGATATCGTGATCGTGAATCATCACCTTTTCTTCGCGGACCTGGCGCTGAAGGAAGTGCTGGAAGACGGCGACACCGAAGGCGGCATCCTGCCGGAATATCACGCGGTGGTGTTCGACGAAGCGCACGAAATCGAAGACGTGGCCGGACAGTATTTCGGCGTCTCCGTCAGCAACTACCGCTTCCAGGAGCTGCGGCGCGACATCTCCGCCGTGGCGCGCGCCAAGGAATTCGGCTCCGCCGAGTTGGATCGCATTCTGGACCGTTTCGAAGAGCTGTCCAACTACCTGTTTTCGGTGCTGCCCGCGCCGGAGGGGCGCGCCGCCTTCGCTGGACGCGCCGAATTTGTCGAGCGCAACGAAGAGATCTACCGCAACCTGCACTCCGCACTGGAGCTGGTCGGCTCGCACCTGAAGCTGCTGAAGAGTCCGCCGGTGGAGATCATCCCCTTGCAGCGCCGCACGATCGAGCTGGGGCTGGCCCTGCGTTTCGTGCTGGAGAGCGACGACCAGTCCTACGTGTATTGGGCGGAGCGCCGCGGTCGCGGCTTCTTTCTGCAAGCCACGCCCATCGACGTCGCGCCGCTGCTGGCCGAGCGGCTCTTCGACGCCGTGGATACGTGCGTGCTGACTTCGGCCACGCTGGCGGTGGCCGGTGGCTTCGATTTCGTCAAGAAGCGGCTGGGAATCGAGCAGGCGCGCACGTTGGTGGTGCCCGGCCACTTCCAATATCAAAAGCAGGCGCTGCTCTATGTGCCACAGCATCTGCCCGATCCGCGCAGCCCCGCCTTTCCCAAAGAAGCTGCCACCGAAGTGACCCAGTTGCTGAAGCTCAGCCGCGGACGCGCCTTCGTCCTGTTCACCAGCTATCAGCAGATGCGCATGATGTACGACCGAATTTCGCTGGATATCGAGTATCCGACGCTGCTGCAAGGCACCGGCCCGCGCAGCGCGCTGCTGGAAGAGTTCCGCGCCACGCCGAATTGCATCCTGTTCGCCACGTCGTCTTTCTGGCAGGGCGTGGACGTTCCCGGCGATCAGTTGAGTTGCGTGATTATCGACCGCCTGCCGTTCGCCGTGCCCAGCGACCCCATTGTAGAAGCGCGCGTTCGGAAGCTGCGCGACGAGGGCGGCAATCCGTTCTACGATTACCAGGTGCCGCAGGCGGCCATCGCGCTGAAACAGGGATTCGGGCGGCTGATCCGCAGCCGTTCGGACCGCGGAGTGCTGGTGCTGCTCGATAATCGGGTGACCAAGCAGCGCTACGGGCAGGTGTTCTTCGACAGCTTGCCGGATTACGGATTTACCACCAAAATCACAGACGTGGAGAGTTTTTTCAATGTTTGAAGTTTCCGTGGAAGAGACATTCGCCGCCGGACACGCGCTACGGAATTACAAGGGCAAATGCGAGAACGTGCATGGCCACAACTACCGCGTCCAGGTGACGTTCCGCGGTCCGGCGCTCGATTCGATCGGATTGCTGGTGGATTTCGTGGCGGTAAAGAAGTTGATGCAGACCGTGGTGGACAAGCTGGATCACCGGTTCTTGAACGATCTGGCGCCGTTCGACGTGCTGAACCCGTCCGCGGAAAACATGGCGAAATACTTCTACGACGAGATCGGCGCGGGGCTGGGACAGAGCACACCTGTAGCGCTGGGACAAGTGCGGGTCTGGGAGACCGACACGACCAGCGCGACCTATCGCCCGTAATATGCGGCGTTCTTGGCGGTGAAGTCCCCCCACTTCTCGGGCAGGTCGTCGAGCGCGAAGATGGCCGAGACGGGGCAAACGGGGACGCACGCGCCGCAGTCGATGCATTCGACCGGGTCGATGTAGAGCAATTCCGCGGTGGCGTAGGCATCCTCATCTTTTTTGGGATGGATGCAGTCCACCGGGCAGGCGTCCACGCAGGCGGTGTCTTTGGTTCCAATGCAGGGTTCAGCGATTACGTATGCCATGTATGTATTTTCCCAGCCAGAGATCGAAGATAGCATAGGCTGAAGGCAAAAACAACTGCTGACGTGGCGCAGGCACTCCTGCCTGTCTCCATGGGGCCCCGGCGGGCCACCAAAATGGATGAAAACCCGCTCAGCGTCGACGCGGTATCATAAGTCGTGTCAGCCTAGGCTAACGCCTGGCTAAAGCCCGGCGCCGGCTGAAGCCCCCCTCCAGGTTTCGCTTGGATTAAGCGCGGATCCGTCACAATTCCATAATTTTGCTCTGCGGCCAAGATTGGCCGCCCCACAACAAATATTTCAGGGGGGATGTAGAGGACCCCGGGACGGCTCCGACTACTCCATGAAAGCGCAGATGCAGAAAATAGGAGAAGACAAATGACAACCTTGACGCCTTACCTTTTGTTTGACGGCAATTGCCATCAGGCAATGGAGTTTTACAAATCCTGTTTCGGCGGGGAACTGACTGTCACGAAAGTGAAGGATTCTCCGGCAGAGGATCGGATGCCGCCGGGCCAGTTGAACAAGGCCATCAATGCACGACTCAAGAGCGGGAATGTGGAGATTTCGGCATCGGACTGGCTACGGCTCGACCAGACTCCCGTGCACGGCAACACGGTGTGCCTTTTCCTGAGCGGGGGAACGTTTCAGGAGTTGCAGGCTCTCTTCGAAAAACTCTCGGAAGATGCTGAAGTCACCGACACCCTGAAAGAGATGTTCTTCGGCATCTACGGAGCGCTGAACGACAAATTTGGGGTCCGGTGGATGTTTACGGCGGCCAAAAACGGCTAGCGCAAAACGCGCGAAAATTTAAAGGAGCCAGGGAGATGAAATACATTCTGATGATGAACATCCCGCAAGCGGGTTATGGGTTTTTTGGCGCGTGGTCCCAAAGGGACATCGCAGCGAACATCGCATTTGTGAAAGGCATGAATCGGGCGCTCAGCGAGTCCGGAGAGTTTGTGGCGGCGGAAGGCCTCGCGATGCCGGATCAGGCCAAGGCCGTCAGGGCGGGCAAAGACGGGGCGCCGATCACCGACGGCGTGTTCCCGGAATCGAAAGAATTTCTGGCCGGCTATTTGATGGTGGACGTGGAAAGCGCGCAGCGGGCCTATGAGATCGCCGCAATGTGGTCGGCTGCGCCGGGTCCGGGCGGCTTGCCCTTGAACATGCCGATCGAAGTGCGGCAAGTGATGAGCGGGGGAGCCGGCGAACTATTGTGACCGAGCCCTTGCCGGACGCGGCCGCTGAGCACCTGCTGCGCGAACTCGCTCCGCAGGCGCTGGGAACCGTGGTGCGCCGATTTCGGGATTTCGCCGCGGCGGAGGATGCCGTACAGGAGGCCATGCTGGCGGCGTTCACGCAGTGGCCGCGGGAGGGTGTTCCCGAGAATCCACGGGGCTGGTTGATTCAGGTCGCATCGCGCCGTATGACCGATCAGGTGCGCGGCGAAATTGCCCGTCGTGAAAGGGAAACCGCAGTCGCGAGGGATGCGGAGACCGTGGCGCCCGCCGGAGAGATCGAGTCCGGCATGGACATGGACCCGGACGACACGCTGATTTTGCTGTTCCTGTGCTGCCACCCCGCCCTAACTTCATCGTCGGCGATTGCCTTGACGCTACGGGCCGTCGGCGGTTTAACTACGGCGGAAATCGCCAGAGCATTCCTGGTTCCCGAGGCGACCATGGCGCAGCGGATCAGCCGCGCGAAGCAAAGCATCAAGGCTTCGGGCGTGCCATTCTGTATGCTTTCGCCGGCGGAGCGCGCCGAAAGGCTGCCCGCGGTTCTGCATGTGCTCTATCTGATCTTCAATGAAGGCTACGCGAGCAGCATCGGGGCACGCTTGCAGCGACTCGATTTGGCGCGTGAGGCGATCCGGTTGACGCGCTGCGCGAAAGCGCTGCTGCCGGACGATGCGGAAGTAGCCGGCCTATTGGCACTGATGTTGTTAACCGACGCTCGCCGTGCGGCGCGAACAGGACCCGATGAGGAATTAATCCCCCTGGATAAACAAGACCGAACTCTGTGGGACCGGGCCGAGATTTGCGAGGGCACAGGGTTGCTGACCGCCGCGCTATCTAAAGGATCCGTGGGTCCATACCAGTTGCAGGCGGCGATTGCCGCGGTTCACGACGAAGCAGCGCGGGCGGAAGACACGGATTGGCCGCAGATCCTGGCATTGTACGAATTGCTGAAACGCGTGTCGCCCGGCCCCATGGCGACGCTCAATCATGCAATTGCAACCGCCATGGTACACGGCCCGGCGAGAGGGCTCGAACTGCTTACGACGCTCGATAGCGACGGCCGGTTTGCGGAGCACCACCGTCTGGACGCGGTTCGCGCGCATTTGCTCGAAATGCTGGGCGATGATGAAAGCGCCGGCAGGCACTACCGGATTGCGGCGGGCCGGACGGCAAGTATTCCGGAACGGAACTATTTGATGGCGCAAGCGGCGCGGCTTGCGGAGGGCGCGAGGGGAGGCGGCTAAAGCCCCGCGCCGGCTGAAGCCCGCCCTCCAGGTCGGATATCAGCCGGCTCTCTTCAGCCCTTCGCGGATGGAAATGGCGCGAGTGGCGCTTTCCTTGGCCTGTTCCATAAGCTGTTCGAGGACTTTCGAATCCGTCTTCGCGGCTTTTGCCGGCTGAGCGCTTGAGGGTCCCAGTCCGCAGAGCCCGAACGAACTCGCGCTGGGTTTGCCGACGGCCGTCCGGGGTGGCGTACCAGCCGGGCCTCTTCCGCTTCGGATTTGAACCTGGGAACGTTAGTCGATTTGCGGGGCATATTTCCTCCTCTCGGCGGCATTCATTTCGTAGGCGGTCACAGTGCGGACGGCCCGCGACCTCTTCGACCTCAAAGGGGCCCTGAGTTTTTGATTCTGGTGACGGCCCCCGGCCGCCCACGCTGAAAGCCGGCTGCGGGCAGAATTGCCCACCCTACGATCGCGGCTTGATGGCGAAGTCCCACACCTGCATGTTCGTCTTGCCGGGCGTGTATTGCACCACCGCGTACTCGCCCGGATCCATGGACTTCATCGGCCAGAGCTTGTATAGCCCGTCCTGCGTCATCTGTTTGCGGAAGACCTGCACCTCGATGGGTTCCTCGATGACTTCCTTGGTGACCTGGACGATGGTTATTTTCTCGACGATGCGGATGCCTTTCTCCGGCGTGAGCTTGACGATTCCAAAACGCTCGTCGGCCGAGAGTTGGATGTAAAACTCCTGCTCGGGGTTGGTGACGATATTCTGCGCATGCAGGCCGTCCAGTTCAAGAGTGGCTTTTCCGCTCACCGCCGGAATCGGCGAGAGGACTTGCAGGACGGTGCGGCCTTTGCTGCTGTGCACTTTGGATTCGGCCACTTTGATGGGCTTGACGGCGCCGTCCTCCACATAATACACGCCGGGGTCCTGCGGGATTTTGGCGGTTTCGGCGCGGACCTCGCGCACGGCGTTCTCCTCTTCGGCGACCACCTTGGTCTCCTCCGCGAGTTGGGCCTGGCGGTCGGCCACTTCGGATTCGGTGCGCTTCAGGTCCACCAGTTCGAGC
>Ga0302325_10031665_pt1 | contig 10876 bp, 10 predicted proteins | sample Palsa_T0_2_FD_201948 | JGI IMG/M metagenome (GOLD analysis project Ga0302325, IMG submission 201948) | Peat permafrost microbial communities from Stordalen Mire near Abisko, Sweden - Palsa_T0_2 | ecosystem: Environmental > Terrestrial > Soil > Palsa > Peat permafrost | place: Sweden: Abisko... | reverse complement strand
GGCTTTCGGGTGTAGTTGGTGGTTTGGGTCATGCGGGGGTTGGGGTGAGGGCCTGGACGGGCTGGTGTTGGTTGCCGATCTTGTCGTAGGCGGGTAGCCAGGCGCAGAACTCGATGGTGATGCCATCGGGGTCTTGGAAGTAGATCGAGTACGCGAAGGTGTCGTCGTCGACGGTCTCACCCATGGACCCATCGAGATAGTGAGCTACGGCCGCGCACTTGACACCCCGCTGCTTGAGGACGTCACGGTAGCGTTCGACCTGATCGGCATCGACTTTGAACGCGACATGATGCATCGACCCGAACGCTGACACGTCACCGATCCAAGCCGGCGCGGCCACACCAGGAGCCGCCGGGCGGGAGTCAGTGAACCAGAAGAACGCCAGACAGTCACCACCCACCACCCCACTCAACGGATCCGCCAGATTGTCCCCCAAGTTGACGAAAGCGACTTCCACTCTCCCCCAACACCCTTCCACTAGAACCAACCAGCCAAACGACCAGCCAGCCACCCGGAAACAACCACCAACAAATGAATTAGTGGATGAGTTAAACTGTACCACCACCAACCCAAACCCCGTCAACCCACTACCAGCCCCCAACCCAGTACAAGGCAAGCAGGTCCGACAACTACCCCGAGCGGATCCGCAGTACAGCGAGGAGATCGCGGGCGGCCCGCTCTCCACCAGCTGTCGCGGTGTTCACATTTGCTGAGCTGAAGAAGTCTCCACCGAGCTGGATGAGCTTGTCTTTGCTCTTGCTCAACTCGACGAATGTTCGCAAGCCCCCGTAATGACCGGGTCGTGCGTGCAGCACCACCTCGTTCCAGCGGCTCACCACGGCGAACTCGATGTCATTGCTCACACCTGGTAGGAACCTCTCCCCGCCGGAGACGAGCTCCTTTATCACGACGTCGTCATCAGAGTCCATCAGCTCCTCGGCCCAGCCGTTGTCGGTGAAGAACCCCACGAGCCCCTTTCCGGCGGGGGCGCGCCCCGGGGCTTTCAGGTGCTCGAGCACCATCGCGATCAGGCCTGGATGAACTGCCTTGGGCAACAGCACGCACGCGGCCGGAACGTTCTTGGGTGGCTTTGAGAGTGCCACATGAACCCCAACCAGCTTCGTGTAGCGCACACCGTCGAGGAACTCCGAACGCCAGAGGTCCATTTGCGGGTATAGCGAGGGAACCTGCGAGGCAGGTACGGCCAAGACGCAGCCGGCGGCCTCGCTGTGCCGTTCCACCCCGTTGGCATCCGACCAGTGGACCTCCACGTGGTCTTCTATCTCTTCTACGTGGGATACGAGCGCGTTGAGCTCTACATCGAAGCGCGCGCTCAGCTCGGTTGAGTAAGAGCACATGCCGTCGCGGAACGCGACAAATTTTGATCCCAGGAATTTGAGCAGCGCGAAGAAGAAGTCGACGTTCGAGATGTCATCGGCGGTGGTCCCCGCCAACCCACGAACAGTTGGGTCGACCAGACGTTCGAGTAACTCGGTGTTCAGCCGCCGACGCGCGTAGTCTCCGGCGCTCTCGGTGTCGAGCGAGGCTGCGAGAGACAGATCCTCGAAGCTGAGCTTGCGGCTACTTCGCGCCGCGTCGACCAGCAGCTTCACGGCTGTGATCTTGGACCGAGTCGATAGCGGGAACTTCAGCGCGTCTCGTAGTTGGCGTTCGGCACTCAGGTAGGTGACGCTCCCGTCGCTCTGCCCGAAGCCGAAGACGCCGCTGGCTGGGACAAGTATGTGACCGAGCCCGGCCTCTTCAACCAGCTTCAGCAGGTTTGTATAGCGGCTAGGCAGGATCCCGGCGCCACGATCGATGATGAATCCGTCGCGCGTCGTGCTTAGGGTTCGGCCCCCGACGTGGTCGGAGCCTTCGAACAGCTTCGGCTTGAATCCCGCCTGCTGGAGGCGGAAGGCGGCGGCCAGACCGGACACCCCTGCTCCGATAACGGCGACCTCACGCATGGCCATGGCCCATCTCCCTTCTCCCTTCCCGGATCCTGGGTCCGGAGTGAAGTCAGATCCCCGACTCGGGCCACCCAGTCAGTCGAACTAACTTGTTGGCTGAATAGTAATGGCCCCCGAACTCGCGGGTCAACTGAGTGCGTCTCCTACCTGCGCTTGACCTCGCACGGCGGCCTCCCTATAATTTTATCTGTTTGGCGAGTTAGTGAGGCAACTTGTTGCGATGCTAGGCCACCGGGGAAGTGGCCAGAGGGGTTCCATCGTCACCCAAATCAGCCATCTCTGAACACAGGAGCGTTGTCCTAGTGCAAGCAAGCCGCTCACCCGTCGTAGTCATCGGTGCCGGCATAGCCGGTCTGGCTGCCGGGTTCAGGCTGAAGCAGGCCGGGTTCGACGTGCGAGTCCTTGAGGCTTCGGACCACGTCGGTGGCCGGATGTCCACCATTGTGCACGAGGGCTATCGCATCGACGTCGCCTCTAGCGTGCTCACCACCGCGTACAGCGAGATGATGACCCTGATCTCAGATGCCGCGCTAGCGGACCAAGTTGTTCCTACCTCTGATCTGTTTGGGATCCTCCGCGAGGGAAAGGTGCACCGCCTACGGAGTCACTCCAAGACCGACGCCCTACGCACGGGTTTGCTCAGTCCTCGGGGCAAGGTCGGCATGGCGAAGGCGATGATCGATATCATACGGGCCGGCGACAGACTGAGTTCCTACGACCTCGGCAAAGCTGCCGCCTTCGATGACGAGCTTCTTCGAGACTATGCCCTCCGACGCCTCGGGCCCGAGGTACTGGAGTACATAGTCGAACCGATAGCCAACGCCTTCTACCTGAGCCCCTCCGAGTCTGTCTCCAAGGTCGGCTTTCTCTGGGCTTTGAAGAAGTTCTTCGCTGGGACCTACTTCAACTCCGCTACGGGTGTCGAGTTCCTTCCGAAGGGCTTGGCCCGCCACCTCGATGTCGTCTTGCGGGCACAGGTTACACAAGTCGAGGAGACGAGCGGCGGCGTAGTGATCAGCTGGATAGCACCAGATGGCGGCGGGGAGAAGACCGAAGAGGCAGCCGGAGTGGTAATTGCCTTATCCGGCCACGACATGCTCAAGGTCTATCCCCAGCTCGACGTAGAACGCCGAGCGATCGTCGCTAACGTCGAATACGCGGCAAGCTTGCATGTTCATCTCGGCTTATCGCGACCTCCGTCGGAGCCGAGCATGATGATCTTTGCCGGCGAGAACGAATTCCACAGCCTCAACGCGCTCGTCTTCGAGCACAACAAAGCCCCAGCCCGCGTCCCGGCTGGGCACGGCCTCATCTCCACATACTGGTATCCCGCATGGGGGCGAGAACATTGGGATCTCGATGACGACACCGTCGTCGCCGACGCTACTGCCGCCGTCGAGCGCGCCCTGCCAGGCACGATCGGCGATATCGACATGGCACTCGTGACCCGCTGGCACCCTTGCGTGGTGATCGGACGGCCCGGGCTCTGTTCGGCGCTCGCCAAGTTCACGGCAAGATGTGATTCCGATGCCCGCGTCCAACTCGCGGGAGACTACTTCTCCTTGTCGACTACCAACAGCAGTCTCTGCTCAGGCGAGGCCGCTGCCCGACGGTTGGCCGGACACCTGGGAGCTCCGCGGCGCAGTCTCGCCCCACTTGGATAGGTGGGTGCTTTCGAGGGCGTGGCTTCTTCGCAGCCCGAGACTTCGCAGCCCGAGACCTCGCAGCCGGAGACCTCCCCTACCAGACGAGCCGGTATGCTTGGTTACTTCGGAAGCCCCAGCACCCGTTCGGCTATGGAGTTTCGCTGGACCTCGTCGGTGCCGCCGGCGATACGAAGCCCGCACTGCCACAGGACGAACTCACTCCATGCGTAGGTGCCCCATTCGCCGGTGTCGGCTACGAGCTTCGGTCCGAGCACGTGACTGACCACCTTGGCGATACGGCGAAGGTTCTCTGTCATTGCCAGCTTGGTTACCGAGGTAGTCGCACTCTTCCCGGACTTCCCTACGAGCGACCTCTGCACGGTCATCTCGAGGACTCGGGCGTGCGTGTAGACGTCCGCCATCGACTGCCGTACAACCGGGTCCCGGTCGAGGCCAAGGTGCTCGATGAGGGATCTCAGCCGGCGGACGGGGCCCATCGTGATCCGGTCGAGATCCGCCATGCCGCGCTCATGAAGCAGAGTTGTCATGGCCACCCGCCAGCCGGCGCCTACCGCGCCCACTCGCATCCATTCTGGGATCACGACCTCATCGAGGAAGACCTCGTTGAATGAGGACGCCCCGGTTATCTGCCGGAGCGGCACGACAGCCACGCCGGGTGCGTGCATATCGACCAGGAACATGGTCAGTCCGTCTCGGCCCTTTGAGTCATCGTTCCGAGCCAACAGCAATCCGACGTCTGCGAGATGAGCCCCCGAACTCCAGACCTTCTGACCCTGAACGATCCACTCGTCCCCGTCCTGGTTGGCCCTCGTTCGAAGAGACGGTAGATCCGAGCCAGCACCAGGCTCCGAGAAGAGCTGGCATGCCAAGAAGTCCCCACGGTAGAACCGCCTCAGGTAGAAATCCTTCGCCTGCTCCGATCCGAACTCGAGCGTGGTGGGGGCGATCATCCCGTCTGTGCCGATGAAGATGTCGCAGCTCGGTACGGTGAACTGGCTCTCGAGGGACTGGTAGGCCGCGCGATACTCCGCCGAGAGACCTCTGCCGCCATATGCAGCTGGACCGTCGATCCAACCGAAGCCGGCGTCGAAGCGGGTCCTGCGCCAGGCTCTTGCAGCACAGGCGTGGGACCGGTCCTCGCTCGGCGTACGTTCTGGGAAGAGGAGATCGATCCGGTCCGACCCCTCTCCCCATTGTTCACCAGCCGCATCCCGAAGCTCGGCCTGGCCGCTGAGAAATTGTCGTGCGTCCGCGAGAAACTCATGAAGCGTCACGTTTCGTCACTCCCTGCGTCCGGTCCCTCCACAGGATCGGCCTGTCTCTGCCGCCGTCTGATCAGACTATCTCAGCGATTGTGGTCCCTACGGGGTAGGTGTTCCCTTGCTCGGCGAGCAGACGGATTGAGCCGCCGATGGGCGCCTCGATCTCATTCTCGACCTTATCGGCTTCGAGGAGATATATAAGCGCTCCCGACGCTACTTCGTCACCGTCTGCAACTAGCCACTCGACGAGAGTGCCCTCTTGCATCGAGATAGCCAGCCTAGGAATCTTCAGTTCCACTCGATCCTCACCCCAAGGTCGATCTTATCGCGGCTTCGATGTCGTCGGCTGAATAGAGAAAGGCATATTCCAGTGGCGTCGCGAATGGGACGGGCGAGAACGACGAACCCACCCGAGCAACGGGAGCGAGCAGCTCCCCGTGTAGCTCCTCATGTATGGTAGCGGCTATCTCTGCTCCTACCCCAAATGCACGTACGGCCTCATGGACGATAACCACACGGCGGGTCTTGGCGACCGACTGAAGAATCGTCTCGGTGTCCCATGGCGCCACCGATCGCAGATCAATCACTTCTATGTGGACGCCTTCCGAGGCAAGCTTTTCCGCGACGGCGCTCATCTCCAGTACAGGCTTTCCATAACCGATCACGGTGAGGTCCGAGCCTTCTCGGAGAACGCGAGCCAGCCCCAGGGGTATCATGGTCCCCGGGGTGGGAGCCGGACCGCTGATCCCCGTGTAGTAAAGCATCGTATGTTCCACGAACACACAGGGGTCATCGTCAAATATACAGCTGAGCAACAGCCCGTAAGCATCCGCCGGCGAGGATGGGATTACGACCTTCAAGCCGGGAGCATGTGCCAACCACGCCTCGATCATGTCCGAGTGCTGCGCACCGAACCCAGCCCCCGCTCCAGTCGTCGTTCGTACAGTCACTGGCACTGCCGTCTGCCCGCCGGACATGAAGCGCAACTTCGCGGCGTGATTGAACAGTTGGTCCATCGCCACCGCGAGGAAGTTCATCAGCATGATCTCAGCCACGGGCCTCATGCCGGCGACAGCAGCGCCTATGGCGGCACCCATGATCGCCTGCTCTGAGATTGGGGTCGACCTGACCCGGCTCTCTCCGTACTTCGTCGACAGTCCGTCGGTGATCTTCAGGACCCCACCACCCTCCGGGTCGGCGATGTCCTCCCCGAGGAGGAAGACACTCTCGTCCTCACTTAGGGCGTAGTCCAGGGCAGATCGGCAAGCCTGCACCATGTTCATCTGTTCCACTTCGGTGGTTGTCATGCTGGCACCCTCACTCCGTACACGTCGGTCTCGATCTCCTCTGGACCTGCAAATTCGCTATTCAGCGCGAAGGCCGCCGCCTCCTCTACTTCCTGCTTCACTCGCTCGTCGATCGCTTCCAGCTCGACCTCGGTGGCCCGTCCTTCCTGAATCAGTCGTCCTCGAAGCGCCGGGACCGGATCTGCCGCCACTGCCGCGGCTACCTCCTCCTTGGGCATGTAGTGGGTGTCGTCCCCGAAGAAGTGTCCGAAGAACCTATACGTAAGGGCTTCTAGGAGGGTCGGCCCTTCCCCGGAGCGAGCCCGATCAATCGCCTCCTTGGCTGCGACGTACACGGCGACCGGGTCGGACCCGTCCACGGTAATCCCGACCATCTTGTAGGCCGCCGCTCGTTCCGCAATGGCATCCACAGCTGTCGCTTTGGCGTACTTCGTGTGCTCCCCGTAGCGATTATTCTGACAGCAGAAGATGACTGGCAATTTCCATAGTGAGGCCATGTTAAGGGCTTCGTGGAACCCGCCTATGTTGGCAGCTCCGTCACCGAAATTCGCCACTGTCACCCGATGATCCCCGCGGAGCACAGATGCAAGTGCTAATCCATTAGCTATTGGAATACCGCCGCCGACGATGCCTGTGGTAACCATCAACCCGGAGTCAGGGTGGGTGATGTGCATGCCGCCTCCCTTTCCCTTGCAGGTCCCTGTGCGCCGTCCCAGATACTCCGCAAGCAGCTCCGGAAGCGGAACACCCTTGGCGATCTGGTCGTGAAGGCCCCGGTATGTGGTGACGACGTAGTCATCCCTAGCCAGCGCTGCAGAGATCGCGGCCGGGATGACCTCCTGCCCCCGGGGTGAGTAATACTGGATCATCACCGCCCCTGATACGATCAGTGTGCGTATCTTCGCGTCGGCTGCTGTGATCTTACTCATGGTCTCGTACATTCCAATGAGCGTAGGATTATCTGGTGTCGTCATTCATCGTCTCCCGATGGGTCTCGGTGGGTAGGCAGGGGTCAGATTCAGATCTCATCCCGAAGGAATGAGCTCTCCGCTTGGTGCTAGGTGCGCCGACCCGGGACGGGGTATGGGCACACCGGGCCCGGGGCAAGCATAGGTTGTTCCGGGACCGCAGAGATTGTCGACTAGGTACGACCGGTATTGGATGTCAGTGGGCCATGGCCCGGCGTGAAGACCCCCGATGAATACGTAGGCGATATTGTAGGCAAGAAAGATCGAGTTGGCCGCACCCACCAGCGCCAGCAGCCGCAGGAGAGTACGACGCCGGCCCGAGGTCGAAACTGACTCGACGCCCCGTTCGACGACAGTGTTGCCTCTCCTGTCTTTGAAGAATCTCAAGGCTGCGAGTGCTGTCCACCAAGCGGCGGCCAGTATCACCTCATAGATTGGAAGCTGGTAGTAGTGCCCACCCCACAACGTGACGGACCGGATCGCACTCGGGAAGGACCACACACCTGAGCGCATCATCAGGCTCTCGATGACGAAGATCGTTAGAGCAAAGAAGCCGTAGGTGATGAGAATCAGGCTGACTCTGCCGATTCGGGGCCATCTGGCTTGTGCACGCCTCATCACAAGGTTTCCCAGCGTCACGAATCCGAATGCCCACCAGATGTAGGAGGGGCCGATCAGGAGGAGCGGTTCGGGTACCAGATGGGCGCGAGGCGCTACCCAGCCCGGAAGGTGGGGTGCCCAGGACCCGAGGTTTACGTATAGCGAGTTGTAGGTGAGCTGGTTTTGGGCATAGCTCATCAGCGGGTCTTGCCAGTAAACCGAGGCGAAGACGAGGACGAGGATACCGTCGGCGGTAATCCGGCGCTGCTTGATCCACGGTCTGATCAGGAACGCGTAAGCCACTGCGGATCCTGCGATCACGCTCCCCGCTTGCGCCAGCACGGCCAGTACGCTCATCCACCCCGGAACATGAGTGGGCCCACGTGGGGTCGCCGTCGCCTGACCCGAGGTCAGCCATGCGACGATCACGTACGCTTCGACGAGGAGAAACACCGCGCCGATGGAGGCCCAGAACTTTACGGGCGTGCTGCGATGCTCAGGTTGGAGATCTACCAGGCTCGAATCCGGGCCGGCTGGGGTACTCGCCTCAGATGTCGTCGCGCCTGGCCCGGCATTCATGTCGAGAATATCCCGTGCTACTCAGCGGGCCGTAGGTTGCGGGAGCCGAGACTCGCAGGCTGGATAGATCCCCTCGTCGAGGCTGGTAGCAGCGGGCGGGCGCCGGCTGACGGAACTGACCCACCGGGGCAGACATAATGAGTACCGGGCCCACAGAGACCGTCCATCAGGTACGACCGGCTGACTATGTCTTTCGGCCACGCATTGGGATGCTCGCTGAACCACTGGATTGGGATGTTGTATCCGGCCAGGTAGATGAGGTTGCAGACCCCGATCAGCGACAGCGTCCGCAGCCAGGTCCGTCTCGTCGCCGTAGTCTTTATTTCGTCCACTTTCCGCTCGGAGATCATTCGACCGCGGCGGTCGACGAAATAGCGGACGCTGGCGAACCCTGACCACGTTCCACCCCAAAACACGGCCTCATACACTGGGAACTGGTAGTAGTGCCCGTGGAAGATCGTGAGCGCTTTGATTGCCCCCGGGTACGAGCAAAAGCCGAGCAGGAGAAACGGAATCTCGAACACGAAGTCGAAGACGAAGAACATCCCGAAGCAAATGAAGACCAGGCTGGGAGCGCTGAGCCTCGGCCAGTGTCGCTTTATGCGGCCTAGCACCTTGCTGCCTAGGATGGCGGCTCCTGCCAGGACGACGATGTAGACCGGTATTCCCCATACGAACGGCTCAGGGATCTTGTGAGAACTTCCGAGCAGGTCTCCGGGGATATTAGAGGTCCACGACCCGAAGTTGATGGAGTTGCTGTTCGAGATCCAGTTTGCGCCAGAATAGTTCTCGAACGGGTCTTGCCAATACAGCGACGCGATAACGAGCGTGAAGATTCCGTTTGTGGTGATCCGGCCCTCTCTCCGCCATGGTCGGATCACCACGTAGTAGAGAAAGAGCGCTGCTGCGCATACCGTGAAGACCTCCCACGCGGGATCGAACACCTTCATCCAGCCCGGCACCGGAGTCGAACCGCGTGGTGTCGGCTTCGCGTTGCCTGAAACGATCCAAGCGGTGAAGAGGGCGATCTCGACCGCGAGGAAGACGGCACCCAACGCGGCCCACCAAAGGACCGGACGGGCCGCACCTCTCTGACTGGTCTCCCCGGCCATCTCGGCGGTCCCTCCAGTCGCTGGCGCCGTCTCTCTTGACCTGGCGGGTGCCGTCACTGATCGAGGCGCGCCGACGGACCCGATCCCCCCAACGATAGACACGCCTTCACCCTCCCCTGTCCAGGTCCGTGGACCAGATTAACTAGCGAGCTAGCTAAATCTTACTGGGCGAGCACTGCCCCCGTCAACATCGACCGAGGGAGAGACCGCCGTGGCAGACGGGATCTCTTAGGGGCCTGCTTGACGTCGGGAGAGAGTGCCGGGCTATATTTACTCCAGCAATTATTTTATAGTGGCTTCGGGACCTCAAAGGTAATGGAGACGGAAGAACTATGGCCAGCGATCTCGACGTGTCAGTTGCGACTCTGATGAGCACCGACACCCTCGATCTGAAGCTCAGCGATGGCGTCGCGGAACTTACGCTGACCAGGCCGGACATCCTGAACCGCTTCGACGTCGAGCTTCATAGTGATTTCGTCGACGCTCTGATCATGCTTCGCGACCTCGACGGCTTCCGGTGCTTGGTCCTCGCGTCGACCGGACGGGCTTTCTCGGCCGGGGGCGACTTCGAGCTGATGCGGAAGTATCACGACGACGTGGCTGCACGTTCCCGCCTGCTCGACGAGGGTCGGCGACTCACGTCGATGATGATCGACTTCCCGTTGCCGGTGGTCGTCGCCGTTCAGGGTGACGCTTTGGGTCTGGGCTCGTCGATCGTCCTCGCTTGTGACGTAGTTGTGGCTGCTCGTGCCGCTCGACTGGGAGACCCTCACGTAGCCGTCGGGCTTGTCGCCGGGGATGGCGGGTGCGTCATGTGGCCGCAGATCACCGGGATTCTCCGTGCCAAGCGATATCTGCTGACCGGCGACCTCCTGCCCGCCGAGGTAGCAGAGACCATGGGTCTTGTGACTGACCTCGTGGACGGGCCCGATGATGCGTTGCCGTACGCGCGGGGGATCGCTCGGCGAATCGCCGCTCTACCCCCGATGGCTGTCCGCGGGACGAAGCAGGCCCTTAGTCGGATCATGCAGCAGCGCGCTGGCGAGGTACTCGAGCTTGCCGTCGCGCTCGAAGCGATGACTCTGGCTTCCGACGACCTTCTCGAAGCTATCGCGGCCTTCAAGGAGCGCCGACCTGGAAACTATGTAGGCCACTGAACCTCCGCGCCCGATTACGGCTCATCAGCCCGCTTGTGGCGACCGTCCTGCCTATGTAGGGATAGGGCCCGACCGGAAACCTCTCTCTACACTATCCTGAAAGCCAGTCGGGCGATTCGCATTAGACGGGAGAAAGTGGGAAATCGAGTGCCTCCTAGAGTTAAAAGGCGCCTTGGCCGCCCCCCTGCGTCGCACTCCGACGACTCTCGGCGCCGCATCATCGAGGCGGCTGAGCAGTGCTTCGGAGAACAGGG
>Ga0302325_10031664_pt1 | contig 10876 bp, 10 predicted proteins | sample Palsa_T0_2_FD_201948 | JGI IMG/M metagenome (GOLD analysis project Ga0302325, IMG submission 201948) | Peat permafrost microbial communities from Stordalen Mire near Abisko, Sweden - Palsa_T0_2 | ecosystem: Environmental > Terrestrial > Soil > Palsa > Peat permafrost | place: Sweden: Abisko... | reverse complement strand
CAACGCGCATCGGTCACGGATCGACTGCTGTCCAGTTCGGTTTTGAAGGGGCACGGCTTCAGCCGTGTCGAAAGCCGCCCACCAAATCATGGGCTTCAGCCCCTGCGGTACTTCGTTCGCCCTGCGGGTATTTATGCGATGAGTTCAATTCCACTTATTCCCCGATTGCCTACGAGGACCTGCTCGCCGAGCCAATGTTCATCGCGCCTCAGCCCGCTGTAGCATCAGCACGCACTCCTTGCGGTAAAAGTGTGCCTTCCAAAACACCACTGACTGCCAGTTCAGATGCATCCTGCTACGCGTGTACTCCACAATTTCCCGGATGTCCTCGTCAATCCACACGTGGTAATGGATGCTGTAGTCGGATTGCAACAGCTGTGCCAGTTGTTGTTCGAACTCCGCAGTCGCACGGCGACATCCTACAACGTGTTCGACCCAGTCCTCAAAATGCGCCCGCTTGTCGAACCCGCTGCCATTTTCATCTTCCGCGATCAGGTGCTGTAATGTTGTGCGCGACCGCTTCGCGTCAAATGAGTATCGCTTGTCGGGAATCTTCAGCAGCAGCACTCCACGCGGCTGCAGCACATCGTACCAGTGACGCAGCGCCGCCAGCGGAAACGGCAGATGCTCCAGAACATGGCTGGCGATCACGAAGTCCAGGCTGCACGGCGCAAACGGCAGCTGCATCGCATCGGCGACAATATCGGGATTCACCACCGGCGTGCTGACTTCCGCATAGTGCTGCTGCAAATCCTCATTCGGCAAGCGATCCACGTAACACACCTTCGCCCCACGCGGTACCGGAAACTTCCGCCACAACGCTCCAATCTCAATGCCGCGCCCGCGCAAATGTCGAGCCAGCAGCCTGTTCTCCAACCATCGCAGCGGCGCGCCCTTCCCCATCCGAACACTATAGAACAGTCGTTTTGGGAGAGCTCTATCGCAGGAATGCGATTCCGCCTCCGCCGCGGCTTGCCGCCGCACGTCTTCGCCCTCCCTGCTAGACTGAACCCTCATGCCGGAACCCACCAACTCCTTAGTCCACGCGTCGTCCGCCTATCTTCGTTCGGCCATGCATCAGCCCATCCAGTGGCACGAGTGGGGTGAGGAAGCCTTCGCCGCCGCACAACGCGAGAATAAGCCCATCCTGCTCGACATCGGCGCAGTGTGGTGTCATTGGTGCCACGTCATGGACCGCGAGTCCTACGAGAGCGCGGAAACCGCCGCCATCATCAACCGCGAGTTCATCGCGGTGAAGGTCGATCGCGACGAGCGTCCTGACGTGGACAGCCGGTATCAGCTTGCGGTCTCGGCCATCTCCGGTACCGGCGGCTGGCCGCTCACCGTCTTCCTCACGCCCGATGGCCGCCCTTTTTACGGTGGCACATATTTCCCCCCGATCGATCAGTGGGGACGGCCCAGCTTCATGAAAATTCTCCAGGCCATCGCCGGCGCCTATCGCGAGCGCCGCGACGAGGTGCTGAAGTCCGCCGACGAAGCCATGAACGTTCTGAGCAACGCGGAGAGCTTCGCCGGCCGCCAAACCGAGTTTTCGCCGCGCCTGGTCGGCGTCATGGTTCAGTCGGCGCTGCCTATCTTCGATGAAAAGCACGGCGGCTTCGGCAGTGCGCCCAAATTTCCTCATCCTGCCGCGCTCGATCTGCTGATGGACTGGTACGTCCGCACCGGCGAGGAGCGGGTTGCCACCGTCGTCACCACCACGCTGACCAAGATGGCGCAGGGCGGCGTCTATGACCAGCTTGCCGGCGGCTTTCATCGCTACTCCGTCGACGAGCACTGGACCGTCCCACACTTCGAAAAAATGGCGTACGACAACTCCGAGCTGCTGAAGAACTACGTCCACGGCTACCAGGTCTTCGGCTTCGAGTTCTACGCGCATGTGGCGCGCGACATCGTTCGCTGGATGGACGAGTGGCTCAGCGACCGCGCCCATGGCGGCTTCTACGCCTCGCAGGATGCCGACATCAACCTCGACGACGATGGCGACTACTTCACCTGGACGCGCGATGAGGCCAAGGCTGTCCTGACCGAGGAAGAATTCGAGGCTGCCGCTCTGCACTACGACATCGAGGCGGCTGGCGAAATGCACCACAATCCCGCCAAGAACGTCTTGTGGCTGCGGGCGATGCCGGAAGAAGTTGCCTCGCGCGTTGGCGTTGACGTGGCCAAGGTGCTCGATCTGCTGGCGTCGGCCAAGACGAAGCTGTACGCCGCACGCTTGCAGCGTCCCACGCCGTTTGTGGACAAGACGGTTTACGTGAACTGGAACGCCATGTGCGTCTCGGCCTACTTGCAGGCGGCGCAGGTGCTGGGGCTGGACGATGCACGCAAGTTCGCGCTGCGCGCGCTTGATCGCATCCTGTCGGAAGCCTGGAACGACGACCGCGGACTGGCGCACGTGATCGCCTATGCTGATCCGAATGCCGGCAAGCGATTCGTCCGCGGAATGTTGGATGACTATGCCTTCACGGTACTGGCTTGCCTCGACGCTTACGAGGTCACGGGCGCGATCAGCTATTTCAATTTCGCGCAGCGCATCACCGACCAGATGATGGCCCGCTTCGCCGATCACAAATCCGGCGGCTTCTTCGATACCGAGGCCTCGCTCGAAGAAAAGCTTCAGCTCGGTGTGCTCTCTACGCGCCGCAAGCCGTTCCAGGATGCGCCTACTCCCGCCGGAAATCCCAGCGCCGCCATTGCGCTTCTGCGGCTTCATGCCTATACCAATGACGCAAAGTACCGCGAAACCGCGGAGCTCACGCTGGCAGTCTTTGCCGGGGCTGCGGAGCAGTTCGGCATCTACGCCGGAACCTACGGAATCGCAGCGACCTGGCTCTCACGGCCGCACACGCAGGTGGTTGTGGTTGGCGAAGATGCTGACGCCGCAGCGTTGTTGCAAGCTGCGATCGCGCCGTTCGCCGTCAACAAGTCGGTTGTGCATCTCACCGACAGCGAAGCCGTAGCGCAGAACCTGCCGCCGGTTCTCGCGGAAACCATCCCAAATCTGCCGGCGCTGAAGGAGAACAAGGCGTTGGCGATCGTCTGCACAGACTTTGCCTGCCAGCCGCCCGTGGAGAGTCCTGAGGAGTTATCGAAGGTCCTGCGCGAAACGATCGCAGCAAAATAGATCGGAGCCCAGATCAGCTCACAAAGCGATTTGCGGATCGTTTCTGGAGGCTGCGAAAAAATGAGGTCTATCCGCCGTGATGCGGAATGTGGTGGATCGGCGTCTCAGCGATGATGCTAATGCCCGCATCGTTCGCGGCCGCCAGCATGGCTTCTCTATCCAGCAGCAGGCATCGGCCCGCGTCCAAAGCCAGGCACGTCGCGCCCGCCTGCTTCATCGTTTCGATCGTGTGCAGTCCCACCACCGGCACGTCGAAGCGCATGTCCTGATTCGGCTTGGCAACTTTCACCACGGTCAGCGCGCGGCTCAAGGTTGAAGGCTCTTTGCCCAGTGCGGGCGACCTCATGATTTCGCCGGCGCGCAGGATGGTCGCGTCAGTCCCTTCCATCGCTTCCACTGCGATGCAGGCCGCTTCGGCGATCACCACGGTCTGCCCAACGTCGAAGCGGGACAGATGATCGGCAACGGCATGTCCGTAGGTGATGTTCGTTTGCTCGGAATCGCTCGGCGCGCGCCGTGTCAGCACGCCCTCGGTAGCCAGCATTGGCTCCAGCAGCTCCGTCGAATTCATCAGCGTGATGCCTTCGTCGGCCAGGACCTTGCTGACCGCGCCAATCAGCGAGTCGGTGTTGCGCGTAGTGAGCGATAGCAACAGTTTGGCCAGCCGCCAGTCCGGCTTGATGCTGCTGAAGATCTGCTTGTGTTTGACCTGGCCGGCCATGATGGCACGGGTGATGTTTTCGTGCTTGAAAGTTTCGATGAGCTTGGACAACTCGCCCAGCGACAACCAATAAACCGCCGACGCGCCGTGCTGCTCAATCTCGGGGAAGGCCTCTTCTCTGATGGCAGCGACGACGACCTGCATCCCTTTCGAGCGCGCAGCATCCAGCACCAGCAGCGGGAATTTGCCGTTCCCGGCGATCAATCCGATGCGTTGTTGTTGCGTCGACATGTGTCGGAAGTAGCCAGTTGCCGGCAGTCGCTTCCAGTTATCAAACCCCGCAGGCGCGGTATAAGCCCAGCGCTTCAGCGGCCGAGTAGCATGCACAAGAAATCCGAGCTCCAACCAAACCTTATCGTCCGGGCTGTGGCACCATTGCCAGGCTCCGATGCCCTTTCGCATCCACCGCCCGCACCGCAAAAATCACATTGTCTTTCGACATCGGCACAGTGACGCGAGTAACATTTCCCACGCTCTTCACATGTTCCCAATCGGGTGCAGTCGTATCGCGCCACAATACTTCATAGCCTGTCGCCAAACCGCCTGGCGAGACCCCCCACTCTAGAGTGGAATCGTTTTGCAGCTCTTTCGTCAACAGGCGGACGCCCACCGGAGGAGCCGGGGCCGATGCCAGCTCCACCAGAGTGGCAGCGTTCAACCGCGCCACCTTCGCGGTGTAATTGTAGTCCACGAATTTTGGCAGATCGCCGTATTCGACGCCCTTCTCCGTGCGGACGTTCTGGTGCTGATGATTGTAGTTCTCGCGAAATTCGGTGAAGCGCACCGCCGCATCCCCCTGCTCGTTAAAGGAAGAGTGATCGCCGCCGCGCAGATACCGATCGTGACGGAAGACCAGCATCGCGCGGAAATCCTCCGCCGCAAGATACTCCTTCGCGACCTCGCCGACGTATCGCGCCAGCTGCCGTGACGGACCATCGCTTTCGCCGCCGAGGGAGCGCGTTTTGCGCAACTCTTCCTCGCTTGCCGTGGATGAAATTCCTTCGGAAAAGACCCGCACCACGTGTGGATCCTGCAGCGTGTCTCCCGGGGTGCGATCGCCGCCCACGATGTCGTTGTTCAACACCGCTTCAATGTCCCATCCGACTGCCTTGGCCATCTTGGCGAAATGCGCGCTGCCGTAGAGGCCCTCTTCTTCGCCAGCCACAGCCAGGAAGATGATCGTAGCGGGAAAACGATGCTTGCTCAGCACCCGCGCGCACTCCAGGCTGACGGCGGTTCCGCTGGCATCGTCATTGGCGCCCGGCGCTTGTCCAGTGGCGTCGGTGGGATCGCTGTTGCGGGAATCGTAGTGCCCGGTCACCACATACATGCGGCCAGCGTTTGCCGGATCGGTGCCGCGCAGGATAGCGTAAACATTCGTGATCGTGGTGGGCTGCGGAATTCTCGTCCCGGGAGGTTGCAGAAACTGGTCTGTCCTCACTTCCAGGCAATCGCCGCACTGGCTGGAAATTCGTTGCAGCTCGCCCTGGATCCAGACCGCCGCCGCGTTGATGCCTTGGTCGCCGATCGGGGGCACGTCCGAGGAGAGCGTCTGCCGCGTATAGAAGCCGGCCAGCCTCTCAATGGTCTGCTGAATTTGTGCCGGCGAGATTTCGTGCAGGGCTGCGACGATTTGCGGGTCGGGTTCGACAGTCGCGGGCGCGCCGTTTTGCTCGGGAGTTGAAGCAACCGCGGGTAGCCGGAGCGTCATCACCATCACCACTCCGGTCAGGACGATCTTCGGTACGGATATGGCCATAAATTCTTCGAGACCCCTGCCTTTGGACGTCGTCCATCACTTGACGATGTCGCCCGGAGAATCTAAATATAAATGCACGGACGGCGCGCCGTCGTGCCGGCGGTTTTTGATGTAACGTGAATACCGGAGGCCACTATGGTGATTTGTCCTGAATGCGAGAGCGATCTGGACATTGAAGAGGATGAAGTCGACGAAGGCGAGGTCGTTTCCTGCCCCGAGTGCGGCAGCGACTTTGAAGTAGTTGGCATTGAACCTTTGGAACTGTCGCGCGTGGAGGACGAGGAAGAGGAGGACGACGAAGACGCGAAAGAAGAGGAAGAGGATGAGTTTTAGCTGGCTGCGCGGCTGGGCCGGCCGGACTGGCTGTGCTTTAGCTATTTTCGTATTCCTGATCCTGCATGTCTCGCGGGCCAGCGCGCGCAATCCCTTCTCTCCGCAATCCAGTTCGCATGTCACGAAAAATGATTATGCCTTGATCTACGGTACGGTCTGGGGGCCTGACGATCGTCCGGTGGCGGGTATCCCCATCAAGATCCGCAGGGCACCGGACAAGAAGGCGAAATGGGAGCTCGTATCCGACAGCCATGGCGAGTTCGCGCAGCGGGTTCCGGTAGGTGCTCAGGACTACATAGTCGTGGCTGACATCAAGACGCCTAAGGGCCAGCCCAAGCCGCAGACGACGGCCCACATCACTAACAACGAGCGCACGGACGTTGGCTTGCATCTCACCAGCGCTCCGCCCTCCCGGTGAAGGGATTAAGGGAAAATAAAATGTACAAGGCATTGGGCACATTGGCTGTCCTGCTGGTGGCGTTGAGTTGCCGCGCGCAATTACAAATCCCGATGGGCAGCTCGCCTTCCAGTGACAACGCCCGGAAGACGCGTAGCACAACCCGGACCCTCACCGGAACCGTTCTCGACAAGAGCGATAAACCCGTCCCCAACGCCGTGGTCTATCTCAAGAACACGAAGACGCTGGCGGTCAAAACGTATATCGCGCAGACGGACGGGACATATCGCTTCCCCGAACTCTCGCCGAATGTGGATTACGACCTCTACGCCCAGAAAGACGGGCAGCAGAGCAAATCGAAGACGCTGAGTCAATTCGACGACCGGGACAAGCCGAATATCAATCTCCAGATCGATACCAACAAGTAATTTTTTTTCGGCGATTCTACAAACACAAAGGCCGCCATTGCTGGCGGCCTTTTTCATCTGCACTGAACTTCGATCAGTTGTTTTCGTTGCTGGCGCGCTTCCACGACATGAACTCGCCAATCGTAGAGCCTGCGCCGGACGACGACGAGCTCGCAGCCGGAGCTTTGTAAGCCTCCACATCCGAGCGCGTAGCTTCTTCGCCCACCGCCCTGATGCTGAGCCCCACCTTCTTCTCCGCCTGATTCATCTTGATGATCTTGAACTCGTGCTCATTGCCGGAGTCCAGCTTGATGGGCGCGCCGTGCGCGTCGACCGCTTCCGAGTTGTGGCACAGACCTTCCACCCCCTCGGCAATCTCGACGAACGCGCCGAAGCTGGCCAGGCGCAGCACCTTGCCGTGAATAACGTCACCCACGTGATGTTGCTCGAAGAAGGTGTCCCACGAATCGGGTTGCAGCTGCTTCACTCCCAGTGACAAGCGGCGTTGCTCCGGCTCAATCGCCAGCACAATGGCTTTCACCTTGTCGCCCTTCTTCAATACCTCCGACGGATGTTTCACGCGCTTGGTCCAGCTCAGGTTGCTCACGTGCACCAACCCGTCGATACCATCTTCGATCTCGATGAATGCGCCGAACTCGGTCAGGTTGCGGACCTTGCCTTCGACCACAGTCCCAACCGGGAACTTCTCATGCAAAGTTTCCCAGGGATTGCTCTCCAGCTGCTTCAGGCCCAGGCTGATGCGCCGCTCTGTTGGGTTCACGTTCAGCACGACCGCTTCCACCTGATCGCCGACATTGACCAGCTTCGAGGGATGCTTCATCCGCTTCGACCATGTCATCTCGCTGACGTGCACCAGGCCTTCGATGCCCTGCTCCAGTTCGATAAACGCGCCGTAGTCGGTCACGCTGATGACCCGGCCGCGAACATGCGCTCCGATGGGATAACGTTCGGACGCGTCAAGCCACGGATCGGGAGTAAGTTGCTTGAATCCCAGCGACACGCGCTGCTTGTCCTTATCGAACTTCAGCACCTTCACCTGGATCTGATCGCCCACCTGCACCAGGTCGCGCGGATGCGTCAGGCGTCCCCAGGACATATCGGTGATGTGCAGCAGTCCATCGATGCCGCCCAGGTCGACAAACGCTCCGTAGTCGGTCAGGTTCTTGACCGAGCCGGTGAGGATGGAGTCTTCTTCCAAGTGCTCCAGCGTCTTCGTCCGCTTCTCAGCCTGTTCTTCTTCCAGCAGTTGCTTGCGCGAAGCCACGATGTTGCCGCGCTTCTTGTTCAGCTTGATGATGCGGACCTCGATCTCCTGGCCTTTCAGGGCCTCGAGGTTGCGCACCGGGCGCAGATCGACCTGCGATCCGGGAAGAAAGGCACGCGCGCCCATAATATCGACGGTCACGCCTCCCTTGATGCGATCGATGACCCGCGCTTTGACCGGGGTCTTCTCGTTGAAGGCCTTCTCGATTTCGTCCCAGGAGCGCAAACGCTGCGCCTTCTGGTGCGACAAGTGGATGTAGCCTTCTTCGGTGTGGCCGGGCTCGCGCATCACGGCCACTTCATCGCCGCGCTGCACGGTCACGTTGCCTTCGTGGTCCGTTAGTTCTGCCACAGGAATCACGCCCTCGGACTTGTAGCCGATGTCCACCACCACATACTGCGGCGTGACCTTCAGCACCGTGCCGGTGACGACTTGCTCTTCGTTCAGCGCAGCTTCGGTCTGGGCTTGTTCCTGCTCAAATGTCTCTAGAGCGGTGGCGAAATCTTCCATGCCGGCTTCCTTTTCGGCGCGCGGCGTGGGGGCAGCGGCCATCTCCGCCGCCGGCGGCGCGGCTTCGGCAACTGGCTCGGGTTGGGGCTGCACAGCAACTTGCGGAGTTGGCTGTTCAGCGGGCTGAATTTCGGGCTGCTCGGCAGCGGCGGTTTCTTGCGTTTGGGTAGTCGGAACGTTGTGGGTTTCTTCGAAGGACATTGGTTTGCGTACGCACACTCTGCGCGTTTTGAAAACACGCCGAGAGCCTTAGAACCACGGACTGCTGGCTTGAATCGACAGGTTTGAATGTCCCGCTTCCAGCGGGTTTGGACAACCCAGCGGCCGGATCCGATGGAGCTGGCTGTGCATCCATGGAACTCTTCGACTATAGCAACCGCCTACAGCCAGTGTCAAACACCTAAGTGTGACATCTACGTTGATTTTGCAGGGTTTTATTGAACTTTTAATGTCCGAGTCAAGGCGTTTCATCACCGCTCAATGTGACGGGAAATCGGTTGTGAGTCAGCTCGATTTCCGGGGGGTATCATAATGAGAGATCCACTTCATGACATTACCGCCTCCAGTTCTGGATTGTGCTCGCGTTATCGAGTTTGCCGTGCTAGATGAATCCGTGGGCTACTCCGGGCGCAGCCTGCTATTCGTCGACGGCAAGGAACTCGGTCCGGTGCCCTGTTTGGCGATCTGCAAATTCAAGGCAGAAGAGGAATTCCTACTGTTTCATTGCGATCGCGATTGGACGGTTCTCGGCTTCTCAGTTCACAATTCCCTGGCTGAAGCGAAGAGGCGTGCAGATGGCGTTTATCCGGGGATTTCCAGCGTGTGGGTTGACGCACATGTTTCCGAAGACGAGGCTGAGCGACACCTGGATAAGTTGTTCGGAGGGAATCGATGTAGCTTTTGTGGTAAGAGGGCCGATCAGGTGGATCGGCTCATTCAGAATGGCGAAGCAAAAATCTGCAATCACTGCGTAGAAGAGTTTTCGGCGCTTTGAGTCTTTAGGCCGCGGAAATGAACCTGCGCTCCTAACAAGAAATCTCGCTCCTTGGGCGTGCCCAACTGGAGTGATACTCTGCCGATTATGGATTATCTGTGGACTCCCTGGCGTTACGCCTACATCACCACTGCCGATACCTCCAGTAGTGGCGGAGCTTGCGTTTTTTGCGGATTGCTTGCCCTCGGCGATGACGCGAAAGCTCTGATCGTGCATCGCGCCGAGTATAACTTCGTCGTCCTCAATGCCTTTCCCTACACCTCCGGCCACAGCATGATCGTCCCTTACGAACATGTCGATCGGCTGCACAAGCTTCCCCAGGCGGCGGCCATCGAGATGATGGACCTGGCCCGGCATCTGGAACTGGCGTTCCTCGACCTCTACCACCCTGACGGCGTGAACATTGGCATGAACATCGGCAAAGCTGCCGGTGCAGGTATCGCTGGCCACATCCATATGCACGCCCTGCCGCGCTGGGTTGCGGACGCCAACTTCATGACCGTGATCGGAGAGACCCGCGTGTTGCCAGAGTCGCTGCAAACCACCTACGAGCGGCTCAAGACGAAGTTCCAGCCGGTGGCCTAAGCTGGCCCTGAAGGCGTGACAACTGGCTATTGACTACTGGCTACTGCAACCCGCGGCTGCCCCTTTACCGCGAAGAAGAGGATGTACAAATAGCAGAGCACCGGCAGCACGAAGGCGTGGTGCAGCCCAACGCGGTCCGCCAGCAGGCCTTGCAGCTCAGGAATGATTGCGCCGCCGACGATTGCCATCACCAGCAGGCCGGAGGCTTCGCCGGTCAGCGGCCCCAGCCCTTCAATCCCCAGCGTGAAGATGCTGGGAAACATGATGGAGTTAAACAGGCCAACCAGCAGCAATGTCCACATGGCGAGATGTCCAAAGCTCAGCATCGAGGCGCATACCAGAACGGCTGCGACCACGGCATTGCATCCCAACACAATCCGTGTGGGGACCTTTTGCAATACCGCTGAACCGACGAAGCGCCCGATCATCGCACCGCCCCAGTAGAACGTCAGATACTTAGCCGCGACCTCCGGCCGCAGGTTGCCGACCTCCGGCAGGTTCATGTAGTTGACCAGGAAGCTCCCGATGGAAACTTCCGCGCCCACGTAACAGAAGATGGCAACTGTTCCAAGCATCAGGTTCGGATGCCGCCAGACGGTGTCGTTGGCGACGGCGTGTCCGCCTTCGGCTTCGGGAATATGCGGCAAACGGAATTTCGCAATCACTACGCCCAACGCAATCAGCGCCAGCGCAATAACAAAATACGGCAGCTTCACCGACGATGCCTCTTGCAGGCG
>Ga0302325_10031663_pt1 | contig 10876 bp, 8 predicted proteins | sample Palsa_T0_2_FD_201948 | JGI IMG/M metagenome (GOLD analysis project Ga0302325, IMG submission 201948) | Peat permafrost microbial communities from Stordalen Mire near Abisko, Sweden - Palsa_T0_2 | ecosystem: Environmental > Terrestrial > Soil > Palsa > Peat permafrost | place: Sweden: Abisko... | reverse complement strand
ATTTGCACGCTCGCTATAGAACTCCCGCGGTGGCGACGGTAGTCACCGCCGTCATCGCCGCCGCACTGAGCGCGGTCCTTCCGATCAGTCTGCTCGGGCAAATGGTTTCGATCGGGGTTCTTGCGGCATTCATCGCTGTCGCGCTCGCGGTGCTCGTGTGGCGCCGCAAATATCCACAGGCATTGCGCCCATTCCGCACGCCCGCGGTGCCAGCAGTTCCCGTTGGCGCAGTTTTGGTGTGCGGCTACATGGCCGCAGGTTTGCCGGCCGCGACCTGGTGGCGCTTTGGCTTGTGGCTTTTGCTCGGGGTTGCCATCTATTGGCTATACGGAGCGCGATCGAGCCGACGCGCGAACGTAGTCTCTGCCGGCGATGCCTAGGCTCATTCGCTTGTCCGCGGTCGAGCGGCGTTGTATGGTCCTTGAGAGGAGACGTGCGCGCCCGGCAACGATGTTGACGCTCGCGCCACACCGGCGTCGTGCCGGCGTAGAAATGGAGAATGTCAAGGGGAAGCACCATGGTGAAGCGCTCCGGTACGTCCAATCGAGAGATCGCGGACGCGAGAGAGGCCTCGATTTTGCACGTCGCATTCGCCGCAGGACTTTTGGCGCTCGCGATTGCGTCGCCCTCGTGGGCGCAGCAGACACCAGAGGCAAACGCATCGAATGCGTCTGCGGGGCAGGGCGGGCTTCAGGAGATCGTGGTTACCGCAGAGAAGCGCTCCGAAACGGTCCAAGCGACGCCGATGAGTGTCACCGCGTACTCGGGCGCGCAGCTTTTGGCTGCCGGTATTTCGGACATGTCCGAAGTCGGCTATGAAACGCCGGGTGTGTCGGAGCGCAATTCCGGGCCCGGCCAGACAGAGTATGAGATGCGCGGTATCGCCTCCGCGGGCGGTCAGGCGCCGACGGTCGGCTTCTACCTCGACGACACGCCGCTGACGCCACCAAATGAGGCTCTCTTGGGCCGCGTCGTAATAGACCCCACGCTTTATGATCTCAACCGCGTCGAGGTTTTGCGCGGGCCTCAGGGCACACTGTACGGATCAAGCTCGATGGGCGGCACGATCAAGCTCGTGACCAATCAACCTGATCCGAGCGGGATTGCAGTGAGCGCCCAAGCCATTGCTTCGGATACCAAGGACGGCGGGCTCAATTACACCGTCAACGGCATGCTGAACCTCCCACTGGCGGATAAGCTGGCGCTGCGCATCGTCGGCACCGATAGCTATACCGGCGGCTGGATCGACCGCGTTGTTCTCAATCCGTTCCCGCTCGAGACCAATGGTGGTTTCACTCGTGGCAACGTCCTCGCCGCGCCGGTCGAGCACGATTACAAGGACGCGAACTGGTCGCAGGTGCAGGGTGTGCGTGCAGCCCTTCAGTGGCAACCCACCGACGCGTTGACCATTACGCCGTCCGTTTTCGTTCAGACGATCACCCAGGGCGCTCCAGACTTCGTCGATGATCCTCCGGGAGTCAAATACGAAGCGCACTACCAGCCCTTCGATCAGAAAGAGCCCTACGCCGACAGCTTTGAGCTCTTTACTCTGCCGATCAAATACGATTTCGGCCCAGTCGAGTTGACGTCCTCGTCGGCGTACTACCGTCGTCAGACCCACCTCGAGCAGGACACCTCTGAAGTCGCGCAGGATTTCCTCACGGCGCTCTACGGCGCTCCGAAGCTCCTCGGCATTCAGAATGTCACTTATGCGGAAGCCGGTCCGGTCACGGCGTTCGAGACGGACTACACGAGCCAATTCAGCGAAGAGGTGCGCCTGACCTCGACCGGCGACAGCGCGTTTCAATGGCTTGTCGGCGCGTTCTATGAGGATTACAAGACGAATACCGCCATTGGCACGACCACCCCAGGTCCGATTGTCGCGGAGTTGTTCGGCGTACCGTCTTACTTCTACCTGGCCTTCGACAACGATCTCAAGCAATACGCCGGTTTCGGCGAGGCGTCGTATCGCTTTCTGGATAATTTCAAGATCACCGGTGGGTTGCGCTACTACTCCTATAAGAGTAGCGAGAATCTTATCGAGGATGGCGGCCTGATCTCGGGAATTGGACCGCCGATTACCCGCTCGCTACCGGCCTCGGCATCCGGCGTCAATCCCAAGCTCAACTTGTCTTATGAACCCACCAAGGATCTGACGCTCTACGTTCAGGCCGCCAAGGGTTTTCGCCCAGGCGGTGGCAACGCGCCATCGCCCAACACGTGTCCGCCAAACCCGGACCAGTTCAGCCCGGATTCGATCTGGAGCTACGAGGCGGGTGAAAAATTGCGAATATTCGACAATCGGGTGACGATTAACGGCGCCATCTACTACGAGGATTGGACGGGCATTCAGCAGCTCGTGACAGAGGCCTGCGGTGCCACGTTTACCTCAAATGCCGGCACCGCGCACGTGTACGGCGGTGAGCTCGAGGCTAGCATTGCCTTGACGTCGGAGCTGACGCTTACGACCTCGGCGGGCTACACGCACGCCAATATCGTCTCCGCCGTGCCGGGCGCCTCGTTTGTCGATGGCCAACGCGTGCAGGATGTGCCCGACTGGACCGAGACCACCTCGATCGTGTATCGGCACCCGATCTCGGATGACTATGCGGTGGTTCTGCGCGGCACCAACGAGTACACCGGTACGATGACCGACGTCACCTTCAACCAGAACCTCGTACCGGCGCGCGATATCGTGAAGTTTCGCGCCGGCTGGTCGAGTGACACCAAGGTCTCGGTATACGGCTTCGTGAACAACATATTTGATAAGCGAACCATCCTCGGGGATCCAGAGGAAATATCATTTTTCGTTCCGGCGTTGAATCGAGAAGTGGCCAACCAGCCGCGGACGGTCGGGGTGGAACTGAATTATGCCTGGGGCGGTGGACGCGCCAGTCCTTAAGGACAAACGCAGCGGATGCGAATCCGGAAGAATGCGGATTGGGGGAATGGCATTGCGGACGCGCTTTTAGCGCGCCGCTCAGCCGGTACGCAGAACCGCAAGCTTGCTGTGGGTGCGCTCAGCCTCTGATTCTTCGCCGGCCGGTTCATCGTCGCGCTGCCGGCGCAATAGCTCCTCGAAGTCGGCGGCCGAAACGGGCGTACTGAAGTGAAAGCCCTGGTACTGATCGCAGCCCAGGGTCTTGAGGAAATCGAGCTGATCAGGGGTTTCGACGCCCTCGGCGACCACTTTCAACCGCAGGCTATGCGCAAGAGAGACAATGGCGCGCACGATCGAAGCATCATCCGGGCGTGTCATGATTTCACTGATAAATCCGCGGTCGATCTTTAGCTTGTCGATCGGGAAGCGCCGCAGGTAACTCATGCTGGAGTAGCCGGTGCCAAAATCATCCACGGACACGAGCACTCCCATCTTGCTTAGCTGCTCCAGAATCGAGACCGATTCCTCCGGGTTGGTCATGACCGCGCTCTCGGTGAGCTCCACTTCCAGGTAGCTCGGATCCAGATCCGCATCGAGCAGGGCCTGACGGATCGTCGCGAGCAGGTTCTTTTGGCGGAACTGCGAAGCCGACAAATTCACGGCCACGCGCACTTGCGGCAGGCCTTTGCGCTGCCAGGCTTTGGCCTGCCGGCAGGCTTCGCGCACCACCCACCCGCCGATTGGACCGATGAGCCCGGAGTCCTCGGCAAGCGGAATGAATTCGTTGGGAGAGATGAGCCCGCGCTGGGGATGCCGCCAGCGAATCAATGCCTCGACGCTGTGTACGGCGCCGGATTTGACGTCGACCTTGGGCTGATAGTCGAGTTCGAACTGCTTCAGCGCGATGGCTTCGTGAAGATCGCTTTCCAAGCGGACCTTGTCCTGAGACTGCGTGTCCATTCCCGGTGCAAAACACTGAGCGTTGTTGCGCCCGCGCTGCTTGGCGCTGTACATGGCCGCATCGGCGCGCGCAATCAAGGTTTCGGTAGTCGTGCCGTCGGCCGGGTAAAACGCGATGCCGATGCTCGGGCTCGTATGAATATCCACTCCCGCGATGCGCATGGTCGGTTTGAGCGCTTCGATCACCCGCTGCGCCAGAAGCTCGGCATCATCGCGCGCGTCGATCGGATGCAGGATCATGACGAACTCATCGCCACCGCTGCGGGCAAGCGTATCGATGGCTCGTGCCACCCCGGTCAGGCGACGCGCCGTTTCCTGCAATAACTCATCGCCGGCGCGATGGCCGAGTGAGTCATTGATCAGCTTGAAGCGGTCGAGATCGACCATGAGGAGCGCGAACAGGTGCCCATTGCGTTGAGAGTGAGCGATCGCCTGCGCCAGGCGATCGTCGAGCAATACGCGGTTTGGTAGCCCCGTCAACGCATCATGCGTCGCTAAATGGCGCAGCTGTTTGTTTGCAGCCTCCAGGCCCTCGGTGCGCGCGCTCACGACCTGTTCCAAGGTATCCATCTGCCGGCGCACGATGCGCTCGTTGTCCCACTTGCGCGTCAGCGCACACGCGCATTGCAGGACCTCGATGGGCTCGAAGGGTTTTTTGATGATCAGGAGTTTGTCAGCATGCCCCAGACGGGCCACGACTTCGGTCCAATCGTAGTCGGAATGCGCCGAACAGATGACGACCTGCACATCGGGATCCACAGCCCAGAGTTTCTCAATGGTCTCAAGGCCGTCCCAACCCGGCGGCATGCGCATGTCGACGAAAGCGACTGCATAGGGATGGCCGGCGGCAAGAGCCGCGCGGACGCATTCAACGCCTTGTTCGCCTTGCAGCGCGGAATCCACGTCAAAAGTGGGGCGCACATCGACGGCTGCCGATTCGCCGAAAATCGCAAGCTCGGCTGCCGCAAGGTCGGCCTCACCATCATCCGCCCGCGTGAGGATCTTGCGGAAATCGTCGTGAATCGCCCGATTGTCGTCGATGACGAGAATGCGCTGGTTGGCGATCGCGTCGCCCTTAGCCATGCCTCTGCTCCGGCGGATTCGATGGCAGTGTGAGTGTAAACGCAGCGCCGCGACCGACTCCCTCGCTGCACACCGTGAGGGAGCCGCCGATCTCCCGCGCGGTCAGGGCTCCGCTGTGCAAGCCGAAGCCGTGTCCTTCTTTTTTCGTCGTGAAGCCGTGTGTGAACATCCGCTCCATATGCTCGGGGGAGATTCCCACGCCGTTGTCGATGACCTGGATCTGCACTCCGTGGGGAGATTTGGCGATGCGGACAACAACCTTCTTATCGGTGCGGCCCGATGCATCGCAGGCGCATTTGGCATTGCGCTCGAGATTCACAAGGATCTGCAGGACCTTATGCTTGTCAACCGTAATAGGCGGTACGGGCTCGAATTCGCGCTTCAGCGTGACGCCATGGCGCGCGAATGCTCCGCGGTTCATGGACAGGCTGTCTTCCACCAGTGCCGCCACATCGACGGTTTCGCTGACACCGCAACGCTTCGCGTAGGTCTGCTGAGTTGAGACGATATCCTTGATGTGGTCGATATCGCGGCCGAGTGACTCGAGTTCCGTGAGGAGCGATCGCTGCGTGTTGAGAATATGGCTCGACAGCTGCGCGAGGAAGTCAGGGATGCGCTTGCCACGTTCATCGTCCGTCATGAATGTGCCAAGGCGAGCAGAATTTTCCTGCAGCAGCGCGACCAGGCGGGCGAGTGAATCGCTCTTCAAGTTCCTGACACGGTCAGCGACCAGATTTGCGGAGACGTTCAGGCTGTTGAGGACATTGCCGACGTTGTGCAAGACGTTGGTCGCGACTTCGGCCATGCCTGCCTGACGTGAGGCGCTGACGAGCGCCTTGTGCACGCGGTCAATTTCCATCTCGGCGGCCTTGCGCTCCGTAATGTCCTCCAGGGTGCCCACTGCCCCGTAAAGCGTGCCATCCGGATCGCGCGACGGTGCAACGGTGACCCGCGCCCACACGATGCCGCCGTCTTTTTTGATATAGCGCTTTTCGATCGTGTAGAACTTGACCTCGCCGCGCCACAGCCGCTGCATGGCCGCTTCGCTGCCTTCGAGGTCGTCTGGATAAGTAATCTCGGGAAACCGTTTGCCGGGAAGCTCCTCGGCGGAATAGCCCAGCATCGCGCAGAAGGCGCTATTGAAGCGGGTGATGCGATCATCGAGATCAACTTGAGCGATGCCGATGGGCAATTGCTCCATGGTGGCGCGAAAGTGCGCTTCTACGCGGCGCAAGTCCTGTTGAGCAGTTTGCAAATCCGCTGCGGCGGCGTCTTCGGCAAGACGGCCATGCAACTGGGCAAGATTGCGAAGGGTGGTCACGGATGGCCTCCGTTGTCGCCGACGCTCCGGCGAGAATCGGCTTAATCCATAGTACCTGCGGCGATATTCGCGGACGATGTTGCAGCGCGAAAGCGCGCAATACGTCACAGTGAGATCGCTTGCGGCGCTCACGTTTCTTGACAAGAGAACGTGATATTGAAGCCAAGGGCGCAGTGCTTCGCGTTCAGTGCGAAATAGCTGAACGCATTGACTCCAGGTCGATTGTCGAAGCGAATGAAGCTCCGGTAAAAGCCTTCGAGTCTTCTAAAGCGCCGCTCGATGTCGTTGCGCAGACGTTTTAAGACTTTCTTGGACCTCAGGCCGGACCCTAGCGAGCGGACGCCGTCGTTCCGTCCGACCAACGTGACAGCGGCACTAGGAACATCGTCTCGGGCTCCGGGACTTCACGGTCGTCGAGGAGCACCGGAGACCCCGGCAGGTTTGCTCCCCAGGTCGCGCCCGCGACTTTTGGCACATGGATCATGAGATGCGGGTGCCAATGGCCCACGCCATCGCCCAGGTACCCATCCTTAGACATCATGAAGGACATCGCGCCCGGATTGGGTGGGAGAAGTTCCTTGCGCGCGACCGCGGCGCGAACCTCGTCGAGAATCTTTTCTTTCGAGTCTCCGGCGAGTGCGAGCTTTGTTCGCCGGAGCCGGTACGCGAGAATGGACCCGGACGCTGCCGGATTGTAGCAAACCGGTCCCCTCAACTTCGGGTTCCAGAAATCGGGGCTTGCACCCGGCGACATCCACGACCTCTCCACGAGACAGGTGAATCCGTTCGTGCCGCGGACGGCGGTCTGGTAACCCTGCGAATCGAGAATGAGCACCGTGGCCTTGTCGGAGATCGCGGCCGGCGCGGCGCTGCGCGCGAGTGCGATCTCGGAACCGGGAGCCATTAGATATTGCTCAAGAGGCGCCATCCGCTCGTACGGAGACGCCTCGGCCGCCGCGAAGCCTGCCAGTGCCGATAACAGTACTACCCGCGCGCAGGCTCCAGCCCATCGAGCCAAGTGTCCTCTGTTCATGCGGAAGTTCCTTTCGGGTATGACCATCCTACCGACGGCGCAAGCCAGGTATGGTCTTAATTTTAAATCGGCAATTGCGGCCCCATACGTGCATACAGACTGGGTGTTTCGAGTGTTATTTCCATCTCGGCAGAGTGTCAACAGATCCTAGCGACGCAGGCCGGAGTTTTTGACCGGTTCCCGTGTGGCGAGCGCAATGCCGCCGAGCAGTAGAACGGACGCTGCTGCGAGTCGAATGGTAATCGGCTCCGCAAATAGAATGACGCCTCCTAAGCTTGCAAGGAGCGGCACACTCAATTGCAGATTGGCGGCGGCGATCGCGCGAAGACGCGGCAGTGCGGTATACCAGGCTGCATATCCGACGCCTGAGGCGATAGCGCCGGAAAGAATCGCCAGTACGACGCCCATACGATCCCAGGCGCCGTGTCGCCACATGATGGCGCTGATCAGGAGGGCGCCGGGAACGGCGCGAGCGAAGTTCCCGGCCGTATCGCGCAGCGGATCGCCCGAGCGTCGACCGCGCAGTGAGTAGATGCCCCAGGCAACACCCGCGCACAGCATGAGTGCGCTCTGCACTGCAGGTGCTGCGGAAACCCCTGGAAATACGAGCGTCACCAAACCGCTCATCGCCAGTACCCAGCCGAAGGCAATTCTAAAATTGATCCGCTCACCTGCGGCCAATCCGGCCGCGATCATGACCAGCTGAACGGCACCGAAGAGTAGGAGTGCGCCCGTGCCAGCTGTGATGGCGACGTACGCAAAAGAAAATCCGGTGGCGTAGGCGAGCAGGGCAAATGACGAAGCCCATGTGCCTCCCAGCGAGCCACGACGGTTGCCGAGTTGGACCAGGAGCCACAGCGTGATCGCGCCGGAGACGATGCGCACGCTGGTGAAGCTTGCCGGGTCAATGCTCGTTTGCCTCAATGCCATGCGACAAAGGATTGAGTTGGCGGCAAACGCAATGAGCGCGAACCCGGTGGCCAGTGCAACCCGGCTCAAGCGAGCGCCTGCCCCAGATCGTCGATCAGATCTTCGCAGTCTTCGACGCCGATCGAGAGGCGCAGCAGATTCTGCGGAGTCGTCGATCCGGGTCCCTCGATCGATGCACGATGCTCGATGAGGCTTTCTACGCTGCCAAGACTGGTTGCAGGCGTGAAGAAGCGGGTACGGCGCACCGTGTCGAATGCCGCCTGGCTGCCCTTGGCGATGCACACCGACAGCATCGCGCCGAAACCGTCATGCATCTGCGCTGCGGCGACTGTGTGCCCCGGATGCTGCGACAAACCGGGATAGTAGACGCGCTCCACCGCCGGCTGAGTGCACAGAAACTCAGCAATCCGCAGCGCGCTTTCGCACTGCGCGCGCACGCGGATCCCGAGTGTCGAGATGCTGCGCCTGAGCAACCAGCAATCAAATGGCCCGAGACCCGTGCCGCAGGTACGCTGCCAACTGTGCAATTGCTCAAGGAGTGTGCCGTCTTCGCGAACCACGAGGATGCCACTGAGCACATCGCTGTGGCCGCCGAGGTACTTTGTCCCGCTGTGCATGACGATATCGACGCCAAAGTCGAATGGCGTCTGGCATACCGGTGTTGCGAAAGTGTTGTCGCATGCGACCAATGCGCCTGATTCATGGGCCATCGCAGTCACGACTCCAAGATCCGTGATACTCAAGAGCGGATTGGTCGGCGTCTCAACCCATACCAGGCGCGTGCGCGCGCTGAGCATCGCCCTGACGGCGGCGGGTTCGCTGAAGTTAGCAAAGTCGACTGTGATGCCGCGCCCGCGCGCGTGTTCACGCAGTTGTTTGAGCGTGCCGTAATAGGCTTCCAGAGGCGCCACCACGTGATCGCCGCTGCGCAGCAGCTCGAATACCGCCATGTTCGCGGCCAGGCCTGAAGCAAAGGCTGCGGCACCGATGCCGCCTTCGAGAGCCGCCATGCACGACTCGAGGGCCCCTCGATTTGGCGCACCTTCCCGGCTGTACCTGTAGCCTCGCGAATATGCCCCGTCGGCGTCTCGCTCGAAGGTCGTCGTGAGATAGATGGGTTCTGCGATCGCACCGGTTGCTGCATCGGGCGCGTGCGCGGCACGCACGCATCGGGTATTTAGCCTGGGCTGGCGCATAGCAATTGCTCCGATCGGCCGTTGCGGACTCTTGCGCAGCCGCGACCGCGCTGCCTGCTTGTGCACCACGATCATATCATCGGGTCGAATTCGGGGTTAAAGTTGCGCGCGCCGCGACCGCGTCAATGATCCGCCGCTCTCGGGCTTTCACGATACGAGGCATGGAGGAAGGAAGATATGGCCAAACCCGGGCGGTGCAGGAGCTTCGATGCCGTCATTTTTTTGTTTGCGGTCGCGTGTGTCGCCACGGCAGGCGATGAGCAGCAGGCGCAAATCCTGGGTAATTGGCTGACCGAGTCCAAGGACGGCATCATTCAAATCAGTCAAAGCGCAGACGCGAACTACGAGGGGCGCATTGTCGGAGGCAGCCATCCGGGGCGCCTTGACGACAGGAATCCCGATGCGACCCAGCGCAGCAAGCCCCTACGGGGCCAAGTCATCTTGCGCAATCTGCATTACGACGGCGCAGGCAAGTGGTCCGGCGGAGCGATTTACGAGCCTGACAGTGGACGCACCTACAGCTGTCTCGTCGAACTCATCGCACCCGATAGCCTCAAGGTGCGCGGTTTTATCGGGATATCGCTGCTGGGCAAGTCACAGATCTGGACGCGCTACGTGGGAACATCAATGGATCTTCCGAGCATACGGTGAGTACCGAGCGCGCTCGATACAGCGTGTGACGAGTAATCTTGGCTTTTCTTTGCACGCACGAAGCATGAGCTTGTACGATGGCTGCGCAATGTCTATCTCGCGTCGGCACGGCGGCTAGGTCGCGCGTTAGTATCTCGTCAGGATTGCGAAGGTACGAACATGGGACTTAAAGAACTGATTGCGACTGCATCCTCGCTACGGGCAAGCGATTTGCATTTGGAAGCCGGAACGCCTCTCGTTGTGCGTGTCAAGGGCGAGCTCGTCACCGTCGGTGAATCCATCCCGGGCGCGCATCTCATTGAAATCGGCAAGGAGCTGCTGGGCCCGGACGCTTGGAATCATTTTATAGCTCGCGGCTCTGCGGATGTGTCGAGCAGGGTCGCCGGTGTGCAGTGCCGCATCAATCTATTCCGCACGGTTCGCGGAATGGCGATGGCCGTGCGATTGTTGACGTCTTCGGTCGATAGTCTGCGTGCGTGTAATCTGCATCCGGACTTGCGCAAGCTCATCGAAGCGCGCACCGGTCTTATCGTCGTTTCCGGTCCGACCGGGAGCGGTAAGTCGACGACTCTGGCCGCGTTGATCGGCGAGCTCAATTCCTCGTTAGCCCGAAACATCATCACGATTGAAAGTCCTCTGGAGTACCTGTTTACGAACCGCCGCTCCTATATCCGGCAGCGCGAGATCCCGACACACTCGCCGAGTTTTGAGCAGGCGATCATCGACGCGCTGCGCGAGAATCCGGACGTGCTCGTCATCACTGAGATGCGCACTCCGGAGGTCATGAGACTTACGCTGAATGCCGCGGAGACCGGGCAGCT
>Ga0302325_10031662_pt1 | contig 10877 bp, 7 predicted proteins | sample Palsa_T0_2_FD_201948 | JGI IMG/M metagenome (GOLD analysis project Ga0302325, IMG submission 201948) | Peat permafrost microbial communities from Stordalen Mire near Abisko, Sweden - Palsa_T0_2 | ecosystem: Environmental > Terrestrial > Soil > Palsa > Peat permafrost | place: Sweden: Abisko... | reverse complement strand
ATCCGAGTCGATCTGCGCAGAACCCGCCCATGGTTGCGCGGTCGATCGAGAATCGCGAAGCGCAGCGCAGGCCCCTGGACTCGTCCAGTGCTTCGAGCATCTCGAAGCATCTTTCTGGCGAGTCGAGCGCGACCGCTGGCAGGGTGGGGCCCAGCAAGAACGCGATGCCGTCCACGTTACTCGCGGCCTACGTCGGGTGTGCCGGAGGCGCGCGCCGCGTCGCACAAAGGGTCGCCAGCCTTCGTCACCCCGTCGAGCGATTCACACGCCGCTTCGACGTCGAAAGGATCCTGGGCGATGGCTTCGACGAAATCGTTCGCAGCAGAGGGATCAAGTGCCGATGCAGCGAACCTCCCGCGAATCGCCCACCACGGAGCATACGATCCGTAAAGCTCGGCCGGTTCGCCGAGGACGCGTCGGGCGTCGTCCATCGACTCCTTGTCGAGAGCCCGCGCCTTGAGGTAGCGAACGTGCGGGTCCGAGAGCAGCGGCCCCGTAATGCTGTCGAGCTCCGTGGCTGCGTCGCGGCCGTGGCCACGACCGATGAGAAGCTCCGCGAGACGCACATGCTCTCGCATGGTTCGCGTGTCTTTCGTCTCGGCGGCGAGCAACGACGCAGGCGGCGACTCGTTTTGGGTCGCGAGCTGCGCGCGCCAGCGCACGTCCCAGCCCTGTAGATTCGACCCCGTGGCGCTCTGCAAGGCTTGTTCGATTGGGGTACCCGCACGCAACGCGGCGAGGAGCTTCTTCGTCGCATCGTCGCCCGCGTGCGTCACCATCGTCCGAACGAAGCTCGTCACTTCGGCAAACGCGACCATCGCTTGATCCGCGCTTGGGAGCATCGCAATCGACGGACCAAGCTTGTCGAGCGGGAGGTCCAGGTGCTTCTGAATCCCATAGGCAACGATGCTCTCTGGAGATGGGCGATCGTCGAATCCATTCGGGGAGCGCCATCTGAGCTCTTCGCGCTTCGCCAGACCCTCTTGCAGCCACAGCGGAGCCCTGTCGGCCGACGCATGCGTCACCGCGAGGTGCGTGAGCTCGTGCGCGAGGGTATCGCGCCACGCGAAGCCGTGCTGGCTCGCACGCGGCGACAGCAGCGTGACGCGTCCCCATTTCGCGACACCAACCGTGCCCGTCGTCGACGCCGATTCATAGGGCAGGCCAGTCATCGCAGAGAGGGCGACGAGATCACGCACCACGACGACGCGTGTTGGCTGCGGCCAGTCGACACCGAGGTCTCGCGTGATGCTGTCGCGCGCTTTGACGACCGTGTCGATGAGCACCGGTGCGAGCACGCGATCCGCATCGTCTTGAAAGCGGATCCATACGTGCGAGACTTTGTCATCGACGACGCTCGTCTCGGCCGTCGTGCGTGCGCATCCCCGCGCGATTTCGCCAAGCCCGCTGTCGTAACGCTGGACGTATTCGTCTTCGTCGAGCTTGGCGAGCTGCGGGTCCGACAGTGTGTTCGCCGCCGCATCACAGTCCCCTTCGTAAACCTTCAGGCGTGCGCGCTCGAACGCAACGTAGGGGTCGGTGGGGTCTGCCTTCTCGAGCAACGTGCGCGCAGCGTCCAGGTCGAGACCGATGATGAGGTCACGAGCCCGAGACGCGCCTGCCGGATTCGACGGCCGCGTCGCGACGTCGGCGACGGCATCGCCCCCGAGCATGAGGCACGCCACGACCAGCACTGAAAGCCACGTGCGCCTCATCGCAGCAACCCTTCCGCGTAGCGCGTGATGGCGTCCTTGTGTTTGCTCGATGCCGGCTCGCTCAATCCATGGAGAACACGCTTGCGAAACTCCTCGGGGCCCTTGTGAGCATCCGCCTTGGGAATGTCGGCTTGACCACCGCTACGGCTGCGACCTTCACCGTCCTCCGAGAGCTCGCCCTCGTCTTCGGCGTCGTCGCCGAGTGCTTGTTTCGCGGCGTCGAGCTTGTGCTGCGCTTCTTTTTGTTTGGTAGCTCCATTGTCGGCATCCCCGCGCTGGAGCGCTTGCGCGGCCTCGCGCGACGCGCGCTCCGCACCATCGAGCGCTTCGAGCGCCGCCTCGGGAAGGGACCCTCGCTCGCGGCTGTGCTCGGCGAGCTTGCGTGCCCGCTCCGCGAGCTGCTGCTCCTCCGTGCCGCTCTTGCCGAGCTCGGCACCCGCGTGCTGCGCCGCTCTTTTCTTGAGCTGGGCCAGCTGATCCTCCGCCCATTTGATTTCAGGCTCGAGGTGCTTTTTGGCGTCGTCGAGCTTCTTGTTTGCGCCATCGGCCGTGCGATCGTCCCACATGCGGTACCGCTCTCGCGCCGCGATGCCCTTGGCCTCGTCGATGGCGTGAAGCGCTTGCGTGCCGCTCTGAACGGCATCGTCCAACGAACCACTCTCGAGCGAGCGAGCCATCTGTTCGCCAAGCTCTCGTGCCGCTGCGCCTTTGCTCGTCCACGTGTCACTCCCGCCGCCGACGCTCGGGAGATCCTTGACCGCTTCACGCACGTTCGCCGCGTGCGGCTTCGCGTCATCCCGCAGCTGTTTCAGCTCGTCCTCGTCTACGGCGTGGCTCAACGCCTGGTCGACTTTGCCCATGGCCCCCGCGTGATCCTGTGTGAGTTGCTCCAGATCCTGCGCCGCTTCGTTGAACGCGCGCTCGGCCTCGCTCGGCTCGTCACCACTTCCACCGCCCGATTGAGCGCCGCTGCCCGATTCACCGTGTGCGTGACCGCCGCTACCGCCGCGTGAACCAAACGACGGATCGGCCTTCGCCAGTCGCTCCTTGAGATCGCGCGCTGCAAGCTCTGCGTGCGCTAGGTCACCGCCTGCGGTGGCGCGTGCCACGCGTAACAGCCCTGCGTGAATCGCACCTGACAAGTCGCGCCCAAGCATCCCGAGATGCGCGAGTTGTCTCTCGCCTCCTTCGAGGACCTGCACCGCCCCATCCGCACGGGCCTTTGCCTGCGTCAGCTCGCGACCCACACGCTGATCCCCGATCCCGCCGGCGAGATCTTCGGCGACGTCTGCGAGTTGCTTCGACGCAGTGCGTGCGTCTTTGCGCGCAAGCCCACGTACGATGCCGTCGATCACGAGCACCATCGTCTCTGTCGTCTTTACGACCTTCGCATGCGTCGTGGCGGTCGCGCCGCGACGTTCAGCGGCGACGGAATCCGCGACTCTCTTCTGCTGCGCTCGAACGAGGGCGACCAGGCGTGACGGAAGGACGACGCCGTATGAGGTCAGAAGCGTTCGATCGAGCGACGACGCTACGTCGTCGGCGCCACGCTTCTCGTCGTCTAGGAACGTCTTCGTCTTACCGGGCACGTTCTCCATGCGCCACGCGAGAACGTCAACATACGCGTCGCGAAGCGCGCGCAACGCGTCGAGTCGTGTGGCTTCCGCTTCTCCGATGTCGGGCGGGAGCAACATGAACGACTCACTCACGCCCCATTTGGGGCCCGTGATGGGATCGTTGTCCTTCGCTTCGACGCGCACGAGAACCGCAGCGTGGCTTTGCTTGATGTACTTGTCGCTCGGGTGAAGGACGGACCCGCCGCGATCCGATCGCGTCTCGCCGTCGAGGTGCGCAAGAACCCTTCGTTCTTCGGGGCGCCCCGCTGACTTCATGACGAGGTGAATTTCGCGAAGGCCGTGATCGTCGGTCGCCTCGTAACGGATGGGAATGTCATCCTTCCCTTGCGGCGACGTCAGCGCAATCGTCTTGGGCGCGCCCTCGAGCTTCACGATGGGTGCGGCGTCCGCGATCGATGTGACGTCGGTGGCATCAGGCTCTGGAATGACGACGCTGCCGAACCGCGCGACGATGCGAAGCTCCACGCTGTCTTGGACCGGCCAGCGCGCGACGACCTTGTCGCTCCCATCGTCCACGAACGGGACTTCGCTTTTCCCGTCCGTGAGCACGAGCCGGCGGCCAGCGTGGAGCGGCTCGCCGCGAAACGTGAGCAGGGTGCCGCGCGGCAACGACAGGTGGCCGTAGATTGGCTTCTTATGCTCCTCGTCGTGCAGATATTCCGGCGGACGCGCCATCAGGGTGAGGTCTTGTACGTACGGCAACCCAACGGGAGCCGTTCCCCCGCGGGATACGAGAACATCCGCTCCCTCGATCACCGAGAAGGCGTGCGTGCCACCAAGGCCAAGACCGATGACCGCGACGACGATCGCCGCGCCGTTCGTACGACGTGCCGCACGTTTAGCTTCATCGACGATGCGGTCGCGCGGGAGCGCGGCCAACTGGCGCGCGACATGCAGTTGCGCGAGCACTCCAGACGTCGATCGGTCCTTCGGAACACCGTCGTCATCGAGGAGCGAGAGCGCACGGAGGGCGCGTGCGGCGCGTTCTGGGTCGGCGCGTGACGCGAGACGCTCGATGGCGACACGCGGGTCATCCCATCGCCGCCGCTGGCGCAGAAATACATACGTGGCCACCCCGCAGCTGATCACGAGCAAGCCGCCGGCAGCCACCCGCGAACGTACAGTGCCCGTGCGAGCAAGCAACATCGCCACCACGAACGCGAGCGCAAGTGCAACGAAAACGGCACGACGTCGTGGCCGCTTGAGAGTCTCACGCCACAGGGCGACGAGGTCCGAGAGCGCGTCGCCGATGATGCGCGCGGTGGTCTTCTTCTTCACACCGCGTCGACGCGGCCTCCGTACCGTCATGGGCCAAAACCAGGCAAAGTGAACTCCGTCGGCACTGCGCTCGGAATGGGCAACTGCGGCGAGCCGCTCGGGAACGGCAGCGCGATCTTCGTCGGAAAGGGAAACGGTGACGATGTCGTGCCGGCGTCTATCCGCGTGCTCGGACGCGACGTCGTGGCGGTCGGCGTCTTCGACAGTGGACGAAGTGCCGACGAGTGCTCGTCGGTGCTCACAGTCACGGCAGACGATACGATCGCGAGGCTCCCAACAGCGGGGGAGCTCACGCTCGGCCGTGGCTGTACGACGCTCGCGCGAGGCTGCTGCGCAAGCGCGAGCGCCACGACAGCGCCGATTCCGAGAAGCAGCGCAATGGCGATGAGCGGAAGCGCGCTCGCGCTCCGTGGTGGCGGCGGGGGATCGGAGTCGATCGGATCGAGCGGCGGCGAGCCGTACGCAGCGTGGTCGACGGGCGTTCCGCGAAGCGTGCTCGGGGCGGTCGTTCGTGGTGCCGCCTCCTCTCGGTCGGTCGGGGGCGATGACGGCTTCGCCGAGATCGCAAGCGGGAGAGGTAACGTGCCGCCCGCATCGTGACCTACGAGCCGATCGAGTGCGAGCCTCATCTCGGCTGCCGATTGAAAACGCATCTCCGCGCGTGCGGCCATCGCGCGATGCGTGAACCCGGCGAGGGGCGGCGGAACGCTGGGCAGAGCATGCACGAGCGGCTTCACGTCGCCACGTTCGACCTTCATCGCGATCACGCGCGGGTCGTCGCCCATGACCGGGCGGGTGCCTGAAAGCATCTCGTAGAACATCACACCCAGCGCGTAGAGATCGCTCCGCGCGTCGGCGCGGTCCGCGGAGAACGCTTGCTCGGGAGACATGTACTCGGCAGTCCCCATCGTCACGCCCGCGAGCGTGAGGTTCGCCGCGCCATCACGCTTGACCTTGGCGATGCCGAAATCGATGAGCTTCACGACGGTCTTCTGCGTACCGTGCGTGACGAAGACGTTCTCGGGCTTGAGATCACGATGAACCACACCGAGCGCATGGGCGGCTTCCAGCGCCTCGAGGATCTGCAGGGTGAATGCACAAGCGACACCGGTCGACAGCTTCCGCTCGCGTTCGAGCAGAGCGAGGAGCGTCTCGCCTTCGAGAAGCTCCATCACCATGTACGCGTCGCCCTCGGGTGTGCGATCGACGTCGATCACTTGCGCGACGTGTGTGCTTCGGATTTGCGCCGAGACACGAGCCTCTTGCAGGAACCGATCGACGATGCCGGGCCTCGACGCGATCTCGGCGTGTAGCACCTTGATGGCGACGCGCGTACCGAGACGTTCGTGCATGGCCTCGTAGACAGCGCCCATCCCGCCGTCTCCGAGCAGCCGCATGAGGCGATATTTGCCGTGCAGCGCGTGACCGATGCCAAGAGGCACGAACGATTCGTAGCAAGGATTGGCGCCTCGCGCGAACCCGCAGCGAAGTCACGCGGCCTGAACGCCCCGGTCCCGCAAGAGGGCGCCTACTGTCTCGGGATCGTCGATCGCGGCAAACACGGGTAAAAGCGTGTCGGTCTCGCCTCGCTCGCCAAACGCCCCGCTTGCCGCCAACGCTCGAGCTTGCGGGCCATCGAGCACCATGAACACGTTGGCGCGTGGTGACCGTCCGAGCGGCGCTTCGATCACATAAGCGATGTGGGCTCGATCGAGGTGGAGCTCGTCGTGCCCGCGACGGATGAGCACGCGACGATCGGTGATGAAATAGCGCGTCTGACGCGTCAGCCGTAACGGGCGTAGGAGCGCGAAGTGAGCGAACGCGACTGCACATGCGACGACGAGCAGGGTGGTGATGGCCACCCCCGCAACGAGCATCGTCGAGAGCGCTGCACCGAGCACGTGCTGGCCGAGCACACGGCCGAGGGGTGGCACAGCGCGCGCTACCATTTGGGCGGACGCCGCGAAGAGGACGACCGAAACAAGCCCCGTCAAGATGCGCCGGACGGACCAGGCCGCGCTCGCTGGCATGGCTGACCACAAGACGCGCTCACCAGCGTCGAGACGTTGGGCGAGCGGGCGATCTCCATCCCCGAGCGGAAGAGTGGGAGAGACGCCACGAACGACCGCCCACAATCGATCGGGCGCCTCGACGCCGTGAAGAACGAGCGTCAGCGTGCGGCGCAATGCTCCCGTCGGGACTGCGCGAACGAGGACGAGGTCCCCGACGTTGGGTGCGATCCAATGAATGCGGGCGTAGCTGATGGCGTGACGTTCGATTGTTCGGCGCAGCGGACCTCGGCGCCAAATGACGTGCTTGTCCGTGACGATGTATTCGACGCGCGACTGCCACACGATCGGCAAGCGCCAAGCGGACGCCGCGATGAACGCACACCACGCAGCAAAAAAGAGCATCCCGCCGATGTGGACCTTCAGGGCAAGGGCCGCGACGACTGCGAAGAGCAGCGCAACCACCGACACGGCAGCAGCGGACCCAGCGAGCACACGGTAGATCGGAGGCGTGCGAAGCACCGCGGGCTTGCCAGCCCACACGATGCTTTCGTTGAAAAGGGAATCACGCGCCGCCATGTCATTCAAGGTGGGGCGCCGAAGCGCCCGTGTCCAGGCGAAGTGCCTACCGACACGGACGTACGAGGTGCGCGAAAGCTTTGCTAAATCGACTTACTGGGGTGCAGATCCGTTGGTGGAAGCGGCTTTGCGACGTTTCTTGGGGAAGTGCCACGCAGCATGGCGTTGCGTGCGAGGGTGTCGCACAGCGCGGGAAACGAGATGCCGGCGACACGTGCAGCCTCTGGGTAGAGGCTCGTCGCGGTCATTCCTGGAATCGTGTTCACTTCGAGGAGCACGACCTCATCGGCCACGATCATGTCCGCCCGCGAAAGGTCACGGCAGCCCAGCACCCGATGGGCTGCGAGGGCGACGGCATGGACCTTCTCCGTGAGTGCAGTGCCCAGGGCGGCTGGACACGTGTGGAGGCTACGGCCTGGCGCGTAGCGCGCCTCGTATGTGTAGAACGCATCCATCGGCGAAGCGATTTCCGTAGCGGCGAGGGCACGGGGGCCGTCTGGAGCGACATCCAACACAGCGCACGTCACTTCCCTACCCTTCACGAATTCTTCCACGATGACCGTGTCGTCGAGGCTCCACGCAGACTCGACAGCATGGGCGACGTCCTCGTCGCTAGCGCTCGCCTCGAAGCGACCGACGCCAATCGCCGAGCCGTTCGACGATGGCTTCACTACGACAGCTCGCCCCAGCGTTGCACGCGCGCGACGGACGCACGCGAGAGCATCTGAGCGCGTCTCGGCGATGCCACGCGCCACGCGGCAGCCAGCCGCGGTGAGCACGACGCGTGCGAGCGCCTTGTCCATGGCGAGCGCGCTCGCGAGCACATCCGAGCCGACGTATGGCAGCCCAAGCACCTCCAACACGCCTTGAAGGGAGCCATCTTCCCCGACCGCACCATGCACGACTGGAAACACGACATCGAACGCTCCGAGTCGCAGACGCTCGCACGCCGACGGCTCGAGCTCGACATACGTCACGCGATGCTCAGCTGCCGCAAGGGCGTCTCCCACCGCCGCAGCCGAGGCTCGGCTCACTTCCGCCTCCGACGACGGACCGCCCTGAATCACGGCGACGTGCATCAGCCGTTTTTCTTGCTGAAGTCGATGAGCTCGATGCCGATCTGCTGCGATGTCTCGAAGATGCGTTTGTCGCGATAAAACTCGCCAAAGACGATCCGCACGATGCCGGCATTCGCGATCAGGCGAAAGCACGACCAGCAAGGCGAGGCGGTGACGTAAATGCCCGAGCGGTCGATGTGTGCGCCACTCTTCGCTGCTTGGACGATGGCGTTGGCTTCGGCGTGGACCGTTCGCACGCAATGGCCGTCCTCCATGTCGTGGCCGACATCATCGCAGTGCGGGAGCCCGCGAACCGACCCGTTGTAGCCCGTCGCGAGAATCATCTTGTCGCGAACGACGACGGCGCCAACATGCTTTCGATCGCAGGTCGAGCGCGTCGCAACCTCTCGCGCAATATTCATGAAATACTCGTCCCAAGAAACGCGCGCTGGTTTCCCTGAAGGCCCCGTGCTCATGGCGGCCGTCGTAAGCGCGTCGTGAGCCCGATGCAAGACGACTTTCGCTTGACACGTCGTGGGGGTCGCGGCACCAAGGCTGCCGTGAGGCTCCGTATCGTCGTCGTCATGGCTGTGCTCGTGGGATCCGCGCTCGTGCTCGCGGCGGCTGGGGATGATCGGGTGGCAACCGAGAGTGCCATCGCCGAGCTCGAGCGGAATCCGCACACGAAGGAGCTCTGCGCCGACGCCCTTTCCAGATCGCGGCTCGCGCTGGAACGCGCCCGTCGCATGCGCAGCGCGGGCGACGACCGGCACGCCCGTCTCGCCGAGGGCCTTGCGCGTGAATGGGTTCGGGTCGCCCAGGAGCTTGCGCATGCGGACGAGGTCGAGTCGAAAGCCGCCGCCGCTCGTGTCCTGACGAACGACGCTGGGGCGCAGGTCGAGCGAGAGCGCGCCACGCTGGAACAGCGGCTCGCGGAAAATGGGCGGTTGCAGGCCGAGCTCGCCAAGGCTGAAGCGCAAGACGGGGGTCGCAAGTGAGCATCCGTTTCGTGGCAGCGATGGGCGTGCTCGCGGGGTGCATCGGGGCGCGCCCCGTGTTGCCGCAACTGGCGGACATCGAGCACGTGCGCGCTGCCTCGTCGGAAGAAGCGACGCTTGCGCCGCAGGCATTTGCAGAAGCCGATGCGGAGCGCGCTCTGGCCAAGGCTGACTATGCAGCGCACGAGGACATCTCCGCTGAGCTCCACGCCGACCGGGCGATCGCCGCCTATCAACGCGCCCGCATGGTTGCGCGCGCTGCTCGCGCGATGACGGAGAACGCTCGTGCCGAGGCCGAGCTGGCTCAAAAGACGGACGAGCTGCTTGCACTCGAAACCGCTCGCAAAGCGGCGGAGCGCGATGGAGAGGAGCTCGAGAAGCGCATCCTCATCGCCCGTGAGATGCGGTTGCCCGCTCCGAGCGGAGTGGGGAACGCGCAACGAGAGGCGGCGCGACTCGAAGCGTCGCGAGCGCTCGTGATGCAGGCTCGCTTGCTTTGCGGCGCTGCGAAGCTCGTCTCCGCACAAACGCCGGTCGGGCTCGATGTCGCGGTCGCCCAGCTCGAAGCGCTCGACAAGCGCCTGGATCAGAACCCGAAGCCAGTCCCGATTGACGAAGCAGCCAAGGTCCGAACGACCTGTCTGACGTTTCTCACACAAGCGAGGCGGGTCGCGACGCAGACGACGACTGCCGACGTGCTGCTCACCGAGCTGTCCGCTGCAAACATGTCTCCGAGTCGTGATGAACGCGGCATCATCGTCACGCTGCGTGACGCATTTCGCGGAGCGCAAGTCGTGCCTGACGCCCTGACCAAGCTCGAAGCGCTCGGTCGCGTCGCTGCGGCGCATGCAGATTTGGCCGTTCAGATCGTCGTTCACGACGCAGTGGCCCAGGCCGGTGGGGACGAACGGGCGAAGGCTGTGGCCGCGGCAATCGTCAAAGGGGGCGCAAAAGCCGACCGCCTCGCAACGGTGATGGCGGGTACACGTGTGCCCGTCGTCGATCCCTCTGACCTTCGCAACCGTGGACGCAACGCTCGCCTGGAGCTCGTTTTCGTCACGGCAAACTGAACTTGAAAGCCAGTTTCAACTATTGCCGAGGTCGCCTTTTCCTGCCAAACTAACCGCACATGAAAGTCAAATTCATCTGTGGAGTGGGAGCGGCTACGACGGCGCTTGCCATTGCCCCAGCGTGCGGGCCGTCCAGCTCACAACCCGATGCGGCGACCGACGCGTCCTACGATGCTCCTCCAACGGAGCCACTTCAGACGGCGACGGTGACGGCATCGGCGGTGAACACGCGATTCATCACGCGGGATCACTTTCTGGCTTCCGGTGAGATGCAGATCTCGGGAGAGCCCTTCGCCCAGAACATGGGGCGCAACCTCAGCGACTACAGCCGCGACCACCTTCCGACCAACATCTACTTCGACACGTCGCCCAATTCGCAGGGCCCGTGGATCGACTTGCCTGGGTTCTCGTCAGGGGTGGAATCGTACGAGTATTCGAAGCAGCCCATGAACTTCGTCGCGCTCGAGTCAGGTGCGGGGACGTCCCTCGTTTATGGGCCGATCGTCAACGCAGGCGCTCATGGTCCTCAGGCC
>Ga0302325_10031661_pt1 | contig 10877 bp, 10 predicted proteins | sample Palsa_T0_2_FD_201948 | JGI IMG/M metagenome (GOLD analysis project Ga0302325, IMG submission 201948) | Peat permafrost microbial communities from Stordalen Mire near Abisko, Sweden - Palsa_T0_2 | ecosystem: Environmental > Terrestrial > Soil > Palsa > Peat permafrost | place: Sweden: Abisko... | reverse complement strand
AATCATGTTGTAGAATGGAGGAGGGATCTTGTTGACAGAGATAGTATCGAAACCGAGACCCAAGATACCATCAAACCGACCAAATGCGAAAGCGAGACCTGGTTCCTCGGTAGCTTCGGCGAATATTTGATCCTTGATCTTGAGATCACCGATGGACATAGTGTCTTGGGAGACGAAGCCACTGAGGCTACCGGAGCCATAGCGGATCTCGAACGAAGTTCCGTTCTTCTTGTATGTAGATGAGGCGGATGAATCGTACTTGGTGTGAAGGTAACATGCGATCGAACCACATTCAGATGACGGCACCCACAAGTTGGAGCTTCCGGTATCAAGCACAACCTTGAAGGTTTGGGGGGGAGTTCCAATTGTGATTTCAGAGAAGTCTGCGGGTTATATTAGGATGATAGGAGCCTGAAATTGAGGAAAGCACTTACATTGAGCGTTCAAAAAGTTGCTCACTGGGACGCTGTGTTCACCATCTTCGTGGATGGCAGTGTCCTTGAACATCTCATCCATGTGCGACTGAGGTCGAATACCCATGTACTTCTGGCCGAGGTGCTTGACGTGGGTATCGATGTTGGCATAAGCCAGCTGCTCTGACAGAGAGACCTTCTTCAGCGGCATTTTGTGGACGACCGCGCTCACTGAGCCCAGCAGCGACGCTGCGGCGAAAAGAGCAACCTTCATGTTTGCGATTCGTATGATTGAGGGCTATCACTGTCAAAGCAATAGTTGGAAATGTAGGTGTTGTGATGCGCAACCCGAGTGATGATAGATGGAAAGGCTTGGTGGAGGGTTGTTGATAGGAAGAGCTCTAGGAGGCGAGGCGAGCAATACAGGTGATGACGCTTCGGTCGCAACGCCGTTGGCCCGTTGGTCTCAGTCGCTGTTGCCTTGTCAGCAGGCGGATTTGGCGGATCGAGCTGTTTTGCATTTTTGCCGAGACACAGCTGTGCCAGATGTGGAAAAGCGAGACGTTGGGGTCGTCCTTTTCCCAGGCCCCGAGCACTCCTCAGCCTACGTATCACGAACTTCAACAGCACCGATGCATTCGAGGTGCACAATCAAGATACGGAAAGGAGGCCGGGTTCAACATGCAATCCGTCCTACCAACAAATTGCACACCCGACAACATCGGCTTTTGATCACGTGGTTATGAAGAGGAGGCGACATTGGGATTGGGAGGAGGCGCAGGACGACAGACAAATGGCTGTCTCAACCAAACAGCTGCTCCGTTCTTGTAGGCTGAACATAGCGGGAGAAGTGGCAGAAAGCGGGTATCGTTTCAAATCTAGCTTACAGGACAATACAATATATAACACAAACGTCACAAGCGGGCGAGCACAACATTAGTCGCCACTGCGAGTTTCAATTGCTCGTGCTTCCGCATCGTCCTCTTCATGTTCCTCGTGGTCGGAGATAGTGTCTGTACTTGGTTCCTGCTCCTCTCCATGATCAAGGTAGCGCTGAACCTCTTCTTCTTCCGGCCAACCACCCCAGCTTTCGACCTGCTCCACAAAAGCTCTAGCATTGGCTTCGTGGTCAGTGCTATCGCAGAAAGCTCTGGTTGCTACAAATATTTGGCGTAACATCCTCTGCCCGTTTCCGGTTTGCGAGGCAATAGCGTCCAGTTCTTTGTAGTTCTGGACCATCCATTCAAGAAGCGATATGATCGCAGAATGATCCCCAATCAAGCCCATAGCACGCACATATGCATGTATGTGCACTCCTTCCAGGTGGTGCAAGAGCCTTCTCGACCCAGAACTCAGCATCTTGACCATAGAAGTCAATTTTGTACATTCAGCTTTGATGATCCACGATGTTTCGACGAGCGTATTTCGATGTCTTTCGGACTTGTGAAATGCAGCTTCAGCATATTTGGCGAATGTTTGACAAATAAGGCGAAGCCCCTCAGGATCGAGCTCGAGGTCACAGTTGTGGAACTCTTCGAGCGCCGCCATCGTAACCCGCCATGCTTGCCCGTGATTTTCACACAGTCTTTCAGGGTCAGTAGCAAGTTGTCTGGAAATGACTATGTCCCTGCGTGCAAGAGCCCTAAACAGTGCATACCAAGCAGGCCGAAATTTCGGTTTCATTGATTGTAAAAGGAACGCAGAATGGTGGAGGGGACGTCGAAGGCGAGAGTGATGTAATCTGCGAGTGGGCTCACGAACTCCAATTCTCCAAGCGTAAGGGTGCCTTAAAGCAGAATCTTCTTTCTCTATAAGCGTCCTCACATGCTCTACTATTTGCAGATCCGAGTCGGAGGATATTTTGACCACTTGCGGAGCGAAACGACACAAAAGAGAGACGAAACTTGTAAGTATCTGATAAGACACTTGTGTGGCTAGATTGGCGGGTATTTGGCTTTTCCAATCACCATGAATAAGGTATGATACTACATCCTTATCCAACCCACTGTCGAGGAGGTATTGCAAGCCTTCGTCGAATGTCCTGGCGTGTCGAAGAAGGAAATTCAAGCACCTTCCCGATGGTCGAATACCATCGGCTCTCATCTCCTGGTACAAATCATGAAATGATGGCGGTTGGAGCCGTAACCGATAAAAAGTGCTGTAATTATCGTCGGATACGGGAAGAACCTCTCTGCCATCACCTGGAGTGGGATAATTTTGTGGCTCTAACCCCGATCTTCGACTTTCGTAGTTGAGCTTCATGAACATGGCGAGGTACATCGACATGTCAGCTTTTCCGCCCTTTCTGCGGAATTCAGTGAAGCTACCCCATGCCTCATGCACATCACGGGTAGCCTCTACCCTGGCAGCCCAGAGGCTTGGGTCGAAGTGGCTGTCTCGTGCCCGTGTCACGGTTTTGAGGTCTCTCCACTTGAACAACTTTCGAGTGTGTATGGTAGGTGATCCATCAGGGTCAAGTCCTCCGAAAATTGACAACTTGGGGTTCTGCGTATACCCCGATTCCTTAGACCGCATGATGGCTGCAATGACTCTGCTGAAATCCTCATCCTGCGACCGCTGAGCATCCATGCCGTCTTGTTCTACTCTCCACGGAGGCCAACTCCTGCTTCGAAAAGTCGCAGATCTTGTTTCTCTTGCTGACTTCTTGGAAGCGGCAAGGACCTGAATAACGGCCCGATAGCTGCTATGGTCCAACCTCAAGGGAGGCTCAAATTCCCCAGCGAGCTCTAAGAGAATTTTCTGGGCCGACCAATTGTAAGCCATCGATTGGAATGGAGTCAGCGAGCTTGGCAAGGATAGTAGGCGCAAAAAATAGTTGTTCATCTTGCAAAGACGGGCGAAAAGGCGAGGATCCAGGAAATCCTGACTGCTGGCCGAGATTGAGTGCAAATATGGAGCAACCATTTTAGCTATTTCGACCATGGCAGAGGGCCGGATACGTCGTGCCTGGTACAAAAGTCGACTAACTAGTATAGTGAAAGTATTCTCCTCCAGTCCAAAATCTTCTGACCTGGCATCGGTAAGATGGAAGTCATTTCGAGGAGAGCTTGAACCATCCGGACGTGAGGACTCATCGATATTTTCCGCTATACTAGGCTTAGGATCTGTTATGGATGATCGAGTTGACCTAGTACTGCTCAGGATGCGGTCCCAAGAGTAGTCCAGCAGCTTCTCTAACGATCTGACCTTTGAAATGTCTCGCCGAAGTATTTCCAGCAAAATGAAGGAAGGCTGATCTGGAGAACTTGAAACAAGTCGATCAACCATCTCGTCGGGTGATTGACCGGAAAGGATATAAGTCCAATTCGAGACATCGTGCCAAGTTAGGCCCCGTGACTTCAAAAAATTCAGGGCACGTTTGTGAACAAATTTATCCCAAATATATTTATCCCGAGTTGACCACGCAGTCTAGAGAATGTTAGAAATTCACTTCAGAGTTGTGAATAGAAGCTTACCATCTCGAGAGACCGTGTGAGGAGATAATGTACAGTGATTATAGGAAGTGAGGAATAGGAAACTCTTTTTCTTATGGCATTCCAATATCTTTTCCTCTCAGATTCATCTCCAATTTCCAAAATCTGCCCCAACACAACTCCAGGTGTCTTAGCTCGAAATTCCTGACGATCATCTGCTTTGCTTTGGGAATACGGGACATGATCTGGCGGGGGAGCATCAAATCGATGAGCAGTAGCCTTTGCAAGTAGAGGAGCGCTCGATCTGTAATCTTTATAAACCACCCGATTTTTTACTTCTGCCTGGGGAGACGAAAATGTGTTTTGCGGGAGCGCATCATCTTTCTCTGTGGTTATGCTCTGTGGCGGAATGCTTGTAAAGGTCTGCGGGCTAATATCTGGTTGAGATCGCATTCGACTTCGCGTTTGACACTTTCCTTCCTCGATAGAAGAAAGTGCGGTCCATGAGATTGCATCTTCATCAGCGACTGCTGTAGACTCTCCCGAAACTCCCAATACGGTTTGGGCCTTGTAATTTAACTGTGATATCTGCGGACTGGTGGTCTGGGGATTTTCGTTCCTAAAATCTCGTAATTTATTCTGGCCGGTGTATGAGAATCTGCGATTGCTAGGCCAGACATTTGGAAGAGCGAGCTAATTGAACGTTAGGATCTAGAGGAGAAATCACAGAACGTTAACTTACAACTGCTCCACTACAGAGATGCCAGGGGCGATCCGAATTGCGTAGCAAGGGCGCGCCCAATTTCCAGAAACATAAGCAAGATTGCATCCGTTCATATTGTCCCCAAAGTCAATGAGTAGCAGCAAAAATCAACATTACGCCACTTCCTGGCTAGAAGACAGAGCGACCAAGTAAATGGAACACATAAGTTCAACATAGATGTGATTTTCCTCTGTGCTTCAAGAAGCGTTGGAATCTTGCAGGTATTGCAGAAAGTTAGTCAAGCCCAAAAATTAGAGTCGCGGTTGGTTCGTCCAAGCAGCGATGCGCTAAGCCCTTTCCGATATTAGCGTGCCTGCCGCATTCTTCACTTTGGACCCAAACGTCCACCAGAGCATAGCTTTCGAGCAGAAGAAGACATCTTACCAGGCGAAGGCCGAATCTGTATTCACTTGCAGTTCTTCGAATATCAAGTCCGAACCTGGTGTTCTGCTCACATTTACTGCCAGGCCCTCGCAAACACTGCCTTGGGTCACACCCTTTGCGTGCTCTTTAGGTTCGCGACAAACCGCGACGCAGCATCAAAAAATCACCCACCCTGCCAGGACTACCAGCCTCGCCATGGCCTCTCCAAATGGCGTCCTGAGCCCACCAGCACCCTCAGAACTCGCAACCTCTTCCATCAGCCTCTTGGCAAAGCGAAAGCGGGACGATGCGATTGACGTGCAAAATGGCGCCTTCGAATCCAAGAGTATCGCTACACCGGGAATGTTGAAGGAGGACTCCCAAGCTCTCATCCGCGATCTTATTGATGTTCTGAAAGGGTACGTCCCAACGTCTAGCTTGCATATTCGCTGCGAAATCAAGTAGCCGGCATTAATCTCGTCGCCCTTTACTCAAATCAAGCGCTTGCCTCTTGAGATGCTAACACAATTCAATATAGCTCTGATACAACTCCTTCCATTCTCGAACGCCAAATACATATCAGCCGTTCTTCAGGTTCGCCTCAGGCAAAGCGCCACAAAACTGAAGATGGCGAAGACAACGACGACTCGGAAACCAACATCATGACACGGTATGAAGCTAATGATTACACAACCCTCGAAGACGTACTTCAAGACATCGATAAAGCAGCTTCGAGTATCATGGACAAATTACAGCTACCGAATGGTGCTGCTCGAAATCAATTTCGGCCTGCTCCCCAGCATGAAACTGAGTTGATCATCAAGGTCAAGAACTTCAAGCAACGAGCTCATGATTTAGTCAGAAGAGAAACCGTAGCTGCAGAGCAGAGAGCTCAAGGTCTCAACGGCCAGATCAAATTTGGCAACCATACTACAAATGGCAGTTTAGGTTCGGGGGCCTTCACTCAGATCAACGCGAGCGGAGATGATAACAAGATGGTCCTCACTCTCTACGGCAATGCTCCAGGTCCAAAGCAATTGTTCTCGAGCCTTCAAATACCTAGCAAAATCTCTGGAGAGAACCGAGAGGTCTTGCAATCGATTCGAGAGGCTGGGCTGCCAAATGGCATTACAACAACGAAAATTGTTCCAATTAAGGCAGCAAGCCTGATCGATGATAAGAAGCGTGTTCCAACACTGGGAGAACTATTTCCAACACCTTCGAGCGTTCCTGCCTTGCTTCCGCCCAAGCCTTCAAAGATTGCGACGACAAGATCATCCACAGTAGGTTGGTACCAGCCAGCTGCAGGAGATTCATTGCCGAAAACTGCAAGCTACTTCAAGCAATCCATCTCTACCGGCCACTGGTTGGACTACAGTAATGCTTCTGCTTCGCAAGGCAATAAGCGAAAGCAACGTGAGAGGGCACTGAGCCTAGGAGGTGCAAAGGTCCCCCAAGTAGATGCCGAGCCAGCGGATTCGGAGACAGCTAAGATTGATGCGCTCTTCCGAAGTGCCTACTCTAGTTTTGCTCCCACAAAGGATGATACTGCAGCTATCGCCCCTACAGGTCTCCTGGAACGCATGTGGTGGCAGCAGATTGGCGAGAAGAGTTTTGAGAAGGTGGTCGATAACTTCAACAAACTCGAGGACGTCATTGATCCTCAGCTTATCACTTGTGAAGGCACCGAAGACATTGACGAGATCAAGAAGTTTGAGGAGCTTGTCGAAGAAATGGAAAAGGACGCGATAGACACTAGTCTAATTTCCCTCGATGCCAAGGACGAGAAGTCCGCTGAGGAGAAAGATGTTGAGGAGATTCTCGAGGGCATCTCAGAACTTTTGGAGACACTGAACTCTTATCAGCGTATTCGACATATGTCTTTGAACTCGTCAAGCCGTCCAGCTGGTTTGTTGTCTGCACAAGATACCAATTCCCTCGGGACCCCCACAAAGCCTAGTGAACCAGAGCAGGCGACCTACGAGATGCTCAAATCTCAACTTACTTTGATGATTGCCACGCTGCCACCATACGCTGTGGCAAAACTAGACGCTGACCGCCTGGCGGATCTGAGTATCAGCACAAAGATCGAGGTCCAGTTGAACGATCACAAAGGGGTTATGGAGGAAGATGAGGCAGCGGCGAGAGCTAAAGTTGCTGCAATGAGCGCGGCCTCCACCTCAAGGGCTGCACCGGCTCCCAGTCTCCATCGTAGCAACTCTTCTCTGTACGGAAATCAATACGCACCTTCCCGATCTGGTCCACCAGTCGCGCAACATCAGTACTATGGTTCTGCCCAGACACCTGTTCGACCGCCTTCGAACCCTATGCAGCGACCACCGAACACAGCTCCGGTTCCCTACCAACCTCAACGGCCAGCTGCTGGGGCCCCTTACCGGCCCGCAAGTTATGGAACACCAACTTATCCTCACCAGGCCCCGAGACCTGTTCAGCAACCGTACGCACAAGGTCAACAGCAGTACCTTCACACCCCTACAAACGCATATATGCGTCCACTAGGCCAGAACTATCAGCATATCCCGCAAACAGCGCCTCAAAACGCAATGAATGGTCGGTACCCTGGCCAACCTGGTTACCAGCACCAAGCACAACCTTCCTCTAATGCTCTGAATTACGCATACAATCAGAACGCAAACATTAATCTTGCTCGTCAAGCTTCTCCCCAGAAGCCGCTGTACAGCCCGCAACCTTCTTCTACACAACCCCGCCCTGCGTACTCTACGCCAACCCCAGCTAATCAACAAGACCGCCGACCATACATCCAGAACGCCGTATCCCAAATTCCTGTGATGAATGGATCTACGACTCAGTCCCCTCAGCCTTTCGCTCACCAATCGACTGGACTCACAAATTACAGCACTTTCATGACTGCGGAGCAACAGGAGAGCATGGTGGGACGTCAACGCGCACAACTGGCAGCACAACAAGCACAACTTGCAGCACAGCAGGCGAACGCTCAACACACAGCACGAAGCGTTGCTCAAGCCGCTATGGGCTCTCCTTCCACGCCTCAGGTCAATGGGGGCAATCCTGTTGCTGCTGGGTTGTGAGTTCCCCGTGGTGTTTGGTTCTGATAGAGGACAAATAATGTTTGCAGCTGCATGGATTTCCAGAAGTATAAGATGTCCACTGAAGGGATATATCATTGGCGTTTCTATTGAGCGGGGCTGGGACGGCGTGGGATTACCATGACATAGACATTATCAGAACGGTAGTCTTCAGATGCTTTGGCTGGCCTGGGAAAATGTACTGTAAATTATAGACCGTCAATGAGATTACAAACTTAAGTAATTGCAAACGGCGATAGAATGCGTGGTGAAAATACTGGAACAGCTCCTCGATGCCCCGTTTCTTCGACTGCCGTAGTTTCCGCTGTCAGGCACGCTAGGGGGAAATATCTCCTGAGAATGTGGGGAAGGCCTAGCGTGCTTGGCCCTACGTCATTTTCGAGCTTCGTCGACTCAGGGGAATATGATCGGTGATACACTGTCGATGAGTTGCAAAGCAAAGGAAAAGATCCAACTGAAGACTTCGAAGCCGCGGAAAACCACTATTGACAGACAGCTTTGATTCACAATCAGAACCGAGAGGCGCAGTCAGTGGACTGTATAGACTTGGAGAGTCCGCCCCACTAGAACTATCACATCCTGAAACAACGTAGCAGCCTCACCAGTACAACTGTCAACGAAACATTCGTGGTCAACATCAACCTCCACAAGATACACCAGCACCAGAGAAAGCAACACCATGGCTACCCCAACCTTGATTGATATGCCCGACCCTCCTTCCAACCCTGATACTCCTACAGAGGCCCCGTGAGTCTTCTCCTACATTGTTTCACCATTTATACTGACCAGCACAAGAGGCACTCCAAATTCGACCACAACTTCTCTCTCTGCTCTCTCAACTACAGCCATCAAGGATGGCCACCGCGGATCCTCCTTTCCTCATTCAGGCCATGGTCATCACCATACGCCTTCAAGCAACACTCTCGAAGCTGAACGCGCAGATCGCATTTCTCGTCTTGCCGGCCTAGAAAGAGTATCCACTGTTCGCCCACCAAACCCCAGCGCAGTTGGAACAGCAGCAGGGCCTGCCAGCAATGCAGGTCAGATCCCAGGCTACTTTGATCAAAATGGCAATCCGGTGTATACTACAAAGATGTCCACCGTTGGCTCAGCCTCAGCAACAGGCTCGACTGGTGGACGCACCACAACCTGGGCAAGTGGCAGTCAGAAGGGTCAGACAGAAGGAGACGACGAGGACCAAATGAGCATGGATACAAACTATCGGGACATAGATGATAGAGACAGGTATTCAGCGAGCGCGATGGACGAGGACGGAGACGGGGATGGCATGAGCGATGACACAAGTTTGGTCGGATTCGGAGAAGGAGCGGGAAGCACCGTTAGCGGACCTACGTACAGTAGAAGAGATATGGCTTCTAGTCCTGCTATCGGAAAGAGTGGATTGGCCAGTCAGTTGCAGAGCAGTGGCGCTGGTACTCCGTTAAGCTCGAGCACAACCGCTACGGCTGAGCAGCAGAGACGGGAGGCCAGGATGATCGATGGTCTGGCGGCCGATGCGCCAGGCTATGTTGATACGGCTGCCAGAGGTGGTGTTGGTAGCCGGAGCTCTGGTGTAGAGCTAGCAGAGAATATCGTGAGAGATAGGCTTGACGAGGGCGAGGGTAGGAAGCCGGTGCTGGGAACCCCAGGTGAAGCTGGTTTAGGCAAATTCTATTTTGAAGAGAAAAAGTAGTCGGACAGGATGGAGGTGTTTATGGAGGTATCTTGATTGCGTGGGCGTTTCGCTAGGTCTAGGTATGTAGGAACTAAGCTGATGATACCAAAGTGCAAAATTTTCACGAACATTTCCTTAAAAACACACGGGTCCTCGAGACACGTGGCAGCCTCTATATAAGGTACGGGGAGGTCTAGAATATCTCACGTTGTTTCATAAACATTATGTTTTTTCAAACTCTGGAAGAGAAATGACCGAAATCCGCTGTCCACATTATCATACCAATTTCCTGCTACCTGAGCCTTGATAGCATCGTTGATTGCTCTATTATCAGCATTCTTCACAGCATTCTTTTTTACCCTAACACCATCAGAGTCAGGGCCCAATAATTAGCTGTGCAGTGGAGCATTTGCTATCATACCAGCCTCGAAAATGCCACAGCCTAGGACGTCGTCAAATTACTGTCCAGCTAAGCCAAAATTAGCAACACGAGCAAAGATTTCAATGTGAAATCGCGTCGTTCCCGGCAGTATGGAAGTATGAAAAAGGTGGCATAGAAGCCACCTTAAGTGCAGCTAGCAGCTCAACAAGCCTGAACTTTCAAACTTCTGAAGATTTCTAGGGAAATCGAACCATCGTCAAGGAAGCCAACATGTGAAGTAATTTTGGATTCTTGTAGAAAGGACTTGAGAGGGACAAGTGGTAGTAGGCTTTTCAGGTGGATTGGCCAGACTTGGCCCTGTGAACTTTGCTTATGATGTTTAGCAAAATTGAAAGTAAATTCAGCTGAGCTTTCGCAATCGAAGCTGGCACAGATGCTCCTAGAGGTCGCACCACTCTGCGATGGGGTAGTGGTAGCTAGTGCTCTCAGAAGGAGGGTAAGTGAGCAAATCCTGCCATGACTCCGGCTACACGGCGTTTTCCTCCTCTCCTCCATCGTCTTGCAACTCCTTCCCACCAGTTGGAGCCTTCTCTTCCTGCTTTCTCCACAATCCGGCCAGAAATTCGCTCGTGCTAGCCTCATCGACTCCCTTATCTTCCCTTTTCTTCAAAAACCTTGGGAATCTTAAACTGAGACCTCGCTCATCACTTACCAAACCAATAGCAGCGGTATATGTTGGGCTCAGAGTGATATCGGCA
>Ga0302325_10031660_pt1 | contig 10877 bp, 13 predicted proteins | sample Palsa_T0_2_FD_201948 | JGI IMG/M metagenome (GOLD analysis project Ga0302325, IMG submission 201948) | Peat permafrost microbial communities from Stordalen Mire near Abisko, Sweden - Palsa_T0_2 | ecosystem: Environmental > Terrestrial > Soil > Palsa > Peat permafrost | place: Sweden: Abisko... | reverse complement strand
CCTGCTCCTCGTAAAACACCAATACATTTCACAGAATCATTACCCATCGCGCCGAAGCAGCTCCTTCCACCGATCCAAGCAACGCCGGTTAAATCAGTCTCCCAACGAAAACCCACCCCCGTAAATATCATTTCAGCTCCCGACCCAAATGAGGAGCTCAACACTCTGCCATCACTTCCCCTGGCATACTCGAACTTCCCCATACCATATGTCTCTGCCCTCGACTCTCCACCCAGTACAATGGTCTCGGCTCCTCCGGCACCTTTAGTCCCCTCCTCTCCACGCTTCAATAGTGAAGAAAACAACAACCAATTCTATCGCCGGCCTCGTCTACAGCGCTCAACTGCTTCCCTCGATAAAGATGGGTTTGCATTCGGGTTTCCACCGGTTATCCCCGAAAAAGACCTTCCAGTTATCAGCGAAAGAGACATACCACGCGCTCCTGCTCACAGAAGACCTAGGGTGCCTGGCAGAAGGACGAGCACTTCGGAGTGTATGCAGAATTTCATGAATGAATACGTGGAGATGAGAAGGCAAAATGTAGCTCAAATGGGACGAAGCCAACGGTTTCCAGTTGTGGGACAATCGATGACCGCTACTGCGCTTGGGTCAATATACACACTTCTAAAGGAAGTTTAAAGTAAATATTTCATAGATGTCATTTGGGAGTTAGCATTTGTAGATTATGGGAGTAGATTATGGGAGACAAGCATAGGGAATCATACACGTTTGATTGATCAATCTCGTTTGATACTCATTGCTGCATATCTGATCGACTCTTGATCAATCTCGTGCGCCGCTATTGGGTCATGCAGTCCCTTGTCTGCGTGAATCATTCAGATTTCGTCCCAACGGCAAGTTTACAAAACAGATCTTTTCGTTCTGGTATACTTCCCCCTTCACCCCTCAACAGTCTTTGTGAAAGTCTGTCTAATAATAGATTCTAATCCTTCTTGTCCGCTATCCCATGCTCAAATCATCCTCGCTGCTCGTATAGTATATATAAAGAACGTCAATTCGGATGGATAAACGGTGTTGAAACCACAAAAGACAAGAAACTTCCCAACGCCAGACTACCGTTAACGCGCTCCGATTGCTTAAAGAAGGGGAGGATGTGTACCCAATGCAGAGACAGAAGCTCATGAGAGAATTTGCTTTTTCACGTTCATGAGCAGGGACGTACATCCCTCCCTCCATCATTAAACACGTCGCTACCCAGCCATTACTTAATCCGAATAATCCCAGGACGATAAAGAACGTCAGGTCGCCGAAGATAGGTAACCAGGGCCCCCGATTGGAGACGTTGCAGGACCAGAAGAGTGGCCAGAATAGCACACGGAGACAAACCAATGTGCCGAGGATTTTGGGATTGTGGACGGTGAGGTAGCGGGGCGACAGGCCGGGAACGGCGCGGCCGATGAAATCGGCAGTGTTAAAGAGAAGGAAATGTAACGGTATGAACAGATTTACGAAGAAATTCTTGTCGCCAGTCTAGAATAGTCAGCAATGGTATACCTTGGGGGGTATACATGTGTTGAGACGATTGAACTGGTGAGAGAGGGAAAGACAGCTAATGTGACAAGAAACACACCACCAATAGCCCAAGGAAATATGCCCATCCTCTTCAACATTTCAAGCGGTTTCTCGATCGTCGTCCGTTCATTGAGCATCTCAACACTCGCATCCGCAGGGATCCTCACCGCCGACTCCTTCGGCGTAATCCTCTTGAGATACAGAAACACAACGAGCGTCGCGCCAGTCAACCCAGCCGAACAGGCAAAGAAAATCGCCGCCGCAATACTCGTATTGGACGCACCCGTTTCGGAAATAATCGACGCAACAGGAGGGAAAATACCACTCAGTCCCTGACCCGTCATCAGTGCCTGGGTGTATAGTGGCCCGAATCGCCCTGCGAGGCCAAAGGAGGCGTATTGGGTTAGAGCAGTGGCTGAGGAACCCAGTAGGACGGAGAAGAGCGTGAAGATGAAGTAAGGCGTCGGAGAGGGATGCGGGACGGCAAAGATGAGGATTGAGAAGAGGATGAAGTTGGAGAGGTTCATGCTCAGACCTATTATGATGCGTTTGTTGATATTTTTCTGCGAATTAGCGGTGAATGGAAGGAAGGGAATACTTCCGTTCGCTCTCGAGCGAGGAGAAACATTATCAGCAAGCTCGGTATTGTTGACGTCTACCATTAACCTTGGCGGAATATAGTCTATTACTGCAGCGATCGCCGAAGTGGAGCTCTTGGCCAACGCAGGCTTCGTAGAGAACACTTCACGAAAGAATGCGGCAGCAGTTGTGAACGAGAACCAAGCTACTCATCAGCCATTCCCGTCATATTCCCTTACGTAGCAGCATCGCCATTCCTACGCATTAGAACTAGCCATACTCAAGAAACATACCCAACATCAGGAACGCACAATACACGAATCCTCCATGCACGATATCATCGTCTACTTCATAATCGTCATCTAACTCAGGCTCAGGAGGATTCGACAGCCGCCTGTTGCTGCCGCCGCCTGAAGACGAGACACGCTTGTAAGAAGGCCGATGGGCCCAGAATATGCGCTTGATAGATCCAAGAATGGGCATTCTGACTGCGTTCGTTTATTGTACGGAAGAGGCGGCCATTCGATGGGGGACACGGGGCGGAAGGGGGGTTCGTTGGGACTTGGGAGACTGGAGAGTTTGTGGTGGGATGGGGGGTCGTCCCGCCTCCTTGATGCGTGGGGTGAAGGGGGTGAAGATCCGCGTCGCCAGTAACCAGTAGTATGCCAAGCGGAAGTTGAGCTCAATTTCTGATTTATAACGTGCGGACGCAGATCCGTCCACCACCACGGGGGAAAGATTTGACGTTCGACTTCTGAAATTACAACCTGGGTGATCGGCGCCCTAATAGCCATAGATTCTAGGGAACCGAACGGTGAATGTCACTGCCACTGCCAGTCAGACATTGTCAGTGGACATCAAGTTCACCGGACGACGGACGAGTGCTTAATGGCGACCTCCTTGCGTTCAAGAACAACAGTCAAACCACCTGCCAAAGACGCTCTGGATGTTGGTACGGTCAATTTTGGGACTGTTCTAACCATAGTGGATCCCGGCTGGGAGGTGATACCTCCTGAAGACATATTCGTGAAAAAGGAATTGAAAGCCAAAGTACAAAAATCTATAGACAAAGCTGTCAAGGCGATTCTAGCGGGAGAAGAATCGAGTCAGGAAGATGAAAATTCGAACCAGGAAGAAGTCAACGTGAGGAATCACAGGGGACCACGATTCTCATCTGACCAGCCTGCCCTTCGACCGAGTCGGGAGACAGATCACGGTACATGCTCTCGTTCGTCGAACTTATCCCTAGAAATTCAACAAACGGACGCAACGCGGCCTCCAATGCGTCCGTCTTCAGGACTAGTACCTCTTCACGAACCGGACTCCCATTTCGACTTTGACGAGGACGACGAGGACGACAACAGCACCGATCCAGGCAATGAGTTACCAGCTCCTGCACGCAAGACCCAGCGCAATCAGAATGTCTCCACTGAACCTGTTCCCCGACGCCCCGAGCAGAACCCGCCCGTCGAAAGACCAATTAATCCTACAATCCGACAAGGGTGCGTCCAAAACATGTTGTTCCCAATCGAAACCTTCCATCTAATGCAGGAGTGGGGGTGGTTGCCGGACGTGTACGATTCCTACCGTCTCAACTACGAACTCGATCGTAATCATCTCATTGTACACATGGCATCACCGGCGCACGATGCAGCTGCCAATAGCTGGAATGATACAGTTACGTTGTGGCATACAAACGGTGGAAATGGAACGAGAACTCTACGCCATGTTGGGAAAGGACGTATAACTCACTTAAGATACATGCTGACATTTCCAGAATATCGGTGGTTCGCTGGATCGGAAAAATCGCCAGACCAAAGTTTTGTTCCCCGCGCAATATTGTCCCCACCGGCATTAATTATGTATCCCTGGTACCATCGCCGCTCCGTATCCGAATATGGTGATCGAGGTCTCCAAGACCCATGAATCCTATAACGATTTATTCGACGATGCGGCCATAAAATATTTTTCTGCTCAGACAAGTGTGCAAGTGTGGGTCGGCGTGAAGTTGTATGAAGGCTATGGAGGTCGTTTCCGGTGTATGTTCCGTCTCCGGGATCGTATAAATAACGGAATTCTCATTGGATCAGGCGCTTCCACAGATTTTCTGTCTATCCATCAACCAACTAACATCAAATTCATCATCCCAAAGTCAGAAATCTTTTGGGGAGTAAACCCTCCTTTACCCCCGACTCGCTCCGTCGTCCCTGGTCCCAACGCTCTACCACCACCACCGGCGCCCGGCACTCCAACAGACGATCTCGTGTTACCGTTGGAGGAATTGCGCGAAGCTGTGGGGTCGTATTTGTAAAATACAGTTCTGCGTGTTCTGTTGTCCACAGATTAAAGTATATTTCATCAGTCGAATACTTCGTCTTGAAAGCGCGGTCTTTTGACTAGAAAGGGTGAAGAGGGAGTTGGGAGACAGAAGTTGGGAGACGGGAGTTTATTTGTTATGCAGGGTGATACCCAGAGGTTTTGGAAGCATGAGATACCCAAGGAACCTAAAATCAAGGACGGCCGGATAAGTTTGACTTTTAGACAGCTCGTATTCTAATGCACAGCTGCATAATCCAACATATCCTAGTTACGACCATCTTTTATCAAACAGTCGTCGATTGAGCAGTTACTGCCTACTTGAGTGCACTCGGCTTTTATATCGGCTAAATATGCAATCTCACGCAATCTCCACTCGTGAACTGGCGACAATCGCGGAACTCCCGAATGTGGAGAAATAACACGTCTTCCACCAGCGAGTCCACGCCATATCTCGGCTGCGGCACCGTTCCGGTCTTCCTTCAGTTCATTCTGATTGGCCACAACCTGACCCCGCCAGGAGGCCGTCGTCCCCACCGCTTTAATCTACCGGAAAACTTTAGATCCGTCTCAGTTCGATTCCACGGAGTGAGTGACTTGGCCGATAACCAACTCAAGTACTTCGAGAGACGGAACGAGTGAGTGCAGAGCTTTGATGGACGATGAAGAAGCTCATCACAATGGACCCATCAATGGCCATGGGATATATGCCGAAGAATCCAAAGTAATGCAGATCGCACAGGTCGTTACAGGAGCACCGAATCCACCGCCCTTGGAACCGATTCAAAGTATCGTTTCCGAAGCAGGTACCGTGAACGAACGACCAGTTGCTTTTGGTCCCCTATGGAAAGAAATCCTTATCGTCTTATTATGCACTTGTGGGCCCATGGTGCAGGTAGTCCCTCGTGAGATGGTGGTTGATTGATCGCAGACATTGCCTTCGGCGGCGCTGTTGGTGGGATTGGCTGTTGTGGCCAAAGATTTCGGCATGTCGCAGGGTGAGACGGCATGGATATCTACGTCCATAAGTCTTAGTTCGGGGAGCTTTTTGTTATTGGGGGGTAGATTGGCGGACTTATATGGCCGGAAGATAATTCTTATGTCGGCTTTTACTCTCGCTGCAATATGGAGTATCATAGCTGGATTCGCCAAAAATAAGTATCTCCCCCTCTTTTTCGCCCCCGTTGTCCCCGGGGTTCCTTTTTTTGCACCCGCTCGAGGCAACAGTTGATGGAAGGTACCTGTTTTTCGTAGCTAGGGGGATGCAGGGGTTAGCAGCTGCTGGCGCGGTCCCCTCCGCTTTGGGAATTCTCGGCGCGAATTACGGTCCTGGAAAGAGAAAGAATAAAGTGTTTGCATCATTTAGTGCGGGAAACCCCATTGGGGCGGCATTCGGACTGGTTCTCGGCGGGGTATTGACCTCATACGCTTCATGGCGCTGGATGATGTGGATCATCGGGATATTCGAAGCAATAATGGCTATCGGCGCCTTCCTATTGATTCCAAAGGATAAAGCGCGTCCTGGACCTCGCCAAAAGATTGACTGGGCTGGTGCGTTTCTAGTCACATCGGGTCTTGTATTGTTCTGTTTCGGATTGACGTATTAGTCCCTTCGGAAGGGCGTGGACTGATGAACAGAGATGCGGAGAACGCACCCGATAAATGGAAGACTTGGTGGATTATATTCTGCCTCGTCCTTGGAGTAGTATTAATTGGCGTGTTCGTGTTCGTGGAATCGCGGATCGCCAATCCCCTTATGCCGCTGAGTATCTGGCGAGTACCCCAATTCGGGAAACTCATGATCTGTTTTGGAATGGGTTTCGGTGCCTTCAGTGGATCAATCATTTATGGCTACAGTCTGTATTTTCAACAAGTCTATCAGGCTAGTCCTATCACGGTTACCTCATCTCAACTACCCTCTTCTTACTTGTAGACTACCCTGTATTTTATACCACAGTTTTTGGCCGGGTTGATGACGAATGTTGTGGCAGCGTTCATTCTGCATCTTGTCCCGGGAAAACTTTTGTTGGCTATCGGGTTGTCTTGCTATGCTATTGCGGCGCTGCTTGGAGCTGCACAGCCTTTGAACACGATATACTGGGCCATGTCGTTTCCTGCCATGAGTAACTCTCCTTGCTATTCACGAGTAATTGTAGTTATCGGTGTCATTGGCGCGGATGTCACGTATCTCGTGACAAGTCTCTTTGCAGCGACCAGTGTCTCTGAATCCCAACAATCCATTGCATCGGGTATAGTAGCCACAACTGCCGCCGTTTGCGGCTCAATCTACAACGCAGTCGCCGCAGCTCTCATCTCAGGTAACCCGGATCTTGTGAACATTTTTCTTAGTATAGGGATCGGGGGGAACGCAATTCAAGAAGCAAATCCAGATCGAGCGCAACTTATCAAGGGTTTCCAAGCGCAATTCTGGTTCTCATTTGGGAGTGCCACCCTGGCCGCTTTGGGAGCTCTGACCCTGAAGATCGGCCGTCGGGGCACACATGACGAAATCCGCGAAGCCAGACGGGCAGATCAAGAGCGGGAAACTGTAGCCGATATACAATCCGAGGATCGGGTAGGTGGTTTAAAACAAGGGATTTCGGAAAAGTAAGCATCGAACACCTCATTTAATATATCACATACTCACGCGCATTATCTTGGAATATACATTAGACTAGAAGGGCGCTGTCGTAATTGCGCCCAGTAGAGATGGACGCATGTAATGCTAACATTTTTATCACGTCAACACGCCCTGAAATGGGTAACCTCAGATAGGGTAATGAAGGAGCCGGAATCAGGCTTTGAGTTAAATAGAAGCAAAACCTTGTTTTAGCATCGGTGGTATGCAACGGTGGTAATTTACCATGATTTGTTTAGCAGGGAACTAGCTATCCGGTGGTTGACTAGGATTTGGGAGGGTGTGGCGGTGAGACTGGCGTCCGATTGGGCTTCGGTGAGATGAGCACGGGCCAGTCAGATGGGAGCAATTTCCATAGCGCCCCCCGTCATTACCTCGACTTGCACACTGTCCGCGGCAAGCTGCAAACTCCCACCCCAAAAATAAGCGGCGTGTGCGCACATCAATTACACCCCCATCTCTCGACATCGTAGCTTCACCCGCTCGTCCCGGCACGACATCTCAAGCAGTTGCCCTCGAGCGCATTGCGTCTGCTGTATCTCGAGCAACCCTTGCACTGTTCCCATTCATGCAGCAAGGGTCTTGCGCGTATTACTAGCCAATCATCCATTCCTTTGAGGAGGCGATTTTCTCTTATTTCTTGCAAAAAATTGTTTCTCGACAACTTCAGCAGCTACCATGGCAAAAGATGAAGAAGCAGGGGTGTCAAATGGCCCTCCACCTCCACCGGCGCCATCCTCATTGCCTCCAGCAAAGAAGATAGAAATGCATCCTGCTTTCTATGTAGCGTATGTTGACAAACGTGTCAGGGGCTGATTTCAGGATCTGGATTTTCTTCAGTGGATCAGTGATCCTGTTTAACAAATGGGTGCTCGACACTGCCGGGTTCAGTAATCCATCTCATGTGTGTGTATCTGACATCAGGATTCCCTATATTCCTAACGACATGGCATCTAATTTTCGCGACGATCATGACCCAGATCCTGGCTAGAACAACACATCTCCTCGATGGACTCAAGACAGTCAAGATGGACGGTCGAACATATCTTCGGGCAATCCTTCCAGTTGGCTTGTTTTTCTGTCTATCGCTCATCTGCTCCAACAAAGCTTATCTCTATTTATCCGTTGCATTCATCCAGATGCTCAAGGTATAGGGATCCAAGATCTACTCTAACTTTAGGCTACGATGCCGGTTGCAGTTCTCATCACCACCTGGGTCATGCAAATTGAACCCATGAATTTGAAAATTCTCGGAAACGTCTCCATAATTGTTCTCGGGATCGTTATTGCCTCTTATGGAGAAATCGCGTTCGTCTTCATTGGATTCGTGTTCCAAGGATGTGGGATCATCTTTGAGAGCATTCGACTTTGTATGGTCCAAAAACTCTTATCTTCACCAGAGTACAAGATGGATCCTCTTGTCTCACTTTACTATTTTGCACCTGTATGTGCAGTAATGAATGGAATTTGCTGCTTGGTGTTCGAGGGACCGACATTGAGTATCAAAGCGATCACAGATGCCGGACTGTTCATGCTCTTCATGAACGCAGCAGTGGCATTCTGTCTAAACGTCGCTGTTGTTTTCCTCGTACCTCCAGCTTTGACTCTCACCTGACAATAGATTGGAAAAACATCTTCCCTAATCCTTACGCTCTCAGGAATCCTGAAAGATATTCTACTCGTCATCCTCTCGGTAATCATCTGGTCCACTCCAGTGACAGCTCTCCAAATGTTCGGCTATGCAATCGCCCTCAGCGGTCTAATCTGGTACAAAATCGGCGCCGAACAGGCTCAAGCAGCATACATGAAACTGACCAGCGACGAAAACTCTGCATTTAACCGATTCCGACGCTCTCTATGGGCCAAGATCGGCGCTGGATTACTCGGCGTGTTCATCTTTCTTGCCATTGTGCATGGATTTGTACCGCGTGGACAAGGTGTAGATACCAGCGCGACGAAAACAGGATTAACCGGAGCGCCGGATCCAGAAATGGTGGACGCGTACAATGGTGCTGTGCATGAACCATACCATGCGTACGAATCAGGCGGAAGCAGCAGTGGTGTCCCTACCCGCGCATTGGATATCGTTATATATCACCCATCGTCTGCTGATAAAAACGCCCTTGCTCTATCGCAGTACAAACAAATTCTTTCCTTGGAAGCAATCGCGAAATTATCCCCCAATGTAATCGGCTACTCCTATGAAACATTCCCTGGCTTTCCAATCACTAAAACTGTGGCTATGGGGTCAATCAAGTCTGCCTCGGTGGCTTATCTACACTATTTGAGTAATCATTATGATTCGCTGGCTGAACACACTTTGTTCTTGCACACCGATGTCGATGCAACTCACATCTCATCCATCATCGCAAACAGATTCCAGCCAAGAACTGGAATTGTCGGATTATCTCCTACGGGCTACGGAGTATGTAATTGTCTGGACTGTGTAAGTCCTTTTACTTCAGCCACGCTTCTCGCGAAAACAGATCAACTCCATGCCCTTACAAATCCTCAAATCTGTTCCTCAGCAGATAAACTACTGGTACCTTACCCACTCCTTCCCGCAATCTGACATTGTCTAACTGTTAGCTATCGCAAGATTCCCTCTTCATCGCTTCAGCGAAACGACTCCGCCAGAATTCGAAGGCCGTGTATACCTACCTCATCTCTGCCCTCGCAGAAGACCCCGCTCTTGAAACCACCATCTCAAGCAGTTGGCTCTATATGCTTGGCTGTAACGACATCACTATCTCCGCTAAATGCACCGGCGTAGCCGCCAAATCCGAAGACTGCCAATGTATCGACTAAAGAGTTGGCAAAACATTTTTAGACTAAAACATCCCACGCGCGAGACTTTAGACATGTTATATGGACGATTTGCTTTGTTGAAAGGACGATCTGTTTTTGTGGACTCTTTGTGTTTTTGTTGACATTGTACTTGTTGAGGGATGGTCATGATATTGTAAAATACGAATCACACCTTATTTAATAGTTTCTTCTTGTAGATTAGGTAGCATAGACCCTCGAAGGATGGGCAGAGAATTGATCAATTTGGATGTAAAACCATGCCTTGTCTTCACCCTCTCGACAGATATCTTGTATTTTAGCTGAGTGCTACGCTGGTTGAGATGCTGGCTGTAGGACCGTGCGCCGATTGTGGCTGATCAATCATAGGGGAACGCGACTGTGGCGAGTGAGTCAATCATTTTGGAGCATGACCACGACAGTACCATGACAAGCGAGGATTCCGATTCCGATTTTGATGAGTACAATTATGGCGGCTTGGACAAAGCGTGGTGGGAGGAAAATGCTAAAGACTTTGATGATCTAGAGAATGGTACAAAGCGTTCTGACTTTGGAGAACCGGCTGGATTCGAGGACGAGCGCTGTGCTTCAGAGATAACAGTTTTAAGTGAGAATGAAGAAGCCAAGTTACCGCCTGATGCGGTCAGCGAACTCAATACTCGAATAGCTGCCAGTACACTCTCACCTTTCGATCGGTTCAGAAGTCCCAGAGGTGCTCTTTCGGTATTCCGTTTCGCTGCCTCATTAATTATAGGTGACTGATCTTGTCAGTCCGGACTGGTGCGAGATGCAGTTTCTCTATATCCTCGAGGGTGGAGGCAAAAAGAGAAAAACAGAAGGTACTATCATATCGTACTTCCGGGGCTGATAGAAGCAATGAGACAAGGCACTAAAATCCATCAAGAGTTGGAGAATGAATTACATGAAACAATCAAGTTTGCACAAATCCCAACCGCCGAAGAGAACTGGGGATTAAGATTCCTCAACATCCTTTTCGGTCTACGAG
>Ga0302325_10031659_pt1 | contig 10877 bp, 3 predicted proteins | sample Palsa_T0_2_FD_201948 | JGI IMG/M metagenome (GOLD analysis project Ga0302325, IMG submission 201948) | Peat permafrost microbial communities from Stordalen Mire near Abisko, Sweden - Palsa_T0_2 | ecosystem: Environmental > Terrestrial > Soil > Palsa > Peat permafrost | place: Sweden: Abisko... | reverse complement strand
GTGTCGAAGGCAGGCTTGGGGAAACGCCCCGCTGGTGCCGCCACCGGCGCCGCGGCGGGCCCGGGCGCGGGCCTGCTGGTGAACTACCGGGAGCTGCCCCAAGCCGTCCATACCCGCATCGCCCGCCACTTCGGCCTCGAACTGAGCGGGGCAGATCACCAGGCGCTGGCCGACGCCGCCCGGCGCGACGCCAAGAACCCTTCGGTTGCCTTCGAGGACGACAGCCGGCGCAAGCAGGACCGAGCCACGCCCGCGCTGCGGCACGCGGCGCGGCGTTGGGCGCAACCGGCGTACGAGAAGCTGGAACGCGGCCGCGCCACCCAGATGGTGGACGAGATGGCGGGCGCGGCGCGATGACGATGCCTGACCGCGTTCGCCTCCCCTTGGTCTTCGACGCCCTCGCCATGGCGGCCGAGGTCGAGGCCCTGGCTCCCGATGCCTGGACGCCCCATTTCAACCAGGCCATCTACCGCGGCGATTGGAGCGGCGTGGCGCTGCGAGCGCCCGGCGGTCAGGACGCGACCCTGTACTCGGACCCGACCGCGGCCGACTTCGGCGACACCCCCATGGCCCGGCGTTGCCCGGCCGTGGCGGGCGCGCTGGCCCAGCTGTGCTGCCCACTCACCACCGTGCGGTTGCTGGCCTTGGGGCCCGGGTCGTGCATAGCCCAGCACTGCGACTTCTGGTTGGCCTTCGAGGACGGGGAGGTGCGGCTACATATTCCGGTGGTGACCGACTCGGCGGTCGAGTTCGTCCTCGACGGGCGACGGGTCGACATGCGCGCCGGTGAGTGCTGGTACCTGAACCTCAACCTGCCCCACCGGGTGGCCAACCGCTCCCCGGTCCGCCGGGTGCATCTGGTAGTCGACTGCCAGGTGAACGCATGGTTGCGCAGCCTCTTCGACCAGGCAACCGAAGAAATCCGCGCTTAGACTTCGATCGAGGCGTACGTCAGGTTCAACCTAGGGGGGACACCATGTCCGAGCCGTTCCTCGGCGAGATTCGCATGTTCGGCTTCAATTTTGCACCGAGCGGGTGGGCGATGTGCAACGGTCAGTTGTTGTCCATTGCTCAGAACGCCGCCCTGTTTGCCTTGCTGGGCACCACCTATGGGGGCAACGGCACCACCACCTTCCAACTCCCCAACCTGCAGAGCCGGGTGGCGATCCACATGGGACAGGGCAATGGTCTGTCGCCCTATGTCGAAGGACAGGTCGGCGGCACGGAGAACGTCACCCTGACCAACAACCAGATGCCCCAGCACAACCACCCGGTGACGGCCAGCGACGGCAACGCCAGCGCCACCCGGCCAGGTGGCGCGGTACTAGGCCGCGTCCAGACGGCCATCTACGGCGCCAGCCCCGACGGCACCGTCATGAACGCGGGAATGATCGGGAACAGCGGGGGCAGCCAGCCCTTCAGTATTCTTCAGCCATACTTGGTCGTGAACTTCTGCATCGCGCTGCAAGGCATCTTCCCGTCCAGAAACTGAACAACCGATAAGGGGTAGGGTCGTCGCCGGGCGGTGGACGGCGGCGCCCATCTCGAGACCCGATGTTCCCAGGAATCTCAGGAGGGGCGATGCGCAAGCGACTGACCTCAATGCTGTTGGCCTTGGCATTGATCGTGCCCGCCCTGGTGGCGTTGACCGCCACGCCGGCAGTGGCCTTCACCATGTCGAACACGAACAGCATCGCCCTGCGCGACCCCAACTTCGCGGGCAACCCGAACTGCTCGAACCCCTCCGTGTTGTGCAACGCCACCGCCGCCACCTACCCCTCCACCATCGCGGTGACGGGGCAGACGGGCACCATCAGCAGCCTGTCGGTCAGCCTCAACAACGTCAGCTACGCCTTCTCCGAGGACATCTCCGCCCTGCTCGTGGGGCCGGGTGGCCAGTCGCTGATCCTGGTGTCCGCGGTGGGCCCAAACTGCGATCCGTGCTCGACGGCCGCGGCCAGCAACTCGACCCTCACTATCAGTGACAGCGGCACCTTGCCCACCGATACGACGGCTTGGGGCTCGGCCCCGACGTTCAAGCCGGCCAACTTCGGCAGCTACGGGCTGGGCGACACGGCCAACGGGTTCAACGAGGACTACACCTCGCCTGCGCCCGCCGCGCCGTGGGGGGACCCCGGGCAGCACGGCACCAACGCCACGCTGGGCAACACCTTCGACGGCCTCAGTGCCAACGGCACCTGGAGCCTGTATGTGATCACCACGCAGGCCGGTGACGACACCGGCGCCATCGCCGGGGGCTGGACTCTCAACCTCACCACCGCCGCCACTGCCGCCCCGACTACCACCACCCTTTCCTCCAACACCAACCCGTCGTTCACATCCGGCGGCTCGAGTTTGGTGACCCTGACCGCCACAGTCAGCAGCACCAGCACCGTCAGCGCGGGGACGGTCGACTTCACCGATGGAGGCGTGACCATCTCCGGCTGCGGCGCCGTGGCGGTGAGCGCCGGGACGGCGAGCTGCACGACGACCTTCACTACCGAGGGCAACCACTCGCTGGAGGCGCTCTACAGCGGCACTGCCAACTTCGGCGCCAGCAACGGGACCCTGACCCAGCAGGTCAACGACCACACCACGGTGACCGGCTCCAGCTACTGCAACACGGGCAGCATCACCTTGAACAACCCGCCCGACACAGTGGCCGACGCCTCCCCGTACCCGTCGAGGGTGTTCGTGACCAGCCTGGGCGGGGACGTCAGCCACCTGACCGTCAGCCTCAACGGTGTCACCTACAGCCAGTCCCAGGACATCGACGCCCTCCTGGTCGGCCCAGGCGGGCAGAGCCTCATCCTGGTGTCCGACGCCGGGCCCAACAGCGGGGGCGCTATCAGCAACGTCACCCTCACCCTGGACGACGCGGCCGCGACGACCCTGGCCCAAACCGCCATCTGGGGGTCGCCCAGCTCCAGCGTGACCTCCAAGCCGGTCAACTTCGGCGGCGTCAACGAGACCTGGGGCGCACCCGCACCGGCCGGTCCCTATGGCAACCCCGGCCCCTCCGGCGGCGGCACCGCCACCTTGGGCTCGGTGTTCAACGGGACGAACCCCGTCGGCACCTGGAGCCTGTACCTGATCACCACCGCGGCGGGTGACGGCACCGGGTCGGTATCCGGCGGGTGGTGCGCCAACATCACCACCAACAACGTGACGAGCACCACCACGGCAATTGCCTCGAGCAACAACCCGTCGTTCACCAGCGCCCCGGGCAACTCGGTGACCTTCACGGCCACCGTCAGCAGCACCAGCACGGTGAGTGAGGGAACGGTCGACTTCACCTCCAACGGCGTGACCATCGCCGGCTGCGGCGCCGAAGCCGTGACCGCCGGGACCGCCTCCTGCACGACCACGTTCAGCGCCGAGGGCAGCGACACCATCGAGGCGCTGTACAGCGGCGACGCCACCTTTGGTGCCAGCAACGCGTCACTAATCCAGGCGGTCAATGACCACACCACCGTCAGCGGCAACAGCTTCTGCAACACCGGCAGCATCACCCTCAACAACCCCAACATCAGCAACCCCGAGATCGACGCCTCCCCTTACCCGTCGAACATCTTCGTGACCGGCCGGCCCGGCAATCTGCTGCACCTCTCGGTCACCTTGAACAACGTCACCTACCCCGACTCGCAGGACATCGACGGCCTGCTGGTGGGCCCCGGCGGCCAGACCTTGATCCTGGTGGCCGCGGCCGGTCCCAACAGCGGCGGCGCCCTCAGCAACGTCACGCTCACCCTGGATGACAACGCCGCCTCGACCATCCCCTCGACCGCGGCGTGGGGGGCGGCGAGCTCCACGGTCACCTCCAAGCCGGTCAACTACGGCGGCGACAACGAGATTTGGGGTCCGCCCGCCCCGGCCGGCCCCTACGGCAACCCAGGCCCCTTCGGCGGCGGCACGGCCACCTTGGGCTCTACCTATGACGGCGCCAGCCCCAACGGCACCTGGAGCCTGTACCTCATCACCACCGCGGCCGGCGACGGGACCGGTGCTGTGGGCGGGGGTTGGTGCCTGGGCATCACGACGCCTGCCCCGCCGACGCTGACCAAGGCATTCGGCGCCACGACGATCCCGCTCAATGGGAGCACCAGCCTCAGCTTCACCGTGACCAACCCCAACGCCGCCTCCAGTCTGAGCGGCATCGGCTTCACCGACACCCTGCCGTCGGGCCTGACACTGGCCACGCCCGCCGACGAGAGCGGCACCTGCGGCGGCGGCACCATCACCGCACCCAGCGGGGGCACGACCGTGAGCCTGTCCGGGGCCAGCCTGGCGGACAGCGCCACCTGCTCCTTCTTCGTCAACGTGACCGGGATCACGGCGGGCAGCCAGGTCAACATCACCTCGGCGCCGACGTCGACCGAGGGCGGCTCGGGCACCGCCGCCACGGCCACCTTGGTCGTGGTGGCACCGCCGACGCTGACCAAGGCGTTCGGCGCCCCGTCCGTAGCGCTCAATGGCTCGACCAGCCTGAGCTTCACCGTCACGAACCCCAATGCTTCAACGAGCCTCTCGGGCATCGGCTTCAGCGACACCCTGCCCTCCGGCCTGGTGGTCGCGTCGCCCAACGGCGAGACTGGCTCGTGCGGCACCGGGACGATCACCGCCACCGCCGCTGGAGGCACCATCGGCTTGACCGGGGCGACCCTGGCCGGGGACGGCACCTGCACGTTCTCGGTCAACGTGACCGCCACCTCGACTGGTTCCAAGGTCAACACGACCTCCACCATCACGTCCACCGAGGGCGGGACGGGCACGGCGGCCACTGCCACCTTGATGGTCAACTCCGCCGCTCCGACGATTTCCAAGTCGTTCGGCGCCGCCACCGTCCCTCTGGGCGGGTCGACCTCGTTGAGCTTCACCATCACCAACCCGACAGGGAACGGGTCCTCGACCGGCATCGCGTTCAGCGACACCTTGCCCTCGGGCCTGCTGGTCAGTAGCCCCAACGGCCTGTCGGGCACGTGCGGCGGAACCGTGACTGCCACCGCGGCGACCGGCATGGTGACCCTGTCCGGAGGCACCTTGGCCGATGGCGCCAACTGCACCATCTCGTTGAACGTGACCGGCATCGCGGCCGGCGTCCAGAACAACTCCGTCACGGTGTCGTCGAGCAACGGCGGGACGGGCAACACCGCCACCGCCTCGCTCACCGTGGTGGCGCCGCCGTCGCTGACCAAGGCCTTCGGGGCCTCCATGATCGCTCTCAACGGTTCGACCAGCCTGACCTTCACCGTCACCAACCCCAACGCCGGGACCACCCTGACCGGCATCGAATTCAACGACACCCTGCCGACCGGGCTGATCGTGAGCACGCCCAACGGCCTGACCAACACCTGCGCCAGTTCGACCGTGACATTCCTTGGCTCGACCGTCATCGATTTCGCCGGAGGGACCCTGGGTGCCGACGCCACCTGCACCGTCTCGGTCAACATCACCGGTACGGCGGCCGGTGTCTACAACAACGTCACCTCGATTGTGGCCTCCGATAACGGTGGCTTCGGTCCCGACGCCAGCGCCTCGATCACGGTGGCGGCCGGCCCGGTCATGATCGCCAAGTCCTTCGGCGCCTCGACCATCCCGCTCGGCGGCTCCACGACCCTGTCGTTCACCATCACCAACCCCTCCGCCAACGGCACCTCGACGGGCATCGCGTTCACCGACACGCTGCCTTCTGGCCTGGTGGTGTCGACGCCCAACGGCTTGACGGGCACCTGCGGCGGCGGGACCATCACCGCCACCGCCGCCTCGTCGACGGTCAGCCTGACTGGGGCGTCCCTGAGCGCGGGCGCCAGCTGTACCTTCTCGGTGAGCGTGACCGGGACCACGGCCGGAGTGAAGAACAACGCGGTGACTGTCAGCTCCACCTCTGGAGGCACGGGTAACACGTCGACGGCGTCGATCACGGTGGTGGCGCCGCCCGGTCTGACCAAGGCGTTCGGAGCGGCGTCGGTCCCGCTGAACGGGTCGACGACGCTGAGCTTCACGGTCTCCAACCCCAATGCCACGGTGTCGCTCTCGGGTGTGGCGTTCACTGACACATTGCCGTCCGGCCTGGTGGTGAGTACTCCGAACGGCCTGACCGGTTCGTGCGGTGGCGGGACGATCACGGCCACCGCCGCCTCGTCGACGGTCAGTCTGAGCGGTGCTGCTCTCGGTCCGGCCGGGTCGTGCACCTTCACGGTGAACGTGACCGGCACGGCGGCCGGCAGCCAGGTGAACACCACCGGGGCGGTCACCTCGAACGAGGGCGGCACCGGCTCCACGGCCACGGCCACCTTGACCGTGGTGGCGCCGCCCGTGATCGCCAAGAGCTTCGGCGCCGCCAACATCGCCCTCAACGGCACTACCTCGCTCATCATCACCATCACCAACCCGGCGGCCAACACCGTCCCTCTGGTCGGAGTGGCGTTCACCGACACCCTCCCGGCAGGCCTGGTGGTGGCAACCCCGAACATCTTGAGCACATCCTGCGGCGGCAGCATCACCGCCACTCCAGCGTCCGGAAGTGTGAGCCTGAGCGGCGTCACCCTGGCGACCAGTAGCAGCTGCACGGTCTCGCTCAATGTGACCGCGACGACCTCGGGGGCCAAGAACAACTCGGTGTCGGTGACGTCGACCAACGGCGGCACCGGCAACACCGCCACGGCCACCGTGTTCGTGGCATCGCCGGTGTTGATCGCCAAGTCCTTCGGTGCCAGCACCATCGCGCTCAACGGCTCGACCACGTTGAGCTTCACCATCACCAACCCGGCGGGCAACGGGTCGTCGACCGGTATCGCCTTCAGCGACTCGTTCCCCAGTGGCCTCGTGGTGAGTACCCCCAACGGCCTGACCGGCACGTGCGGCGGCGGGACGATCACCGCTACCGCCGCCTCGACCAGCGTGAGCCTGAGCGGGGCGACCCTGGCCGACGGTGGCGCCTGCACGTTCTCGGTGAACGTGACCGGTACCACCGCCGGGGTGAAGAACAACTCGGTCACGGTCACCTCGACCAACGGCGGCACGGGCAACACGGCCACCGCTTCGGTCACGGTGGTGGCGCCGCCCACGCTGTCCAAGTCGTTCGGGGCGTCGTCGGTCCCGCTGGGCGGATCGACCAGCCTGACCTTCACGGCGGCAAACCCGAACTCGACGGTGTCCCTGTCGGGTATCGCCTTTAGCGACACGCTGCCCTCGGGCCTGGTGGTGAGCACCCCCAACGGCCTGACCGGTTCGTGTGGCGGCGGGACGATCACCGCCACCGCCGGGTCGACAAGCGTGAGCCTCAGTGGTGCGACGTTGGCCGCCAGCGCGTCGTGCACCTTCTCGGTGAACGTGACCGGCATAGCGGCGGGCACCGAGGTCAACACGACCGGGGCCGTCACCTCGACCAACGGCGGCACCGGCGGGACGGCCACGGCCACGCTGGTCGTGGTGGCGCCGCCGGTGATCGCCAAGTCGTTCTCGCCCGGGGACGTGGCGCTCAACGGCACCTCCACCCTGACCTTCACCCTGACCAACCCGGCCGCCAACACCGACGCGGTGAACGGGCCGGAGAAAGGCGTGGGCTTCACCGACACCTTCCCCTCGGGGATGGTCATCGCCACGCCCAGTGGCGCTGCCAGCACCTGCGCCGACGCCGCCATCATGGCCAACGCCGGGTCGACCACCGTGACGGCGTCGGGGATCCTGATCCCGATCGGCGGGAGCTGCACCATCACCGTGAGCGTGGAGGGCACGACCGCCGGCGCCCTGGTCAACTCGGTCACCATTTCGTCCACCAACGGGGGCACGGGCAACACCGCTATGGCCACGCTCGACGTGGCGACGCCGCCCTCGATCTCCAAGAGCTTCGGTGCGGCGACGATTCCTGAGAACGGCTCGACCTCGTTGGGCTTCACCATCACCAACCCCAACAGCGCGGTCGCGGTGACCGGGGTGGCCTTCACCGACACCTTGCCTGCCGGCCTCGTGGTGTCCACCCCCAACGGCCTGACGGGCACCTGTGGCGGCGGGACGATCACCGCCACCGCTGGCTCAACCAGCGTGAGCCTGAGCGGGGCAACCCTGGGCGACAGCGCGTCCTGCACGTTCTCGGTCAACGTGACCGGCACCACGGCGGGTGTGAAGAACAACTCGGTGACGGTCACCACCACCAATTCGGGCACCGGCAATACGGCGACGGCGTCGATCACGGTGGTGGCGCCCCCAACGCTGACCAAGGCATTCGGGGCGTCGTCGGTGCCGCTGGGCGGCTCGACCACCCTGTCGTTCACCGTTGCCAACCCCAACGCCACGGTGTCGCTGACCGGCGTGGCCTTCACCGACAATCTGCCCGCGGGAATAGTCGTCGCCACGCCCCTTGGGATCACCACCAACTGCGGCGGCAGCACCTTGGCCACTGCCGGCGGAACCAGCGTCACCCTGAGCGGTGCCACCTTGGCCGCGAGCGCAACTTGCACCATAACGGTCAGCGTCACGGGCACCGCGGCCGGCTCCTTGACCAACACGACCGGAGCCATTTCCTCCACCAACGGCGGCACCGGCGCTACCGCGACGGCCACGTTGGTAGTGGTTGCCCCGCCGGTCATCGCCAAGAGCTTCGGGACCTCGACGGTGGCATTGAACGGCACCACCTCGCTCACCTTCACCATCACCAACCCAGCGGCCAACACCGTGGCGCTGACCGGCGTTGCCTTCACCGACACGTTGCCGTCCGGCCTGGTCGTTTCCACCCCCAATGGCCTGACGGGCACCTGTGGCGGTGGGACCATCACTGCCACTGCCGGGTCGAGCACGGTAAGCCTGAGCGGGGCCGCCATCGCGGCCGGCGGCACCTGCACGTTTTCGGTCAACGTGACCGGGACGACCTCGGGGGCCAAGAACAACTCGGTGACGGTCAGCTCGACCAACGGCGGCACGGGTAACACCGCCACCGCCACGCTGTCGGTGGCCTCGCCGCCCGCGATCACCAAGGCGTTCGGGGCGGCAACCATCCCGGTCGGCGGCTCGACGTCGCTGACCTTCACCATCAACAACCCGAACAGCGCCGGATTCAGCCTGACCGGGGTGGGCTTCACCGACACCCTGCCCGCGGGCTTGGTCGTGTCCACCCCGCCCGGCAAGAGCGGGACCTGCGGGGGCGGCACCATCACCGCCACGAAAGCCACCGCTACTGTCTCCTTGGGTGGCGCCACGCTGGCCGCCGGCGCCACGTGCACATTCTCGGTGAATGTGACCGCTACCACCGCCGGGGTCAAGAACAACTCAGTGACCGTGACTTCCACCAACGCCGGCTCGGGCAACACCGCCACGGCGTCGGTCACGGTGGTGGCGCCGCCCACACTGGCCAAGGCGTTCGGGGTTTCGTCGATCCCCTTCGGGGGCTCGACCAGCCTGACCTTCACCGTTTCGAACCCGAACGCCACGGTGGGGCTGTCCGGCGTCGGCTTCACCGACACGCTGCCCTCGGGTTTGGTCGTCTCCACGCCCAACGGCCTGTCGGGAAGTTGCGGCGGGGGCACGATCACGGCCACCGCGGGTTCCAGCACGGTGAGCCTCGCCGGCGCCTCGATCGCCGCTTCAGGCTCGTGCACCTTCAGTGTCACTGTGACCGCCACCTCGGTGGGCTCGAAGGTCAACACCACCTCGGCGGTGACCTCGACCAACGGCGGCACTGGGCTCACCGCCACGGCCACCGTCGGTGTCACCCGGGCGCCGACCACGACGACGGTCACCGCCTCCCCGTCCAGCGCGACCTTCGGGTCGCCGGTGACCTTCACCGCCACCGTCGTGCCCAGTGGGCCCAACACCAGCGGCACCAACCCGACGGGCACGGTCAGCTTCTACCTGAACGGCGGTGCCACGCCGGTGGCGGTGGTGGCCCTCAAGGCGTCCACGGGCACGGCCAGCTTCACCACGTCAGGGTTGGGAGTGGGCGGTAACACGGTGACCGCCGTCTACAGCGGCGACACGAATTTCCTGCCCTCCAGCTCGTCCACCTCGGCCATGGTGTCGGTGACCTGCACCACGACCTTCACCGGCAACTTGTCCGGGCTCGTGCTCGGGCCGGGCTCCACCTGCATCGTCGGGGCGCATGTCACCGGTTCGATCACCGTGCCCAAGGGCTCGTCGCTCGACCTGGAGAACTCGACGGTCACCGGAGCGGTCAGCGCAACCAACGCCGTGGCGGCCATCCGGATGTGTGGCTCGAGCGCCGCTTCGGTGACGGTCAACAACGCCAAGGGCTTCGTGGTGATCGGCGACGCGGTCGACGGGTGCGCCACTAACAGCCTGAGTGGGTCGCTGACCCTGATCAACAACACCCATGGCGTGCAGGCCATCGACAACTTCGTGGCCGGCACGGTGACGGCGTCGGGCAACTCGGGCGCTGGTCCGTTCCCCGACGACACCGCCCCCAACATCAGCGGCAACGGCCACTAGGTCCGAATCGGAGCGGGAGGTCCCTTGTTCAAGCGCGCCCCGAATCACCTTGCACCGATAACTTATCGTGGTGGGGGTGAGCGATCCGTGGGAGCGCATCGAGCGCAAGGGCCGGGCCTATGTGCAAATTGGTCTGGACAACCCGGAGCAGTATCGGGTGTTGTTCTCCAGTCGGCCCGATTGCACGCCGGAGCGGTTCCTGGACGAGCGCCTCGTTGCCACCTTGTCCTTCGAGCACCTGATCGAGGACCTGCAGGCCGCGGCCTCGGCAGGCCAGCTGAGCGCCATGCCAGTGGACCCCGCCGTGGTGGCCAGCGGGCTGTGGATGATGGTGCATGGGATCACGTCGCTGCTGTGCGCCAAGCCCGACTTTCCCTGGCCCGACCGGGACCGCCTCATCGACCACGTGCCCCAGACCTACAGCACCGGCCTCCGAG
>Ga0302325_10031658_pt1 | contig 10877 bp, 7 predicted proteins | sample Palsa_T0_2_FD_201948 | JGI IMG/M metagenome (GOLD analysis project Ga0302325, IMG submission 201948) | Peat permafrost microbial communities from Stordalen Mire near Abisko, Sweden - Palsa_T0_2 | ecosystem: Environmental > Terrestrial > Soil > Palsa > Peat permafrost | place: Sweden: Abisko... | reverse complement strand
CCGACCCGACGGCGGGCGCGCCGTCCAGCGACGCGTGGTGGGACGTGCCGGTGGCCGAGGTGGCGGCGCTGGCCAGCACCCGGGACGCCCGGGCCAGCTACGAGAAGGCCAAGGAGCGGCAGCGGCCATACCTGTAAGGGGCGCAAGCAGTGTGGCCGTTCGGCATAAAAAGGTTTTCAATGGGCGATCAGGGTCATCTTGAAGGAGTACCGGTCGGCGAGGTAGGCGTGACTACCGTGCTCCACCGGCCGGCCCGCGGCGTCGAACGTCGTCCGGGTCATGGTCAGGACGGTGGCGGTCCGGGGGGCTTGCAGCAGCCTGGCCTCGTGCGCGGTGGCGTGCCGGGCGCCGATCACCTGCTCGCCGGCGTGCAGGGCCACACCCTGGCTGCGCAGCAGGTCGTACAGGCCGGTCTTCCCCAGGACCTCTTCCGTGCGGCCCATGACCAGCCCGGCGGGCAGGTAGTTGTGCATGACCGCGAGCGGGGTCCCGTCGGCCAACCGCAGCCGCTCCACGGAGAGCACCGCGGCCCCGGCCGGTAGCGCCAGGACCGAGGCGAGCTCGTCGTCGGCCTGGATCTCGCGGGCGGCCAGGACGGTGGTGGCCGGATGCCGGTCACTGGCCGACAGGTCGTCGTAGAGGCTGGTCAACGCCACCGACCGGAGGATGCGCGGAGCCAGCACGACCGTGCCCAGGCCGCGGCGGCGGACCACCAGGCCCTGCTCGACGAGGCGCTGCACCGCCTGCCGGACGGTGGGACGGCTCACGCCGAGGCGTTCGGTCAGGTCTAGTTCGTTGTCCAGCCGTTGCCCGGGCTTGAGCGTCCCGTCCTCGATGGCCTGCTTGAGGTTCTCGGCGATCTGGAAGTACAGCGGAATGGGGCTGTTGCGGTCGAGTGGCCGCTCGGTCATGGCGCCTCCCAGCATGCAGGCTCGCTGGGGAGCCATGTCGATACCAGCAGTATAGGTAGGTCTCCGTTCAGTGCATATTGTCCTGACCTCCTTACATGCTGTCGGCATGACGGTTGGCTCGTACCGACTTTGTCACCTCGTAACAGCCATATGTTCGTAGGTATTGACAATCTCATGTCCTGGTCTGACGATAAGGGCAGCCTGAGGAGCCATCTGTGCTGGTGGAGCATCCGGTGTGCTGGTACCAGCAGCCCGAAGAGGAGCAAGGTGACCGGCTATGATCGCGAGCCGCCCGGAGGCCAGCGGTGTTCGCTGACCGGCTCGCCGAGGTCATAGAAACCCGCGCCCGGCGGCCCGAGCTCGTGGCGGAGACGGCCGCCCGACGACCGCGGGTCCCGTCCTTCCTCAGTCCCGGCGGCACGCTGGTGCTCATCGCCGCCGACCACCCGGCGCGCGGGACGCTCCGGGCCGGACGGCTGATGACGGCCATGGCCGATCGCGCCGGCCTGCTCGAGCGGCTCTGCGTGGCGCTGGCCCGGCCCGGCGTCGACGGCGTGCTCGGATCCGCGGACGTGCTGGAGGACCTGCTGCTGCTCGGCGCGCTGGACGGCAAGGTCGTGATCGGCTCGATGAACCGGGGCGGTTTGGCCGACACGGTTTTCGAGATGGACGACCGGTTCACTGGCTACGACGCGGCATCGATCGCGCGGGCGGGGTTCGACGGCGGCAAGATGCTGCTGCGCATCGACCCCGATGACGCGGCGACCGCGGCCACCCTGCACGCCTGCGCCCACGCGGTCTCGGACCTGGCCTCGCGGCGCCTGATCGCGATGATCGAGCCGTTCATCTCGCACCGGGTCGACGGGCGGGTCCGCAACGACCTGTCCCCCGAGGCGATGATGCGGGCCATCGCGGTCGCCTCGGGCCTGGGCACCACGTCGGCGTACACCTGGCTGAAGGTCCCGGTGGTGCCGGACATGGAGCGGGTCATGGCCGCGGCCACGCTGCCGGCCCTGCTGCTGGGCGGCGAGGTGGCGGACGACCCGGAGTCCGCCTACGCGGGCTGGCGCAAGGCGCTGCGGCTGCCGAACGTCAAGGGCCTGGTCGCCGGGCGGTCACTGCTGTACCCGGCCGACGACGACGTGGCCGCGGCGGTCGATACCGCCGTCAGCCTGCTGTGAGCTCTTGGTTCGCTAGCCGGACGCCGAAGCCGGTGGCGGCCAGCTTCAGCAGCACCGGGCCGGGTGCCATCAGGGCCGTCACCTTGACGGCGCTCAACTCTTCCAGCTGGGCCAGGACTTTTGCGTATGCGTCCGGACCCTCTCGGCGGGCATGGCTCAGCGCGATGGCGTTGGCCCATACCTTCTCCCGCGCCTCGCGCAGGAAACGCTGGGTGCCGAGCCGGTTAAACGGCCTCAGTAGCCGGTCCAGCAGGCTGCCCGGCCCGGAGATCACGGTCAGCTCATCGTCCTCGGCGGCGACCCGGGAGGCGAGCACGGCGTCGATGGCCTGGTGATCAGCCTCCCGGCGTTCCAGGAGGGCCGGGTCGTCGAACTGCTCGTCGCTGATCACCGCGACCAGCGCCTGCGGCAGGTCGTAGTTGATGTGGGCGTTCATGCCGAGCAGGACGTGCCGAAGGGCGGGCAGATCGGCCGGGGCGCCGAACGCGATGGCCCAGGGCCGGCTCGGCTCGCGTCCGGCCAGCGAGGTTTGGAGGGCATCCAGGTAGAGGTCAGCGAACGCGACGTCCCAGCGCTCCACCCACTCCGGGTCGGCGAAGCCGCCGCGCTTGAGCTCTTCGGCGACCGTGATCGTGGTGCGCTGGTAGGTCGCGTGGAAGTACCGCCGCGGGTCGCCCGCGGCCTGCAGCGGCCCGAGCAGGGCCGCCATCCGGCCGACTAGCTCCTCGATCACCTGGCCATTATGGCTGACCAGCGCGTCGCTGGAGGATGTCGCGGAGGTGCGGCACGGGCCAGCGGCGGTCGAACAGGGTCGGGTCGTCCCGGTCCTCGGCGCGCAGGTGCTCGATCAAGGTCACATAGTCGTCGAGGTCGAGCGTCCTGACCAGGGTGAGCAGGTCGGCCGCCTCGCCGGTGACGGGGTCGACCGGTGCGACGAGCCGGTCGTAGAGTTCCACGACCTGGCGGACCATGGCCAGGTGGCGCGGCCCGGGCTCGACGGAGGGGAAGTTCGTCGCGGCGAAGTCCTCGGTGAAGACGATCGGCTCGACGGCCAGGGCCTGTGGTCCGTAGCGCTGCGCGAGACGGATGAGCAGCTCGACGTCGAAGGTTTCGTTGAAAGACGTCATCTCCCCGATGACCGGGCCGAGCGCGGCCCCGTCGAAGGCCTTGAAGCCGGCCTGGGTGTCGAGCACCTGGGCCAGGGGCGGGATGAGCGAGGCCCGGACGAAATGGCGGAACAGGATGATGATCTTGTCTGGCTTGTCGCCGGTGCTGTGCGGCTCGGTAACTGGCCCGTCGGCCCGGACCAGCACCGCCCCCTCGATCCCGTAACGCTGGCCGAGCGCGCCGACCACCTGGTCGCCGGCCACCACCGGCGCCGCCAGCGAGCCTAGCTGGGCCAGGTTCGCGGACAGATCCGCGTCGGTGTAGCAGACCACATGCCGGCCGGCGGCGTTCGCCCGCGCCGGATCGGTCCCCACCGCGGCGGCCAGCGCGGCCAGTATCGATCCGCCCTTGCGGGACTGGTCGGTCGAGGTCAGCTGGTCGAACGCGGGGCTGATCGAGAAGCCACCCCCGATCATCTCAGCCAGCCTGAGCACCGTCACGCCGCGGTGACCTGTGCTCGGGTAGCCCTCGGCCGCCGCGATATCCGTCATGAGGTCGGCGCTCGGGGGCCGGTCCGGGCATCCGTCGTCGCAGGCCATGATGCTCCAGGTGACGCCGGGCAGGCCGCCGGTCAGCCAGTCGAGTTGGCGGACCTTGGCCCGGACGAAGTCCTCCCCGTGCGGGTGCACGGCGCGGGGGACCATGCGGCCCGTCTCCCCGTACATGGCCCACACCACGGTCAGGTGAACCGGCCCGGCGAGCTCGCCCAGCCGCCGTCGCGAGCGAGCCGCGGCAACCGCTTCGGCCGCCACCGCCGGGCCGTGGCCGGCCGCGACATCCCCCGCCGTCGCGCGGCCCTCGGCCAGGGCGGAGGCCGCGTCGAGCACCGCCTGGTTCTGATCAGAGTCCGTGAGGTCGCGCCCAGGCGCCAACGACTTTTCCATAGCCTGAGGATGCCAGGGCCCCGGATCCGAGGTGGACGAGACCGGGAGTTCCCCTATTTCTCGTCTGGGCGCAGCGTGGCGTCCGCCATCCGCCCGCTGGCGCTCCACCGGGTGTCCAGCTCGGCCATCAGGTCCTGGAGGGTAGCCAGGTACTGGCTGATCCAGGCGAGCCGGACCGGGATGACCCGGTCGGCGAGTTCGCCTTCTGTGGCATGCTGGTCGACCAGCGCACCGCCCTGTTCGTCCGGGAACGCGATCGCGTTCAGCGTCCTGACCAGTCGCCGCCTGGCGTACTCGTCGGCTGACAGCACCCGGACGGTGCGGCTGCCGAAATAAACCTGACCGTGGCGGTCACGGGCGGTCGCCGTCAGGGTGAGCCACGGCACGCCCTCGGCCGAGCGGGTCACCAGCAGGCTGCCCTCGCCGCTGGTCTGCTCCCCGCCGCGCACGTCCCATTCGATCTGCGTCAGCCCCCCTTCGGCGACCTGGCTGCCGTTGATGTACCAGGTCACGTCCCGGTCGGGGCCGATCATGTCGCCCTCGCCCACATACTCCACTTCCGGGCAGACCGGGCCGTGGATCCGCAGCGGGCGATGCGCGAGACGGCTCACGACATTGGCCGTGATCTGGCCGACGTTGGGATCGGTATCCAGCGCCAGCGGCCAGTCCGTGGTGCCGACGGAGAACACCATGCCGCCCGACGGCGCCGTCCGGAGCAGCATGGCCGCGTTCGCCTCGTCGTAGCCCGCGACCCACCCGGCGGGCAGGCTGGCCAGCGCGAGCAGGACCCGGCCCGCGCCCAGTCCCTTCCGGTGCTCGCTGAGCCTGGGCGGGTCCGATTTCCGCTCCAGCCGGACGCCGTCGGTCTCGTAGCCGATGACCGGAGTGGCCTCGCCGCCCGTGACCCCCTCGGGCGGGAATTCCACGCCGTCGAAGGCCCAGTGCGTGCCGACCACCGCCTGGTAGCCGGTGATGGCCCGGCGGCCATCCCACCAGCCGCCGCCCCAGGCCGGACTGGACATCGTGAGCCAGTCGTCCGGGTCGTTGACCGGCCACAGCGCGCCGGGCCGGTTCGAGCCGCTGCCTTCGGGCGAGCCGCCGGCCATCTTCCGGCAGAACAGCCGGTCGCCGGACGGGGAGAACTCGATCTCGAAGCAGGCGGTGTCGCCGGTGAAGAAGCACACGTTGCCGCCGCGGTCGACGAAGCTGAGCACCCGGTCGCGCATGGCCCAGGACCAGTACTCATCGTGCCCGCCGCTGATCAGCAGGCCGCTGCCGGCCAGCAGGTCCGCGTCGTAGTGCAGGTCGTAGTCGGTGCAGTAGCGGACCTGGTAGCCGCGGTGTTCCAGCCAGGTCACGAACGGGGCGTCCCAGTGCGCGAACACCTGCCGCCGCGAGGATCGCACGTACGCGTCCGGCGCGTCACCCTCCATTACCCGGCCGCCGACGCCGGCGTTGCCTGGCCGCTGCAAGCTGCCGACGTAGCCCTGGGCGGTCCAGTCCCTGGCCCACTGAGCACTCGCGTACAGGCTGGCCCCGCCGATCTGGTTGTAGGCGGTGTACGTCGCGGTCGGCAGCTTGTACCAGATGATCCGTTCCGCAGGTCCGGGTTCAGCGCGCCTGAGGACGAACAGGCAGGCATCCTTGCGGTGGGCCAGCTCAGGTTCTGAGCGAACGGGCTCGGGCCGGCCGTCCGGCCCGAGCGGCACCGGCACGGCCAGGTACACACCGTCCGCCAGGTCGGCGCCCAGCTCGATCGGGTAGACGGGCCAGCCCCAGGCCTCGTCGGGACGGCCCAGGGGCAGGCTGAACCCGGCCCGGGCTTCGGCCGGGCTGGGTACCTCCGTGACCGTGGCACCGTACCGGAAGAGCCGGACGCCGAACCGGACATGCTCGGTCGAGACGTGCAGGCCCAGCGCGGCGCCCGCAGGTACGGTCACGGGCCAGGCATAACAAGCGGTCACGAGCGCGTGTCCCCTTCGTTGCCGGTTGTGTCTCGGGATAGTGGCAGGCCACCTGGTGGGAGCCTTCGATCTGGAGCAGCGGCGGCTCCTCAGTGGCGCAGCGTTCGTCGGCTTTCCAGCACCGAGTGCGGAAGCGGCAGCCCGATGGCGGGTTGGTCGCGCTGGGCAGCTCACCGTGCAGCAAGATCCGGTCCCGGGCGGACTTGCGCAGCGGATCTGGCACCGGGACCGCCGATAGCAGGGCGGCGGTGTACGGGTGCGCCGGCTGCTCGCAGACCGCCTCGGCCGGGCCCTGCTCGACGATGAGCCCGAGGTGCATGACCGCGATCTCGTCCGCCACCTGCCGGATCACCGCCAGGTCATGAGAGATGAACAGATAGGCGATGTCCCGTTCGCGTTGCAGGTCGCGCAGCAGATTGAGGATGCTGGCCTGGATGCTCACGTCCAGCGCGGAGACCGGCTCGTCCAGAATCAGCACCTGCGGCTGAAGCGCCAGCGCCCGGGCGATGCCGATGCGCTGCCGCTGCCCGCCGGAGAACTCGGACGGGAACCGGACGGCGGCGTCCGGGTCGAGGCCCACGGCCGTCAGCAGCTCGCGGACCCGGGCGGACCGTCCGGCGATTTTGTGCACGTTGAGCGGCTCACCGACGATCTCGCCGACTGACAGCCGCGGATTGAGCGATGAGTACGGATCCTGGAAGACCATCTGCAGGTCACGGCGCAGCGGCCGGAGCGCGCCGTCATCCAGGCCGGTGAGTTCGGTGCCGTTCAGCTTGATGCTGCCCGAGGTGGGCTGTTCCAGCCGCATGAGCAACCGGGCCACGGTGGACTTGCCGCAGCCGGACTCCCCGACCAGGCCCAGGCACCGGCCGGACTTCAGGTCCAGGCTGATACCGCTGACCGCGTGCACGGTGGCGTAGGAGCGGAACCCGGCCCCGCGGACCCGGAAGTTCTTCGTCAGGTCACGTACGGTGAGCACCGCTCGGGCTGGCTCGGGCGCGGGGGTCGCCGGGGTCAGATCGGGGCCGCCGTTGGCCGTCGTCCCGGCTCCGGCCTGCCAGGCCCGCCTGATCAGGCTGACCTGCGGGCCGGACGAAACCGACACGTCCGCCTGGCCGGCGAAATGACAAGCGGCCAGGTGGCCATGGGCCACCGGCAGCAGTTTCGGGTCGACCGCGCACGGCTCCGCGGCCAGCGGGCAGCGCGGGACGAACGCGCATCCGGCACCGTATCCGATCCCGGACGGCGGAACGCCGGGAATGGACGCCAGCCGCTCGGCACGTCGGTCGACCGGCGGCAGCGACGCCAGCAGCCCGGCGGTGTAGGGCACCCGCGGATCGGAGAACACATCCGGCGCGCTGCCGATCTCGACCGCCTGGCCCGCGTACATGACCAGGATCCGCTCGGCAATCTCGGCCAGCACGCCCAGATCATGGCTGATCAGCATCAGCGCGGCGCCGGTCTGTTCCCTGATCGTGCGCAGCGTGTCGAGAATCAGTGCCTGGACGGTCACGTCGAGGGCCGTCGTGGGCTCGTCCGCGATGATCAGCTGCGGCGAATTCGCGATCGCGATCGCGATCACTACCCGCTGACGCATGCCGCCTGACAGCTCGTGCGGATACCGGTGCGCCAGTTGCGCCGGCTGCGGCAGCCCGACCTCTCCCAGCAGGTCTACCGCCCGGCGCCAGGCGGCCGACCTGCTCACCCGCTCGTGCAGCCGGACGCATTCGGCGACCTGCCACCCCGCCGTGTACATGGGGTTCAGCGCGGTCATCGGATCCTGGAAGACCATGCTGACCCGAGCGCCGCGGATCGACCGCCACTGCGACGGGGTGCAGCTCAAAAGCTCGCGCCCGGCGAGCCGGATCGATCCACTGACCTTCGCCGACTCCGGCAGCAGGCCCAGGGCCGCGAGGGCGAGCATGGTCTTGCCCGACCCGGATTCGCCCACCACCCCCAGCGTGTCCCTGGGCTCCATGGCGAAGCTGACGCCGCGGACCGCCTCGATCAGGCCGGCCTCGGTCGGGATACTGATCCGCAGATCGGTGACCTCCAGCAGCGGCCCGCTGGCGGAGGGCGAGACCGCGGCGTCGCCCTCCGCCAGACCTGGCCGCGCCTGCGGTGCCCGGGACCTGGTGCGGCGTGATTCTGTCACCCTTTCTCCTGGATCGCGCCCGTCCTGCCACTACTTGACATAAAGGGTGTTGTAGTTGATCGCGTCCATGGCGACGCTGTAGACGTAGCCGCCGACCCGGGTGGAGACGAAGTCGTACCAGCGGGCGTTGAAGATCGGCGCGTAGGGCGCGACCTGCGTCATCAGTGACTTGTCGAGGGCCTCGTAGAGCTGCGCCCGCTTCGTGCCGAGCGCCGCGGCTGCGGCGTTGAAGGCCGGGATGAACGCCGGGTCACCGAAGCGGGTCAGGTTCGGCGCCGCGTTCGGCGTCGCCGGGTCCATGCCGGTGTTGATCAGCGCTTCGGCATCGGGGAAGTCGAGCGACCATGGCTCGATGCCCATCGGGGTGTGGCTGGCGGGGTTGCTGATATACGAGCTGTTCACGCTGTTCGGTGAGCCGACCACGGTGACGTTGATCCCGATCGCGGCCAGGTTGGCCTTGATCACCTGGGCCATGTTGATGAAACCAGGTGCGTCGTTCTGCGCCCGCAGCGAGGTGGTGAGCGGGACCTTCACGCCGGATTCCTTCATCAGCGCCTTCGCGGCCGCGAGGTTGGGCGTGTTCGGGTAGGCAGTGTAGGGCGCGTAGCCGAGCGCGCCGGGCACCATGATCTGGCTGGTGACCGATCCGACCAGCGGTCCGCCCCACTGCTCCTCGATGGCCGTGCGGTCGATCGCGTAGTTGACCGCCTTACGGACGTCGATGTTGTTGAACGGCGGCACCTCGTTGTTCAGGAACAGGTAGGTGGTCTCCGGACGCGGCGACTGGTGTACCTGGCTGGCCAGGGCGGCGTCGTGCGAGATCCGGATGATGTCGGCGGTGGCCAGGTTCGAGGTCTGGAAGTCCAGCTGGCCGGCCTGGATCTCCAGGGCCGCCTGGCTGGCCTGGACGCCGATGTTGAAGACGAACTGCGCGACATGACCGCGCACGCCGAGCGCCTGGTCGTAGTTCTTATTGAAGACCATCACGATCTGCCGGCCCGGCTGATACGACTGCAGCTTGTACGGCCCGCTGGCGTAGTTCATCTCCAGCGTGCCGCTCTCCTGGGACTTCATCGGCGTCCCGGTCGGCACCGGGCAGGTGGTGGGCAGCGCGGCCTTGTACAGGAACGCGCCGTCCGGCGCGCTCAGGTGGAAGGTGACGGTGTTCGTCGTGGCCACGATGCCAGAGACGGTAGTCGACTTGCCCGCCAGGTACGCGGGCGCGCCGATGACGTTGGTGAAGTAATAGCCGGTGCCGGTGTCGATGGCCGGGTTCATCAGCCGCATGAACGTGTACTTGATGTCCTGGCCGGTGATGGGCGTGCCATTGGAGAACCGGGCGCCCGGCCGGAGCGTGAAGGTGTAGGTCAGGCCGTCGCTGCTGATGACCGGCATGCTCGCGGTGCCCGCCGTCAGCTGAGTGCCGGCCGCGTCAGGCTGGTCGGCGTAGCGCACCAAGGTGGTGCACATCGCGTTGGCCAGGCCCCAGGTGACCGCGAAATACCAGCGGTTCGGGTCCATCGTGTCGATGGCCCCCGATGACATCGCGCCGGTCAGGGTGCCGCTCGCGATCCCCGGCTTGGCCGTGCTGCTGCTCGAGGGTGACGAGCTCACGGAGCCGGCCGAGGAACAGGCGGCCAGCAGGACCGCCAGGGCCCCGGCCAGCGCCAGTGGCCCTCGAAGCGGGCGACGTGATGAGTGCGCCATTAGCTTCTCCGATCGTTTCTTTTTGTGTTCCGTAGCCAGATGGACATGCGTTAGGGCCGACGTGCCGGGCCGCGGGACCGGCTAGGCGTCGGGAACATGGCGGATCCTCGGGTCAAGGGCCATATGGGCGATGTCGACGATGGTGTTCGCGACCACGGCGATCACGGCGGCGACGATGATCACCGCCGTGATCACCGGATAGTCCAGGTTCTCGATCGCGCTCAGGCCGACGTAGCCGATTCCGGGGATGGCGTACACCGTCTCGACGAAGAACACGCCCGTGAGCGCGGTGGCGACGTCGGCGCCGAGAAGCACGGTGAGGGACGGCAGCACGTTCCGGCCGACGTGGCGGATCAGGACCCGGCTGGTGGAGGCGCCCTTGGCCCGGGCGGTCCTGGTGTAGTCCTCGGCGAGCTGCTCGGCCGTCAGGGTGCGGAGGAACCGGATGTAGACCGCCGCGAAGCCGATGGCGAGCGTGATCCACGGCAGGATCAGATGGTAAGCCCACTGCACCGGGTTCTGCCCGAGATCGACGTAGCCGGTGATCGGGAACAGCTGGGTGCCGACCGGCAGGATGGGCAGGCCGAACAGCCGGCCCTGGGTCGGCTCATACCCGAGCTGGTAGGAGAGCACGGGGGCCAGCCAGAACACCGGGATGGACATTCCCACGATCGCGATGACCCGGCCCGCCACGTCGCCGAACGACCGCGGCCGCAGGCCGCCGTAGGACCCGACCGGGATGGCGATGGAGAGCCAGACCACGGCCGCGCCCAGCACGAGGGACGCGGTGGCCCGCAAGGCGGGCCACAGGATCTGTGATACCGGGCGCTGCTGGACGTAGGAGAAGCCGAAGTTCCCGCGGACCAGGCGCCCGAGGAAGATGAAGTACTGCCGCCAGTAGGGCTGAT
>Ga0302325_10031656_pt1 | contig 10877 bp, 12 predicted proteins | sample Palsa_T0_2_FD_201948 | JGI IMG/M metagenome (GOLD analysis project Ga0302325, IMG submission 201948) | Peat permafrost microbial communities from Stordalen Mire near Abisko, Sweden - Palsa_T0_2 | ecosystem: Environmental > Terrestrial > Soil > Palsa > Peat permafrost | place: Sweden: Abisko... | reverse complement strand
CTACCATTTTCCGGGTTTGAACATGTAACTTGCATCAGTACTGCTCCAACAATGGCAAAAAAAAAGAGCCGCAAAGCTCAACGCAATCAACCTTCCGCCGACTGGTCTGATGACGACATAATATCACTCCTATCATGGCTCGACTTTTCGCTGAAGCATAAGGAAATCAATTTTCAGACTACCATCGTCGATCACTTGAAAGGTGCTTTCGCTCTCGGACAGATTGAAGGAAAGCTGAACAGGCTCTGGTGGACGTACGGGCCTGATCAAGTACCAGGAACAGCTAAACTTAAGCCGGATATCAAGACTCGCGGATCTGTGGCAATACCCAAGTACCTGACGGAAGCCACAACAGAAAAAATTCGACTGGCAATTGAGGCATTAGAAAAAGGACGCGATGCATTGTTTTCAACGCCACCAAACCGCCGGTTGCGAAGCATTTCAAGGCTGGACGCAACTCCACCGATCCAAGAATCCAGGCTGACTACCCCGATGGTGCCAAAAGTTGGTACTCCTCAACATCAGAAACGCAAATTTAACTCCGTCTCCACGACCACTTTTGGCGTGACGCCTGAAATTAGACATGTCCATAGCAGTTTCTCAAACACATCAAAAAGTAGAAAGAAACAGAAAACATACTCTAAACGCGACGTCAGACTCCCATACTGTCTTTTTTGTGTTGTTGCTGATGTACAACAGCGAAATCGTGGTTTTCGTGCTACGGCGCGTAGTCAGGCCACGTCTCTTCCAAAGCAGCTTCCTCGCGTAAGGGCAAGAGATAAACGATCATTGACACTTGTCAAAGACAGCGAGGACGATACTTCTGATAATTTAGACGGAGAATCAAATGGCGGCTACCGCATTCACGAGATATCCATCCCAACCACACTAGAAACCCAGCACTTCAATGGTTCACTACCACCAGACAGTAAAATGGATGAGGCTCATGATGGGGGCACCGTACGCTGCACATGTGGCGCGACGGAGGCAGCATCTGGTGATGAAAAGGAGTTGATTGAATGTGGTCATTGCAAGAGTTGGCAGCACATTGAATGTATCAAGTACTTTTGTCAGCAATGCATCGATGGCCCGCAACAACCAGCCACGGAACTTGTTTTACAGCATAACGGCTCTCAAACTGATTCCAGCACTGAAACCGAAAGAGAGAGCGACCCAAGGCTACAGAGCGCGATACTCACGATCCAAGGGCTTCAAGAAAGTCTTAAAAAGAGAGAAAGAGAGCTCCAAGAAAGTCAGCAGTTTGTCGAGGAGCTGGAACAGGACATGCACTACATGAGGACGGCAAGGAAGGCAAGAGCCGAGCAAGATGGAAAGCAGATCGAAGTGCAGTTGACGCAACATCAAAAGCAAGTCCGGAACTTACTAAATGAGCTCAATGCCCGCAGTCGACTGGGAACTTTTACCGCCTTATCCTCAGCAGCTCGCCATTATGGTGCAACGAAGGACCTTAAGCGAGGGTTTGAAGACACCTATAGTAAGAGCCGACAAATATTCCATCATCTGGATCTTGAGGTGTTCCCGTTCATCCCTCTAGTGAACCATCACACCGACCTTTTGACGTTGGCACAAAGGGTTTTCGAAGCCGAAAGAAATGACTCTCTACTACCCCTAGATATAGAACTGTCAAACTTCGATCCCATCGTACTAATCCGTGCCTTAACAAGTGCTGCTTTGCAAGAATGGGTTTTCGAGTCAGATTTTCCAAAATTTGATACGGAGTTATCTGTCACACTCGTGGCGTACAGAGATCTGCTAGCGAATCAAGGTAACAAAAATGCTAGTTCCATATAAAACACTGAGACTTGAGGACTAACTTCTACGTAGATGGCGCCATCGCGTTGCGGAACCTCGACCTAGCAGCTCTTGAATCCCTTATCAGGAAGCCGTCGTTCCAGACCTCGATCCTACCGAAAGAAGCCCAAAATTTGGCCTTGCGGCTTTCTCAGACGCTGGCACCCTTCTTCACCCCGGCGACAAAAGCTCTAGACGAACTGAGCTGGGATCGCTTCGCAACATGGGGCCATCCCTTCGAAATATGGAAGGAGAGACAGACTGATCTCGTAGAGATGTTCACTCACGCTTTGTCGACGAAAGCAGACTCCTGCCTGAACATCGAGAACTACGAAATGATCATTTATGCTCCTGGAACGAGATTCAACTCAAACACTATGAGAGTAGAGACTATGGAAGGCGCAGAAGATGCTTTCAATGAGCACGAAGGAAAAGTTGTCCAAATTTGTGTTGAGCCTGCTCTCTTCGCATACGCGAGAAATCCTGTCTTGGACGATGGTTCTGTCTCAGATTCTATCATCTCAACGAAGAATTTTATGAAGGAAAATGAGAGTCGCAGGGGAGGGGTCATGCCTCGTGTCAAAGCTGTCGTTGTGCTGGCAAAGGTGTGATTCCATCGTCCAAGGATCGCAAGGGCGTCGCGTCATTAATTGTATTGTTGGATTTGCCGCGGCAACAAGTTGACAGGGCTTTGGCTATCATGTGAAGTATAAACAAAGTGTATAAGAAAAAAAAAACCCCAGTTTTTGAAGAGGCAGACCAGGTTGACTGCAGAATCAGATGAGAATTCAACCTAAATTCAGCCGGGTCGTAGAAGGATTCACTCCTCAACCACTCAACTTGAAAATTGAAAACCTTAATGCCACAACTTTGAAGAAATAATGCGATATTTGCGATATTTCGAGTATTCTCTATAATCTGTGAAGTTTTTAGATTTTTCTGGGGACTTTGAAAAATTGAGAAAATTTTGGTGGGGTTAGCGTGGGCGGTTGAGGGGTTTGGGTGGTTGAGGTGAACCCTTCTACCTGTTCTTAAAAATACGTAGCTTACAAGTTAGAAGCAGATATGCGTAATTTTGAGCATGTGTAGGACCACGTCTAAAGCACAGCTTGCGTACGCTGACCGAATTTCTATACCTTCTCAAATAGGACGTCAATGACCGAAAGCATCTCAGAACATTCGGCGTCAGACTCGAACCATTGGCGCAGGATTGTTCACCAAAGCGGTGCAGCATGCCAGCGCTGCATCCTGAGCATAATATCATCTTTTCTTGACAGTATTCTTTCTTCTTCCTGTCCAGCTTGGATATCTAACACACTGGATGGCGTAAGCTTCACCTGGCTTGTGACTTCGCTCTCATACTGACAATGATAGAGGGAGACCATACTGGTTTACCGTTCCATCCAACTTGCTTCGAAATCTTCAAAACCATGTCTATCGATCGGCTTGGTCGCGTTGATATTAATTGTCTGTGGGCTTGTTGAAAGGAGGTAAGTTCTCTCTACAATCCAAGTTGCTGTCGGGCAAACTTAGGGTCCAACGCAAACTGGTGGCAGCTGAACGAATAATCGAGGAAAACGAGCTAATAGTCGGACTTGACGTCGCGCTAAGGGGTCCTTCCCTTAATCAAAAAAAGCAAGTTGTCCATGGAAAAGCGAGTTGTCCGCCCTCGACAAATCCTTAAATAACTTCAAATTTAATATGCTAAATAACAATAAATATTAAGTGATATAATCATTGGTTAAGCTATTATAAACAAAATGCACTTTTTAAAATTAAATACTAATATATTTACATAAAGATATCAAATAAATAATATAAGCGCAGATAACTAGCTTTCCTCGGACAACTTTGCTTTCTCTGACTAAGGGCTCCTTACTGTACGCTGATCTTGCTAGGTACAGTAGCGCGACGTCAAGTCCGACCATTAGGCAAGAGGAGAAAATCATCTGGTAGTGGCATGGGTGCCCACGTTACATTCAGTCCCGGTGGCGATATGCCCGGAATTATTAGCCCTAGGAGCTTTGGTGCTGCGTTTACTTCGTTACGAATTACAATGTTTCGCTCGAATGTTTCGTGAAACATGAAGTTAGGATGATTGAAGTCAATCCATGTTTCAAAGGCTCACGATGCGAAGCGAAAGCTCGCAAGATTCTTTCAGAGCATTTCAATATTGAGAGTATAAAATCTAGAACACAAATTTTCACTTGCAGCTCCTCGAAGGTTTGCGAGGACGGGCCTTTGAGCACGAACTGAGAGGATATTCATGTGCCAAATCTCAACTTTGACCACACCGGGTGAACGCGCACAGAAGGTCTCAGTCTTTCCAGCCCTTCTCTTGATGAAGCGCTGGCATTGTGACTGGTTGTCAATTAATTTGTGCAATGAAAATCTTGTTTTGAATTTGAGGCCGGGTGACATGAGAAATCCATAAAGTCGTCCGCATCGCCAGCTGCAATCAGACTTCCCAAGCAACCCATCCACATCTGGACTTAAAAGGTCGCTCTTCCTTATCAGACTTTTTTGATAGCCCCCAATTTTGTGTTTTCAAGATTCACATAACAGGAATTATGACGGAGCGCATTGAGGCGGAGCTGATTCCAGGCACGGAGATTCTCCTGCACGCTGATGATAGCTTTAGCAGGCATTCCAGCACCAATGAAAAACTACTATTGGTTCCTACGCCTAGCGACCAACCAGATGATCCCTTGGTAAAGGATAGATCTCGATATGTTCGGAAAAAGCTTGCTGACTTGAAACAGAATTGGAGTACGGGATGGAAAACGACAGTGATCATCAACCAAGCGTTCTTCGTCTTCATCAGCGTCCTCACTCCCCTATCCATCGCCCCACTCACCCCAATCTTCATGCAAGAATTCCATAAAACTCTCCCACAAGTTAACTACCTGTTCGGAGCCGCAGCCATTACCCTCGGATACACCAATTTCATCATTGTTCCATTCAGTAATATCTTTGGGAGACGCCCGACGATTCTGATATGTGGCTTGGTTTGTGTACTTGCCAATATTTGGCAAGCACTTACGACAAGCTACGCAAGCTTTATTGGGGCAAGAGTTATCAGCGGTTTTGGAGCTGGCGCGAATGAGAGTATCATGCCAATGGTTGTGGCGGACGTCATGTTTTTGCACCAGCGAGGGTTATGGATGGGACTCTACTTGTAAGTCATATTTGAGAATACTCGAATTTGGACTAACGTTACTTAGTTGGGCATACTTTCTTGGAACTTTCATTGGTGTACGTCCTATTCTCGTACTAATTTGCTGGTTTTTATTATGGGAGCTGAGAGCATAAGAGTTGTCTCGGAAGCCAGCATAATTCGTTTGTCCTTGTGTCTTAGGAGCTAAGACAGCTCTGAAGCTCTCAGCTCCTTCATACTTTCCAGGAATTTACAGTGCTAATTTGTTGGGTAGCCTATTATCTCTGGAAATATCGCAGCTCATATCTCTTGGCGATGGTTTTTCTGGGTGTGCACAATCTTTCAAGGAGTATGTAGCATCCCTATCTTGACTATTTTCGTCTGCTGATAGTTACAGGTGAGCATCATCATCATGGTTTTCGGATTCCCTGAGACACTCTATAGACGCCCAGATACCAGCTTCCCGGACAATAGCTCGAGCGGTGGGCACTCAACGCCGTCTGAATCAAAACCCGACGAGGTTAATATGACACAACCTAGCTCCGTGACAGGTGATGAAAAGGCTCTGTCTTCGATCGTCAAATCCCAACGAGACTCCGTCGATCACGTTCACTCCCTTCCACCTCGACCTATTGGCCGTCCCAGCAAAGCCCAATTCTCACTCATCCCCAGGCCCCAATTCGAAGGCCGTGAGCTCATATTCCGCGACGTTGTCGCGCCCATCCAGATCTTCACCTTCCCTATTGTATGCTGGGCCGCATTCTCGCTCAATTTTTCAGCAAATTGCCTGCTGGCTTTGAATCTCACGCAATCTCAAGTGTTCGCCGCCCCGCCATATCTATTTTCTCCAGCACAGGTTGGATTTGTTAATTTTGCTTTCGTGGTCGGTGGAGTTATTGGGTTGTTGACTGCGGGTCCGTTCAGTGATTGGGTTTCGATGAGGGCTACGGCTAAGAATAATGGCGTTAGAGAAGCGGAGATGAGATTGGTTGCTTTGATCCCATATGTGGCTATAAACTTGGTCGGCATGACTGTGAGTCCTTATTATCTGACATGCCAACCCCGACTGACATGAGTAGGTCGTTGCGGTTGGCTACCAGCGTCACTGGCCGTGGCAAGCAATCGTTATCATTGGATATGGCTTCGTGGGCATTCAAGTGGTATCCATTCCCGCAATTCTCATCGCAGTAAGTGCAATCCATTTTGTCTGTTCTCGATACCTTCGCTGACCTGCTTGAAGTATGCTGTAGATTGCTATAAGCACATCCCGGGCCAAATCATGGTAACGGCAACTATTGTAAAAAACACTTTTGGAGTAAGCTTTCCCGCAAGATTGATAAAAATTGCCACTAATGTATCATAGTTCGGCATGATCTTCTATTACAACGATTGGGCAGTCAAAGATGGTTTCATTCCACCTATCATGACAATGATGGCACTGACTGTTGGCTTTACGGTCATTGGAATGGTTGTCTTTATGATTTGGGGAAAGAGTTTCAGGAGACAGACGATGAATTCGAAGTTGCACCTTTTGTAGGGGTCGGGAAACCATTTCAAAAATTTGATAGTGGGAGGTATAATAGGAGGCAGAATGATCGGCTTGAAAGATGCGATTTCGTTTTTAGCTTATATATGTCCTTGATGCACAGTCTTTTGACACATGAACCCGATCTGGGCAATTGGACGGGACGTAATCTTCGCATTCGACTTCTAAAGTAGGAAGCCTATACCCACTCCAGACTTCTGGCATATAGTTGGGCTGTATATATTCGTTCCCTTGGCCCTTAAGCTTTCCTACGTCTCTGATCCAGAGTGATGTGTGCGTTCGCACGTGACCAGCGTCGTATTTATGGTGCCTAGGTTGGAGAGAGGGGAAGACATGGAGTACATCATGTCCAGAAGAATGGTGTAAGCGAAAGATTCCATGAAACTTGGGTCTCTCTTGAGGAATCTAAAGTCATGTTCTCGCTGAGGCTTGCCATGATTGATCCAGTCAACTACGAACACCGCCGCGAGGGGATTTCATAGTCCAGAAGCTTGCTCGGCACTCGTAAGAGGCAACAAATAACCCCAAGCTGTACGGAATTGCGGACTCTCAAAATGTCCGAAAGCTTCACCTAACGCCGAAATCCGGCGGCGCATGGGAAAGTTGCCGCCTCGGTCGTGTCTCACGACCGCGTCTTCGTTGATGCCTCATGAGTCGGCTGATTATTGCACCTACATGAAGCCATACAAAAGCAACGCCCAGGACCTCGGAATGGATCCAATTCCAATTGCTCCTCCATGAACGTTCTATTTTCGAACAATATCAAAAATCCCAACTAGCTACTTCGCATATCGAAGATGGTGGCGCTCGATATCGTGCACAGGTCGAATGCGCGCCTTAGAGAGCTTGGTCCTGGCCTCGTCGCTTTGTTTGGTATCGTACCACTAGCACAGCTTCCTTGGACAAGCACTAATCAATTGCAGTTGGTGGCACAAGTGGTATTGGGGAATTTGCTCTCAAAGCATTCGTACAGAACACAATCTCTCCTCGTGTGTACCTCGTAGGACGAAGTGCCACGGCCGCAGACCGAATTATCAAAGAATGCGGGGAACTTAACAAGGACGGGAAGGTTGAGTTCTTGAAGGCAGATGTTACGGAGCTAAAGGAAGTTGATCGGGTCTGCAAGGAGATCCAGAAGCGGGAGAAGAAGATCAATCTTCTGGTTCAAACGCAGGGGAATCTGACATTGAGCGGCCGAAATGGTGAGCGTCTAAACCGTGATTGGTGTACCTTGTTCAATGCTGTATTGACAACTCCCTATCAGAATCCCCTGAAGGCCTTGACCGCAAATTTACTCTGAACTACTATTCTCGCATGCGATTCATCTACAACCTGCTGCCCCAGCTTCGAACTGCCAGCGCAGAGCCACCACACTTCGCGCGAAGTCTCAGTGTCCTCGGTGCCGGACATGAAGCGGCCATAAATCTGGCGGATCTCGACCTCAAAACCACGTTTTCTGGAACGCGATGTGCGACACACTCGATAGTCATGAATGATTTCATGACTGAGGAATTTGCTACCCGTGAGCCGAGCATTAGCTTCTTACACTCAAACCCCTCTTTCGTCAATACTGGCCTGGGCAGAGGGTTACCCATATATCTGAGAGGTATTGTGAAGGTTGTGATGCTATTGTCTACGCCTTTCACTGTGAGTGCGGATGAAACCGGCAATCGACAATTATTTTTAGCTAGCAGTGGCATATATCCTCCTGCCAAGCTGGGATCGCCATTGGCAGGAGGAGTGCCCTTTTCAAATGATCTGTCGGTTAGCAAGGGCTCGAATGGGAAGATTGGAAGCGGAGGATATATTGTCAATTGGAATGGGGATATTACCGGTAAGGAGAAGCTCTTGTCGGAATATCGAGAGGAGGGTGTTGGGAAGACCGTGTGGGAGCATACAATGAGCATGTTCGCAAAGGCAGAAGAGATCAACGAGGGGAGAACGGATGCAGCAACTTCTTGAGCTCCTCATGTCTTGAAGTTATGGAAAGGAAAGTATCTAGCAGGGGGTTTCGGGTTCTTGGATTCAAGGTTGGCCTATTTCCGCTCCGCCTTTTGTTACTCTAGGATATTAGGGAAGCAGTGTTGCTTTGCTTGAGTAGGGATGTTTTATAATCCAGCACAGCTGAGTCTTTAATAAGGTAGGTAACGTTTCGTTGGCACAAGTCAACATGACCAGAGTCGTACACGTGACGCGCATAGATTCAGCCACAAGCTCCACTTATCTTGGCCGATCGAACCCGCTGCTTTGAAGTTCATCAACATATTCATAAAACCTCTCTGCCCCTGAAGCTAGGAGCATCCTCAGATTTGAGAGAAGTAATTTGCATTATTCGCAAACTGTCTGGATCCCTTTACTCTAAGCTCACCAGGCCAACCCTCAGTGTCGAGTCTCGAGGCCCCCCACTTTTGATTGGGAAGCGCAAATTCGAGCATAAATAGATAAGGCACGGTATGCATAGTCTGCTAGCTCTAGAGTGGTAATGGAGAAGACTTCTGAGGCTCGCCAAGGTGTATCTCCAAATCCGAGGAGAGCTCCAAAGTCCCGCAATGGATGTTTGAGGTGCAAAGCAAAAAGAGTACTTGGCCTTGGATAACCCTGTCTCGATCATGAGGCTGACTGTGACAGTTAAAATGTGATGAGGGAAAGCCGGGCTGCTATCAATGTGGAAAAAAGAATATAGAATGCCCAGGCTACAAGTCAAAGGCATTAGTATGGTCAACCAAGCATGAGAAAATGCTCTCAAAGAGTTCAACTGATTCTCTTCCACTCTCTTCAAGGACTTTGGCTCTCAATCTAGCAAAGTCTGTCTCGGGGCAAGGAAATGAAGATACTATAAAGAGTTCCAGGACGACCGCGATAGAAGAGGAATGGGGCCCTAGTATTGGAGGCCCATCGGTCATGGACTTTCAGTCGCCGCCTCTGGAATATGCTCGGCGAGATTCAGGCACATATATGGACAGTCTGTCGGCAATTCGGCAGCAGCTTCATCGCTCCACAGTCCCCGAGTTCTTGCTGCACTTGCCTACGATGCTTGTGGAGTGTTACTTCAGCTATGTCTGTCAAATCTTCTCATCATTTGATGGAACACTCAACCCCTTCCGCTCAACTGTCGGGCGGCTCTGGGATGGCTCCGCTCCCATCTACTACGCTATACAGAGCATGGCGGCAGCATATCTTGCTAATCACTTTCCTCGGATGTCACCTGTGGGTACACAGATGCAACGAGAAACATACAGGAGTCTTTACCAGGTACCACAAGGAGGCAGAGACGCGTCAGAGAACCTGGAAAAGACACTCTTGACTGTACTTCTGGTTGGGCAGACGACGGCTTGGCATGATCCGAAAGATTTGGGACTCGTGCACTTGAAGACAGCGAAAAGGTTAAATCGGCGCAGACTTGAGCAGCAAATAGGCGCAGTCGACAGCAGAGCACGCCGCCAAAATGACTTCTTTGAGCAGTGTATCCTATATTGGGACATGTTAGCCGGATTCGTCGAAGACCACAGTGATGAGTTTGACTTTGAAGAATTCGAGACGAGAGAATTTGACTCGCCATCGACACTTGGAAGCGATGCCACCGCAGCAGGGGATGACAAAGGACAAACATTCCCACATCCATGGACCGGTGTGGCACCAAAAGTGCAGAAGCTATTTGCACAAGTGGGTCGGCTCATACGGAACTACCGCAAGATTAAGGCTCAAGACTCGTCGTCGCTGAACTTCCTGTCGTTGGACCTTGGCTTCGAGGTGGAGTTCCCACAAGATTCAATAGCAACCATCGAAGCAACAGCAAAAGCACAATCTTTAGAAGAAGAACTTCTCGCCTTCGAACCACCCTCAATCTCAAGTCTAGTGGACGCAGGCGACGAAAACACCCCCGTTCAACAATACATCTTTCTCGCCGAAGCCTACCGTTGCGCCGCCCTCCTAGAAATCTACCGAATCTACCCCTCAATCCTCGTTAAACGGGTCCCTTTCACAGACAACACCTTCGCCTCCTCTTCCTCCGGCAACCAGATTTCATCCTTCCTCCCAATCCCCACATCCCAACCGCCATCCGACTTCCTAATCTCTCTCGCCATGCACACGATCTCCCTCCTTGAAAAGCTCCCCTCCACCTCCGGGACCCGCTGCCTCCAACCCATTGTCCTCATCGCCGCCGCATCAGAACTCCGCTTCTCGCCACCCTCAATCTCAATCTCAGATCCTCTATCACCATTCATGCCCGCGACATCAAGCTCGATATTCAATAGCCTGACGAATAGAGAGGTGGATATTGCTGCCGCAAGAAGATTTGTGACGACGCGACTGCAAGAGTTCCAGTTGAGTTTACCGGCGAAGCCGATTTTGAAGGCGGAG
>Ga0302325_10031654_pt1 | contig 10879 bp, 7 predicted proteins | sample Palsa_T0_2_FD_201948 | JGI IMG/M metagenome (GOLD analysis project Ga0302325, IMG submission 201948) | Peat permafrost microbial communities from Stordalen Mire near Abisko, Sweden - Palsa_T0_2 | ecosystem: Environmental > Terrestrial > Soil > Palsa > Peat permafrost | place: Sweden: Abisko... | reverse complement strand
CCACCGATGAGAAGGCCAAGTACGAATGCAACTACGCAGCAGCAGACTACAATGGATGGCGACGGAGCGGACGCCGACTGGAAAACAAGGTCTCTGATAACGTCGAGATCTACAATATTCCCAAATTCACCAAGGATTTCGAGGGGAAATACCAACAGCCCGATCTTCTTGAAGCTCACCTCCCTGAGATTGAGCACTTCTCGAAGACCTTGCACAGCAACGTTGTCCTGCCCCTCCTCCGCCTCTTCGCAATCATTCTAAAGCTTCCAGACGAAGACTACCTCGTAAAGCAACATACATATGAACAAAAGTCAGAAGATCACTTCCGATATATGCTGTACCGGAAGCGCACCCCGGAAGAATGGGCAGCCAGCGGTGGTGGTTTAGGAAACGGCCACACCGACCTCGGCACTGTAACACTCCTATTCCGACAGCCCATCGCAGGCCTGCAAATTCTAGGTGACGACGGAAATTGGACCTGGGTATCTGCCCAGCCAGGAACTATCACCGTCAACCTCGCAGACACGATCTCTCATCTCACGGGAGGCTGGCTCAAGAGCTCTGTTCACAGGGTCGTGACACCGCCAAAGGATCAGTGGGCTTACGATCGTACGGGGTTGCTGTACTTTGCGAGACCGCATAACGAAACGGTGCTGAATCCTTTGGACTCGCCTGTGCTTCGTGCTGCGGGCGTAACGTCCCGTTTTGAGAAGCCCGTGACGGTGGAGCAGTGGGTGAAAGCCAAGCAAACACTTCAGTTGAATCCTGATATTGCCGCCAAGAGATGGGCTGAGGCTGGAGATGGTACTGTTGAGGTTCTGGCGGGTTTTAGAGACCGAAAATATAAAGAGTAGAAGTTGGAAGTCAATGAAAGCTTGTTAATCGAAATTCCGTAAGCATCTGAAGCTGGCTGCCTCGTAAATTCTTCATCCTCATTTTCTTTTCATCGATGACAGAGCACTCGCCAGGAAAAGTGGCGACAGCGTTTTTGGAAAGATCTCATAATCAGCTCTGAATAAGCAAGGGTTTTGTTTCTCTGTTAGTCAACAATCAAATCGGCTTTGAAAACATCATCTGCAATCCTTCTACCTTATTCGGGTTCAGTCGTATATGCTGTCTTGCGCAAACTTCTTGTATTTCAAAACACTCGTAGGAAGTAGTTGCAGTGACCCACAGTTCTTTTGCGAATTTCCTGCAGTGTCTTAGGGCCATCTTCATTTTCAAGCTCCCCAATCACATGACATTCCTCGCGCTCAGACTCTAGATCGTATGTTTCTCTTCACCGTAACTATTCCAAATCAAGTGAAAACTAATTTCTACGCAAGCGAGGGTAATAGCCATTCCACAAATTTTTACTCGCCTATCTCGCTAACGAGTATGCCCCTCCCCCTCGTAACGAAAGAAAAAGGGGCAGCTCGCTAACCACCTAGCAACCTGAGGTTACACAACATGCACCACCCAGCCCCGCCACGACATAATACGTACTTACCTATCGATGGGATATCTGAGACACGGCTGAAGGACGCTTCTTTAATCACAACAGTGGGCATGGAAAAAGTGAACCACCTTCGATCACGTGACAGCTCACCTTCTCATTTATCCCATTAAATCGCTCATTTTACGAGTCAATAGAAAATAGAATAGGAAGAGTGCACTCTTAATTGTTGATGTGAAGAGGTGCTCAAATCGCCAAGAGAAGGGAAAGGTTCTTATTAGCTGCGTCACGTGATGCATTTCTACTACTGATACATTTAAAACAAGCAAATTCTGCGCAGCTAGCTGCAATCTTTAGAGCGTGATGCCAAGAGTCGAGTTCACCCAATTGATTATGAGAAGATATCGATATAGGAAATGAGATCCTTCCTTGCTATTAGTGATTCAGACAACCTCTCCGGTTGTCTAGATCAACACTTCACAGGCAATCTAGCACTTCTGTCAACAAAAATTTCTTTGAAACATGTTCTGAATCATAGTAACACATGCCATAACCAGGGTGGAGCTGGGGGGTTTTTTTTTGGCGTTCTTGCAAAAGTTGAAGGCTCTCATCTGCGGGCGGTAGTCTAGACCATGTGTCCCTGATCCGTTGCACATCGCGTTCGTTACACGAGATCATTTGTGGCTTTCTAATGAACGGAAAAGGCTTCCGTCTTGCTTCTATTGGCGGTGTGAACATACGAGCGAAAGCGTAATCTGCTGTCACTAGGGTAGGGACTCACTTCAAGGAATAGTCAATGATGTTTATCTTGGCACTATTCGTTGCTGACCTTTAGTGTATATGTCTACAAGTATGGATCGTATCATCTGAAGTTAGTATGTCTTCCTTATATACTCTTTGAAACCCCTCACGCCCATGTCATCGTGAAAGTCGGCTGGGGACGGGGGGTTGGAGGGGACCCAGAATTGGAACCTATGCCGATTTCAGTCTGCCTGCAGGGGTCTCGCCTTGGTTCCGAAAGCTGGATGCTAGGGATTGAATGATGCCCCTGTCCTCATGGTCGCATTCCTAGTAGCTGGGTCTGCTTTAGAAGAAAGACCCGTTGGATACGCTCGCACTTGATAGAAATACGAATGTGTAGAATCAGGCTGCTTTGAAGCATATGAGATATCCAAGCATGATTTTCAAAAGAGGAGACGAGGACCTGGAAGCGATGATTTTAATGTCATGAAAGGCTGGGATTGCGAAGGCTGCTAATGGCGAAGCTCGCGGCGTACTGGATCTGCGCCATTCTCCAGACTTAACCCTTGAACCGGTAAAACGTGAAAAATTCGTTAGTCTTAAATCATTTAGCAGGGCAGTGTTTTAGTGCCATCTGTGCTCATCTTGGCTGGATTGCCCCAAAAGCGGGACGAGGTGAACTAATAGCTAGTACCCGTCCACACCTCAACTCCCACGCCTCTTTCTCTGTCATCTTCTGGTTCTCCATCACACTGATACATCAGCAAATTAGTCGATGTACAAGAACCAAGCCCCAGGAGGTCGGATCGAAGTTTTGTTGAGTTGTTGCGCTCCAGGCGTGCCACATCGCGCAGCTTATCGTCTTGTACTTCCATCCACCATCGCAAGCGGCCCCATCGTCGGGACAGTCAAACAAGAGACAATCAAAAGGAAGTAGCTTTGTCCTTCCTCATATTCCATTCACTGTGTTGCAAGTATTTCCACCGATTGCGGGATCTCTGCAGCAGGTCCGCGTGGGTCCTTCCTAGCTCTCGAGAGGTATTTTGCAACTTCTGAGACGCTCCAGTCGGAAAGCCCCCCAACAGACTTTCAAAAGTCTCCCGCGGACTTTGTTCTTGCTACTGATGAGCTTTTAGCATCTGCGAACGCTTTGTGGACTCCAATCTCTGCCAGCTTCGACTTTGCAGATGTAATTCTGCACCAAACATCCTTCTTGTGTCAATCGACCAGCCTCTAGTGGCATACATCAGACCGCGTGTGGTAGAATTAGGCTACCTACAGGTCAGCAGGTCTATGATTGCTCCACACCTCGCTCCATATTACATCGAATTCCCGGTGGAGACTGGATGGCGGACAGACCACACAAATCACACCGATAACCCGCAATGAGCTTTTTGACCGTATTGCGCTTTGAGCCACCTTCGCCTCACTGATCTGTCTTTGTTCGATATCGCAACCCATTTCCTGGATATCTTTAAAAGTGGTAAGAGAGTTGTGGGGACACTATTCGGTTCGCTATCTGTACCACATTGCTAAAATCTGCCAACTGGCTCGAAGGTTACCTTGCGGCTGGATAACAGCATCAGCGGAGCTTCCCTCGATCATAGTACAGAGTTAGAAATGGACTTCATCCCCAAAAATGATGATCCACCTCGAATCCCTTGTCGGCACCGGAAGTGCCTTGCTTCGTTTGGTCGGAAGACGGATGCACGCAGGCATGAGAGACAAGTTCATCAGCCAGCCAAGATCTTTTGCAAATTTTCTGGTTGCAGATTCCGAGGCACGGTTCGAGCTGAAGTTATGAGGAGACACCTGAAATCCAAGCATCCTTTCGATGGTAAACTCTTCCAATCTTGTCCTCCAAAGCCTTTCCAGCTGACGACATTTAAGTTGAGAGTATTTTTCAACTCGGCAACGATAACCTCGGGGGACGCCTACCCAAAGTCAAGATACCTCGCGAATCTTCCTCCAACGATAAAGTTGACGCTGTTCCGAGTTGGAGTTCACATCTTCTCTCGGCAACTTCGCCAGGCAATATTTACGAGGGGTCCGAGCCCACCACTGAAAGACACATAGATATGGGCCATAATGATATCTTGGAGGATTTCCATATCTCAAATAACCCAGACAAGATGAACTTTGGATGGTTCACACCCACATATGGAGGGCACAATCGTTCAAGCCTGGACATCTCTCAGACTTCCAGAAGCCAAGTTACTGCGATGTTAGCAACAGAAAAGAGTCACATTCATTACAGGGACAAAGTTGGAGATTCAGAGCGGCAGCATTCTGGGTGGCAGGTAGGACCTTCGAACCACCTGGCGGATAGCTGGATTACAATGATCGAGGATTCGTAACTTTCTCAATGGATCCAATTTTTATTCTTAAAGGGAGTCGATCTGGAAAAAGACTTTTATAAGAGCGCATATTACTGGGAAAAAAATAAGGCATGGATGAGGAATCTGCAGGTTGTAACATGTAAGTTTCAGTAGCTTACAAAAAGTTGATTGGCTGGAAAGTGTCCGAGGACCTTATTGGGGCCTCGCTGCCGTTCATTTTCAAAGAAGGGCGCAACAAGTTCTGCAACCATGCACTACTATATACCAATTTATTCGCTTCCTGTTTTGTTGGTGTTTGTAGGACATGAAGAATGCTATGGAAGCAAATAAGGTCAATTTTACCAGGGTTGTTCTCGTGTGAGGACATGCAGCCAAAAGAGCCCAAAGGAGTCACGAGATTAAGCGAGCCTTGAATCCACATTCATCGGCCCATCCTTCAGGGACATGTGTAAGTGCTCAAGTGATGCAGCCAAGAGAGCACTGACACTATGTAGTTCAATCTATCAATATAATTTGATATTGCGCTTGTTCTCAGATTGAACGCGATTGTCGCGCAGCTCCTGAGACTTTTTGTATATCTCGGAAGATAACTGTCATACATTCCTAAGTGAGCGTTACGTATTTGAAGCAGTCTTGCCTTTCGCTAGAAAAGTCCTTCTAAAGAACTTCATATCAACGGCTCTAAGGTCACGTTATCGCACGCACGTGATTGCATGTCGTTTCTATGAGACGCCTTCACCAAATCTCTTCTGCACTCCAGATAGTGCGCAGTATTACTTCATTGGTGGTTTTGCATTGGATTGCGGCTCCTGCCTTGACAGGGACAACAGGCCTTCATATGTTCACGTGAGCTTCAGATGGAACCCCTGTCCTTGCTCAAACGCCTCGTCAAAATGGATAGGGGCGCAGCCGAGGGTCGGTTTGCAATAACACATGAGCTCCATTGCAATGTTCACGAACGATCTCTGCTTGCTTGTGTAATCATCAAGGACGAGGCTCTGAAGTATTAGATTACCAACCTAGATTACCACCACACCGCACCTGTTTGCTCCCTGACCGCCGGCCTGCTTTGCGCCGAAACTACGACGCAGAGCGTGGTTAGCCATACTCTTTGAATGTAAAAGGTTTCATTTCCGGAATTTTGTTGTTCGCGTTAGCCTATATGCAGTCCTGCAGGACCGGATATTGCTTTGCGGCGTGTTTTACCGTCATTCGTCAATGTTTCTGTTGTACAACCCACCCACCCCCACGATTATTCTAGGTAATTTTGACGTGCGGGGCCCTGCAATTCCCATGCTCACCAGAAAGAGTCTTATGCATCGAGCACTCCGGAGAGTTCATTGGCGGTGCCTCTTTGGCAGGTATCAAAGTCATTCTAGCTACGAATCAATTGTCGACGCTCGTATAGCACAGTATTCTAGAATATGAAATACTGCACAGTTCTGCAAATGAATAGCTCTGGCATGGAAAGCTTTGAAGGCCAAGAATTCTCTTCGTGGGAATTCACATGCTTTCACATGGTCACCTAATATAGTTGCCACTAATACCAGAAAAGCACCGGCCGTGGATATCATCTCTTTCATATATCTTTTACCACGCATAGGTGAAGCTTCTGATCGATAACAGGGTCGGTACATGCCGAATCTCAGCAACCAGTGGTGTAACCTGTGGTTGTAACCGTTACAAACGGATTCAGGGACAACGGCTACTTGGTCTCCTAATAACGACCAAGCAGTTTGACAAGGAACAACTAGCGTTCAGCTCGTATTCTTGAATCTCTTGGAGAGAGTGCCTGCGTGGAAGCCTGGAATTCCTTCTCAAAGTTAATGGAAACCTTGTCGGCCCTTTTGGACCCCGCCCTAGGGTAGGGCTTCCCAATTTTCGAGCGTGCTCGTAAAGCCTTCAAATGGTACGAGCTGATCAAACTAGCGTTGATGAAAATTTGTGAATTCCAGATTCTACTGGCTGTCGCTCGATTCGGATTTCGAAAGATTGTGACCCATTTCGTAGGGCTTCCTTACACACCGCGATGGTAGAGCCCCAACTCCGGATTAAAGATCTACGGCTGTTGGAGTGTACATGGGATAGCACATAGGCCTTAAATCATGCATTGAAGTTTTGCTATTGACCAAAAACAAATGATGAAGGTCTATGACACTGACAAGGACCTGACAGCTGACCATGCAATGAACTGTTGCTTTCATATTCTATTTGTTCACTTGTCGGCCCTCAAACGTTTCGAAACGGCGTGGAGGATTTTGTGGGGCAAGCGCCGCGGAATATGGGCAGCCTCAGCCTAGGCTGACACCGAGTCTGATAGCACTCCTTAAAGATGTTGTAACGAGGGATGCTCTCTGTACGAACACCAAACTGTGTCCCTGGTGTCATTAAACAACAACATGGGAACTGCTGAAACGAAGGAATTGCGATTATCTTGCTCAGACTGCGATCTGATCTTCAGCAGCCAGAGAGAGTTCCAACTTCACGCGGATGAAATCCACGGTGAGCTGGGGCGCTGCCTGAAAGGTGGTTGTGAAAACTCTGGATCAGTTTCAGCTGGTCAGATAGAGGTCGGGAAGGGACGAGCAGAGAACGGTATTTACATCATTATCTTTTACTATTCTATCTCCCTATTGACCACGTGGAACAGTTATCTCCAATTCGAACTCCGAAAAGATAGTAGTATCATCTGCGGAATGCCTGGAGGGAAATGTAGCTGCTGATCATGGTGAGTGATCGTCAAGAATAACAAAGGTGTCGTATGTCCTGCGTTGGCTTCGGCGTTCGGGGGAGGTGTTGTGAAGATCTAAGCATGATACTTGATTTCTTATTATCTAACCAAGTCTTCTCTGGCTGACGGTCGAGTGCAATAGGATCTGGAAAAGTCTCCAAATCCTCTCTAACCTCGAGCAACACCTCCGAATCACAATCGAATATAGCACCGTCGGCTAAAGTGCGCCTTCCTTTGAGGAACGATGAGGTACAGCAAGAATCTACGGAGGAAGAGCAACTTCACGTACGACCTTATACCCCTCTTCCACCGGGTGCTTCTGGCCCCAGAAGCTTGGAAGGAACTCATTCTGAGGACGGCTTTAGAAGACGAGATTGCCGTTAATTGAGGGTGCTATCATCTCCCCTCCTAATCATGTGCCTTGGCACGGAGACTTGATACATAAGCTGCAATGTGCTTTGCTGAGAAGATTTACGTTACGAGTTCTTGGGCTCGTTTTGGGACACTGGTTTCATGCGAAGATAAAAAAAATTTAGGTGTTACGATATTCAAACGGTTTTGCGAATTGATTATTTTGAGAATCCTTTGTTTCTAGGCAGCTTCTTCGCAGTGTTTCATTTGAACTAATGATACCTTTCTTCGGGATGCGCATCTCGATCTTTCGAGCATACGAACGTGCCAGAGGGAACTTGGGAGTTTAGATTAGAGACGTCTGAAACTTTCAGTCTTATTTTCGAATCAAACTTTTATCACTTCTGAGGCTTATTGGTCCACAAAATCGACAAGCTCTGAGCAGAAGCTCAACAAGACTCCCAATTGATGACAGCCCAGGATGCTTCTAATTTTGACCCGGAACACAATTGGTGTAGAATTTGCTGGACACACGAGAATGGTCGATCAGTGTGCATGTTCGGATGCCCGCAATTCCGCTTCGGTACGTTCTGAAGAAGCGGTGAGCACGCCAGCACACACCGGTGAGCTTCCATGGCTCACTTCCATCAGGGGGCCGAGAGAATAAGATGCCACGGAGCCTCCATGCGAACCTTTGAGAAAACGGATATTCCTTGGTTCGCATCGTGAAGCTCGCTGCCATATGACGCTACCGCTCGTTCTAATAACAGGGGTTTGGCCACTGAAGGGAATGATACAGAAGCCGATAGATCCGGGAGGATACTGGTAGTCGGCAAGTTGGATGATAATTCATCTTTCTATTGGGGCACAGCCAGCGCCAGTCCATTTCGCGGCCCCCTTAAAATTGAAACTTCATTGCCGCCACGGGTTTCCAAGGGACACTAAGCGAGTAGCATCCCCTTTTCAGCAGCCCTTTCCCTACGTGAGCAAGTATTGCGCTTTGAAATAGCATGAGTTCCCGGAGAAGATGGCCTACAATATATTAATTACATCTCAGTCCAGGTGGCCCCGGAGAGGATTTATTCATCCGGCGATTTGACTCTGAAAAGGATGGGGTTAGTAATCCTGGTCGATTTGGTTGCCTCGTTTTAGATACAGGTCGCGGAGCCCGTGTATTTCACATGGAGCTAGCTCGGTAGGCGTTCTAATGAGGACCGGAGGTGTGATGCCTGGAGAATCATCATTCAGAAGTCCTGACACTGGCGCTGGTGCAAGCAGCAGACAATTTACCGTCACGGATCATTTGCTCCTCTTCAATAACGCTTTGCCATAGAAACCATGAAAAAGCCCAACTTCCTAGTCAGCCTCGCAGAGATCACTTAGCTGTGCTGCATGAGGTGAAGAGTCAGGCTGAAGTGGCCCACAGCTATTTCGGCGGCACATAGTTGCTGAAGAAGGACTTGTGTATAGAGAAACATGAAGTGAATATGCAAATGAACAAATCTCACACTCTTGGATGTCATTAGAGTCTCTTTAATACAGAATTTTTGTGAGACATGAAGGGCTTTAACGCTTGAGCGTGGAGAAATGTTGGGAGGGTTGCCAATGCGACCAAAAAACGGCCACACCCTCGCCAGCCAGCCCAATCAAACCTTGAAAGTTCTGCAATGTTAGTTTCAAAGCCCTAACGGGGACTTTACTTGCAGCACAATAATGAGTCGCAATACTATGAGGAAGTTTGCGAAGACGTTCGCAGCTGCGACAGGCCTTCTGAAAAGCACTGCGTTCTCCCTAACCGCCAGCTTCGGAGATACGGGGAAAGTGCTTCCTTGAAGCAAATAATCACCCGCGATAAATTATCAGTTACTCCGGGCTGAACCCTGAACCGAAAACGGTGTCAGGGAAGGCATATGCATACGCCCTTTGATGACGATGAACGGTCCGCTCGCAAATTGCAAACCATAAAATCACTCCAAGGCGTCCTGCCACTTGAGAAAGCACGCCATCATTCCTGAGAGCTTTTCCTCTGCTACCATTATCCTGCTGCTCTCTTAAGTCCATATGCTTGCTATCCAGACCACAGTGGTGGAACCTCATCGACAAAATGACACCCGCTTGCCACTCAAAGTTTCCTGCAAGATCCAAAACAACAACCGCAGACGCAGAACAATGTTCTTTTATCAAAACACTGCGACGAAAGTAGAAGGATCTAGGTGTGGCAATGCACATAGATTCTCATCACAGATCAAGAAGCAGGAGCTGAATAGTTGCGATTGGCAGTTGAAAGAACCCGACAAGAGAAATGAACTGAATCTATTCGCGCAGGTCTATATCGAAGTTTGAACGACGTTGAGACCCAACACGGGGGCGGGCATACCCACTTGAGCAGTTTGCCATGTTCACGACGATCCGACACCACACACTCCTCGTCGTCATCGACAGCTGTTGCTGAGTCGCTATACAGAAGCATGCGATATACCAACAAGAAATGGGGTGATGGATGCACGTGGGAAACCAAGAGGCCTACTCGTTCCTTATGCCGTGTTGAACCACCAGTGAACGAAGCCTAACGTTCCACAATATCTCAGTCGCAGCCCAAGCATCTGCCAGTGGCAGCTTTCGCTTTTCGCAATCCAGTAACACCGAACACCAGCACCAACCCATAGATTTACAGTCGAGAACTCTTGGTCCACCGATGAAACGAATGTTCTGCATACAAAGTGAATGTGTTTTGGGGGCATGGAATAGCCGTCTCTCTCTCAGCAAGTGGTGATTGTAGAGAGTGGGTACAAAACAAGCAGAGGACAGCATGCTGACTGAGGTCCAAGTCATCGCGGCTATCCGCAAAGTGACTGACGTTGCCGGTTGCTGGCCCAAGGACATTGATCTCAATTCGAGATCGGCAGATGCCTACTAATACCCCTGCTTCTATTTTCAGTACACAAAACGAGGATATAAACTAGAGCGCTCGGAGATCTTTCATAGAACAAAGCAGACATAATGAGTCGATGGTTTCCTCCTCCTTTTGTGTCTTTTGAATGTTCTACAATTCTTATTGAGAAGGGCCTGCGCAAAACAACCAAGGTGTTTCAGGAGGGCTCCTCAGATGGCCAATTATCGGGAGGTAGGTATTCCCAATATTCAAGCGCTAGTGCAATGTATTTTGATTTTTTCTCAAAAGTTCTGGCTTAGATGGTGTGAGGTCGTTGCTCGAAGGAATTTCTTCCAAAGGCTGTTGAACTTCCCAGAATTTCGTGTGTGCCAAGTAAGTTAACTTTTACA
>Ga0302325_10031651_pt1 | contig 10880 bp, 8 predicted proteins | sample Palsa_T0_2_FD_201948 | JGI IMG/M metagenome (GOLD analysis project Ga0302325, IMG submission 201948) | Peat permafrost microbial communities from Stordalen Mire near Abisko, Sweden - Palsa_T0_2 | ecosystem: Environmental > Terrestrial > Soil > Palsa > Peat permafrost | place: Sweden: Abisko... | reverse complement strand
AGGTGTCTCTGTCGATGGACAGGATCATATCTGGATCATCCATAGAACGAACACTCCCGAACCAAAAGAAATTTATCTCACCTGGAATCCTCCCGCAGCGCAGTGCTGCGCGCCCGCGCCGCCAGTGCTGGAGTTCGACCAGCAAGGAAACCTGATCGGCCATTGGGGCGGTCCTGGCAACGGCTACGATTGGCCCGTGTCGAATCACGGGATATTTGTGGACTACAAAGGGAACGTCTGGGTTGGCGGAAATGGCAACGGCTCGGGAAGTTCGAGTCCGGTCGCCACCAAAACTCCCGAGGGCGAAACCGTAACCGGGCCCTACCATGACAGCATGGTCCTCAAATTCACTCAGGACGGAAAGTTCCTGATGCAAATCGGGAAGCCCAACCAGAGCAAGGGCAGCAACGACCTCGAGAACCTGCGCGGTCCAGCCAAGATGTTTGTTGATCCGCTGACGAATGAACTCTACGTGGGCGATGGCTATGCGAACAAGCGCGTGATCGTGTTCGACGCGGACACCGGAAAATACAAGCGCCATTGGGGCGCTTATGGACATAAGCCGGACGACACCGATCCGGGGAACTACGACCCGGATGCGCCTCCCGACCAACAGTTTCGCAGTCCCGTGCACTGTGCCCAGCTTTCACATGATGGGCTGCTCTACGTGTGCGATCGCGTGAACGACCGCATTCAGGTGTTCAAGCCCGACGGCACGTTTGTCAAAGAAGCCTTCATCAACAAACGAACCCGAGGCGATGGCTCGGTGTGGGATATCGATTTTTCCAAAGACCCGCAGCAGAAATACATTTATCTCGCGGACGGGGCCAACGACCAGGTTCACATTCTTCTTCGCGATACGCTGCAAGTCCTCACCAGCTTCGGCGACGGTGGGCGGCAGCCCGGCCAATTTTATGCCGTCCACAGCATCGCGACAGACTCCAAAGGAAATATTTATACGGCGGAGACCTATCGCGGCCAGCGCGTGCAGAAGTTCGTCTACAAGGGGCTAGGCCCAGTCACAAAAGCGGACCAAGGCGTCCTGTGGCCTAAAAACGCCGCGAAGTAAACTGTCCGTTCATCCAACCAGAAGCATATGAGCACCAAGCAGGCAAAAGATTTCCTCGCCGACCAGGCTGCGCAACAAGCAACCCTTGACGGGATCCCGCTTTCTGATCTTGAGAAGCGGATGATGTACTTCACCGAAAGTGATCCGGAATCCTGCGATGACCCCATCGGTCTTAATACCGAGTTTGAGGAAAAATATGACACCGCAGAATACGAAGCGAAGATGTCACAGCTTCTCCGTAGCGCTTACAAACCGAAAATCCGGCGGGAAAACTTCAGTGGGATGACGCGATTTCTGCTCTTCGAAAAGGCGACCATTACGTTCTGGTCTTGTGGAGGCAGCATCCGCCGATGGACGCGAGGAAGGATGATCCGGGAAGCAAGGTGGTCAAGTACGGCGGCATATTCCTTGCAGGGGTTCTTGTCGTAGGGAAATTGGCTGCGGATGACCGTGTTCCGACCTGGATTCTGGTGGGCCTTGGTATCTTGCTCGTTGTCCTTCTTTTCCTAACGATGTTCTTTTTGGCGCAGCAAGGACACCGCGCATGGCGCCGCCGCAAGTCAGCCTGAAACGTAAACTGCGATTTCAAATCGGCCCGGGAAAAGGTTCCCGATGCAGTTAGTCGCTGCCGGAAAGATTTGTTTCGTTCAGAGGCCAGAGCCATGCGGCGCCGCGAACACCGCTTGAATCACCATGTTTCGCGGGGACAACGCTAGCGTCCGCTTCCTTGCCGAACACGTAGCTTTGTATCCTCGGAGAGAGATTCTGATAAATGCTCTCCACTCGAGACATTCCTCCGCCCAGCACAATCACGTCCGGATCGAGCAAATTGATCACATGCGCGAGCGCACGCGCCAGCCTGTCCTGATACCGGCCTAGCGCCGCAAGAGCGGCTGGCTCGCCTTCCAAACTTCGCGCCACAATTTCCCGCCCCGTAAGGGACACATTTGTCGAGCGCTGGTAATCAGCCTCTAACCCCGTTCCGGAAATCCACGTTTCGATGCAGCCGCGATGGCCGCAATAGCAATCTGGGCCCGGATATTCATGGCGCGCCGGCCAGGGGAGGGGATTGTGGCCCCACTCGCCGGCCACTCCGTTCAACCCTTCATGCACGCGGCCATCCAGCGCGATGCCTCCTCCGCAGCCAGTGCCAAGGATCACCGCAAACACAATGCGCTTGCCTGCGCCCGCTCCATCGGTTGCCTCCGAAACTGCGAGGCAATTCGCATCGTTCGCGATTCTGATTTCGCGGCCGAGCGCGCCGCTGAGATCGCGGTCGAAAGGCCGTCCGTTCATCCAGGTGGAATTTGCGTTCTTTACCAGCCCGGTTTTCCGCGAAATCGTCCCCGGAATCGCCACGCCTACCGTGCCGGTGCTCCCGGTCTCTTCTTCGAGGCGCTTCACAGAATCCACGATTGCTTGAATCGTCTGGGCGTAATCGAGGCGTGGAGTGGGGACGCGGTGGCGTTGCAATCCCATTCCCTCGTGATCGAGTGCGAGCGCCTCAATCTTGGTTCCCCCAAGATCGATCCCGATACGAATGCGCTTGGCTTCAGTCGGATGTGTCGGCATCTGTTTGCGATCCTCTTCTAACCGTTCTAGCCTGGCAACTGGCTGCTTTGCCTCATATTCGACCAACGGAGCGACGGGAAGTATGCGGATCAAAATGCAAAGAGTCTAGATGCCCGCTGTTATCATTTAGGGGTTGCCAGCCCATGGCCACGTTGACTCAGCGCCGAAGTTGGCATACAAAGCTCTCGCACGACGGAGGCTTGAATGCCAGACGCTCAGCCGAATGCGCAGGAAAATGCACAGGTGAATGCTCAGGTAAATGCCCAGGCAGCCGGGATCGAGACCAAGTTTGACGTCGGTTGGCAAAAGCTCACCAAGCAGGAATTTCTCGAAGCTGTCACCATCGCACTTTTGGACAAGGTGCAAGACCTCCCGTCATTCCAGTCCGCAAATCCCACCGCTTCAGATCCTCCCCAAGACAAAGAAACTTAACCGGTTCATTGTCACGCTGATTGGCTACGCTGTTTAGCGTTGATTGCCAACCACGGTCACCGTAAGTAAAGAAGATTTAACACGCAATTAATTTCTTTCCGTCTCCCACTCGGTTAAAGTCACTTCGGTTCGCGCCGCCACTCTATTACCGGATTCCGGTGCGCAAAAAATCCGAGGGGGGAGTTCAAACATGCGCCGGCGCAGTGGGCCACGGGATCTTAGCGAGCGAGCACTCCTTCTCTCAATATTGATTTTGCTGGTGGTAATAATTGTCCGGCACTTTGGGCTGCTGTCTTTTTGAGAAAGATGGGGCGGTAGAGAGGCTCGATTGGTTTTGCGAAGGACTTTGCTATCGCATCACCGCTACGCGTTGTTTGTTTATTCCGAATGGCCGGTGATGCGGCCGAACTTATCGACGATTTCTGTTAAGCCCGCTAGCTTCCGCTCGTTTTCGGCAATCTCTTCGTCGTAGGAGTGAATCAGCGACTGGTTTGCTGCGAGCGTCTTCTGATTCTCTTCAATTTCCATCTTCATCATCGCGCACAGTTGCTGTAAGGCGTCCCGCTTTTCAGCCGGCGCCAATGTTTCCGAATTCACGATTTCGCCAATCCGGTCGGTAAACGACCGGTCGGGAAATGCCCGTTTAGTAAATGACTCTGCCATGGTGGGCCCTCCGCGCCCTGAGAGGGAACTGCACAATATCGAGAAAGAGAATATCGCGATCAGCCACGGGCCATCAGTGAATTCCGATCAATAATCAATGAATCCCAATCAGGGGCCAATAAAAAGGCACCAGGATCAGCAGAAGTACTCCCTGCACAAGGGTAACTAGCGTTCCAACTTTGATCAAATCCTTGCCGTCGAAATACCCGTAAGAATATCCTGCGATCATCACCGCCGATTGGTAAACGAAAATCTTTCCGCCGGCAGCGAATCCCCAAACCATTCCCAGCGGCAGCGGGTGAATCCCATGAGCTGTGGCAAAAGCCAGCAATCCGGGTAACGACGTCGCGAGCATCGCCAGCTCGTTCCCCAAAAGAATGTGGTAAAGGAATGCCGCCCAATATGCGACCTGCGTCTGCGCGAAGATATTCACCATCAGCGGCTGCATCCACCCGAACATTACGCCAATCATGGCGGCGAGGGCTTTGGTCTGCACCAGTATGTTGCCCATGCTGAGCGACGCGGCAACGAAAAAAACGGGAAGATAGTTTGTCTTCCTCAGGTCGTCGGATTCCAGCACGCCGATCCCTGGAATCGCCCCCAAAAGTCCGGCTCCGAGTCCAATCAGCACGGGCGAGAGATGGTGGAGCATGTCGGTCATCCAGAGCGCGATCGCCAGCAGCATGATCGCAAGCGCTTTTTTCTCGGCGCCAGTCCACGGCCCCATCTTTGCAAGCTCGTCGTGCACGAACTGGTTCCCGCCACTGAGCGCCACTTGCTCGGGGGGATACATCCACACGGCTAGCCGCCAGATGAACAAAATTGTGACCAGCGAAATCGGCAGGAAAGCCCAAAACCAAAGGCTATAGGGGATCGCAACGCCCGTCCCTTTCTCGATCAAGCCGCGTCCCAAAATCACCGACGGGCCGGCGATGACCATTTTGTCCAAAGCGCCCGCCGTATAAGTTAGCGTGATAAACATACCCCGGCCGTTATTGCTGCCTCGGCCAAGTCCGATCACTTCAATAAAGCCCAATGCAACCGTAGACTTGATCACGATGCAGGCAATACCGGAGGGAACGAGAAACGTGAGCACGAAGGAAGTCAGTACAAATCCCAAAAGAAGCCTGGAATACCCCGGCCCCACGCGCCCCATCACCAGATAGGCAATGCGGCGCGCCAGACCCGATTTTGTGGCCATCGTGCCAAATAAAACCGCGCCGAATACAAACCACGTCGCATCGTCCGCGAAACCGCTGAATGCCTGAGGAAATTTTGCAACGCCGAGCGCCCAGTATAAGTAGCATCCGATGAGACCGGCCAGCGCGTGAGGCATCACCTCAAAAATCCAGGCCACGATCATAAACGCCGAGATGGCCAGCGCGTGTTTCGCCGTCACTTCCAGATGAAGAGGCGCAAACCAAAGCGCGACAGGTATCGCCACGGAAAGAATCGAGCCGGTCAATTTTCGATATGAAATTGACGAACTCTCGGCAGCGTGGACGGGAAAGGTTTGGTCGATTGCGGTCGGCATCTGCGCCTTCCTTAGCTTCGTGTTGGGAGTGGCGGCTCGCCGAAGCGCTTCATGCCGCTCGATATGGCCCTGCTAAAATAGCCAATAGCGGCCCACTTCGCAAGCAATCGTTCTACTTGCGCGGCCAATCGACGTGCCAAAATAATTCAAGAATTTTCGAATTGGCAGCCGCAGGAAATTCGACGCGCAACTGAAGAGCGGCGTTTCGAATCTTTATCGTTTTGGCTGTCTGTTTCTGCTACAAGGGATGGCGCTAACGCACAGGTTCTGCGTCCCCGCTCACACTTTTCCTGTAAACGAATTCTTATCCAGATAATATCGCCAGCGTTTCTGAATGCTGAACGGTCTCCAGGATTCTTTGATGCAGTTGGCAACATCCTGAGCCGTCATCGGTTGTACTTTCGCTCCCGTGGAGATTGCCAAGAGTTGGGCCTGTGCATTCTCTTCCAGCTGAAGAGCCGCAACAAATGCTTCCTCAAGACTCCCACCAACTATCGCTGCGCCATGCATTTTCATTAGAACGGCGCGGCGGCTGCCCAACGCGTGCGCGAGTCCATCCCCGAGTTCCTTTGTATTGACGTGGCCGACGCTGTCGAATACCGGCACGCCGTCAGCAAAAATCGCCCCATGCATGTGCACCGGCAGGATAGGCTGGCCGGTGATCGAAAATACCACCGAATACGTGGGATGGGTGTGGACAACGGACGTCACATCGGGGCGGGCGCGGTAAATGCCCGTATGTATCTCAGTTTCATCCGGCGCGTGCCGCTTCCCTTCGATCTGTTTGGAATTCAGGTCCACGGTTACCACGTCGTCCGCTGTGACAACGTCGCGGCTTACGTCGCTCGGCCCCACCAGGATGCGATCGGTTGAGATTCGTATGCTGACGTGTCCCGACGACCCCACGATGCCTTCACTGGCCAGCATCTGCGTCGCAATGGCGATCTTCTTTTTCATCGCCTGAATCTCGGGATCGGCAGGCGAGCCTTCTGAAGCCCCTTCGCGTTGCACTTGAGATTGCGGCGCGTCGCTCAAACCCAAGCCTGTCACAAGTGCCGTAGCGCTTCCGGCTGCGCCCTTCAGAAAATCCCGCCGGTCAAACGAATCGGTCGACAAAGGAGTGACCTCCAGTTACGAAAAATAGGTACAGGCTATGCGAACTGTTGTCAAATGAATTCTGGCCATCCACGAATCGCCCACGGCCTTTATTGGGTGACGTCGATCCGCAGGGCAGTGCCTGGGTTCCGAATCGCTTCTTGCGCTAGTTTCCGACTCCGCACCCGCCTGCCTACTATAACCATAACTATATTATCGAATCACGACAATTCCCTTGACAACATATTTGTCTTCTAGTTATAAGCTCGCCCAAGCCGTTTTTTGTGGGGTGAAGTGATTTACTCGCTGAAGGATTACCGTTCGCACTCACACGGCAGCGTCGCTGCGCAGTAAACCCGAACGGCCGGATTCATGTTTTTGCCTGTCCAGGAAGTCGGTTCCAGGGGCGTGAACCTAGGGGGAACGTATGAAAAATGTTGTGCCAAAGTTGAAAAAGCCAGTCTCTTTTGCAACGGAAACACCTGGAAGCCTGATTGCGGTAGTCGCTCTAATACTTCTATTTTGCCTTCCCGTGTTCCCCCAAGCGAACCAAGGCACTATTCAAGGCAGCGTATTTGACCAGAGCGGCGGCGCTATTGCCGGCGCCACGGTGACGGTGATTGACGTGGCCCGTGGTGTCTCGCGTCCCTTGACTACGGACAACGCAGGGGCCTATCTGGCGCCAAACCTCATCCCCGGCACGTACACGGTCCGCGGTACCGCGAACGGTTTCCAGGTGCTCGAGCACTCCAACGTCGTGGTGGGCGTCGGTCAAACCGTTCGTGTCGACTTGGTGCTGCAGCCCGGCCAACAAACACAGACTGTTACCGTGACATCCGAAGCCGCTGCGGTCGATACGACCGACGCGACGCTGGGCGGGACGATCACCAACCAGGCAATCACCGATCTGCCGCTGAATGGCCGCGACTTTAAATCATTGCTCACTCTGCGACCCGGCATTTCGGCGATCCAGGGCGATGCAGGTGTCGACTCATGGACGGCAAACGGGACACGCGCGGAGGACGTTGGCTACATGGTTGACGGTCTGCGAATGGATGAGGCCTACACGGGCAATAGCGCCATCAACTCGCCTATCACCGATGGTCAGTCCGGCACCATTTTCCCCGTGGACGCGATTCAGGAAGTAAATACCGAGGAAAATCCGAAAGCGGAATTCGGCTGGCGGCCCGGCGTGATCATCAACATGGGACTGAAATCCGGATCGAACGAGCTTCACGGCACCGGATTTGCCTTGGGCCGCGACACCGCGCTGAACGCTCGCAATTATTTCAATTATGCGGAACCCAACGCCACGTCACTGGCCCAACCGAAGGCGCCCGTGGCATTCGAGCAGTTCGGCGGCAATATGGGCGGGGCCATCAAGAAGGATAAGCTCTTTTGGTTTGCGGATTACGAGGGCCAGCAGTATAGCGTCGGAGTCACGGAACCTATCACCACCCCGGTGACGACGCTGTTGCCAGGTGGGGCCACCACAACGAATGTGGCGAACAGCCTGGTAAATGCTTGCGTGGCTTTGGGACCAACGAAAATCAGCCCGCTGAGCGCACAGATCGTCGGCATCAACCCCAACACTTGTGCGGTAGCGCCTCAAAGCTACACTCCAGGCGCGAGCGAAGCCTTTTTCCCTGCTAATCCTGGCCCCACGACGTCCGAATTCCTCGGGTTGGCGAGCACCGCTTACACTCACAATGGCATAGGGAAGATTGATTATCACGTCAACGACAAGAACACGATTAACGGCGAGTACTTTTATGGCTATGGAGTGGGCAACTTTGCGGGCACTGGCACTGTAGGCATTCCAGGAACAAGTACCTCTCCATTTGATTCGGGTTTCGGTCCTGTCACCGTTCAGGAATATATGGGAGCTTGGAACTGGGTGCCGAGTTCGTCGCGCGTGAACGAACTCAGAGTCGGGTATGATCGCTTCTACCAGCCCTATTACGGAATCGACTTACACGTAAACCCGCTCTCCTACGGCATCAACACCGGCGTTACCAACTCGTCGATTTTCGGGTTTCCCACGATGTCATTCACGGGATTCACGGCCGGCTTCGGTGGTGGGCAGCATAAGATCATTGGGCCGGATGGCAGTTTCCAACTGCTGGATCACTACACAATCGTCCACAGCAATCACACCTTTAAGTTCGGCGGCGAATTTATCGATAATAAAGTTTCTTCCTATCAAAATATGACTGGCAAGGGGAAGTTCGCTTTTTCCAGCCTTGAGAATTTCCTGCAGGGTATACCGTCTACCACCGGCAATTCCATCCTGGCCGGCAATCCGCTCTACCACTTGACGAATTACGAATATGCCTTGTTCGCTCAGGACGATTGGCGCATCAAACGCAGGATCACCCTGAACCTGGGATTGCGTTGGGAATATAGCTCTGTTTTGCAGGAATCGAACAATCTCATCGGTAATTTCACTCCGGCGGGTGGACTGCAGCAGGTTGGGAAGCAGATTAGCACTCCCTACAACGGCGATTTCAGGGATTTCGGCTGGGCGTTGCCTGGGACATTCGCGGAAATGGCAGGACGGTGCTGCGCGCAGGCTCGAGCGTTCTCTACGAACTGCTCCCCATGCAGACATTCGTAGGCAATGGGCAGGTGTTGGGCCTCACTCAGGTCCCTACGGGCGCAACGATTGTTACCAAGGCGACCGGCCCTGCCGGCGTCCCCGGCACGGGAAATATGGGCGTCATTACCGAGGCTATACCCGGGGGCTCAGGCAGCGCTCTCGCGACGGCTTGGGGAGCGCAAACAGCCGGTTGCGTAGCTGCTGCGGAAACCGGTGGAACGGTAACCTGCCCCACGATTTTCCCTTCTAGCGCCTTTAGCATTCAGTGCGGCGATGGCCTGGGCACCGATCCCCAGCCCTGCTCGACCATGGCCATCAATCCAAACTTTCACAACGGCTATATCGTTTATTGGACTGTGGGACTGCAGCAGGCCATCACCAATAACCTGACCTTGGACGTCGGCTACGTTGGCACTCACGGCAGTGAATTGCCTGGGATGGTGGACATTAACCAGGCGGCGCCGGGTTCAGGCTTTACGGCTGCGCAGATCGCGGCGGGAGACCCTAGCGTCGTCAGCCAGGCCGCGGAGCAGTTGACCCGGCCTCTCTATTCGAAGTATCCGTACTTGTCCTATGTCGACGAGTTGGCAAATATCGATCGCTCCAATTACAACGCCCTGCAGGCAACGCTCACGCAGCGTGCCTGGCATCGCTGGAATTTTCTGGCTGGCTATACCTATTCTCACGCCCTCGACAACCTCACCAGCACCACCTTTATGCAGACGCCAGTCGACAGCACCCAGGCGCAATTGCAGTACGGGGACAGCGACTTCGATATGAAGCAGCGTTTCACTCTGACCGCGAGCTACGCCCTGCCGGATAAGAAATCTCCGGGACAGTCGCTGGAAGGATGGCAAGTAAATTCCGTTGTCACCTTGCAAACTCCCATGCCGTGGACCGCGGATGATCAGACGGACGACTTCAGTGGCACCGGTGAAGTCACGAACCTATATCCCTACGGCCAGTTCTGGAATTTCAGTGGCAACCCGAGCGACTTCGACAATCCGCAGCCTTCGGGCCCGTATCCTTGCTGGAAAGGCAAAGGTAAGATCGTAGTGAATGGAAGCGGTACTTGTTCGATAACTAGCGTGACCGCACCAACGCCATGCATGAACGCTGCCACGGCACTCGGCGCCGCAACGGTGGATGCTCTGAATTCAGTCGGCTGTTTTGTCATAAACAACTCTGTCTTAATTCCACCGGGGTTGGGGACAGATGGTGAAGCAAGACGCGGTACTTTCCGTGGCACTCACTTCCGCAATTGGGACATGTCGGTGCAAAAGAACTGGAAATTCAAAGAACGCCTGAACGCTCAATTTCGCGCGGAATTCTTTAATATTTTAAACCATCCCAACTTTTTCAATCTGAATTCGATCGGAAAAGCTGGCGACCTGTTCGACTACCCGAACAAGCCTAACTTCGGTTGCAGCTGCATAACGCCCGATCAGACCGGCAACTACGTCGTCGGAACCGGAGGCGCCCGGTCAATACAGCTGGGGTTAAGGCTTATCTTTTAACGGCATCTCCAAACCGGGGCAAAGCGTTGAGCTTCGCGAATCGCTTGAAAAACCATCCAGCGACTTTTTCGGGGAATTCGGGTTAGGATTCGCGACCAGTTTGCGCCCGTCGGCCCGAGGCGCCCAACTGAAGTTGAACTGGAATTGAACTGAACTTGAACTTCTAGCGCGGGTCTCGTGGGTTTCAAGGAACTGTTTCAGGGGCTGTTTGCACTCGCTGTAGGATTCCCGGCAACCCCGGGGATGCACCACCCCAGGGAGAGACGGCATCAGCGATGATGCCGTCCCTCCCGCAAGCTTTTACCTGATGCGAGCAGCTTCAGGATTCCAGGAAGCCTTCTAACTTCTGAGGCGCCGGATTTCCGCTAACGCCGTTCCTTTTTGACTTCTCCGCTCGCG
>Ga0302325_10031649_pt1 | contig 10880 bp, 8 predicted proteins | sample Palsa_T0_2_FD_201948 | JGI IMG/M metagenome (GOLD analysis project Ga0302325, IMG submission 201948) | Peat permafrost microbial communities from Stordalen Mire near Abisko, Sweden - Palsa_T0_2 | ecosystem: Environmental > Terrestrial > Soil > Palsa > Peat permafrost | place: Sweden: Abisko... | reverse complement strand
CTCCGGTTGGCAACCAACAGACCGTACCAACCGACGGCACAGGGCGCAACCTAACAAGCGCCGAACGAGCGCTATAGCTGAAGTAGGGATGCTCTAGCCGTCCGAACCATCGAATTCCGTTTCCGCACGTCCGCTGCCGAATTCAAAAACACCGTCGAGCATCCCATACCCGAAATGCGGACAATCCCACACGAGGTATTGGGGATTTCTTGGGCTGTACGCAATGTGCAATGCCGGCGGGCCAGTCCTTTCTCAAAATGCGTCAGGATAATCTAATAATCCGTCGCCGGACTAAAAGTCGTCCGTTGATATCCCTATAAATCATGCGTCAAACAGGTCCGTGTAAAATTTTGCTTTGAAGCCGGCGGGTTACTTTGATATCCTGAAAGTGATAGCATTTTGTGAACTGCGAACAGTCAATTATCGGAAAATCTCGGCAAGTCACGGCAGGAGATTTTCCATCAGGCCATCCGGAAAGGGAGAAAATGTATGAAACGAATCGCTATTGTTTTTGCCTTATTGGCAGGGTGGGCGGCCACGCCTGCCGTTGCACAGTACACCCTGGCGTCGTTCAATGGCGCCAATGGGGCGTCCCCAACCGCCGGCGTAATCCTCTCCGGCGGCACACTGTATGGCACCACTGCGGCCGGCGGTGACTCCAACAACGACGGCGTAGTTTTCTCGGTGCCCGCGGCTGGCGGCACACCCACCGTCCTCACGGCCTTCACCGGCGACTTCGGCAATGGGTCTGAACCCTACGCCGGCGTAATCCTTTCCGGCGGCACGCTGTATGGCACGACGGAGGCCGGCGGCGGCACCCACGGCGCAGGTGAAGTGTTCTCGGAGCCCATTGGCGGTGGCGCGCCCACGGTGCTGACATCGTTCAATAACAACACCAACGGGCCGGAAACGCCCCTCGGCGGCGTGATCCTCTCCGGCAGCAGCCTGTACGGCACGACAGTGAGCGGCGGCGCAAATGGCTACGGCACCGTCTTCTCAGAGCCCATTGGCGGTGGCGCGCCCACAGTGCTGGCGTCGTTCAATGACACCAACGGGGCGGGTAATCCTCAAGCCGGTCTGATCCTCTCCGGCAGCACACTGTATGGCACGACGTTCGACGACGAGGTCAGCAACGGCGGCGCAGTCTTCTCGGTCCCGGTTGGCGGTGGCACTCCCACTGTGCTGGCGACGTTCAATGGCACCGACGGTTTTGACCCCCAAGCCGGCCTGATTCTTTCCGGCGGCACGTTGTATGGAACGACGTGGGGAGGCGGCGCCAACAACGAGGGCGAAGTCTTCTCCGTTCCCGTTACCGGTGGCACACCCACCGTCCTCGCGTCGTTCAACGGCGCCAATATGTCTCACCCCCAAGCCGGCCTGACCCTATTCGGCAACACACTGTACGGTACGACGTCCGACCAAGCCGGCGGCATCAACTTTTCCTCCACAGGCGACGGCGAAGTGTTCTCCGTCCCCATTACCGGTGGCACGCCTACCGTCCTGGCGTCGTTCAATGGCGCCAATGGGGACGAACCATACGGCGGCCTGATACTCTCCGGCAACACCCTCTACGGCACAACACTTGGCGGCGGCGCCAACGGCGACGGTGTGGTTTTCAGTTTGACGGTTCCCGAACCCACCACCGCATCGCTGCTCGGACTTGCCAGCATGGGATTACTCGCACGCCGACGACGATGCGGGTAGCGCATTCTACCGCCAAATCACCGTAATCGCGTCGGCGCTGCCCGCGTGTCCTCGGCCAGATATTTCATGCCCCAGAGCCAGAAAAGGCCGCCGAGAAGCATCATTCCGGAGACGGCCATAAAACCGATCTTCAAGCTGCTGTGATCGCGAATCTTGCCGATGATCCAGGGGGAAATCGCATCGCCCAGGATGTGAATGATGAGGATGTTGATCGCGAAAGCCGAGGCGCGGATCTCAGGCGGGGTGGTGTTGGCCAGCGCGGTGTTGCTTGGACCGGTGTTGAAAAATAAACAAAAGACAGCCGCGAATAGAACGAGCCACGCCAGAGGGAAGGGCGTAATCAGCAGAAGCAGGAATAGGGGGAATCCGGCGAGCATCCCGGCGGCGGAGACCAGGAAATAACTGCCAGGAATTCGGGAACGCAGGCGATCTCCGGCGATGCCGCCGGCAAGAGTGGCCACCAGACCGGCGGAGGCGACGATTCCGCCAAAGATTAATCCGGCGCGCTCCGGGGTCATTCCGCGATCCACGGTTAAATACGTCGGCATCCAAGCGGCAACGCCACCGATCGCAAATGTCATCGCGGTCATCGCCGCCGTGTTGAGAGCATAGCTGGGGATCTTGGCGAGAATCTTGTAATCATCGAAGGTGATTTTTCGCGGCGGAGCCGCGCTAATGTCATCGGCAGCGCCGCGCCGCGGATCTTTCTTGAAAAAGCACCAAGCCCCCAGCAAAAGCCCCGGCGGAAGCGTCAGGAAAAACGCCCGATGCCACTTCCCGGCATGGGCAAACGGACTGCCCAGGACATAACCGATGGCGCTGCCGATCGGGATGGCGGCATAAAACCAGGCGAGGACCTTGCCCCGAACCGAAACCGGATATAAATCGGAAATGATCGTCGGCGCGACCGGCCCGTACGCGGCTTCGCCGACGCCGATCAGACATCGCGTCGCCAGCAGCGCGGTGTAAGTTTGGGCCAGACCCGACGCCCCGCTGGCAAGGCTCCATAACGTGACGCCGATGCCGATCAGCAACCATCGCGAAAATCGGTCTGCAAGAAAACCGAACACCGGCGACAGAAGCATGTATGTGACGAGAAACGCCAGGACGAGCAATCCCATTGCCGAGCTGCTGACGCCAAAATCCAGACGGATTGATTCCTGGACGGAATAGAGGATCGAACGATCGACGTAGTTGAAAAGGTTGATGCCCAGGAGAAGCGCCAGTGCGAGCCGAGCGTTTCGCACCGGATTTTCGGCGGGGAGATTGTCGTTCACGGGTTGCGCGGAATTTTAAGGGTCATGGCGGGATGGGTCAAACTCAACAGAGTTTCTTCCGTGAAGCCGCCAAGGCTCAATCCTTTGTCCGTATAATCGGCAGGCATGGCCCAACTGGCGATCCAACAAGCCTTCGATCTGGCGTTGCGGCACTATCAGGCCGGGCGGTTGCACGAGGCTGAGCAGATTTACCGGAAGATTCTGGCCCAGAAGCCGGAGCATGTGGACGCAATGCACAATTTGGGAGTGATTGCCTGTCAGGTTGGGCGAAATGACGTTGCGATGGATTTTATCCGTCGGGCCATCGCACTCAGGCCTGACTTCGCCGAAGCCCACAACAGTCTTGGGAATGCCCTGAAAAATAATGGCCGGCTCAATGACGCCATCGCGGCGTATCGCCAGGCCATCGCTCTCAGACCCGAGTACGTCGAAGCCCTCAACAATCTAGGCATCGCCCTGAGGGGTAATGGCCAACTCGATGACGCCGTCGCGGCGTATCGCCGGGCAATTGCTCTCAGGTCTGACTTCGTCGAGGTCCACAGTAACCTCGGGGTTGTCCTGACAGAGAAAGGTCAACTCGACGATGCCATCGCCGCCTATCGTCAGGCCATCGCCCTCAATCCCAACTTGCCGGAAGTCCACAGTAATCTCGGCAACGCATTAAAGAATAGAGGACGGATCGATGAGGCCATCGCCGCCCATCGTCAGGCCATCGCCCTCAGGCCCAACTTCGCCGCGGCCCATAACAATCTCGGCGCCGCGCTGAGAGAGAAAGGCCAGCTCAATGACGCGATCGCCGCCTATCGCCGGGCGATCACCCTGAGGCCCGACTACGCCGAAGCCCACAGCAATCTGGGCAATGTTCTGAGAGATGTGGCCCAACTTGGGGACGCCGTCGCCGCGTGCCGGCAAGCCATAGCACTCCGGCCCAACTACGCCGACGCCCACAATATTCTGGGCAATTCCTTAAGAGATTTGGGCCAGCTCGATGACGCCATCGCCGCCTATCGGCAGGCCATAGCGCTCAAGCCGAATTATGTGGAAGCCTACAGCAACCTTGGGACTGCGTTGACGGACAAAGGTCAGATCGACGATGCCATCGCCGCCTGTCGAATGGCCATCGCCCTCAACCCCAATTTGCCCGAAGCCCACAGCAATCTCGGCATCGCCCTGAAAGATAGCGGGCAGTTTGATGAGGCCATCGCGGCGTGCCGCCGGGCCATCGCCCTCAGGCCCGAATACGCCGAAGCCTATAACAATCTCGGAGCGGCCCTGAAAGAGAACAGCCTTTTCGATGAAGCGATGGCGGCCTATCGGCAGGCCATTGTTCTCAATCCCAACCTGGCGGAAGCGCGCCACAATTTCTCTTTACTGCTTCTGGCACGCGGGGATTTTCCGCTGGGGTGGGCAGAGTACCAGTGGCGATGGAAATGCAAGGGTGTTTCGTTCTCTTTGAGTGAGTTCGCCGAGCCGCCATGGGATGGCCGCCCGTTGGAAGGCCGCACGCTTCTGCTGCATGCCGAGCAAGGCTTCGGGGATGCCATTCAGTTCATTCGCTATTTGCCCCTGGCGGCTGAGCGGGGCGGGAGAATCATCATTGAATGTCAAGCCCAACTTCAACGGCTCTTCCAGATAAACGCCGGGGGAAGCCAAATCGTGGCCTCCGGCCAGCCGATGCCAGACTTCGATTCTCACTGTCCACTTCTAAGTCTGCCTTGGGTTTTCGGGACGACGTTAGCCAGCGTTCCCGACATCGTGCCGTATCTGCGGGCCGATGCTGAAAACGTCGGAAGCTGGCGGCAGCGGCTGGCTGAGCATTCACAGGTCGTGAAAGTGGGCTTGGTGTGGTCGGGAAATCCAGCGCACAAGAATGATCGCTGCCGATCGATGACGCTGGCGAGGCTCGCGCCGCTGGCGCAGACACGCGGCGTGCGGTTCTTCAGCCTCCAGAAAGGCGAGGCGGCCACCGAAGCCAGGACGCCGCCGCCGGGCATGGAACTCATCGATTGGACGGAGGAATTGACTGATTTTGCCGACACGGCGGCATTGATCGCTCATCTGGACCTGGTCATCGCGGTCGACACGGCCGTGGCGCATCTGGCGGGCGCGATGGGTAAGCCCGTCTGGACGCTGTTGCCGTTTGTTCCGGATTGGCGCTGGCTGCTGGAGCGAGAGGACAGCCCGTGGTATCCATCCATGCGATTGTTCCGCCAGCCCTTCTGGGGCGATTGGGACAGCGTCATCGAACGCGTGGCCGATGAATTATCACATTGGATCAAGAATCGCGGCTGACGCCTGAATTGGCGCCATTTTCAATCCTGCCGATCAGACGAAGCAGTCCGTCCAGAATCGTGAGCGGATGCGGCGAGCAACCGGGAATGAACAGGTCAACGGGTACAACCGCGACGGCGCCATTTTGGACCTCGGCGTGCCCGGCGTAGGGACCACCGGAAATCGCGCACGCTCCCACCGCTATGACAATCTTCGGGGACGGAACCGCGTCATAGGTCTTTTTCAGCGCCAGCGTCATATTTTCCGAAACCGCGCCGGTGATCAGCAAGCCATCGGCGTGACGCGGCGATGCGACGAACTGGATGCCAAACCGGCCCAAATCCCAGCCGACCGTGCCCAGCACGTTCACATCCATCTCACAGCCGTTGCAACCGCCCGCGCTGACTTGACGAAGTTTCAGGGATCGACCGAAGAGCCTTTTGAGTTTTTCGTCGAGTTCCGCCGCGAGTTTCATCTCGGCATCGGAATCGACGATCAGGTCTTCGCGCTGCCGAACCGACAGACGATAATCGCGCGAATAACGGATCGCATCGGCCGGACAGGCGTTCATGCAATCCGTGCAGAAAAGACAGCGGCCGAGATCGATTCGTGGCTTGTCCGTGATCGTGATCGCCTGCGTGGGACATGCCTCGGCACATTTAGCGCAGCCTTCGGGACACTTCGCGGCGTCAATGATTGGGCGGCCCCGGAACCGCTCGGCCAATGGGGGCGGCGGCGCTGCGGGGTACTCGATCGTTCGATGGCCCTGGCGAAACCGAGCTAACAGGATGTCGATCATGGAATGTGTCCTCTCATAGCTTCAGCGATCATCATAAGTCATGCCCGCAGTACGACAGGTTGAAACTCTTATTGCATAGCGGGAAATCCGAAATCTGCTGGTTGCGCAGGGCGTACGCCAGGCCGGTCCAGTTATGGAACGAGGGATCGACGATTTTGTATCGCTCAAATTTTCCGCCGGCGTCGGTGAGGGCGGCGTGACACAGCTCGCCGCGCCACCCTTCAATCAGAGAGACCGCCACTTGGTTTGGGGACAGCGGCTGTACATTTGTGCGCACATCTCCGGTTGGCAGAGCGCGGAGTTGTTCGGCGATGAAATTGATGGAATGCCGCATTTCCAACCATCGGACATATGCGCGGGCGAATACATCGCCGCTGTCCCAGGTGGAGACGGGGATTTGCGCGAAGCGAAAGATTCCCCAGGGATGATCGGTGCGGGCATCGCGCTGAAGGCCGCAGGCGCGTGCGGCGGGACCGACCAGACCGAGTTCGCCCGCAGCTTCCTCCGAGACGCGGCCGATATCCTCAAAGCGGGCCATCACCGAGGGCGCGTCCCACAGGAGTTGAATCGCGTTTTCACAGTCTTTCTCCGCCGCGGCGAGGCGTTTGAGAAGATCGGCCGTCATCGCGGCATCGGCGTCAAACCCGACGCCGCCGGGGCGGATCATCCCTCGGCCAAAGCGGCTGCCGCAAAGCGTCGCCGTCATGTTGAGAAAATCGCCGCGGATTCTTCCGCAATAAGACGCGGTGGGTAGGAACCCCACGTCGTTGGCGAGAGCGCCCAAATCGCCGACGTGATTCGCCAGCCGCTCCAGTTCCAGCGCGATTCCGCGTAACGTTTGCGCTCTCGGAGTCTTCTGACACCGTGCCAAGGCCTCAAAGACCTGGCAATAGGCGGTGGCGTGACCGACGGTTGTGTCTCCCGCCAGCGTCTCGGCGTAATGGATGGACCGCGAATTGGGTCCGCCGATCATCGCGCGTTCGACGCCCCGGTGTTGATAGCCGAGTGAAATTTCGAGATGGAACACATTTTCGCCGTGGCATTGAAAGCGAAAATGTCCTGGCTCAATGACTCCCGCGTGGACTGGCCCGACCGCGACCTCATGCACCTCCGCGCCTTCGACGCGGTAGAAATCCGTCACCCCGGCAATCAGCGGCTCATTTTCCGGCCGGCCCCACGCGTCGTGGCCGGGGCGGTAGGAGCGGTGGTATCGAACGGGCTTGAACCATGGATGGCCTTCGGCGTGAAGTCCGAATTGCTCGGCTATCTCGCGCTCGAACAGATGCACTTGCGGGCACCGGGGAGTTAATGATGGGAAGCTGTCGCCGCATACGCGGGTCCGAGCCAGTTGCAACAACGATTGCTGATCGTCGGCCAGAACGAGATGAAGCTGGACAGCGGCGGGATCGGGATCGGCCGTTCCAAACAGCGCGACGACGCGCTGGCCGCGCTGGACGGCGGCCAGGATGGCTTCCTGGAAATCATCCAAAGACAATTCCGGCACCGCGTCGCGATCGATGGCGCGGCCGTTGCCCAGCGTCGCGGAGGAACTCATGGCCGCACCTCCAGAAAATTCGCCGCATCCCGCAGCATGGCGTTCAGAAATGCCGGAATGTGCACTCCGAGCAGGAGCACAATGCAAAGCGACAGGAGGATCGGGAATCCGGTGAAGAGGCCATCGCGATAGGCGGTCCGTTTGCTGCCGCGCAGGGGCCTTCCCTGCACAACGGTCAGAACGGTGCGGCCCATGCCGATGAAGATAACCAGCAGGAGCAACAGAAAGCACGCGCCGGCGATAAAGCGTCCTCTGGTCAATGCGCCGGTGAGAATCGTAAATTCGCTGACGAAAGGCCCGAAGGGGGGCGAGCCTGTGATGGCGAAAAATCCAAGAAGAAATAGAGTCCCGGAGAAAGGCAACCGCGATATCGCGCCGCGGACGTCATCGGTGGTCTTGCTGTCGTACGCGCGGTGGATGTTCCCGGCGGACAAAAACAGGACGCCTTTGGTCATGCCGTTGTTGATCATGTGAAGCAGCGCTCCGAAAATCGCCGGTCCGCCGATGCCGGCCCCGAGGACCAGGATTCCCATGTGCTCGATGCTGGAATAGGCGAGCATGCGTTTGATGTCGCGCTGCCCGACCATGAAGACCGCCGCGACGGCCATGGAGAACAGGCCGATGAAAATCATTAACCGGCTGGTATATGGGCTTTCTCCGGCGGCTTGACAGATATGGTGGATGCGAAGCAGGGCCAGGAACGCGCAGTTGGTGAGTCCGCCGGCAAGCAGCGCGCCGACGACGCCCGGGGCCTCGCCATAGGCGTCCGGTTTCCAGGTGTGCATCGGCGCCAGACCCATCTTGGTGCCGTAGCCGACCAGCAACAGGACGAAAGCCGCTTCGAGCCAGGATTTGTTCAAAAGCGGCGCTCTGGCCAGGAGATCGTCGAAAAATAGCGATGGTTTACCGCCGTGCCCAAGCGAGGCATAGGCGAGAAAGAACGATCCGAGCAGTGCGATGGCGATGCCAACCGAGCCGATGAGGAGGTATTTCCAGGTTGCCTCGAGGGAGCGCGGAGTTCGATTGAAATAGATCAGCGGCGCGGTGGTGAGGGCGGTCGCCTCGACGGCGACCCACATCAGACCGAGGTGACGGGCGCAGGTGACCAGCGTGGTCATCGCCAGGAATATCAAGAGGCACATCACGAAGACGCGGTTGGACAGTTCCGTCCGATAGCGCAGGTATCCAATGCTGTAAAATGAGCAAATGACGAAGAGAACGCTGAGCGTCAGAAGGACCAGCCGGCCCGGCGGATCCAGGGCAAGCCAGCCCGACGTGGAGGGCGCGGCGAGGGACAGGCTGGAGACGGCCAGCGCCAAGTGGATCAGGGATGCGGGCACCAGCACCCATGGTCGCCAGCGGTTCGACGGGATCGCCATCGCCAGAAAAGCGGCCAACAACGGAACTAGAATCAGCGCGAGCAACATGGGTTAGTCCTTCAGCGCGACCAAATGCCGCGTGTCCAAGGAAGCAAACTCGCGGTAGATATGGTGAATGATGATGCTGACGACGAAAATCCCCACGAAGAGATCGAGCAGGATCCCAAGTTCAACGAGCAATGGCACCGCCTCCAGCAGAAGCATGCCGAAAATGTAGATCCCGTTCTCGAGAATGAGGTAGCCGATCACTTGTGAGATCGCCTTGATCCGCGTGATCAGCAGCAGGAATCCCGTCAGCACGGTGGAGAATGCCGCCGGAATTATCAATGTGTCGGCATGTTCCGGGGCAACGGCAAGGTGGGACGCAAATGCGATGGATATTGCCGTGCCCAAAGCTCCGAGCAGCATGGTCGGCACCAGCCCGATGAGCGGCTCGACCTCTCTTTTGATCTTGGCATCGCGCAGGGCCTTGAGCAACATGCTGGGGATCACGGACCCCTTCAAGAGAAGCGTTGCGATGGCGATGAACAGCGGCAGCATCCCGAAATGTTTTTGAACCAGCAGCGGCATCACACTCAGCAAAACTCCCTGCAGGGCCGCGCCGTGGATCAGCGCGCGAATGCGACTGGTCCCCAACAGGAAAAGATTCAGCAGCAGCACGAACACCAACACCGCGTTGATCGATGAATTCACGCTTACCTCAACATCAATAAAAAACCGAATCCGCACAGCAGACTCGCGGCGATGAGCAATGTCGGAACATGACGCATCTGCAACCGCGCCATGATGGATTCAACGACCCCGATCGCCACCGCCGCCGCCAGGACTTCCAGGATAAACAGGGGCCAGTCAATCAGAGCCATCCCCACCTTGAAGGGCGCGATAATATTCAGCACGACCGCGGAAAACAGGAACAGTCTGATGGCCGCTCCGTAGAGGATCAATGCCAGGAGCGGCCCGCTGTGGTCCAGCACCATCACCTCGTGGATCATCGTCAATTCCAAATGCGTGTTGGGATCATCGACCGGAATCCGCGAGCTTTCGGCGAGGAGCACGATGAACAATCCGACTCCGATCATCAGCAGCGACGCCAGCGGAAGGGCCGCGAATCCGGTGGACGCCGGCGCGTGCAACATCGGCGTGAGACTCAGTGAGCCGGAGAGCTTGACGAGAACCAGAAATGCCAGGAACAGGGCCGGTTCGGTCAGGCAGGCAAAGGTCACCGCTCGGGCGGCGCCCATTGCCTCGAAGGGAGAACCGGTGTCCAAAGCCGCGGCCGTCGTGAAAAATTGCCCCAGCGCCAGGAGGCTTGCGAACAGAACAAGATCGCCCGTGAAATGGACTGGAGAATCAAATCGCCCCAGCGGGACCAGCAGCGCCGCCAGTAAGACCGCCGCCAAGGCGATGATCGGACCCGCTTGAAACATCCAGGTTGTGGTCGTGCTGAGGACCATTCCCTTGCGCATGAGTTTGAACAGGTCGAAGTAAAGCTGAAGCACCGGCGGCCCGTCGCGGCCGGCAAACCATGCCTTGGTCTTGTTGATGATCCCCAGCAGCAGGGGCGGCAGCGCCACCAGCAACGCGAGATGCACGAGCATGTTGAGCCAATAAGTAAACATGGAGATCATTTCGTCCAGCCCGCGAATAACAGCAGAAGCAGCAACGCGCTCAGGATGTAAAGCAGATAGAGCTGCACGGGCCCCCGCTGGATGGGACGCGCCCAGGACATCACACGCTCGGCCAGCGAAAACACGGGAAACAGAATGCGGTCTAGAACGGTATCCGGGGTTTCGCTGTTGAATCGGGAGCGGCCGGGAAACAACCCGCTCGGGCCCACCGCCGTCTTGCGGGGCAGCAATACCCAGCCGAATAAAACGCCCAGCATCTGGCTGAAG
>Ga0302325_10031648_pt1 | contig 10880 bp, 8 predicted proteins | sample Palsa_T0_2_FD_201948 | JGI IMG/M metagenome (GOLD analysis project Ga0302325, IMG submission 201948) | Peat permafrost microbial communities from Stordalen Mire near Abisko, Sweden - Palsa_T0_2 | ecosystem: Environmental > Terrestrial > Soil > Palsa > Peat permafrost | place: Sweden: Abisko... | reverse complement strand
GGCCGCCTGGCCCTTACGGCCGTCGGTGCCCTTTCTCTCGCCGCGTTCACCGCGGCGTGCGGCAGTTCGGGCAGCAGCTCCGGCACCGTCTCCGCCACCGGATCGGCGTCGGCGCAGGCGACGGGGAGCGCCGCGGCGATGACCAGCCTCGCGGTCGGCTCGCTGCCTGTCGTCGACACCGCGGGGCTCCAGGTAGCGCTCAAGGAAGGCTTCTTCAAGCAGGCGGGCCTGAACGTCACCGTCAAGTCCGTCACCCAGAGCACGGCCGCGATCCCTGACCTGCTGCACGGCAGCATCGACATCATCGGCGGCGGGAACTACGTGTCCTTCTTCGAGGCCGACGCGAACGGGACGTTTCCCGTCGAGATCCTGGCACCGGCCGACGACTGCACGGCGGACAGCTACGGCGTGGTGGCGATGCCATCGTCGGGTATCACCAAGCCCGCTGACCTAGCGGGCAAGACGATCGCGGTCAACCTCACGCAGAACATCCAGACCCTCACCACAAGCGCGGTGCTCGCGGCGGACGGGGTGAACGCCTCGTCCCTGCACTACGTGCAGATCCCCTTCCCCGACATGGGTGCCGCGCTCGCGGCGAACCGGGTGGACGCCATCAGCGCGGTGGAGCCGTTCCTGTCCGCCGCGCTCGCGGCCGGCGGCAAGCTCGTGACCTCTACCTGTACCGGGTCCATGGCGGGCTTCCCGCTTTCCGGCTATGTGACGACCAAGTCCTGGGCGCAGCAGCACGCGGCCGCGGCCCGCGCCTTCCAGCAGGCCCTTGAGCAGGGCAACGCCTACGCCGACGCCCACCCGAGCGTGGTCAGGGCTCTGCTGCCGACCTACACGAGCATCACCGCGAAGGCGGCGGCGAGCATGCCGCTCAGCTCGTTCCCTGACACGCTGACCGCCGCCCCGATGCAGCGCGTCGCCACGCTGATGCACGCCGGGGGGCTCGCCACCCCATCTGACGTGGCCTCGCTGCTCTTCCACTGACCGGGGATGAAGCAGACGACCTTGACCTGGGCGCGCGGTACGGCGGGCGTCGCCGTGTTCCTGCTGCTCGCCGAGGCGGCCGGGCGGCTGGGCCTGATCAGCCGTTCCGCCCTGCCGCTCACGTCCGCCGTGCTCGCACGGGCGGTGCTGCTGGCCGGCAACACAAGGTTCCTCGCCGACTTCGGCGCGACCGTGGAGGCCTGGGCGGTCGGGATGGCGATCACGGTGGCCGCGGGCGTACCGCTCGGCGTGCTGCTCGGCAGCCTGCCCGGGGTCAGGGACGCGACCAGGGCCATCGTGGAGTTCCTGCGGCCCATCCCGTCGGTCGCGCTGATCCTGCTTGTCAGCCTGCTGTTCGGTCCCGGCCTGCGGATGTCGGCGACGCTGATCGTCTACGGCGCGATCTGGCCGGTGCTTTACAACACGATCGCCGGCATGGACGACGTCGACCCGCTGGCGAAGGAGACGAACCTGGCGTTCGGGTTCTCCGGGCTCGCCACGATCCGCATGGTGTCGCTGCCGAGCGCGGCACCGTTCATCGCCACCGGCATCCGGCTGGCCGCCGCGGTCGCGATCATCCTCGACATCGCAGCCGACTACATCGCCGGTCCGATCAACGGCCCCGGCATCGGCGCGTTCATCGCCCAGGAGAGCACCGGCGCGGGCGATCTCACCGTCATCCTGGCGGCGACGGTCTGGGCGGGCATCCTCGGCCTCGCCATCGACCTGCTGCTGATGGCGGCGCAGCGTCGGCTGCTCGGCTGGCACCATACCCGCCTTGGGGAGACAGAATGAGGTGGCTGTGGCGCGGCCTCGTGCTTGTCGCGGGAGTTGGCGGGTGGCAGCTGTGGACATCGGCAGCGGGAAGCGCCTTCTTCCCCCGGCCATCGGCGATCGTGGCCCGGATGCACCACCTGTGGTTCTCCGGGCCGGCCGCGCACCTGTTCCTTACGCCGGACGCCACCGGCAACATCCTGCCGAGCCTTGGCCGGGTACTTGCTGGCCTGGCGATCGCGACCGCCATCGGCGTGCCGCTCGGGATCACCCTCGGCCGCTCCACCGTCGTGACAAGCTACCTCAACCCACTGCTGCAGTTCGCCCGCGCGCTGCCCGTCGTCACGATGGCGCCCGTCTTTATTGTTCTGTTCAAGATCGGCACCGAGATGGAGGTCGCCACGATCGCGTTCGGCACGGTGTGGCCGATCCTGCTGAACACGATCGACGGTGCCGCCACGGTGGATCCCGTGCAACTCGACACCGGGCTTGCGTTCCGGCTTTCGCCACGGCAGCGGCTGGTCTGGGTCATCGTCCCCGCGGCGCTGCCGAAGGCCTTCGCCGGGTTCCGGCTCAGCCTGTCGCTCTCGCTCATCCTGATGGTCTTCGCCGAGCTTGTCGGCAGCAGCAACGGCATCGGCTACGAGATGAGCAACGCGTCGAACGCGTTCGACATGACCTTCCTATGGGCGACGATCGTGCTGCTCGGCATCCTCGGCTACCTGCTCAACGCGCTGCTCGGCGGGGCCGAGCGGCTGGTGCTCGGCTGGCACACCGACAAGGGACTCCACTGACGTGCTCGAGGTAACGGACCTGACCAAGGCCTACGGCAGCGGCGCCGCCGCCCACGTGGCCATCGACCGGGTGAGCCTGACCATCCCGCAAGGGGAACTCGTCAGCATCGTCGGACCGTCCGGCTGCGGCAAGTCGACCCTGCTGCGCTGCGTCGCCGGGCTGATCACGTCGACCGCCGGGCAGGTCGTGCTGCGCGGCGAGCCCGTGCAGCGAGTCCCCGACGGGCTCGCCGTGGTCTTCCAGGACTACGGCAGGTCGCTGTATCCGTGGCTGACCGTCAGGGACAACGTGGCACTGCCGCTGCGCCGCACGACGCGCGTCCGCGCCGCGCGCCGTGCGGCGGCCGACGCCTCGCTCGCCGCGGTCGGACTGCCTGGCGTCGGGGACAAGTACCCGCGGCAGCTGTCCGGCGGGATGCAGCAGCGGGTGGCGATCGCCCGTGCCCTGGCCGCCGATCCCGTGCTGCTGCTCATGGACGAGCCGTTCGGCTCGGTGGACGCGCAGACCAGGGAGGATCTTGAAGACCTCGTGCTACGGGTGCGGCGGGAGCGGGACATCACCACCCTGCTTGTGACCCACGACATCGACGAGAGCGTCTACGTCGGCGACCGGGTCATCGTGCTCACCGCGGGCCCCGGGCAAGTTCGCGCGGACCTGCCGGTGAGCCTGCCGGAGCCAAGGGATCAGATCACCACCAAGGAGCTGCCCGAGTTCGTTCGGCTGCGCACCGAGGTGTCCCGGCTGGTCCGCGGCCGGGACGCGGCTACGTTTCCGCGACGCGTTCCCGACAACCGGTTGGCGGATTCTGAGTAGGCCGCTTCCGTTCAGACGGCTACCGAGAATCGGGTTCGTTCGGTCCGTGGGCCTGGCAGGGTTGGATGGTGCGCTTGACTGACCGGCTTAACCAGCCGCAGAGAATCGTTGTTGTCATTGCCCTCGGAATGGTATGCGGGGCGGTCGGCATCTACCTCATCAATCTCGGAAGCACGGCCGGTTTCGGCTGGTATGCCTACGCGCCGCTTGCCACGGCGGCTTACCCGGCGCGCACGGGGCTGCCCGGATGGCTGCGCCTGCTCTTCTTGCTGGCGCTGACAGCCTTGTGGGCGCTCGTATCGATTCGGGTGCTGCGCCCATCACCGGAAGAACCTCCGCGCGGCTGACGGTCAGGTGGCCGACCGGAGCATGGCGAGTTGGCCGCTGGGGTTAGGTGATCCTCTCCGGGTCGATGATGAACGAGACCGAGGCCGTTTGGGGTGATGCCTCGGTGTCGGTCACGGTGATGGTGACGCGGAACCGGCCCTCGGTGGTGGGAATGCCAGAGATGACGCCGCCCGCGAAGCTCAGCCCGGGGGCCAGGGTACCGGTCTGTGACCAGCGGTAGGGGCCGCCGCCGCCGGAGGACGCGAGCGAAAGGCTGAATGTCGCGCCGATCGTCGGAAACTGCGTGCCCGGGTTGGTCAGGGTCAGCGTCGGATAGGTGCATGCGACGGATACCTTCGCGCCCGCGCTGTGGGCGGATGGCGACGTCACTACGAGCGTGTCGGAGATCTCCCACTGGTTCGACGCCGCCGTCACCGAGTCCGGGACGCTGACCGTCCCGCCTGCGGGGATTGCCACCTGCGCCGGCCCGGTGCTTGTCTGGTTGGAGCGGGTCCAGTGGTAGGTCACGGTGGTCGCGCGATTGGAGCTGATCGTCCCTGGCACGGTGAGCGATGGCAGCTCGGCCGGGCACGCACCTGAGACCGCGGCCGGGTTCGCCGCCACCGTGATGACCGGCGGCGGAGGCGGCGCGGTGGTCGGTGCACCGGGGGTGGCCGGATTAGTGGTCGGCGCGCCGGCGGTGGGCGGTTTCGTGGTCGACGCGCCGGGGGTGGCCGGACCCGTGGCCGAGGGGCTTGCGGTGGGCGACGTAGTGGTCGAGGGGCTGGCGGTGGGCGAACCCGAGGTCGGCGCGCCACCCGTCACCGGATTCGGGCTCAGCGCGTCGGCGGCGGCGGGCCGATTCGTGGTCGGGGAAGCACTGGGCGCGGCGGCGCTGTTCCCCGTCAGCGCGAGCGTTGTCGTGGTGACCGCGATGGCGGCGAAGATGCCCGCGGCGGCACCCGCGATGACGGCTTTCTTCTTGCGGCCCATGCCGGCCAGCAGGGTGGCGGCGAACGAGCCGCCGGCCGCGCCCGCGATGCCGCCGAGCAGCAGCAGGAGCAGGGCCGCGGCGCGCTTGGCGAGGTCGCTCCTGCCGCGTTCCTCCCAGCCCGGGCCATAGGCGCGGTCCGCGACCCAGTTCAGCTCGGCGACGAACTCCACGGCGTGCGCCGGCCGATCCCTCGGGTCCTTGGCCATGCCGCGCTCGATGAGGGCCTGTAGCGGCTGGTCAACCAGGGCGACAGGTATCGCCGCGGTCTGGTGCTGCATCGCCAGGTGCCCGAGGCGCCCGGAGAACGGGGTCTGGCCGGTGAGGCACTCGAAGAACACGGCGGTGGCGGCGTAGATGTCGGTCGCGGGGGTGGCCGGCTCGCCGTTCCACTGCTCGGGTGCCATGTACAGCGGTGTGCCGCCGACGGGGGCCCGCTTCCCTGCCTTGACCGCGACGCCGAAGTCTGTCAGCTTGCTGTTGCCCGCGCCGTCGACGAGCACGTTCTCCGGCTTGTAGTCGCGGTGCACGATGCCGAGCTGGTGAGCGGCGGCAAGGCCAAGCAGCGAGCCCTTCAGCACGACGAGCGCGGACTCCGGGCTGGTGGCGCCCTGCCTGGTGATCATCTCGTGCAGCGAGACGCCGTCGACCAGCTCCATCACGATCGCCGCGCCCTCGCCGGGGACCTCGACGTAGTCGAACAGCCGCACGACCTGCGGCACGTCGAGCGACTGAAGCAGCTCGACCTCCTCGCGGAAGCGCGCGAGGAGGTTCGGGTCGCGGAACAGCCTGGGCGCGAGGTACTTGATCGCCACCTGCTGGCCGCTGTCGTTGTGGATCGCCGCGACGACCCGGGCGGACGCGCCGCGGCCGAGCTCACGCTCCTCGGTATAGCCGGGTACCCCCCATGCGCTCATGAGGTCGCTCCGTCAGGGGTCGCACTGTGGGGGGATGCACTGTGGGGGGATGCACTGTGGGGCAGGAACTGGACACTGCGCCGTCCGACGCCGACCCACGCGCCGGGATCGAGCACCGCGGCGTCCACCGGGGCGAGCGTGCGCGGGCCGCCGGCGCGGTACAGCACCGAGCCGTTCGCCGAGCCGAGGTCACGAACCTCGACCCGCCAGCCGACCAGGGAGACCCGCAGGTGCAGCCGGGATACCGAGCTCTCCGCGTCGGTGATGGGCAGCGGCGTGGCCCGCCCCGCGGCCACGTCATCGTCAAGCAGCGGCTCGCGGCCGATAACGTAGTCGCGGTCGAGCAGGTACCCGCGCCCGTCATCGACAAGCAGGACGCCGAGCGGCGGCCGGGGCTGGCGCCGCAGGTTCTTAGTGGCATCGCGCATGTTGATGCCGCACTCGCGGCAGTACACCGCGTCGGGCGCGTTGAAATGCATCCGGGCGCACATTGTGCCATCAACCACGACCGGCTCAACGACGCCGAGCTGCACCAGCTTCATCGTCGAAATGTCGGCGATGGGCGGCTCTGACGGGGCGTCGATGCCTGCGCCGTCGGTTTGCGTCATCCGCATCGTCGGCCCGGAGGGCTGTATCGTCGGCCCGGAGGGCTGTGCCTCTGCCCGGAACCAGCTCTCGGCTTTGGGGTCGGCCTGAATGCGCGCGGCCGGACCAGCCGGATTCGCGAAGGGGTCATCGGGAAACGGGATCACCTTCCCGGCGGCAGGCTCCTGGAAGGCTGCTGGCCCTCCGGCTGGCGCGCCGGCCTGGAGCGCCGGGGTCCCGGCCAGCATCGTCGGCTCATAGCCAGCCGGGTAGGCCACTTTCTCGAGCAGCACAGCCGCGGGCAGCACAGGTTCTGAGAACTCAGGTTCGGGCAGCACATCTTCTGGATACACCTCACCGGGCGCCACATCCGCGGGCGCCGGGACTGCCGGGACTGAGCCTGCGGGCGCCGATCCCGACGGATGGAGCACCGGGTTCTCGGCGGCCCGCTCCACTGCGGGACGCGTGGCGGCTACGGCAGGCGCATACGGATCGTTCGGGAAAGGACTGTGGGTTTTCTCTTGGGTGACGGTGAGCTGGATGCCGCCACCGAAGACGGTTCCGGCGTCCAGCCAGAGCCGAGGGTCTGGTGCCGCCGTGGCGCCGATGACGAGCCGGACGGTGACGATCGCGCCGGTGAAGGTGCGCGCGACAGGAATCATCGAACCGCTGGCCGTGATCTCGGTCTCCGGGCTGCCGTCCACGGAGACGAGCGCGGCTGCGTCGCCGTGCGCGAGGACCGCGACCTCCCCGCCGAACGTCACCCCGGCGCATGCCCACGCGGGCCGACCGCCGCGCTCCAGGGCGGCGCGCGTTCCGGCCAGCACGAGGGCGGCACCGTCACCGTTCGCGTCGGCGACCGCGGTCAGCGCGGTCAGCAGCGGGTCGGGCCCCGCGTCCATGCCGTCGCTCAGTGCGACGAGGCTGCCGCGCCGCGCGACGAGGCCCCGGCCGGCCAGCGGGACGCATTCGGTGACGTTCATGCGTTCGGTGACGTTCATGAGGCGCACTTGTAGGTGAAGGAGGCGGACTGGGCGGAGATCACATTGGGCGTGAAGACCTGGAAGATCGCCGCGGCGTGGTGGATCCCCGTGCCACGCAGGTTCCACTTGAGGTCAACGCTGACCTGCTGCTGGCCGCTCGTGGCGGTGACCGTACCGGTCGGCAGGTTCTCGCCGTCCTTGGTCCATTGGTAGGTGATCGGCCCGCCATTGCCGTTGGTGAAGATGGTGCCGACCACGTCAACCGTGGAGTTGCAGGCGATGTTGTCGGGGTTCGCGACCGAGACCGTGGCGGCCGTGATCTTGAGGGTCTGGTGAGTCTTGTTCCATACGTAGGCGGCGATGCCGGCCACGATGGCGAAGGTGAGCAGGCTGCTCAGTACGCCGGTCCAGCGACGACGACGGGGTCTCGGCCGCGCGGTGGGCCAGCCGTACGGGTCGCCGTTGGCGCGGCGTTTGCCCTTGTCCTTGCTCTTGCCTCTTCGGCCGGAACCGGAACCGTTGGCGGGGGCGGGGGGCTGGCCTGGCGGCTGGAAGGGCGGCAGGCCCTGGTCCGCCGGGTTGGGCGGCTGTCGATAAGAGTCCTGCCGGAACCCGGCGTCGCCGGCCAGGGCGGTGGGGCGGTAGGCCTCGGGGCTTGGTCCTTGCCTCGGCCACTGGCGCGGATCGTCGGCCAGGATGGTCGCGCGGTAGGCCTCGGGACCGGGGTCAGCGGGAGGCGTGGGCCCGCCGCCGCCGACCGTGTCGGCGGCGCCTACCAGGAAGGTGCGCCGGTCGGCCTCGTGCTCAGGGGCGGCGCTCCCGTTGAAGTTGTCGCTGATGCCGACCAGGCTGCGCACCACGTATCCGGCGTCCGGTGGCCGTGCGCCGCGTTCTTTCTCAAGCAGCCGGTCAACCAGCTCGGGCAGCCCGTTGGGCAGGTCAGAGCGGACGTTGCGCATCGGGACCGGGCGTTCCTCCATATGCATGCGCATCAGGGTGATCGGAATCTCGGCCACGAACGGCGGGCGGCCTGCAAGCAGCTCGTACAGGACGCAGCCGAACGAGTACAGGTCCGAGCGCCCGTCCACGTCGATACCTGCGGCCTGCTCGGGCGACATGTACAACAGCGTGCCGACGGTCTCGTCTTGCGCGGTCAGCCGCGGTGAGTTGTCCTCGAGCAGCCGCGCGATGCCGAAGTCGACGATCGTGAGGTGTCCTCGGGCCGACACCATGAGGTTGCTCGGCTTGATGTCGCGGTGCACGACGCCGATCGCGTGCGCGGCGGCCAGCCCGGAGCAGGCCTGCTTGGCGATGCGGAGCACGCTCTCGACCGGGAACATCCCCAGGCCGTTGGCCTGCCGCTGGCGCAGCATGGCCGCCATGGACATCCCCTCGGCCAGCTCCATCACCATGAACAGTTCGCTGCCGACGCGGCCGGCCTCAAGGGCGGAGATGATGTTGGGGTGCCTGAGCCTGGCGAGCGTGTCGGCCTCGCGGCGGAACCTGGCGATGGTCTCCCCGACGAGCACCTGGTCATCGATGTTGGCGAGCTGGACAAGCTTGACGGCAACCGGCTGGCGCGTGGCCAGGTCCCGGCCGCGCCAGACCTCGCCCATGGCACCGCGGCCGAGCGGGACCTCAAGCTCGTATCGCCCCACTAGCGTTCCGGCCACCTGGAACCTCACTCACCCCGTAAAGCGCGCATCTGCCCCCGCGAAACCGCGCTGTGCGCAAGGTACGGCTGAGGTGCGACGCGCTTAGCCGAGGAAAGCATAAAGGATGGCTAAGTGGCTGGGAGTGCACTTGATCAATATATAGACCACGCAGCGTGACCAAGCGATCGATTTAGCAGAAGTCGTACGCCAGAGGCAATAACGGGAAGAACCCCAACTTCGGCGCCTTCGCGCAGCTCAGCCGCGCTCATCGCAATTGCCGGAACATCTGGCGGACATCGGCGACAAGCAAGTCGGGTTCCTCCATGGCCGCGAAGTGGCCGCCGCGGTCGAACTCGGTCCAGTGCACGATGTTGTTGGACGACTCAGCGAAGCGCCTGATCGGCGGTGGGTGATGATCAGCGGCACGGCGTCCGGCTCCCGCGAGCGTACGTGCATGAAGTGCACCCGCTGCCCCTGGATCGTCGTGGTGAACTGCGGGAAGTCGTTCAGCTGCCGCTCGTGCGCGCGCCAGTCGTAGGCCGTGCGCCAGTGCTCGGCGAGGCCGCGTACGTAGTCAAGCGGTATGCCGTAATCCCAGCCGACGCCCTCCAGCTGGTCGGGCCAGCGCGTCCGCGCGAGCCTGGCCCTCAGGTCATCCAGGTCGGCCTGCGGAATCTCGATGCGGAAGGGATGGATCTGCGCGTCGTTTGTCATGTCACTGACGCTAGACGCTATTTCGGACGGATCCTTTCCGCGATGACCGGGCGGACACACCTGGCGGTCGGCGGACACACCTGGCGGTCGGCTGGGCTGCGCAAACATAATACGCGGCGTCCTGCCGGGCCTCATGGGGGCAGCCGGCACGGCGGCTCCGCTCATCGTGCTAATTAGCGACAATTCAGACATGGTGACCACTCTGAACCAACAAATCGAACAAACGATCTTGGTAGCACCTATTGAAATACATTGCAGGAATGGGTAGTCTAGAGGTGACGGAAGGTGAGCGGTAGCGACCGGGCGGCGGAGCCTCGAACAGGCAGCCGGCGCCCCGGGACGGCATCCGGGAGGGGGTGGTTGAGGATGTGCACGGCGGACGGCGCGCCCGATGGGACGGGCCTCGGGAGCGCGGGTTTCGGGAGCGGTGGTTTCGGGAGCGGTGGTTTCGGGAGCGTGGCGGAGGCGCTGCGCGCCGGGGATGCGGTCGTCGGCTACCTGAACTCCCCGGCCGCCGCCGGGCTGGAGGGGGCCGGGCTGGAGGGGGCGGGGTGCGGGGAGGCGGGGTGCGGGGAGGCGCTGATCACCATCGGCCGGATCGCGTCGCGGCTGGCCGCCGCGCAGTCGGCGCTGCTGGCCCGGTTCGACGCCGCGAGCGCCCATGACGGTGACGGGTACGCCACCACCGCCGCGTGGCTGGCCGGCCGGACGCGGCTGAGCCGCAAGGACGCCAAGGCCGCCGTCCGGCAGATGCGGCTGCTGGGCAAGCACCCCCTCCTCGACGACGCGGCCGGCACCGGGGGCCTGTCGCGGTCCTGGGCCCGGGAGATCGCCGCCTGGACCGGGCGCCTCCCGGCCGGGGACCTGCGCCAGCAGGCCGGCCGGATCCTGCTGGACGCGGCGGCGGCCGGCGCCGACCTCGATGACCTGAAGGTCATCGCCCAGGCCGCCTGGGAGGCCTGGCGGGCCAGCCGCCCCGACCCCGACGACGATGACGGCCGCGGGTTCAACGAGCGGTACCTCCAGCTCGACACCACCCTGGACAACGCCGGGCGGCTCACCGGGGACCTGACGCCCGAATGCGCCGCGGCGGTGCAGGCGGTCCTGGAGGCCCTGGGCAAGAAACGCGGCCCCGAAGACGACCGCACCCAGCCGCAGCGGTGCCACGACGCCCTGCAGGAAGCCCTCGAGATGATCATCGGGGCGAAGATGGTCCCCGGCCGGGCCGGCACCGACACGAGGGTGGACGTGCACATCGCCCTGGCGGACCTGCGGGCGATGGACGGCGCGCCGGTGCTGGAGGAAGCGTGGCTGGCCGCTAGGGCCGGGCAGC